>SDBU01004241.1_pt1 | contig 17695 bp, 18 predicted proteins | sample 2277071 | NCBI WGS metagenome assembly SDBU01 (sample SAMN10397929, study PRJNA504765) | marine sediment metagenome | isolation source: marine sediment core GS08_GC12, 126 cmbsf | place: Arctic Ocean: Gakkel Ridge, Loki's castle | collected 2008 | reverse complement strand
ACTGCATACCTCTGCACGGCTCTCGATACAATTCCTAAATTGGGATGCTACTTTCCCTAAGTCTGTGCGATTTTCAAACCATTCTTCCCATGACTCATTGGAAAATAGTCTTGAGAGGAACCCCTTTTGCTTAAAGAAGGCTCCCGTGATTTCTGAAAAGAGAAGCTTGTTTTCCTCTGTAGTGGGTAAGTGTAAGGACCGTTCTAAAAGTGCTTGTAAGGGTGATTTGCTTCCTTCTGGAGCGTTGAGATTCCTTTCAAGATAGTTGATAAATACGCTTGCTCTTACCAGAGATTCAACGCCGTCTTGAAGAATGACATTTTGCTCATCAAAATGATCTTCTTGATGAGACTCTCTAAATTGTGGCAAAGCGGGGATGGCCGGGGAAAAGGAAGTAGTTTCATAGATAACATTGCTTATTGACATGGTTCACCTCTTAAAAAAACTAAAAGGAATTTTTTCATCTTATTTGAAATAAGTCAATCAAAGATTTTAGAGAGGATTTTCCGCTGTAAGCGTTTAGGGAAACTATTTTTTATTGCGTAGCGTAGCTGTGAAACCGCATCCTTTGAGGATGCGGGGGATGCCAAATTGCTCGATGACGGGCCATTTGCGGCAGACCATGGGACGAAATTGATAATGTTTGCAGCTTCCATCTTTTTGTAAGTAGCGACACCCCATCACCATCACTCGATGCCCTTCATATTCAAAGTCTTCTTTGCTCCGCAAATAAAAGCCGTTGATTTGCATATTCCAAAACTGAAATATCCAACCCCAAATCCCTTTGGGTTTGCGGATCATGATGTAATAGCAGCAATTTCCCCGCTTCTTGCACTTGCCTCCCTTCACATAGGGCGGGGGGAGGAGGATGCGGGCGAACTTTTGCATAATGACATCTAGGAGGACAAAAGGGAGAAAAAAAGCCCGCAATGGCCAGCGAATCCAGCCTGGGACTTTTTGTCGGGGGATTTCACCTTGAGGGGCAGAAGTTGCATCTCCTGCCTTGAACATCAGATCTTCAAAATCCATCCCTTTATTTTATTAGTATGGCGGGCTATACATCAAGTTATGAAATATATTCGACTATTTGAAGATTTAGGGATTGCTGATGTCCCCTCTGTTGGAGGGAAAAATGCCTCTCTGGGCGAGATGATCAACGCTCTGAAGGGGGAGGGGATCCGTGTGCCGCTTGGCTTTGCGACGACGGTTGAAGGATATATAGACTTTTTGGATCACAATAAGCTGCGCCCTAAAATTTTTCGTATGAAGGGAAAAGAGGCTCGGGCAGCAGTGATGAAAGGGAATTTTCCTCCGGATCTTAAAGAGGACATCGCTGTGGCCTATCGCGAGCTTTCAAAGTTTTATCGGAAAAAACAGCTCGATGTAGCTGTGCGCAGTAGTGCAACGGCAGAAGATCTGCCCGGAGCCAGTTTTGCTGGACAGCAAGAAAGCTATCTCAATGTGGTGGGAGAAAAAGCGCTTCTTCTGGCATGCAAAAAATGCTTTGCCTCTCTTTTCACTGATCGGGCCATCGCCTATCGAAAGGAAAAGGGATTTGCTCATGATAAAGTCTTTCTTTCTGTTGGAGTGCAGAAAATGGTCCGCGCAGATAGGGGGAGCTCTGGTGTGCTCTTCACTCTCGATATGGAGAGTGGCTTTCGCGACGTTGTCGTGATCAATGCTGCTTTTGGTCTTGGAGAAAATGTCGTACAGGGGACGATCGAACCGGATGAATATATGGTTTTCAAGCCCCTTCTTGGCAAAGAGCATTATCTCCCCATTGTCGAAAAGACCTTGGGAACAAAAAGACTCAAATTGATCTATACCCAAAGGGGGACTAAAAACGTCAAACTTTCTCCGAAGGAAAGCCAGAAGTTTGCGCTCACAGATGGGCAGATCATCCAGTTGGCCAAATGGGGAGTGCTGATCGAGAAGCACTATCAAATGCCGATGGATATCGAGTGGGCCATCGACGGCAAGAGCAAAGAGCTCTATATCGTACAAGCGCGCCCAGAGACGGTCCAATCACAAAAAAAGACGTCTATTTTTAAAACCTACAAGATAGGAAAAAAGGGGAAGACGATTTTGCAGGGGTTAGCGATTGGGGAGGCGATTGTCGCAGGCAAAGTGCAGATGATTCAATCAGTGAGTCGAATCAAAGATTTCAAACCGGGATCGATTTTGGTAACGGAAATGACTTCTCCAGATTGGGTCCCTATTATGAAACAGGCAAGCGGAATCATCACCAACCATGGGGGACGTACTTCGCATGCAGCAATTGTCAGTCGAGAATTGGGCTTGCCGGCGATTGTGGGGACAAATCTAGGAACCAAAAAGCTCAAAAATAATCAGGCTATTACGCTCTCCTGTGCAGAGGGGGAAACGGGCTATATCTATGAAGGGATCGTCCCTTTCGAAGAAAAGGAGATGGACCTGAGCAAACTGCCCACGATACAAACCGAGATCATGCTCAATTTGGCAAGCCCCCATGAAGCTCTCCATTGGTGGCCTCTCCCGGTACAAGGAGTGGGGCTTGCACGGATGGAATTCATCATCACTAACGAGATCAAAATCCATCCGATGGCCCTTGTCCATTTTTCTAAGGTCAAAGATCCAAAAGTGCGTCGCGAAATTGAGCAAATCACCCGCGCTTATAAAGACAAAAAAGAACACTTCATCGAAAAGTTAGCCCTTGGAATTGGGAAGATTGCCTCTTCCGTTTACCCTTATCCGGTGATTGTCCGAATGAGCGATTTCAAAACCAATGAATATGCGGGTCTGATTGGGGGAAGCTTTTTCGAGCCTAAAGAAGACAATCCGATGCTTGGATTTCGCGGAGCTTCTCGCTACTACAGTCCCCGCTACCGCGCGGGTTTTTCTCTGGAATGCCAAGCGATCAAACGGGTCCGCGAAAAAATGGGCTTCACCAATGTCATCGTGATGATTCCCTTTTGTCGCACAATCGAAGAAGCCGACAAGGTTCTGAAGGTGATGGAAGAAGAAGGACTCAAAAAAGGGGAACTGGATATCTATGTCATGTGCGAGATTCCTTCCAATGTCATCCAAGCAGAAGAATTTGCGGATCGTTTTGATGGCTTTTCTATCGGATCGAATGACCTCACTCAGCTCATTTTAGGCATTGATCGAGATGCCGAAGATCTTGCACCCCTTTTCGATGAGCGAAACGAATCAGTCAAAAAGATGATTCGTCAGGTGATTTCCGTTGCGCGCAAAAAAGGAAAAAAGATCGGGATCTGTGGACAAGCGCCGAGTGACAAGCCCGATTTTGCCGCCTTTCTAGTCGAGGCGGGAATTGACTCGATTTCTCTCAACCCCGACAGTGTCATCGGTGTGATCAAGCGTTTAGCGGCCGCCGCCGCCGCCGCCAGAACCACCACTTCCTCCCCTTGAACGGTATTTGTGCTTTTCTCCTTTGGCAATGGGACCATAATAGTTAATGGCAATCACGGCGCTGTAAAAGTGGGGAGTGTTGCGGCCTGCAAAAGTGATCCACGTGCCTGCGATGATGCCAAGGGATGAACTGAAATTGTATTGGATGGCGGGAGCAATGCTGAAAGAAAGATTCGAGGGGTTCCCCAGAACCACTTTTGTTGGAGCTTTAGGAGTGAGGGTTCCCGGAAAACCTTTAAAGGTGGTGGCGTTGCCATAAATGCCTTCGATGTCAAGGGCAAAGGCCCAGTTTTGTGTGAGGGTGTATTGCAGACCAAAAATGCCACCCCATTCCATTCCAGGTTTGACAGTTGCATCGGTGTCGGGAGCACCTCCATAAGCATTGAGTCCTTTGACACAAACTTTAGTCGGAAAGGCGATAAAGCCATTCAGGCGAAGGTCTAGAAAGCGACAATACGAGGGTTCGAAAAGAGAGTTGAGGACAAAACCAAAAGTGGTTACAAAGCTCCCACCGCCTCCAACATCTGTCAACAGTTTCTCCGGGTTTCGCTTTTGATACGGTCCCGTTGGAAAAGTTTCTTGGATGTAGAATTTGAGTCCTGGAACGGTATTGTTTTTTGTGTCCTCGAAAATTTGGAAATCAAGGATAATATTGAGGTCCCCAAATTCACGAGAAGATACTCCTTGCGTTTTTTTCCAGAACGCCTGGGGAACAAAAACGATATCTGCCCATTCTGTGAGCCCAATATAGAGAAGAAATAGGAAGTTGAGATTTGTGAAATTGGGCGAGTCGATGATCTTCCAATTCGAGTTATAATCCCCGGTTGTGACGGTATAAAATGCATAGGGTTCGAAATTGATATAGCCTTTCGGCACAACATGCCCCGCAGGAGAAAGAAGTGGCCCAGTGAACCAGGGACCTGGACATTCTTCAACGTTGCAGGTAGGAGAGAAGACGTTTTCCCCGGATGAGGCAAAGCAAGGGACAAAAAATAAAACAAGGCAAAGAAGTTTTTTCAATTAGTATAAGACCTGCCGAATTCGCGTTTTTCACGAAAGCTGAGGAAAAATTTCAACTCCCAGTTCCACAATCATTAAAAGGATGAGAGATCCGAGAAACACTTTCCCGCCTGGAATTTGCCTCCCAGTCGTATACCCTCTTTTATAGCGTCCAATCCAGACCATCAAGGGGGGATAGAGGCCGAAAAGAATGGCACAGCTAATGCCTCCTGCATAGCCGAGAGCAGTGAGGAAAATGTTGGGATTGATCATTGTAATGAGAAGAGGAGGAATGAAAACCATTAGACAGAGGACGGCTTTTCGATAGCCCACTTTTTTAACTTTTAATCCATCAGCCAAAAAGTCGAGAAAAGCAAGTGAAAGGGCGATGTAGGAAGCGGTCATCGCAAAAAAGCCAAAAGCTTTTCCAATGCCGACGACCATCGTACTGCCAATGAAATGTTTGAGGGGCGTGACCGCATTTTGTCCACTTGCTGCTGCTTCCAGAAGTCCATTAGCACCTTCGATCGGGATGATTCCCAAGATGAGCACTTGCCAAATGAGATAGACGACAAGAGGAATGGAAGTGCCGAAGATGATGGTTTTGCGTACTTTTGTAAAGTCGCGCTTCATGTAGGTGACCAAGGTGGGGACGATCACTTGATAGGTGAAAGAGGTAAAAAGGATCGGAATCGCAAGCCAAGCTTTGCCCCAGTTCACTACAGTTAATTTGCTGAAATCGACATGTTTGGCGGCGACAAATATGAAGAACAAATAGGAAATGATGACGCCAGAAAACATGAATACGTTGATCCGGTCAACGATTTTGGTTCCCATATAAACGATGGGGGAGAAGAGGATGACGTAAAAAATCATGGAGGGGATGAGTCCCAGTTGTCCCGTGAAGATTTCGCTTGTGATGTTTCCTCCAACAGCTACGTGCGAAATCATAACGGTTTCAAAGAGAAAAAGGTAAATGAACCAGCATGCAATTTTCCCTGCTGTCCCCAGCATGCGACTCGCCATGGTGATCAAATTGGAATCTTCGGGCATCCAGCTACAGACTTCAAGGAGGAGAAGACCGGTGCAGAGCATAAATGCCCAACATAAGAAATAAATGATGATGGAAGGGAAAAATCCTCCCGGCCCTGTCGCGATGGGTAGAGCCAACATCCCAACACCAATCGTGGTTCCGGCAATGAGGAGAGTCCCTCCAATGACATGACCATGTGAATGAAAGAGTTTCATGAGAAAAATCCGGTATTTGGTTTAAATCCTTAATATAGTACTCTCGAGTACAAAAAAATACAAGATGATGATTGGCATTGTAGATCAAAAAATTTCCGACGTGAAGTTGATTCATCGCAAAGTTTTCTCCGATGAGAGGGGGTTTTTTTCTGAAACTTATCGGAAGTTCCTTTATGAAGAAGAGGGGATTGCGGTCGATTTTGTCCAAGATAATCACTCCTGTTCAGTGCAAGGGACCATTCGGGGCATGCATTTTCAAGGCTCTCCAGGACAGGCGAAACTCATCACAGTCGTTGTAGGAAAAATTTATGATGTCTTTGTCGACATTCGCGAAGATTCTCCCACTTTTGGACAGTGGGGCTCTTGCATTCTTGACGCCAGTGAAAGTGAGCAACTTTTCATCCCCATCGGATTTGCGCATGGTTTTGCCGCTCTCAGCGATGTCTCCCATGTCCTGTACAAAGTGAGCAGTGTTTTTGATCCTGCAGAGGAAAAAACATTTCGCTATGACGATCCAGAAGTGGGAATCTCATGGCCCTTTGAAAATCCGATTTTGTCAGAGCGAGATCAAAATGCATCCTCTTTAAAGGAGATCCTCCAGTGAAAATTTGGATTCTAGGGGCAGGGGGACAACTGGGAAGAGCGCTGATTGATCGTTGTGAAGTACTTGGAATTTCTTTTCTCGCATCAAAAAGAGAAGAAGTAGACATCACCAATCTCAACCTGCTCAAATGGAAAGGAGAAGATTCCGGTTGCACCCATCTCATCAACTGCGCTGCATATACCGATGTTGATGGAGCAGAAAAAGAAAGTAGAAAAGCTTTTTCAACCAATGCCACTGGTGCCGAAAATGTCGCGGTTGCGGCTCGAGAAAATGGAATGTGCCTTGTTCATGTCTCGACGGATTATGTGTTCGATGGAGAAAAAAGTGATCCCTACCATGAAGAGGACAAGCCCAATCCTCTTGGCGTTTATGGCAAGAGCAAATGGGAAGGCGAACAGAGAATTTTTGACCAATTCTCTTCTGCCTGTATTGTCCGCACCTCATGGATTTTTGGCCATGAAGGCAAAAGTTTCATTTCATCCATCTTTTCCAAGCTCTGCAACGAAGACCAGATCCATGCCGCCCACGATCAGGTGAATCGGGCGACCTACAACTGCGATCTAGCTGGAGCCATCATCGATCTCAGTTGCCATAGTGGTCTCTTCCATTTTGCCAATGAAGGCATTCTTTCCCGCTATGAAATTGCTAAAGATTTTTATAATGAGGCGATGAGGCGAGGCATTCCTCTGAAATGTAGCGAAATTTCTCCAGTCTCGATGGATTCTTTCCCATCGATTTCTCCGCGTCCTATTTATTCGGTCCTCGATACGAAAAAGGTCACTCTGACTCTTGGAAGAAAACCCCGTATGTGGAAAACTATCCTCAAGGAATATTTCGATCATGTCGCACCGCCAAATTAGTAGGATACTCGTCACAGGAGGAGCCGGTTTTATGGGCTCTGCTTTTGTTCGCTATCTTCTCCAAAACGGGGAAGAGATCGAAAAAGTCGTCACTTACGACCTGCTCACCTATGCTGGAAATCTCGACAATTTGAAAGAAGTGTCGGAGGATCCTAGACACCATTTTGTCCGTGGAGACATTTGCAATGGGGCTTTTGTCGAAGAGTTATTGCGCACTCACAAAATCGACACCATTGTCCACTTTGCTGCAGAAAGTCATGTCGACCGGAGTATTGAAAACCCAAAACTCTTTTACAAAACGAATGTGGAGGGGACTCTTTCCCTTCTAGAAGTGGTCCGTCGTTTTCCAGAGGTTCACTTCCACCACATTTCAACTGATGAAGTATATGGATCTCTTGAAGAGGGACAATTTACAGAAAGCTCTCCCTATCGGCCCAATTCACCTTATGCAGCTTCAAAAGCGGCAGCCGATCATTTTGTCCGCTCATATGCCAAAACCTACGGACTTTCAGTCACTCTTTCCCATTCGAGCAACAACTTTGGCCCTTGCCAATACAAGGAAAAATTCATTCCAAGGATGATTTCGCATTGTTTTGCCAAAGAGGTTCTCCCGGTATTTGGCAAAGGGATCAACATACGTGACTGGCTCTATGTGGAAGACCATGCCGAGGCGATTTGGCTGATCCTCCAAAAAGGGAAAAGGGGAGAAAATTACAACATTGGAGGGGGAAGCGAGGTGCGGAACATCGATCTTCTCCATCTTTTGATTGAAAAAGTGGCCAAAAAGCAAGGGGAAAATCCCAATACGTATTCCGAGCTCATCACCTTTGTTGAAGATCGGCCCGGCCACGATTTTCGCTATGCCCTCTGCAGCAAAAAACTAAAGTCAGAACTTGGCTGGAAACCAAGGCATCCTTTCGAAGAAGGCGTCGACAAAACCGTGGAGTGGTATGCACAAAAATAAATCAATTGTCTGTGTGATCCCGGCAAGAATGCAATCTACCCGTTTTCCTCGAAAAATGGTCGCTCCTCTAGGAGGAAAACCCCTCATTCAATGGGCCTTTGAAGGGGCGAAGAAAGTCTCTTTTTTTGACAAAGTGGTTGTGGCAGTCGATGGCGATGAGCTCTACGACGTCGTTACTGGTTTTGGAGGAGAGGCTCTGATCACTTCTCCTGACTGCTTAAGCGGAACCGATCGCCTCATTGAGCTGCAACAAACCGGAAAAATCCAGGGTGACATCTGGGTCAATTGGCAAGGGGACGAACCCTTCCTCACAGAAGAAACCATTGCTTCTCTGGTACAAACTTGTGATGCCCCAGGGGGAGAAATCTGGACTTTGAAGAAAAAAATCATCAAAGAAGAAGAAATCGAGTCCCCCCATGTGGTCAAAGTGGTTTGTGATGCCAGAGGCCGGGCGCTGTATTTTTCTCGTAGCTGCATCCCCTCTGACAAGAAAAATCTTTATGCGCATGTCGGCATCTATGCCTATACGAATGAGGCCCTTCGAAAAATTGGCAGCTTTTCTCCCAGTCCTCTAGAAAAGCAAGAACGACTGGAACAGCTTCGCTATCTCTATCATGGAATGCAAATCGAGGTCCATGAAATAAGCCAAGAAATTTTTGGAATCGACACCAAAGAAGAACTCGCCATCGCAGAGCAAATGTGCTATCATTTTACGTAAATGATGACTAGTGAACAAATTTTAGAAGAAAAAACCGAGTATAAATACGGTTTTTCCACAGATATTGAAACTGATAGCCTTCCTAAAGGGCTAAGTGAAGAAACCGTTCGGGAAATCTCGAAAAGAAAAAACGAGCCCGATTTCTTACTCAAATTTCGTCTACGCGCTTTTGAAAAGTGGAAGCTGATGAAAGAGCCCAGCTGGGCAAATGTCCGCTTTAATCCGATCGACTACCAAGATATTTGTTACTATTCTGCGCCCAAAATAAAGCAATCGCTAGAAAGTCTGGATGAAGTGGATCCAGAGCTTTTGCGCACCTTTGAAAAATTGGGCATTCCACTTGATGAACAAAAGCGTCTTGCTGGTGTGGCCGTCGACGTGGTCTTCGACTCAGTATCTCTTGGGACAACCTTTAAAAAAACTCTCGAAGAATCAGGCGTAACCCTCTGCTCGATTTCTGAAGCAGTACAAAAATTTCCTGAACTGATCGAGCAGTACATAGGCACTGTTGTTCCCATTGGAGATAACTATTTTGCTGCACTCAACTCTGCTGTTTTTTCTGATGGATCTTTTGTCCATGTCCCAAAAGGGGTGCGTAGTCCCATTGAACTCTCTACCTATTTTCGGATCAATGATCGGACCACTGGCCAATTTGAAAGGACGCTCATCATTGCCGAAGAAGGCTCCTATGTGAGTTACCTGGAAGGATGCACGGCCCCGGCCTATGACACCAATCAACTTCATGCGGCTGTCGTTGAGCTCATCGCAGAGTCCCATGCTGAGATCAAATACTCCACCGTGCAGAATTGGTATGCGGGTGATCCCAAGACAGGGAAGGGAGGCATCTTCAATTTTGTGACCAAACGGGGACGATGTGCGGGCTATAAGTCCAAAATTTCTTGGACACAAGTGGAAGCGGGCGCTGCCATCACTTGGAAATATCCAAGTTGTATCTTGGAAGGAGATGAATCGGTCGGAGAGTTTTATTCTGTAGCACTGACCAATGGAAAAATGCAGGCCGACACAGGGACCAAGATGATTCACCTCGGAAAAAACACCCGTTCCACCATCATTTCTAAGGGGATTTCTGCTGACCAGTCTCATAATACTTATCGAGGCCTTGTGAAAGTAACTCCTCGAGCAGAAAATGCGCGCAACTACACCCAGTGTGATTCGATGCTCGTCGGAAATCAATGTTCTGCCAACACCTTTCCTTACATAGAAACGGCGAACGGATCAAGCGAAGTGGAACACGAAGCCTCTACAGCAAAGATGAATGAAGAGCAGCTTTTTTATTTGCAGGCGAGAGGCATTGACCGAGAAGATGCCATCAATCTCATCGTCAATGGATTTTGCAAAGACGTCTTTCGCAAACTGCCTCTGGAATTTGCGGCCGAAGCGGAAAAACTCTTGACCCTTAAACTCGAACATTCTGTGGGGTAATCACCATGCTCAAAATTAAAAACTTACACGTATCGATTGACGGAGCTGTGATCCTTAAAGGAATCGACCTCGAAATCAAGCCCGGAGAGATCCACGCCATCATGGGCCCCAATGGGGCAGGAAAATCCACTCTTGCCAAAGTCCTTGCAGGAGATTCTTCTTATGAAATTCTCTCTGGAGAAGTCCTCTTCCAGCAGACGAACATCCTCGAACTAGAACCCGAAGAAAGATCCCATCTTGGCCTTTTCATCAGTTTTCAATATCCGATTGAAATTCCTGGAATTAGCAATCTTCAGTTCCTTCATGCTGCCTACAATGCCAAGCAAAAAGCACTGGAACATCCGCTCATCTCTGAAGACGCTTTTCATCAGCTGCTCATGGAAAAACTAGAGCTTCTCGAAATGAAAGAAGAATTTGTAAAGAGAAACCTCAACGAAGGCTTTTCGGGGGGAGAAAAAAAACGCAATGAGATCTTACAGATGGCCGTTCTCAATCCCCACATGGCCATTTTGGATGAGACAGATTCGGGGCTAGACATCGATGCAATGCGTGTTGTTGCCTGTGGAGTGAAGAGACTCTTTTCTCCGGAAAAAGGACTCCTCCTTATCACCCATTACCAGCGCCTTCTCGATTATATTCGTCCCCATATTGTTCACGTGATGATAGATGGACAAATTGTGAAAAGTGGGACCCACAAGCTCGCGGCAGAACTTGAAGAAAAAGGATATGATTGGCTGGAGGAAGAGGTAAAAGCGTGAAAGAAGAATTTTTCGCAGCACTAGAAAAACATTTCACTGCCAATCTCGAAGGGATCAATCCTTTGCAAAAGGCCATTCGCGAAAAAGGATGGGAACAGTTCCGCGCCAGAGGGCTGCCCGATAAAACATTTCCTGGATATCAATACTTTCCCTTTTCCCAATTCTATCAAGAATCGTATGACTTGGCAGAGGTGACTCAGATTCCCGAAGAACAAATCCACGCGCTCATTCACCACGAATGTCGCCGCAGCTATTTGATCTTTGTCAACGGCCAATATGTTCCAGAACTCTCAGATGTGCGAGGCCTTCCCGAGCAAGTCGTCGTGATGCGTCTGCGTGATGCCCTTTCTGGCTATGGCAATTTTTTGCAAATGCGCTTGTCTCGCAGCATGAAAGAAGAAATCGATCCCTTTGCAACACTCAATATCGCTCTCATTCAAATGGGACTCTTTCTCTATGTCCCTCCAAAGATTGTGGTGGATACTCCCATCCAGTGCATACACATTATTTCCAATGACCGCGCCTCCCTTTTCAATCCGCGCATCCACTTTTTTCTAGGAAAAGAGGCAAAAGTGCAGTGGATCTATGAGCACCATTGCCTCAAAGATTTTGAATATTTTTCAAATGGTGTCGTCGATATTGCCCTTGAAGAAGGAGCCTATTTTGAACAGTGCGGCATCCTTAACCCTTGCGAACATGGCTATTGTTTCGAAGCAACAAGAGCCACTCTCAAACGCGATAGCACCTTCAAAAGCCTGACATGCACAGCAGGAACCAAATCAGTCCGTCAAGATTTTCGCATTTCCCTTTTAGGGGAGAATGCCTCTTGCGATCTCAAAGGAATTTCCTTGCTCTCAGGACACCGCCAGTCCCATGTGAATGTACACATGGATCACGCAGCGCCGCATTGCACTTCCAATCAACATTTCAAAAACGTGCTTGCCGACGTTAGCAAAGCAAGCTTTGAAGGCAAAATTGAGGTACAGAGCAATGCACAAAAAACAAAAGCCTACCAACTCAACAACAATCTTCTCCTTTCCAAAAAAGCCGTGGCAAATAGCAAACCCAACCTCGAAATCTTTGCCGATGATGTCAAAGCCTCACATGGAGCTACCATTTCGCAGCCCGCTCCTGATCATCTCTTTTACCTCAAAACGAGAGGGATCGATTCTCAATCCGCAAAACTCCTCCTCCTCACTGGCTTTTGCATGGAAATTCTTCAAGAAGTACCCTTTTCTCCCGCCCGCGAGCGGATGCAACAATTGATGGAGAAATACTTCGGATGAGTACTACAAGCTTTGCCCTTCAAGTCCGTGAAGATTTTCCCATATTGCGACAAAAGGTTCATGGCAAACCGCTCATCTACCTCGATTCCGCTGCCACCTCGCAAAAGCCACAAACCGTCATCGATGCGATTTCCCATTTTTATGCCCATGAATGTGGCACCGTGCATCGCGGAGTCTATCACCTCGCAGCAAAAGCCACTGAAAAATACAACAAAGTTCGCAGCCAAATTGCCCGATTCATCAATGCTGCTTCCGAAAATGAAATCGTCTTTACCCGCGGGACAACCGATAGCATCAACCTTATCGCCAATGCCTACGCCCAAATTTTCGAAGAAAAAGATGAGATCATCCTCTCCGAGATGGAACATCATTCCAACCTTGTTCCTTGGCAGCTCCTCGCAAAAAAAAGGGGGGTTGTTCTCCGCTTCATTCCCGTAAGCGAACATGCAGAACTCGACCTAGATGCCTTTGCAAAACTCATTTCTCCTCGCACAAAACTCGTATCAATCGCCCATATCGCCAACAGTACAGGGACCATCAACCCCATTGCACAAATCACAAAAATGGCCCATGCACATGGTTCAAAAGTCCTCATCGATGCAGCGCAAAGCACAGCCCACATCCCCCTCGACGTCCAAGAACTCGATATCGATTTTCTTGCCCTCTCCTCACACAAAGCCTTTGGCCCGACAGGAGTCGGGATCCTCTATGGAAAATACGACCTTCTTGAAATGCTCCCTCCCGTGCAAGGAGGCGGGGACATGATTGAAACCGTCACCCTTGAAAACACCACATTCGAAAAGCCACCCCTCAAATTTGAAGCGGGGACACCTTCCATTGCACAAGTCATCGGATTTGGTGCTGCCATTGATTACATCGAGTCGCTCGGCCTTGAAAACATTCACTCTTGGGAACATCAGCTCCTCACCTACGCAACAGAAAAACTTCTCAACATCCCCAAACTTCGCATCATTGGAACGGCTAAGGAAAAATCGAGCATCATCAGCTTCGTCATTGAAGATGTCCATCATCTCGATCTCGCTACCTTTCTCGATCTCGAGGGGATTGCCATTCGATCAGGCCACCATTGTGCAGAGCCCCTCTTAAGATGTTTTGGCCTCACCGGCACATGTCGAATTTCCTTTGCTCCTTTTAACACCTTTGAAGAAATTGATGCTCTCATTGCAGCTCTTCATAAAATTTTAAATATTCTCAAAAATTCTTAATATCTATTAGGTTTTATAATTTTTTTTGTTCTTGTTTTTTTTGTTTACAATGAATAGATTCTTCCCAGAAATTCAAAAGGAGATCTTATGGCTACAGGAGTAGGAGTTGATTTAGCTTCAGTTCTTTTAAAAGACCTATATAGCGAGAGCAGACGAAGAGAAGAAAAACTCGAAGAAGAATTTGGAACTTCACTTTGTAAGACATTAGGCTATGACACGATTGATGAAATTCCAATCGTTCGTGCAATCGACCTTGGATTGGATAACGAAGAACAATATCATCCACGTACGGTTCACCCTGCTTCTTTAGGTGAAGAAATTATAGTACGGGGAAAAGATGGATGGAATCGTCCATTCATCGCATTGAAATGTGATGTATTAGATGCAAAACTTGAGAAAGTCGCAGAACTCGTGGAAATCATTTATAAACGCTTCCCTTTGGATGGTTTTGGAGGAAAAGGAAAGGAACATGAAAACTCTTACGTTTCTGGATTCAATAATATAGATTCTAAGGGTCAAGAACATTTTTCGGTCATGCCCGCAACCATTCATGTCCAAGAGACCATTAATCTTTTCAAAAGAATTATCAACGGAGAAATACTCCAAAGTCCGCCTTTTTCCATTAGAAGGTCTAAAAAAGTTTGATGAAGTCTTTGCTTGTCTCTAAGAGGGTGTATGCGAATTGCTTTCATCGGCAGGAGCTAATATTTTTGCCTAGGAGAATGCTCTGGAAAACGGAGCAAACTCAGATCGGGTTTGTGGAGTTTGAAGAGCGTCGCCTACGGAAAAAGAGAGCTCCCATGGCGGTGGAATGAATTCGCATACACCCTCTAATGGCTGAAAGAAAAAAGGATCCGACATTTGTCGGATCCCATTGAGAATAACACTTGGAGTTTCGATTAGAACTCGAACTGCACTTTGAGTGTCCACCCTTGCGTGTCGAGATTGCCGCGACGCTGGAAGAAGACGTTTTCTCCTGATTCGACAACTCCGCCAGAAGGAATATCACTAATACGATTCACTCTCCACAATTGATTTTGATGGAAGAAGAGATGCTGTTCCCAACCAAGCTGAACAGTAAACCCATATTGACAATCACAAAAGAGTGAAGCACACTTGGATCCCAAGAGCAAGGTCAAGCATACCGCGGGAAGCATGGAAGGATTCTTCTGTTTCAAGGATTTTTGTTTTGTCAAATGGAGAAGACGCAAGACGAGTCTCTTCGTCATGATCTAAAGAGAATCTTCCATAAATAATGGAAGCAGCGAAATTGCCATAAAGCCCCCATCCGCATCCAAACTGCCAAGTGGTGTCAAAACCTGTTCTTAATCCAACTCCTTTAAAGTCGTTTTCAAGATCGACTTTATCATTGGAAGGGAAGCCGTTTGTAAACGTGAAACCCCAACTTCCTCCCTTATGTTGGATTTCAAAATTTTGCTCGATGAAAGCAATACGAAGTCCTACGAATGGACGGAAAGAGAGATACTTGCTTGTCCAGTATTCGCGTCCTAACTCGATATCAATAAGATTGAGTTGCAATTTCCAATGTGTTTCGATATCAGATGCAAATACGATCATTCCAATATTGCTTTCGAACGCTATAGGCGAATAGGCTGACCAAAGAGGAAGTAGAGTGTGATTGTCATCTGCCTCTGCTTCAATATGATCATTAGCTTTGCCACGATACCAAGTCTACACAACTCCAAAGTCCCATCCATCACAAGTAGTATTGTATCCAAGGCCTACTTTGAAACCCCAGTTCCATTTGAAATCAGGAGTTTTGTATTCTGCATTGATCAGATTATTCAAATCCAATAGGCCAGTAGTATCATCATCAAGATGCTTCACACGATTATCAATGGCATATTCCATCCCATCCTGGTGAGCATTCCAGTAAAAACCAGCAGCGCTAATGACCCAATCTCCATTACAAGTAACGGGGCGGACAGGGGCATTGACGCCATAGTTTTCAGGTCCGAGGCAATAGCAGTGGTTGCAGTTCTCGGGATAGCAAGTGGCTGGAGGCTCAGGCTCGCAATTGTCCTCTCCTCTAGCAGCAACAGCCACATTGGCTGCGCTCATGATGGATAAAGCAAGTAAGGATTTCTGCATAGGTAGAATCTCCGGATAAATGTATTTCTAGTACTTGTCATAAAGGATGAATTTTTTCTTGGAAAGAAAAAAGGATCCGACATTTGTCGGATCCCATTGAGAATAACATTTCGTATTTGATTAGAATTCGAACTGCACTTTGAGTGTCCATCCTTGCGTGTCGAGAGTACCGCGACGTTGGAAAAAGACATTTTCTCCTCGTTTTTCTAGAAGAAAAGGAGGATTAGTTGCAAAATCTATGGCATTGACCCTCCATAACTGGTTTTGATGGAAGAAAAGATGCTGTTCCCAGCCAAGTTGAACAGTAAATCCATATTGGCAATCACAAAAAAGAGAGGCCCATTGAATCCCAAGAGCAAAATCTAACATAGCGCGAGAAGCATGGAAAGATTCTTCTGTTTCGAGTAGTTTAGTTTTATCGAATGGAGCAGAAGCAAGACGAATCTCTTCGTCATGATGTAATGAAAATCTTCCATAAACAATAGAAGCTGCGAAATTGCCATAGAGACCCCAGCCACATCCAAAGTGCCAATTGGTATTGAATCCAGCGCGAACTCCAACTCCTTTGAAATCATTATCAAGATCAACTTTATCGTTGAAATTAGAATCATCTATCTCAAGCCTGCTGAGGCTCCAACTTCCTCCCTTATGTTGAATTTCAAAACTTTGCTCTAGATACGCAATGCGAAGTCCAACAAAGGGTCGGAAAGAAAGATATTTACTGGTCCAATACTCGCGCCCTAATTCGATATCGATGAGATTGAGCTCTAATTTCCATTGGGTTTCAATATCTGTTGCCCACAATACGACGTGCTGGCCAGAGGATGTTGGAATTAAGGATCCTGATACTGACCAGAGAGGAAGTAAAGTGTGGTTGTCGTCAGTTTCTGTTTCGATATGGTCGTTTGCTTTGCCCCGATACCATGTCCAGATAACTCCAAAATCCCATCCATCGCAAGTTGTGTTATATCCAAAATCAACTTTAAAACCCCAGTTCCATTTGAAATCAGGAGTTTTATATTCTGCATCGATCAGATTATTTATCGCTATATAAGAGGTAACTGGCTCAGAAATATCCGGATTCTTTACGCTTGTTTCAATAGCGTATTCCATCCCATCTTGGTGAGCATTCCAATACAAGCCAGCAGCGCTAATGACCCAGTCCCCATTACAAGTAACAGGGCGGACAGGAGCATTCACACCATAGTTTTCAGGCCCGAGGCAATAGCAATGGTTGCAGTTCTCGGGATAGCAAGTGGCTGGAGGCTCAGGGGCACAATTGTCCTGGCCTCGAGCAGCAACAGCAACGTTAGCTGCGCTCATGATGGATAAAGCAAGTAAGGATTTCTGCATAGGATCTCTCCAAATAAATGTTTCTCTAGTACTTGTCATAAAGGATGAATTTTTTCTTGGAAAGTAAAAAGGATCCGACATTTGTCGGATCCTTTTGAAGATTGTGCTGCGAGATTAGAACTCGAATTGCACCTTGAGTGTCCACCCTTTCGTGTCGAGATTACCACGACGCTGAAAGAAGACGTTTTCTCCTGAAGGGTTTGGGAAGGCGTCTGTAGGATCAAAGGGCTTATCTCCAATGCGATTCACTCTCCATAATTGGTTTTGATGGAAGAAGATATGCTGTTCAAAGCCGAGCTGAACGGTAAATCCATATTGGCAATCGCAAAAGAGAGAAGCCCATTGGATTCCAAGTGCAAAATCGAGCATAGCACGAGATGCGTGGAAGGATTCTTCTGTTTCAAGAATTTTAATTTTATTATGTGGAGAAGATGCCTCTCGTATTTCTTCGTCATGATCTAAAGAGAATCTTCCATAAACAATGGAAGCGGCTAAATTGCCATAGAGACCCCATCCACATCCAAAGTTCCAAATAGTGTCAAATCCGGCTCTTAGCCCAACTCCTTTAAAATCATTATCAAGATCTACTTCATCATTGAAAGCAGGAGTATTTACCTCTGTACTGGACAAAAAATGATTTGATGACAAAAGCCCGCTGATGAGCCATCATATCTCATTGAGTTTCAAACAGTGAGGTATAATGAAACACATCA
>SDBU01004240.1_pt1 | contig 17699 bp, 8 predicted proteins | sample 2277071 | NCBI WGS metagenome assembly SDBU01 (sample SAMN10397929, study PRJNA504765) | marine sediment metagenome | isolation source: marine sediment core GS08_GC12, 126 cmbsf | place: Arctic Ocean: Gakkel Ridge, Loki's castle | collected 2008 | reverse complement strand
AAATAATACATGTCGGCAAAGCAGGTCACCCCCGAACGAATCATCTCGGCGCAAGATAGCAGGGTGCCATAGTAACAGGACTCCTCGTTCATGAACTCCCTCTCCACGGGCAACATGTAGCCATACAGCCAGACGTCAAGCCGCAGGTCGTCGGCCAGGCCTCTGATCAGGCTCATGGGCACGTGCGTGTGAGCGTTGATCAAGCCAGGCATGATCACCTGCCCCGCGCAATCAATGGTCTGCTCAGCCTCGTACCTACCACTCAAATCGGCCGCTGGCCCAACGGCGACTATTTGGCCATCTTTTATGACCACCACTCCCTGAGGAAAAACCTCCAAGTCCTCATTCATGGTGATCACCGTGCCATTTGACAGAATCATATCCACTTTCATCATCATTATCACCCCTTTCAGGTATTGCCCCCATTATAATGGCTTTAGCCAGAACCGACAAATTGGCACATTTCATGCCATTGTGCTATAATATCGAATGTTTCATATCCCTTCGACGGCTCGACTGAGCTCGCCGAAGTCAAGCTCAGGACACCGCATCCCCACTGCTAAACCAAGGAGACCCCCAAATGCGCGCAGTTGACATCATCGCCAAGAAACGAGACGGTCACCCCCTCACTGCCAAAGAGATTGATTTCTTCATCCAGGGATTCACTCGGGGAGAGATACCCGATTACCAGGCGGCATCCCTGCTGATGGCCATCTATCTAAAAGGGATGAACGAGCAGGAAACCGCTGACCTTACTATATCTATGGCCCGCTCAGGCAAGATGATGGATCTCTCGCCCATAGCCCCCCTTGCGGTTGACAAACATTCCACCGGCGGCGTGGGCGACAAGACCACCCTGGTAGTTGTCCCCCTGGTAGCAGCCGCAGGCTTGCCAGTGGGAAAGATATCGGGGCGCGGTCTGGGCTTCACTGGCGGGACGCTGGATAAGCTGGAGTCCATCCCTGGCTTCCAGGCCAACCTCTCCACCGAGGAATTCATGGCCACACTGCGCGATTGTGGCATCGTCGTGGTCGGGCAAACTGCCGACATGGTCCCAGCCGATGGTAAGCTCTACGCCCTGCGTGACGTGACGGCCACAGTGAGCAACATCTCCCTCATCGCCAGCTCCATCATGAGCAAAAAGATAGCCAGCGGCGCTAACGCCATCGTCTTGGATGTCAAAGTGGGCCTCGGAGCTTTCATGCACACCAGGGAAGAAGCCATAGCCCTGGCGCGTGCAATGGTAAACATCGGCCAGGCACTGAACCGCCGCGTGGTGGCCGTCATCTCCGATATGAACCAACCCCTCGGTCAGGCGGTGGGCAACGCCCTGGAGCTCAAAGAGGCCATCGCTACCCTGCATGGCCACGGCCCCACCGACTTTCTCGAGCACTGCCTGGTCATCGCCGGCCAGATGCTGCTTCTGGCCAACCGCGCGCCAGACGCCCAGCAGGCCCGTGAGATGCTGCTGCACGAACTGGACAGCGGGCGGGCCTGGCACAAATTCCGCGACTGGATAGTGGGCCAGGGAGGCGACCAGGCTTACATTGACGACCTTTCCCTATTACCTCAGGCAACTCTCGTCGAAGCTCTGCCCTCCCCTCGCTCCGGCTACGTAGCTGGCCTGGATGCTATGGAAGTTGGCCTGACAGTGGCTCTCCTCGGTGGCGGCCGAGCCCGCAAGGGAGACCCAATTGACCACGCCGTGGGCGTAGTCCTGGCCAAAAAGATCGGGGATTATGTCAAAAAAGGCGAGGCGCTGCTGACCATCCACGCCAACGACGAGCAGAAATTAGCCGATGCCAGGCGCAGGCTCCTGGATGCTTACTCCTGGAGCGATGAGCCTGTCGAGCATCCGCCTCTCACACACGAGATTATAAGCTCAAGATCCTCTGTGATGGCCGAAGGTCTCCCGACCGAGCCCTCTCCGCCTCGGTCAGGAGACCTTCGGCGAACAGAGGAGGCGCCAAAATCCAAAGTTCAAAATTCAAAGCGGTAGACGTACGTTTGCGGATCCACTAGATCGCCCTTGTCGTCGAAGGTGATAGAACCGATCAAACCTGGATAGTTCTCGATAGCGTTTAACTCGGCGACGACAGCATCCCTGGTGGGCCTTCCCTGCGATTCGATGGCCCTGGCTAGAGCCTCCAGAAGAACACAAGTGGCATCGTAGGCCAAAACCGCCTGAGGGCCAGGCAAGCGTCCAGTTGAGGCCTGATAGCCAGCCACGAAATCGGCGGAAAACCTCGCTCCGGATTTGACCTTCGGCGCGGCCGTGATGTAAAGGGTGCCTCTAACAGCCTCCCCTCCGACCTGCCCCAACTGGGGGCTGTCCAATCCACTCCCTCCCATAAAAACCGCCTCGACCCCAGCCCCCCGCGCCTGCGCTATCAACTCTGCCCCCTCAACCGCCCCCCCGCTGAAGAAAATCAGCTCAGCAGACGTGAAACGTGAGACGTGAGACGTGAGACGTGAAACGTGAAACGTGAGATCAACGTCGGCGTCCAGCATGATCGTAGCTCCCAACTGTTCGGCTGTTTGAATGAAAGCCTCAGCCAGGTCGTCGCGGCCGCGCAGGACAGCGAGGCGGTACATGCCTAGCTCCTCCACAACGTGCCTGGCCGCCTCCGCCCCCAAAAGATCGTTGCGAGCATAGAGGCGAAAGACCTCAGGATAATCCCGCTCCGTCACGGCGTCCGCTGCCACTTGCGTGATCAGCGCCAGGCCAGCCCGATGGTACTCGTCCACGGCCGCCAGAGCCGCCTGGTCGGAGAAATGGCCGATGACGCCCATGACGTCGGCGTCAACGATCATCTTCCTGGCCTGCAACGGCGCCTGAGCCGGATTGTTGCTGTCGTCCAGGGCCGCCAGTTCCACCATGTAGCCACTCACGCCGCTGGCCGCGTTGCGCTCTCGCACCGCTAGCTTCACGGCGTAGAGCACATCGTAGCCCAGTTGCCGGTGAAGCCCCTCGAAAGGAGCCACCAGGCCGATTTTGACCACGGGCCTGGTGCTGCCCAGCCCGGTGCAACCACTCAGCAGACATCCCAGCAGAATAAAAAGTAAAACGTGAAGCGTGAACTGCTTTTCACGTTTCACGGCTTCACGTTTCACGACTTTACGCTTTACGTTTTTACGTTTCACGGCTGATACTTCTGCTGGTTTTGAAGGTGTTCCTCGAAAGTCTTGGCGAAGGCATGGGAGCCGTCGCCCTTGGCCAAGAAGTACAGATAATCAGTCTCTACAGGCTCCAGGACGGCTTGAATCGAGGCCAAGCCCGGGCTGCAGATGGGACCGGGCGGCAGCCCCCGGTGAAGGTAGGTGTTGTAAGGAGAGTTGACCTGATCGAACTCCTCCAACCTCACTGGCGTCTTCCACCACTGGTCTGCATCCTCCTGGTAACCCAAAGCGTACTGCACCGTGGGGCAAGACTCCAGGCTCATGCCCTCCGCCAGTCGGTTCAAGAATACGCCGGCTATGATGGGACGCTCTTCCGCCACCACCGCTTCCCGCTCCACGATGGAGGCCAGGGTCACCACCTGGTAAATGGTCATCTCCTGCTCTGCGGCTGCCTGTCGCATCTCCGCCGTGAAACGCTGATCGAAATCAGCCAGCATACGTCCAATTATGTCGAGAGCTGTAGGTTGAACCGGGAGAAGGTAAGTGTCAGGAAAGAGAAATCCCTCCAAAGTAGCCTCCGGCGGTCGGCCCTGTAGAAATTCGTAGTCGAAGAGTCCACCTTGAACCAGGCCCAGAAACTGATCAACGTCCACACCCACTTCTTCTGCCAGCATCTCGGCGATCTGTTCGGCTCGCCAGCCCTCGGGGATGGTCACCGCGATCTCCTCAAGTCGCCCATGCTGCAGGGCCTCGATGATCTCCCCCATCGTCATGTTTGCCCGCAACTCATAGCGGCCAGCCTCCAGCCTGCTATCGGCCTTTTCGTACTGGGCCAACTGGCGGAAAAGCTCGGCATCGTTGATCAAGCCCCACCGCTTCAGCCGCAGAGCGATGTCACCCGCTGTATCCCCCGGCTCCACCACGAAGACGACGGGCGTGGGGTCGTCACTGGCCGGTTTGGAGATATCGCCTTGGTGAAGGGCCAGGTAGCCCTTCACCAGCAAGTCACTCAGCGACTCAGCAGCATCGTCATCCTGGCTCAGACCGCAACACCCTACACTTACCAACATAAGCATCATTAGCCCAAGAACCAACATTGAGACGCTTTTCTTCATAACGAGCTTCGTCCCTTTTTTGTTTCTAGTCTTATCCATTGCTTTCTAATTGTTTCTATTCATTTCAATGAGATTATAGCTGTTTCATGCTAATTCTATGCTATTCTCGCTATATCATACTGACTCTTCCACCTTTTAACGTGAATCCAGATAATCCTGCAAGATCACCGCGGCAGCTACGGCATCAACCCTCTCGCGTCTTTTCTTGGCACTCAGGCCCGCTTCTATCATCAGCCTCTCGGCGCTAACCGTGGAAAAGCGCTCATCCCACAAAACCACCGGCACGGTTAGAGATTCGGCCAAACCCGTGGCGTAACGCTCCACCTTCTCGGCTTGCGCGTGGGCCTTCCCGTCCAGGCTCAGCGGATAGCCAACCACCACTTTCTCTACCTCGTACTCCTCCACCAATCGAGCCACAGCAGCGAAATCCTCCTGGCGGGAGCCCCGCTGGATGACTTTCAGGCTGCGAGCGAGCACCTGGCTCGGATCGCTGATGGCTACGCCAATGCGCTTATCTCCCACATCTAAAGCCAAAACGCGCATCATTCTTCCTGGGTCGAGATGTTGATACGGAAGCCAAGCCACGGCACCCGCCCTGGCCAGGTGGGTGTAACCTCGATGACGGGAGGCTCTTCCAGACGCAAGTTCTGGCTCAGATATTCCTCGGCCAAATCCAAAGTTTGGCCCCGGATGGCCTCTTTGATGGCCTTCTCGTCAACCCCAGCCATCACTAGGCCAAACCCCCTCATGACGAAGGATACTTTCCCATCCTCGACGTCGGTGATCTCACCCCTCTGATACTGCAAGTCCTGACTCGCCAAGGCGAAACCCTCAGGCACCACAGACTCGAGGGCCGCCCAGATCAGAGCATTGGCATCTTCCTCCCCGACAGCCGTGCCTCGGAACATCACCTCCATCTCCAGGGAGAGGATATCGGCCTGCTCCTCAATGGGTTTATCGTACTCTTCGGTCACAATGTGATCCAGCGCCACGGACTCGGAGGCCAGGAATTCTCCTTCATCGAGCTGCTCACCCAGTTGAGAGTAGGCCGCCTGTTGCGATTGCTGCAAGAGGACGGTTTTGAGACGCTCCTGGTCGGCCGCAGTGACCATCCCCACCTGCTTGACGCTGCCTCCTTCCATTGCTTCGGGATTAGTGACCCTGACTTGCAAAGAAAGAGGCCCCTCGATCATATTGATCAAGTTGGCTCTCACGTTGCCGCCGGGCCCTGGATCAACGGCTACCGCCTCTACCTCACCAACAGCTCCTACTGTCCCTTGCACAGTCACTTCCTCAACGGTGGTAAACCGAATGGTTGCCCCAGCCGAGGTAGCGACCACCGTCCCCGCAGGCACGGTAACAGGCTGGTTTATGTTATTTATGAAGAAAACCAACCCTCTAGCCGGCTCATCGGGAGCATCTTTTGTCCCACTAACAGGAATCTGAGCTTTACCCCCGATCTCAACTTGCACTACCCGCGCCGGAATCTGGCCCGCCCCATAGTCAATCATGTCCAACTCAGGGTCGGCTTGCACCGGCACGGTGGCATCAACCGCCTCATTGGCCAGGACCAAAGTGATCTCCGCACTGGGCACGATCAGAAGAGCAACCGCCAACACAGCCGAGAGGGCTACGAGGAAGACAAAAGCACCAAAGATACGCTCCCCCCAGCTCAAGCGACTCCCCCACCTCGGAGTGGCCTTCGGTCGACGCCACTTGGATCTCCTCTGGCCCCACCCCACCGAGACGAAGACCGAAAAACCCAACTGGCGAGCCAGAACCCGCCGCTGGCTGGAGTTGGTGACCAGGGCTACCTCCAGGGCTTGCGACTCGGCGTAGCGCTGAAGCAGCTTAAAATCGAGCAAGCTGTCGAAGGCCTGGCATCTTGCCGGCACCACCAGAAGCACCCGCGAGGCATCGGCCTTTTCCAAACGGGCTCGCACGGCGGTGATATTGTCGTCAGCTTCCAGATGAATGACCTGCGTTGTCAACTGAGCCCCCTCTCAACCAGATCAGGCACCAGGCGCAGGGCCTCCCCGATGCGGCCCGCGTCCCGGCCGCCAGCCTGGGCCAGAGTGGGCCTGCCTCCCCCACCGCCGCCCACTACCTGCGCCACCCGCTTCACGAGTTGCCCGGCATGAAGGCCGCGCTCCACCAAATCGGGAGTGATAGCGGCCACAAAACCAGGTTTCGAATCCATCACCGCTCCCAGGACAATGACTCCAGACCCCACACGATTGCGGAACCAGTCGCTCATCTCCCGCAGGGTGTCCAGGTCAGCCGCCTCAACCTGAGCGGCCAGGACTTTTACCCCGCTCACATCCTGCACCTGAGAGAGCAGCTCCTCGAAATCTCGGTGGGCGATCTCCCGACGCAAGTGAGCGACCGCCTTGGCCAGTCGCTGAACCTCGTCCTGAAGCGCCCGCACCTTTTGATCAACCTCATCGGGAGAACAGCCGAGGGATGCCGCGGCAGATCCTAAGACTCCCATTCGCTTTTGCACAAACTCTTGAGCACCCCGGCCCGTGACCACTTCGATGCGACGCAGACCCGCCCCGATGCTCGACTCGGAGATGATATGGAAGGAGCCGATCTCACTGGTACGATTCACGTGGGTGCCGCCGCAAAGCTCCTGGCTGAAAGGCTCGCTGGGATCGCCGGTTTTGAGCACCCGCACCCGCTCGCCGTACTTCTCGCCGAACAGAGCGATGGCTCCTGCGGCGATGGCCTCCTTGTAGCTGCTGTGGATTGCCGTCACGGGGTAATTGGCCAGGATAGCCTCGTTGACCGACTGCACGATTTGGCTCAGTTCTTCTGAGGTTAGCATGGCCGAGTGGGTGAAGTCAAAGCGCAGGCGGTCGGGAGCCACCAGGGAGCCGGCCTGCTGGACGTGCTGGCCCAGGACACGGCGCAGCGCGTTGTGCAAGAGGTGGGTGGCGGTGTGATTGCGGGCGATGTCCAGCCGCCGTTCGGCGTCCACCAGGGCGCGGGCCCTGTCGCCCACCCGAAACTCGCCTGACACAACCTCCCCGAGGTGGACGATGAGCCCAGGGAGAGGCTGCCGCACATCGCTGATTGCAACCCTCCATTCCCCATCCTGAACAATCACGCCGGTATCACTGACCTGACCGCCGCTCTCTACGTAAAAGGGAGTTGCGGTCAGCACCAGTTCGACCTCATCGCCCTCTCGCGCCGAGTCCGCCACCTGCCCATCCCGCACTATGGCTGCTACCTTCGCTTCGGCCTCCGTCCCCTCGCTGTAGAGATGCTCCACGCCGGTTGCAGGCAGCACTTCCATCCGCTTCAGTTCATCCAGAAGATCACTATAGACTTCCAGCTTCTCCCCCACCTCCAGCACAAACTGCTGAGCGGCACGAGCCAGCTCTCGCTGCTCCTCCAGCGCGGCCACGAAGCCCTCTTCGTCCACAGCGAACCCCCGCTCCTTGGCCACGTCCCTGGTCAAGTCCAAGGGGAAGCCATAAGTGTCGTAGAGCTTGAAAGCCTCATCCCCCGGAATCACGGTCTCTCCCCGCGCGATCAGGCCATCAATCAGATCATCCAGCAGATTAAGCCCCACATCCAGCGTGCGCTGAAAACGATCCTCTTCTTGAGTGATGGTCTGCAAGATGAACTCCCGCCTGGCCTCTAGCCCGGTGAAGTGAGGGCCCATTTTCTCGATCACTACTTTTGCAACCTCGCTCAAGAACGGGCCAGGGAAGCCGATCTTGCGGCCAAAGCGGGCAGCACGACGCAGGATCATCCGCAGCACGTAATTGCGCCCCTCATTGCCCGGCAACACCCCATCGCCCACCAGGAAGGTTACCGCGCGTCCATGGTCGGCGATAACCCGATAGGCCACGATGTTCGCCTCGCGCTCGGCATCGCTGTGACCGATCATTTCCTGAACGCGGTCCATGATTGAGGTGAACAAATCGGTGCCGTAATTGGAAACGACGTCCTGCAAAACAGCCACGACTCGCTCAAAGCCCAGGCCAGTATCAACGTGCTTGGCAGGCAAGTCGTGGAGGACTCCGCTATCATTTTTGTTATACTGGATAAAGACCAGGTTCCACAGCTCGAAAAAGCGCCGGCAGCCGCTGTTCACCCCACAAACGTGATTGGGGTCATCCTGAAGATCACAAGCATCCACTCCCCTATCAAGGTGGATTTCACTGCAAGGGCCACAGGGCCCGGTATCGCCCATTTCCCAGAAATTATCCTTGCGGCCAAAATAGACGATGTGCTCAGGATCTATATCCGTCACCTCCGCCCAGTAGCGCGCCGCCTCCTCGTCGGTTTCCAGCTCGCCTTCTTCGTCTTTGAAGACCGTAGCCCAGAGCCGGTCTTTGGGTAACCCCCAGACCTCGGTGAGCAACTCCCAGGCCCAGGCGATGGCTTCCTTCTTGTAATAATCGCCGAAAGACCAATTGCCCAGCATTTCGAAGAAGGTGTGGTGGTAGGTATCGTACCCTACGTCCTCCAGATCGTTATGCTTGCCGGAGACTCGCAAGCACTTCTGGGTATCAGCCGCTCGCGTATACTCCCGTTTCTCCAAACCCAGGAAGATGTTCTTGAACTGATTCATTCCAGCATTGGTGAACAGCAGCGTGGGATCATCGCCAGGCACCAGCGAATCGCTGGACACTATGGTGTGTCCCTTGCTGGCGAAAAAATCCAAAAACGACTGCCTGATCTCTGCGCTGGTCATTGACATAGACAATTCTCCCTTCAAAGATCAACTCCTACACTAGGGCATCATTTTAGCCCAAGTTAGCCATAATGTCAAACCCATTTGCTCAATCTTCTGTAAACTGCTTCTTGTCATTTTAGCGTTTTCATGGTATAATTACATTGAATCAGTGGATTATCCAGGTTTGCTCGCACTTTGTAAGGAGGTTAGAGAATGACTAGGAAGCGAGGTATATGGGCTCTGGCGATCTTTTTGACACTGCTGACATTACTTCCCCTCGTAGCGCGCGCAGGGTGGATAAGGATCCAGGAAATGCAGGAACCCGGCACCGCTGGCGACTTCGCTATCAGCTTTGTGCCTAACGGGAGGCAGAGAAACCCGGCCATCGCCTGCAGCCCCGAAGGGCGGTGTCTGGCCGTCTGGGAAGACTCCAGAGTGGGGAACTGGGGCATATACGGGCAGTGGACGGTGAACGGGGAGCTAGAGGGTGAAAACTTCCCCCTATCAACAGCGATAAGCAATCAGTACGATCCTGCCGTCGCCTACAACAGCTCAATGGATGAGTACCTTGCGTTGTGGTGGGACGACAGAGATTACGTTATGAGTGGCTACAACATCTATGGACGACTGATCGCAAGCAATGGAGAAGAAAGTCCGGAATCCGAAGATTGCCCTATCACTACCGCCCCAGGCGATCAACAGCATCCCGATGTCACTTATAATGGTGCCAATGGCGAATACCTGGTGGTTTGGCAGGATCTTCGTCACGGGGATTGGGACATCTTTGGACGCCGGATTTCAGATAACTGTACACAGTTAGACAGCAGCTTTCCCATCTCCAGAGTGCCGGGTCTCCAGAGGTATCCCGCCGTGGCTTATAACAGCGCTGATAATCAGTACCTGACAGTGTGGTGGGATAACAGAAACTCACCAACCACTGACGAGGACATCTACGGACAAATATTCTCCCACGATGGCACTCTACTGAACGATAACTTCCCTACCTCCACCGCAGAGGGCCTTCAGGGTTATCCTGATCTAGCCTGGAACAGCGCAGACAGCGAGTATTTGGCAGTGTGGGCCGATAACAGAAATTCGGCCAGCACCGGCTTCGACGTTTACGCGCAGCGAGTGTCATCCCAGGGAGAACTGCTGGACGGCCCAGGCAACCCCGGCGCCGACCCTGCGGTTAACTTCGCCATATCCAGGGCTACAAACGACCAGGAGTATCCCGTGCTCGTCTACGATAGCGGCCTGAATCAGTATCTAGCAGCCTGGCAAGACCTGCGTTCCGAAAACTCGGATATATTTGCCCAATTGGTCTCAGGCCAGGGCGAGCTTCTGGACACTGCTGGGAATCCCGGCGCCGATCCCACAGTGAACTTCCCCATCTCAGTGGCTCCCGATAGCCAGAAGCGACCGGCCCTGACCTATGGCCAAGACGGGTACTCAGCCGTTTGGCAGGATAGCCGGCACTACGACTTCGTCGAAGAGGACATCTATGGACAGCGGCTCTCAAATCATGGAGAATTCCTGGGCGCCGACTTCCCTCTCGTCACCACCCCTAGTTCCCAGACATCCCCCGCCGCAACCTACGATGGCGTCCAAAACTACCTGGTGGTCTGGGAGGATACCAGGAACTCAGCCGATGCCGATATCTACGGACAGATGGTGAATATCACTGGCAGCCTCCAAAGCATCAATTTTTCTATCTCCTCAGCAGCGAGGGATCAGTATTGTCCTGCTGCAGCCAGCGACACCAGGGACGAGTTCCTGGTGGTCTGGCAAGACTCGCGCCAGGGCAGTTGGGACATCTATGGACAGCGCGTCTCAAACGAGGGGACGTTATCAGGTGACGAACTCACGATATCAACAGCAGCCAGTGATCAACGTTGTCCCGCCCTGGCTTACGGGAGTAAGTACCTGATAGTCTGGCAAGACCATCGCCATGGGAATTGGGACATATACGGACAATGCATCTCTTCTGAGGGAGACCAGGGAGACAGCTTCCCGATAGCCACCGCTCCGGGTAGCCAGGAGCGACCTGACGTTGTCTACAACAGCGCCAAAGATGAGTACCTGGTCATCTGGCAGGATTCCCGCCACGGGAGTTGGGACATCTATGGACGTCGGATCTCAGGCCAGTGCTCGCCGCTAGGCAATGGGTTCCCCATATCCCAAGAGCCGGAGCGCCAGTGGTATCCCGCCCTGGCTTACAACGGCGGCGCGAACCAGTACCTGGTGGTCTGGTGGTACGACGGAAGCACAGCCGCTGGCGGGGATATCTACGGCCAGCGACTGTCACCTGAGGGCGAATTACTGGGCGTTGATTTTCCTATCTCCACCGCACAGGGCCTCCAACGTTTTCCCGCTGTGGCTTATAGCAACTTTGACAATGAGTACCTGGTAGTGTGGGAAGACTATAGAAACCCCACGGGTACCGCTTTTGATATCTACGGACAGCGGGTTGCAAGCGATGGAGAAATAAAAGGCGACAACTTCCCCATCTCTGTGGCCCCAGACAACCAAAGGCTCCCGACCCTGGCCTATAATGATCTCGAGGATCAATGCCTGGTGGTCTGGCAGGATGACAGAAACTACAATTGGAGAGTCTATGGGAAGCTCCTGGCTGATGTGGCTATCTCCAAAGAGGCCCCCATAAAGGCCCCCCCCGGCTCAGACATCGTCTACACCATATCCTATCGCAACGAGGACAGCAGAGACGCCCCAAACGTGCTGATTACCGACACCTTGCCTTCAGCGACAACCTATATATCCGACACCGCCCCTTTCTCTCGAACCGTAGTTGGAAACACTGTGGTTTGGGAGGTAGGCACACTCAGCGGAGGCGCTTCAGGTCAGTTCACGTTGGTGGCTAAAGTCTCACCCACAGCAACAATCGGCAGCATCCTGCACAATACGATTCAAATCAACACCAGCCTGGCAGAAAGCGATTACAGCAACAACATTGCCCAAACAGCGACCAAGATACCGCCCTGGACCTTCATGGTCTATCTCAACGGAGACAATGACCTGGACCCCTTCATGAAAGAAGCCTTCAACAATATGGAGAAGGCAACCCAAAACCCCGATGTCAACATCCTGGTGCTCTGGGACCGCTGTTCACTGCTCTCGGACGACGGGAGAGAATGCTTCGATAAAGACGAAGGCATCGAAAACACACGGCTATACAGGGTCGAGTATGACGACACCGACCTGATAACATCGCCTGTCCTGGAAGTGGACTGGAACCCCGGAGAGTTGGATATGGGCAACCCCGACACCCTCGTCAACTTCGTCACCTGGGCCAGGGACAACTACCCAGCCAAACACTACTTCCTCTCGATCCTCGACCACGGCGGCGGCTGGTCCCCCACCTTCCCTGAGGAGTCTGAACAGAAGCTGGCCTCTCTATCCTCCCAGGACGACCATTTCATTCCCCTCCGCCGCAGCTATTGGGCCTTCGGAGGCACCGGCCTCAGTTGGGATTTCTCCGACGGTTACAGTTACTTGTCCACCGCCAAAATGAGACGCGCCTTCTGTAGCATAACCCTGGAAGGCAGTGAAAAAATGGACGTGGTATTCTACGATGCCTGCCTGATGGGAATGATCGAAGAGGTCTACGAGATCAAAGACTACGTCAACTACCTCATCGGCTCCGAGAACGAGGCCTGGGGCTCCATGCCCTATGACCAATACATCAACTCCATAACTTCCTCTACTCAACCCAGAGAATTGGCCATAAATATCGTCAACGACTACACGGCGTCCTTGCCGCTGACTGGACATCCCTCTACCATATCAGCCGTTGATCTGGCAGCAATCAACGAGGTCGCGCTGGCAGTTGATAGCCTGGCCCGGACGATGATAAACGGCCTGACCTCGGCCGAGACCGTGTTACAGATAAAAGATGCCTACCTCTTGACTCAGAAGTTCGACTACGACAGCGACCTCAGGCTCGAGGAGCACCTTGAGGGCTACGTTGATTTGTATCACCTGGCATCGCAAATCCAGGAAAATGTGACAGATACAGAGATAGTGGATGCTGCCCAATCGGTAACAGAAGCACTAGCGTCTGCAGACGGCGCATTTATCATTGCGGAGCAACATCGCAGCGGCTATCCCTGGGTGATGACTGAGCCTTTGGAGTACTGGAATCTGGATAATGCCCACGGAATATCCATCTACCTTCCCCTGGGGCAGGATTTGCAGATGACATTAGAGGATGAAGAAGGTATCACCAAAACTGTAAATGTGCGCGATTGGTATACCGATGACCAACTATCGTTCGCTGCGAATACACAGTGGAACGAATTCATCGCAGCTTACTATGCAGTCACCTCTACCCCGATTCCCACCTCCACGTTGCAAGGGCCCAGAGGAGGGATTCGAGCCATCCGGTGGAGGATCTACCTCCCCATGCTGTTTAAGGAGTGAGTAACGGGTAACGAGTGATGAGTATGCTTCATTCCTCGTTAACTCGTCACCTCCCAGCTGAGATTTGCTGAGATGAGATACGACGACTTCGAGCTGTTGGTAATGCAGAAGGGTGCCGAGGGGTATCCCACGCGAGTGATCTCGGCGAGCGCAGGCGAGGCCCAGGGAATCCTCTCCTTCGACTCCGCCTCCGACGATATCCAGCGTGCTATGACAAAGATCAAGGACGAAGAGACCGACGAGGAACTCTTCGTTGACTTCGGCAGGACACTCTTCCAGCGACTATTCAGTGACGAGATAGAGGATATTTACAGGGCCAGCCTGGGATATGCTAGAGCGCAGGGAAAGGGTCTGCGCATCAGGCTACGCCTTGAACCGCCCGAACTTGGCGCCATCCCCTGGGAATATCTCTACGATGAACTGAACGACCTCTTCCTGGCGATCTCGCCGGAAACCCCCATCACGCGGTACATCCAAGTACCTGAGCCTCCCCGCTCTATCACCATCCATCCTACACTTAAAGTGCTGGCGGTCATTTCCAATCCCATCAACCTGGCCGAACGTGGTCTGCCAGCGCTGGATGCGGAGAAAGAGAAACAAGTCCTGAGTCAGGCCTTGGGAGAGTGGGAAAGAGAAGGCCTGGTGCAGTTGGAATTCCTCGATCACGCTGTGGCCAGCGAAATCCGAGAGAAGCTGCGCCGGTATCAACCGCACATTTTCCACTTTATCGGGCACGGTGCTTTCAAGGACGACGGCTTCGCTGACGGCTTCGCAAAAGCGTACCTGGTTATCGAGGATGATGATCATCGTCTTAGGTTGATCACTGGCAGAACCTTCCGCGAGTTCTTCCTCGGCAACGACTTCACCAAGCTGGTGGTCCTCAACGCCTGTCAGAGCGCGACCACTTCATCAACGCAACCGATGGTGGGTTTGGCTCCCAATCTGGTGCGACGGGGGCTGCCGGCAGTGGTAGCCATGCAATACAGCATCTACGATGACACGGCCATCAAGTTCTCCAGGGAGTTCTACCGCGCCCTGGCGGTAGGCTTCCCCGTGGATACAGCCATATCCGAGGCCCGCCGGGGGATCTACATTGACTGTGGGGTAGAAAGACGGGACTGGGGCATTCCTGTACTCTTCATGAGATCGCCAGATGGGGTTATCCTGAAGCTCACCAAGCCCATCGCCAGGCCCCTGCGGCTGGAGTCCATCCCCGGCAGTGGCAATTTCATCGGGAGGAAGAACGAACTCAATGAATACCAATGGAGGCTTGACTCTCAGAACATAATAGTTATCGGGGGTACGGCAGGGGTGGGCAAAACCATGCTGGGCACTCAGATAGTGGCCCAGCAACCCCAAAGGAGGGCCTTCTGGCATACCTTCCATAGAGGTTTGAACGACAACCTGGAATCGGTCATCTGGGCCCTGGGAGGATTCCTGGCCGCAAGCGGGGATGACGCGCTGCAGAGATTTCTCGACCTCAACATCGAAAAGCTAAAAGAGGAGGGCTATCGGGTAAGCGAGGCCATCAACCTCCTCACCTACAGCCTGGAACAGGGCTCCTACTTGCTGTGCTTCGATGACCTTCAGGTGGCCGATGAAAACGAGAAGATCAATTCCCTGTTTGAGATATTCAATGACCGATTGCAGAATACCAAAGTCATGGTGATGAGCCGCCGTAGCCCACGTTTCGCCGATGCCCTCGGCCTGGACTATGAGCCTCTGGCGGGTCTAAATAGAGAGGATGCCGAAGCCCTGCTCGATAGAGATGCTATCCATCTGAGTGCAGAACTTTTCGCCAAACTCTACGATCAGACCCTGGGAAACCCGAAGCTCCTGGAGTTGTTCATCACCTGGATGGAGAACAGGAAATGGAGAAGCGATGAGGTCAGTGAATTTATAAACCGGGCGTTTGGAGAAAGAGTGGGAGATTATCTGGTAAGAAACGTTTACGAAACCCTGTCAGCAGAAGAACAGAGACTACTCAAAGCAATCTCAATCTTCAGAGCACCCGTAGACGAAGAGGCCATCGGCGAAGTATTAATTGAAGAAGGCATGGAAAACGTTGACCGCCTCCTGGACGCTCTCGTACAGAAGTATGCAGTGCAAGAATCCGACTACGGGGAGAAATATCTCCACTCCCTTCTGGGAGAGTTTTGCTATGACAGGCTCAGGACAGATGCCTCGTTTAGAACGAGATTGCATAAGAATGCAGGACGATACTACTACAGTGAAGAGACTTACCTTGAGGCAGCACACCACTATTTTGAAGCCAGGGAATACCAGAAATCGGCGGAAACCATCATTGACAATTGGGAGCAACTAATTTACGCTGGCCAGTCCAGTGCAATAATGGGGCAGTTGGGCAAACTCGGTCCCCAATTGCTAGATGCAGAAACCTGGGCATCAGTTTGCATAGCCATAGGCGATGCCTGTATGATAGCAGGAGAATACGATGCCGCCATAGAAAGCTACCAAGCCGTTCTGGAAGTCAAGCCTCACCTGCCGAGCGCCCGAAAGGTAGCAGATGTCAAACGAAAGATTGGCGAGAGTTATCAAAGAAAAGGGCAATATGATCAGGCGCTAAAGCATTACCATGAGGGAATCCAGCTATTAAGTGAGAATGTCTCAGTTGAGATGGCAAGAATTTACGGGAACCTTAGCTGGACTTATTTCAAGCAGGGAGAATACGAAAAAGCAATCAGAAGCGCTCAGCAAGGTCTCAACATAGTTGAAGGAACAGGGTATGAAAAAGAGACCGCAGACTGCTACGACGCTCTGGGGATGATCTATGGCCAGACAGGTGACCTCGATAAAACCATCGAGCATCAGAAAAGAGCCCTGGAGGCGAGGAAGAGGATGGGGGATAGGCTTGGGCTTGCACGATCTTCTATTAACCTTGGAATCGCGTATAAATACAAGGGTGAATATGATAAGGCTATCAAATACTACGCAGATAGCCTGGCAACCTCTGAACAAATCGGGCATATATTTCGTATCGCTATCTCACACGGTGAACTGGGCTTTGTACAAGATGTCAAGAGCAACCATGACGAAGCAATCTGGCACTACACTAAGGCTCTGGCATTATTCAAAAGGCTAGGAAACAAACCATTCGCAGCCATAACACATAACAACCTGGGAGAGGTCTACAGAAGCAAAGGCGAATATGACCAGGCAATGGAACATCTCGATGTGGCCTTGAAGATGTACACTGATTTTGAGGATGAAGAGGGTCTGTCTGACGTATATAGAATCCTCAGCGAAATCAGCCTGGGACAAGGCAAAGTGGACCAAGCGCAAGAACACTGCCAAAAAGCCATCCAATTGGCAGTTGAGATAGATTCCAAGTACTGCGAAAGTTGTGCCTACAGGGCGCTTGGGAAAATCCAGGCTGCGATGAAAAATCCCGACGAGGCCAGAAAGCACCTGAATCAATCACTGGACACCTTCAGGGAGCTTGGCGACGAAGGGGAGATAGCGTACACGCTGAGCGACATGGCGCACTTTGATTACGATGCGGGAGATACCGGCAGGGCGAGGGTGGCATGCGCTGAAGCACTGGAGATGGCCGAAAAACTGGGGATAAGTAAGATCGTTGAAGAGATGACTGATCTGAAGCAAAAGCTGACTTAGAAACAGCCCATACAAATCTGACCCCCTGGGCTCGCTATGCATTACCCAGGGGGTCTTTTGTTTCGACAGGCTCAACACAAGTTTATCTCTGGAGATGGAAGATCCAAACGGCTCCATTGGAGTAGACGGGGCGATAGTAAGGACTGTCCACGAGCATCTGCGGCGTGATGCTTCCGCCGCGAGCGCCTATGTAGACGTGAGTCACGCCGCTGTCGTCCAGGAGTTGGCGTGTGCTCTCCTCATCGAAAGATTCGATGGCGACGACCGCCTCCGCCAGGTTGTTAATCCCCTCCACGTACTCAGCAGAGCCATAGATGTAGATCGCTGGGGGGAGGATTGTGTCGCGCCCGGTCAACAACGGTATCCAGTAGCCTCCATCGGCGCCCACGTAAGTGCCGCCCTGCCAGTGACGCACGTTGATCAGGAACCTGGCATCGGGGGGAAGGTGGCGGCGGATCCAGTCCATGGCCGCCACGTCGTCCCGGGTCGCCAGCACGGTGCCGGTGTTCACAACAGATGACAGCCCCCACGCTCCCCACAGGGCAACGAGAGCGATCACGATGGCAAGCATCAACTGTTTGAGATTGGGAATTGGAGGTTGAAGGTTGGAGGTTGGAGGTTGGAGAAAGGAGGCCAGGAAATAGCCGCCTAGAATGGCCAAGGGCACGAATAGGGAAATCGCCAGCGAGGCATTGTTCACC
>SDBU01004239.1_pt1 | contig 17700 bp, 16 predicted proteins | sample 2277071 | NCBI WGS metagenome assembly SDBU01 (sample SAMN10397929, study PRJNA504765) | marine sediment metagenome | isolation source: marine sediment core GS08_GC12, 126 cmbsf | place: Arctic Ocean: Gakkel Ridge, Loki's castle | collected 2008 | reverse complement strand
CCCCAACATAGGTCCTGCGCGCTGTCTCGATAGTCTCCTCAAACACCTCACGAATATGCTCGCCGTTCTCGTGGGCACTTATCTGCCTCTGGGCTCCGTTTCCAACATCCAGCATGGCCCGTACTGGCCCCAGGTACCGACCAATCCCAAACTCCCGTTGAACCGGCTCGGTCCAATCTATCAGTGCCGCCACAGCGTCAACCGTTGGGCGCTCGCTTGACTCCGGCAACTCAATCATCTTGCCGTCCAGACCGTAGCGGATCGCACGCCACAGGTTCTCGTCGATCTTTCTTTGCTCGGTTGGACTGTGACGAATACCGGCGTCGTAGTCTCGCGCAGCCTGTGCCACGCACGCGTACATGAGCGCTGCCAGTGAATAGCTCTCATCGCCACGATACTGCGCATCGCATATTCGAATCTCCACGGTGCCAAACATGTGATGCGGCCTGACGCTCCACCACAGCTGAGTCGATTCGACAACGGAGTTGCTCCGCACTAAGAAATCGACAAAATCCGCATGCTCCTGCCAGGTACCGAATGCGTTCGGGATCCCGCACCGGGGAAAGCTGCGCGTGAATATCTGGCTGCGCGCTGAGTGCAATCCTGAAAGTCTTCCGTCCAGATACGGCGAATTGCTGGACAGCGCCAACAGCTCTGGCAATATCTCCCTAATGCGGTCACACACGGCGATGGCCCTGTCTGCCCCGTTGATACCCACATGCACATGCATGCTGAAAGTGTTGTTGCGCCAGGCCACGTACTTGAGCCCCTCTTCAACCATTCTGTAGTGAGGGGTGTCGATGATCTTCTGCTCCTGCCAGGGGACCCAGGGGTGGGTGGCTGTTGCGCCCAGCGCTATCCCGAGACGATCTGCCACCTCATAAAGCCTCGTTCGGACCTGCTGTTGCTTTCTAACAACATCGTCAAAGCTCTCGCAGCGGCCCGACTTGATCTCGACTTCGGACCTGATCAGCTCACCCACCATCAGATCGTTGAGAAAGGGGTCCCTGGCTGCCTCATCCATTACGTCCTCGAATCGCTGCACGGAATCCAGGGTTGTCGGGTCGAGCAGTGAGAACTCCTCTTCCAACGCAACGGTAAAGTCGGTTGAGTCCTCGAACTTCTCGCGTGCCAGTTTGAGATCTATTGCCGCCATCGCTACACCTACCAAAAAACTGTTAAGTCAAGTAGAAATAGAGGGCGTAGAGCAGATCAACAGCTGGAGAAGATGTGTGAATTGTCACGTCGGGAGGTGCTTGCAGCAGCGCCTCCGAGTAGTTGAAGATGATCTTCACTCCCGCTTCGATCAGGCTGTCAGCCACTTCTTGTGCAGACTCATTCGGCACTGCCATTACGCCAACGATGATGTCCTTCTCTTCTACCCCCTCTTGAAGCAGATCGATCGGCTGCACAATGAGACTGCCAATCCGCTTGCCGACCTTGGCTCTATCGCTATCGAATACCGCGGTGACCCGGAATCCGTGGTCGGCAAAGATATCGGACGAGGCTATAGCCTGACCGAGATTTCCGGCTCCAATCAACGCGATGTTATGCTGCCCGGACGTCCTTAGAATCCTTCGAATGTGCTCCAGCAGTGACTCGACGTGATATCCGACTCCACGCTTGCCGAACTTGCCGAAACCGGACAGGTCACGCCTTATCTGGGTTGAATTGACGTGCGTGTAGCTGGATAGCTCCTTCGACGAGATCGTCTCTTTTTCCATCTTCTGCGCCTGCGACAGCACTTGCAGATAGCGTGAGAGCCTCGCCGCGACGCCGATAGATAGCTTTTCTACGTCACCGGACTCTTCTGCACTCGAGCCCTCATTGATTTCAGTCTCATTCTGCTCAGTCACTTATGGCCGTCCCAGCTTTTCTACTAATTGCCTGCTATCAACGAAATACTTGAAAGCAAGCCTTCCGTCAATCCATATTAGGGGAATTCTGTCACCGTACTCCCGTTCTAGCTGAGCATCGGAGGATATATCCACTTCCTCAAGTTGGAACGGGTGTTTGCCTCGAACCTCTTCAAGCACCTGCTTTGCCTTATCGCACAGGCTGCAGTCCGGCTTTCCGTAAACTGTTACCTTTGTCTGCATACGGGTTGCTGCCTCCATACGAGTTGAAGTTTATGTCGTCTGCCACATAAATGGGTAAAGGGTCCTTTCCGCCGAACCCTGCCCGACCCTCGTCAGTCGGCCTCATTCTGCGCAAATGCGTCAAATTCCAGGTACTGGGGGTAGTCAACCCTATCTAGAAAACGGGCCGCGCCGGCGATCATGGCAGCATTATCGGTGCACAGTTGCTGAGGCGGCACTGCCATACGGACTCCAAGCTTTTCGGTCAACCGCTGAATCTTGTAGCGCAATGCGCTGTTTGCCGCCACGCCTCCACCAATCGCCAGAGTTTCATATCCGGTGAGCTCAATCGCCGCCTTACACTTGGCGATAAGCTGCTTGCAGATAGCTTCCTGGTACGAGGCGGCCAGATCGGCGCGTTTCTCCCTCGTTTTCTCCGGTCCCAATTCCCTGACTTTGTACACCAGCGCGGTCTTCAAACCGCTGTAGCTGAAATCCAGAACTCCCGGCCTGGCCATGCCGACTGGAAAGTCAAAAGCCTCAGGATCTCCCTTGGTGGCCAGTATGTCCAGCTCTGCGCCACCTGGATACGGAAGCCCGAGCAAGCGCGCGCCCTTGTCAAAAGCCTCACCGGCAGCGTCATCCAGCGTGCGGCCAAGGGTCCTGTAGGACGAGTAGTCCTCGACAGCCGCAATTATCGTGTGCCCTCCGGATGCAATCAGGCAAAGAAAGGGCGTCTCGGCGGGCTCATCCAGCAGAGAACTGGCGGCTATATGGCCCAGAATATGGTCCACCGTCGTAAGCGGAAGCTCTTTAGACGCAGCTATCGACTTGGCAGCACTGATTCCTACGAGCAGAGCACCTATAAGACCCGGCCCCTGGGTGACAGCAACCAACTCGATCCCGTCAAGTGTTTTACCGGCATCTCTTAACGCCGTATCAACCGTTGCATTCATCAGGTGGAGGTGCTGCCTGGAAGCAACCTCGGGCACTACTCCTCCATACCTATCGTGCAGCTTCGCCTGCGAAGCGATGATGTTCGACCTAATAACGCCATCGCTGGATAGAACTGCCGCACAGGTGTCATCGCACGATGTCTCTATTGCAAGAATCAACGTCGTTGGCCCAGCAGGCCCGGCTCGTGTCCGCCTGCTTGTCCCTCGCCGGTTGTGCACACGTACCACATGATCAGGGCATCCTCACCGTCGTTCTTGTAGTAGCGTCGTCTGATCCCGGCGCTGCGAAAACCGTACACCTCGTACATCTTGATCGCGGACACGTTCGTTAGGCGAACTTCCAGGGTATATTTTTGTTTCTCGTCGTCCCTCTGCGACAGCTCAAACATCCGGTCCAGCAGCAGCTTTGCTATTCCCTTCCGGCGAAGATCCGCTTCAACAGAGACATTCATCAGATGCCAGACGTCGTCGTACCGTGAACAGACCAGGTAGCCGTAGAGCTCGTTTCTCCTACTTACAGCGGCCAGGCAGATACTGCTCGGCTTGGACATCTCCAGGACGAACATGGCAAGCGACCACGGGCTGGTGAATGCCTGCTTTTCGATCACCATGACGTGGGGCAGGTCCTCGTAGTCGAGCTCACGGATTAGAACTTTCTTTTGCACCTCTTTATTCATTGTCATAGGTTTAGCTTGCCTGCTCTCAGGGTAAGCTCCGCATCGGGCAATCGCAAATAATTTGGTACAACTTTCTCGATAGCAACTGCCTCGCTGACAAGGGCCAACTTGCATATGTTTCGCCCTTTGACCATGTGGGAGGGGGGCTCCTCATCCAACACGCGAATACCGGTCTCTCGCAACTCCGCTCTGTACCTGATCGCTCCATCACCTGCAGCAGCACACTGTTCGGCTTTAATATCACCCAGCTTGCCGGCAATAGCTGCCGGCTCAGCGACAAACTCCTCCGTCAGAGAGCGTACCGGGCTGCCATTCCGCCCTCCGTTTGCCATATATGCACAGCTGAATATTTCGCTGCGCTTGGCGTCCAGTACCGGCAGAACTACATCGGTTGCCTCCACGCTCTCGATAATGCCGAGAGCTGTCGCCGCCAGCGTTGACACTGGCACAAGTGGGATATCCAGAGACTGTGCAAGAGCTCGCGCAGTTGCAACTCCTATTCTCAACCCCGTATACGTTCCCGGTCCCACGCCAACTGCCAGCACATCGACCCGGTCAAAACTGAGGCCGGCACTCTGCATGACTTCCGCAATCTTGGGCAGTAGCTCCTGCGAGTGCGTGGGCATTCGGCCCCTGCTTTCCTGTTTTGAAGCGCTCTCAAAGAAGTGACTTCCGTCGATGGTGACAGCAACCGTTGTCAGGTCTGTCGCCGTGTCAAATCCAAGCACTGTCATATTTCCACCTCGGGTAGCGGCCCGGCGCCCTCGATCTCGATCTTGCGTTTATTTCCCCCCGAGTGTTCCATCGTGACACGAAGTCGCTCCTGCATGGGGAGGCGCATTCCACCCTTCGGCCACTCTACGAACGATACGCGATCAGCGGTGATGTAGTCATCCAGCAGTGCAACGTCCTCGCCTTCAAAGGAATCGAGGCGGTATAGATCCAGGTGGGCAACGCTCTGATCACCCCGGTAGATCTGACCAATAACGTACGAGGGGCTTGTCACTGCATCCTTGACACCCAGCCCACGGCACGCTCCCCTGATGAATGTGGTCTTCCCCGTTCCCAGCTCGCCTGACACAAGAACCGCGTCGCCCGACTCCAGCAGTGCAGCGCACGCTACGCCCAGCTTCTCGGTTTCAGCAGCAGATTTGGACGTATATGTAGTTTTTGGCAATCGTTTCCCTAGAAGAGCCCCATCTGGCTCTTTTCCGATGAAGCATCGGCCGCCACTGCCTCGGGCTCACTGTTATCCACCGTCTCTCCGGATTCTTCAGTATCGGACTGCTTTTCCGTTCCGCCCTCCACCTCCTTGAGCACCGATGGCAACCTTTTGAAGTCCTCGCTGAGCGTCTCGCGCATCTTCGGCGTATACAGTGCTGCTGCCGGGTGAAATATGGGATAGAGGTAAACGGTTTTGTCAGAGACAGTGCACTGCTTGAGTTTTCCGTGTACCTTGGTAATGCCATCGGGCTGCCCACTGAGCAGTTTCGTCGAGAAGTTGCCCAGTGTGCAGATCACTAGCGGCCTGATTATCTCGATCTGCTTGAAAAGGTGCTCCTTGCAGGAATCGATCTCGCCGGACTCCGGATCCCGGTTGTCCGGAGGCCTGCACTTCAAGACGTTGGCGATAAAGACCTGCTTTCGCGTAAGCCCGATCTCCTCAAGCAGCTCGTCCAGGAGCTTGCCCGCTCGGCCCACGAACGGCTTCCCCTGCTGATCCTCGTGAAATCCAGGCGCTTCGCCGACGAACATGATCTCCGCGTCGGGATCGCCACTACCGAACACCACGGTCGTTCTCGTCTGGCAGAGATCGCACTTCCGACAGTCCTCAAGCTCATTGTAGAAAGAGACGAGTTCTTCCTTGCGCTCCTCCGCGGTCATCGTGTCTAAGACTGCTCCAGCCAACTTCTACCTCCTAGTACCGATAGAACCTTCGAAGCCAGACACGTGCCCGACTTCACACCCCTTTATAGCGAACGAAAAGTACCACCTCGGATAAATAACTTTACGCATATCGGAAGACGGGACCAAACTGCGATGCTGCAAACAAAAATCTCCTACTTCATCCGATCGTCGCTCGGCCTGTTCACCATACGGTGATGTTTGTCACAAACATCTCAATATCCGTCCTACCAACAGCTATTATCCGTGTATTGAGTGACAGTTGCGGCCGTCACCCGAAGGGATGGACCGCGACCTAAAACTTGAATAGGAGCGCCCAAATGGGACGTCCGGTATCACCAGCAATGGGAACTGGAACGAAACAAGAGGATAAAGCTAGAGGATCTACGGGAATGCAGATTACCCGCACGATCGATAGCTGCCGCGAACAGCTTGAAGGTCACCGTCGTGCCGGTAAGCTGATCGGCTTTGTGCCAACGATGGGCGCTTTCCACGATGGCCATCTCTCCCTTATGCGTGCTGCGAGGCACGAGTGTGACATCGTGGTTGCAAGCCTGTTCGTAAACCCGACACAGTTTCAACCGGGGGAAGACCTGGAGAGCTATCCGAAAGACCCGGACAGAGACCACGAGCTGGCCGAACATAACGGCGTCGATCTACTTTTCTCTCCCAATATGTTTGAAATGTACGGCGGGAACTCTCATGCCACGGTCGAAGTTTCACAGCTGAGTGAGAAACTCTGTGGCTCCCGTGAGAGAAGAGGCCCGAGGCACTTCTACGGCGTTACGACGGTCGTTGCGAAGCTGTTCAACATCGTACAACCCGATCTCGCCTACTTTGGACAGAAGGACGCGCAACAAGTGGTTGTAATCCAGAAAATGGTCGATGACCTCAACTTTCCCGTCGACATTCGGGTACTTCCCACCGTGCGAGAAAAAGACGGGCTCGCGATGAGCTCTCGCAACGCATATCTAACCGGCAGCGATCGAGAGAGAGCTGCCTATCTCAACCGGTCACTTGAAATCGCGGAGAAACTGATCGAATCGGGAGAGCGTGATGCCGGCCTGATTGCAAAGGCCGCGTTGGCCGAGTTGGAGCGAGTGGATATCGAGCCAGAGTACTTGGAGCTGGTCGATGCAAAGGATTTGACTGAATTGGATGAACTGGAAGGAGATGTACTTATCGCCGTGGCCGCCCAGGTTGGAAGGGCGCGGCTTATTGACAACAAGCTGGTACACGTCCCCGCGAAGGACGAAACCGGCTCAACGATCGATGAGAGGCACCGGGAAGTAACTATGACGGGTGCCGCCAAATGAAAGCCGGGAGGTAATTAAATTGCAACGCCACATGTTGAAATCGAAAATCCACCGAGCAACGATCACGAACTGTGATCTCAATTACGTGGGTAGTATCACGCTCGATCCGCTGTTGATGCGTGCTGCCGACATGTTGCCCGGCGAGAAGGTCCATGTGCTGGACATCGACAATGGAGAGCGCTTCGAGACCTACACGATCGAGGGCTCATCCGGTAGCGGCGAAGTCCAGATAAACGGTGCAGCGGCACGACTCGTTCACAGTGGCGACAAGGTGATCATCCTCTCGTACGGTGTATACGAGGAGAGCGAGCTCAGAAGTCACAAACCGATCGTCGTCCATGTCGACGAGACAAACTCAATTGTCAGCACAGACAGCCAGCTGGCAGAACTTCTGGTGGGTACAAAATGACAACCACGACGAAGGTCCCCGACTCACCTCCTGCTGAAAGACAGAAGGTAACGCTGCCCGGGCTGCTGGAGATGAAGCGGCTGGGCCAGCCGATCACGATGATCACCGCATACGACTACCCGAGCGCCTGCGTCGTTGAAGAGGCCGGCGTCGACGTCGTCCTAGTGGGTGACTCCGCAGCCATGACGGTGCTCGGCTACGACTCAACCGTGCCGATCACGACAGACGAGATGGTGATGCTCGCTTCTGCCGCAAGACGTGGCCTGAAAACGCCGTTCCTGATCGGCGACATGCCCTTTGGCTCTTACCAGGGCTCGGATGAGCAGGCTATCGACAACGCGACGAGATTTATCAAGGAGGCCGGCTGCGACGCAGTCAAGGTGGAGGGAGCCGGTACAACTTTGAGCCGGGTTAAGGCGATCGTAGAGTCCGGTATTCCGGTGATGGGCCATGTCGGGCTGACACCACAGTCGGCAACGGCTCTCGGCGGCTACAAGGCGCAGGGCCGTACGGCAGAAAAGGCCTTGTCGATCGCTGACGACGCACTTGCACTGCAGAAGGCCGGGTGCTTCTCGATCGTCTTCGAGGCCGTCCCTGCCGCAGTGACCGATGAGATCATCCCGATGATCGATGTGCCGGTAATCGGCATCGGCGCGGGTCCTTCGACGGATGGGCAGGTGCTTGTCTTCCACGACCTGCTGGGCATCTACGACGGCCACTCACCACGATTTGCCAAGCAGTACTGCAAGGTGCGGGAGGCGATGATCGAGGGCGTTGAGGAGTACATAAACGATGTGCGCAGCTGCAGTTTTCCCAAACAGGAGCACTGCTACAGCATCGACCCGGACGAACTGGACGAGTTCCGCAAAGAGATCGAGGAACGCAAAAAAGAGTAAGTAGTTGTAAGCTGCCGCAGATGGGCACATTTACCGCAGAACTTTCGATATCCACCGGCGGTGACAGCGACATCGTAGATATCACCGACGGAATCAGCCAAGTTGTCAGCACATCTGGCGTCGAGACCGGCGTTGTGCACGCCTTCGTTGCCCATTCAACCGCAGCATTGACGACAATCGAGTACGAGCCGGGCTGCGTTCAGGACCTCAAAGACGCTGTCGAGCACCTGATACCACAGGAAGCCGACTACAACCACAACCGACTGGCCGGCGACAGCAACGCCCACTCCCACCTACGCGCAGCGATCATCGGCCCATCGGAGACGCTGCCGATCAGGGACGCCAACCTGGTCACCGGCACCTGGCAACAGATCGTTCTCGTCGACTTCGACGACCGCCCCCGCGAACGACGGGTGACAGTCACCGTCCTCGACTGACTACGCGACTAGAGCCTCGACCGGCTCTGATTTCTTAGGCTCTCGCTTGCCCAGCACCTTGAGCAGGATCTGGCCCGTGTACGAGTCCGGATCTGCCGCAACCTCCTCCGGCGTGCCGGCGGCAACCAGCTCTCCCCCCTCTTCACCGCCCTCAGGACCGAGATCGATGATCTGGTCGGCGCTCTTGATGACGTCGAGGTTATGCTCGATGACGAGCACCGTATTGCCTGTGTCGACCAACCGTCCAAGTACTTCCAGCAGGCGTTCAACATCTGCAAAGTGCAGGCCGGTCGTCGGCTCGTCGAGTATGTAGAGGGTCTTTCCTGTGGCTACCTTCGACAGCTCTGAGGAGAGTTTCACCCGCTGTGCCTCGCCGCCGGAAAGTGTGGTCGCCGGCTGGCCCAAGCGCATGTAGTCGAGGCCGACATCGTGAAGCGTCTGCAGTCTGCGCTTTATCTTTGGAATTTTCTTGAAGAACTCAAGTGCCTCCTCGATCGACATGTCGAGCACGTCGGCGATCGTCTTTCCCTTGAAGCGAATATCCAGTGTCTCACGGTTATATCGGCGCCCGTGGCACTGTTCGCAGGGAACGTATACGTCGGGAAGGAAGTGCATCTCGATCTTGATCTGGCCGTCGCCCCGGCAGACCTCGCAGCGCCCGCCCTTGACATTGAAGCTGAATCGGCCGGGCTTGAAGCCGCGTGCACGCGCCTCCTGGGTGCGACTGAAGAACTCCCTGATGTGGGTGAATATTCCGGTGTAAGTGGCCGGATTCGAGCGAGGTGTGCGACCGATCGGCGACTGATCGATGTATATGACCTTGTCTACCTGATTCAACCCCTCGATGTCGCGATGGGCTCCGGGGCGAGTCCTGCTCTTGTGTAACCGGTTCGAGAGCGATTTGTAGAGGATCTCATTTACAAGCGTTGACTTACCCGACCCGGACACTCCGGTAATGCAGCAGAAAACGCCCATCGGTATCCCCACGTCCAGTTCCTTCAGGTTGTGCTGGGTCGCGCCCAACACTTTCAGCTCTCCCCGGCTTTCACGACGTCCGTCGGGAACCGGGATCTCCTTCTTTCCCGACAGGAACTGACCGGTAAGTGAATCCTCGCAAGAGGCGATCTGCTCGGGAGTGCCCTCGGCCACGATCCTCCCCCCGTGCTCACCGGCTCCGGGTCCCAGGTCGACGACGTGATCGGCGAACCTGATCGTCTCTTCGTCGTGCTCCACAACCACGATCGTGTTCCCCAAGTCACGCAGCCGTGCCAGTGTGTCGAGTAACTTCGAGTTATCCCGCTGATGCAGGCCGATTGACGGCTCGTCCAGGATGTAGGCGACACCGACAAGGCTCGAGCCGATCTGGGTCGCCAGACGGATACGTTGCCCCTCACCGCCGGAGAGTGTTGCGGCCGCCCGTGACAGCGACAGGTAGCCGACACCAACGCTCGCAAGGAAATGAAGCCGTTCCCCGATCTCACGCAAGATCATGCGTGCAATCTGCTGCTCGGTTTCGCTGAGGCTCAAATCCTCGAACCACGCTACCGAGCTTGCGATCGACTTGCGACATAGTTCGTCTATGTTGATACCGCCTATCTTCACCGAAAGGCTCTGAGGGCTCAACCGCGCTCCCTTGCAATCCGGACAGGGGATCGCCGCCATGTACTGGCCGATCTTGTCACGTACATAGTCAGATTCGGTCTCGCGGTAGCGTCGCTCGAGGTTGTTAACCACGCCCTCGAATCGGGCCTTGTATCTGCGTTTGCGACCTTTCCGGCTGCGATAGGTCACTGGAAAGCGCTCGGTCTTGTCCAACCCATAGAGAAAGAGCTCCTGATCTGACGGGTCCAGATCCTTCCATGGTATCCACGGATCAAGCCCGAACTTTTCGGCTACCTGGCCCAGAAGCTGGTCGTAAAAACTCGAACTACTCCAGGGAGCGATCGCGCCGTCCGCGATACAGATGGTGGGATCCGGTACGACCATCTCGGGGTCAACCTCATAGTGCGACCCAATCCCCGTGCAGCGGGAACAGGCTCCATGCGGTGAGTTGAAGCTGAAGCTGCGGGGCTCCAGCTCCGGCATCGAGGTGCCGCACTTGAGGCAGGCAAACTCCTCCGAGAAGACCATCTTATCTTTGCCGGATATCCCGGCGGAGCTTCCCTTGGCAGTTTTGCCGCCTCCCTTTCCGGAAATCATCTGAATCTGCACCAGGCCTTCGCCGAGTGATATCGCCGTCTCAACCGAGTCGGAGAGCCTCTTGTGCAAGGTCGACTTCATGACCAAGCGGTCAACGACAACCTCGATGTCGTGTTTGAGACGCTTGTCCAGCTTGATCTCCTCGTCGAGCTTGTGGATCTTTCCGTCAATCTGGACACGGTTATAGCCCTCGGCGGTCAGCGTCTCGAACAGCTGGCTGTACTCGCCCTTGCGGCCTCGCACAACAGGGGCGAGCACCATGAAGCGGCGGCCCTCCTTGAGGGTCATCACCTGATCGACGATCTGCTCAACCGTCTGCCCCGCAATCGGCTCGCCGCACTTGTGGCAGAACGGCTTACCGATGCGCGCGTACAACAATCGCAGATAATCGTAGATCTCGGTTACGGTCCCGACCGTGGAGCGCGGATTCTTCGACGTTGTCTTCTGATCGATGGAGATCGCCGGAGAGAGTCCCTCTATCGAGTCGACATCCGGCTTTTCCATCTGGCCGAGGAATTGCCGCGCGTAAGCTGAGAGCGACTCGACGTAGCGTCTCTGCCCCTCCGCGTAGATGGTGTCGAACGCAAGCGATGACTTACCGGAGCCGGACAGCCCTGTTATCACCGTCAACGAGTCTCGCGGTATGGCAAGCGAGATATCGGCGAGATTGTGCTCGCGCGCTCCTGAAATTACGATCTTGTCACTGGGGGGCATAGGTATTAAGGGTACTTAGGAACTATCCGAAAACTCGGTAACAGCTGAATACGGCTGCAAATCTGCGCATTTCGTCGTCCTCAGTCGCCGAAATAGTCGCAACTATTCCGGCTCCTTGCATTCTAGAACTGCTTGATTTTCGCTCGTATCAGCAATCACCGAGTTTTCGGATAGTTCCTCACACCACATCCCTTAAGCCCGTCAGCCGTATCTCTACCTGACTCTGAAGCTCACACCGTAGGTCTTCTGGTTGCCGGGGACATCGGGCAGCACCAGACTCAACGTCGCCTCAGCACCCAGAACTTAACCGTTGATTTGCTCACATTCCCGGCCGAGTCGGTCACATTAAGATCGACCTTGTATGTGCCGGGGCCCAGATTGAGCTTCTTTCCATCTGAGCCTGAGATACGGGTGCTGTTTGTACCTTTGCGGCCTCTGCCGCTGAATGCTGTCGAGGCAAAGGGCAGTGTCGCGGTCTTGTTCTTCTTGCTCTTTTTCTTGCCGGTTTTGCCGATAAATGAGAACTTTGTGGTGTCTTTGCCTGCCTTGGACGTGCGTGTAAATGTGCCTACCTCTTCGTATCTGCCCGGCACACCTATTCCTCTGAACCTTCTCTTGCCGATCGGGCACAGCCTGTGTGACTTATTTTTACTTTTCCGGCGCATGATCGTGCCGGCAACTTCAGCGTCCTCTGACACCGAGTAGCTCAGCTTTAGGCTCTTACTTGCGCTCTTAGATCTCTTTCTTCTGGCTCTGTGGCTTTTCTTCTTTGCGCTACGAGTCCTGCTTCTCTTAGAGGCCCTCACCCTTGAGCTCTCTCGTATACATCTAGGTTTTATCTTTAAGTTCGAGGCTAAGGGAGCCGTGGTGTCTGTCGATACCCCAGGCGCTGTTTCAGGCAATGCCCCGGGTTGAGCTGCCACGCCAACATCTACCGTTTCACCGGTTATAGCCGTCGATGATCCATTACACGATGCGGTCTGGCCGGTGAAGACGAACGTGGTCGAGCAGCCCTCGTTGTCGGTTAAGGTCAGTGTGGCTGTGTAGTTTCCTACGCTTGAATACGTATGGCTTGGCGTTGAACCACCATCGTTTAGCGTTTCTCCATCGCCGAAGTCCCAGTCGTATCGCGCGATCGTGCCGTCGGAGTCGGTTGATCCGGAAGCGCTGAAGCTGCTCGCTTCACCGGCATAACCGGCGACGACGGTAAAGACTGCCGTGGGTGCTTGGTTAGGAACGATTGCAACGCCGCGTGGATACAAACCCGTCCCAACGGTCGCCGGGTCCTTCGCCGTGAGATTCCCGGTCGTCGGATCGATGTCGTGCTGGGAGACTGTGTTGGCGCCAGAGTTAACAACGTAGGCGCTCTTGCTGTCGGGGCTTACGGCGATGCCGAATGAGGCCGTCCCAACGGTCGCCGGGTCCTTCGCCGTGAGATTCCCGGTCGTCGGATCGATGTCATACTGGGAGATCGTGTTGGCGCTGTAGTTTGCAACGTAGGCGCTCTTGCCATCGGGGCTGACGGCGATGCCGTTTGAACGAGATCCCGTCCCAACGGTCGCTGGGTCCTTCGCAGTGAGGTTCCCGGTCGTCGGATCGATGTCAAACTGGGAGACGATGCTCGTTGTTCTGCTGGTTGCGTAGAAGTTCTTGCCATCGGGGCTCACGGCAACGGTGAATGCACGAGCTGCCGTCACAGCGACCGGGTCCTTCGCCGTAAGAGTCCCAGTCGTCGGATCGATGTTGTACTGGGAGACTGTGTTGTCGCTGTAGCTTGCAACGTATGCGCTCTCGCCATCGGGACCAATGGCGATTCCTCTTGGACCAGTTCCCGTCCCGACGGACTCCGGGTCTTTCGCCGTGAGATTCCCGGTTGTCGGATTGATGTCGTACTGGTAAACGGAGTTGGTAGCAACACTGGTGACGTAGGCGCTCTTGCCATCGGGGTTTACGGCGACGAACTGTGGGCCAGCTCCCGTTCCAACGGTCGCCGGGTCCTTTGCCGTAAGATTCCCGGTCGTAGGATCGATGTCGTACTGGGAGACGGTGTTGGCGGTGTAGTTTACGACGTAAGCGCTCTTGCCATCGGGGCTTATGGCGACTGCGTATGGATCAATTCCCGTCCCAACGGTCGCCGGGTCCTTTGCCGTAAGATTCCCGGTCGTAGGATCGATGTCGTACTGGGATGCGGTGCTGGCATTAGAGCTGCTGATGTAGACACTACGGGCCGCCGACGAGACAGGCAGCAACAGACCAAGTCCCGCAAGGCATACCACGACCAAGGCCAATAAGTCCCTTCTCCGGCGATCTAAAAGTCTCGCCACCATATACAGACCTGACTTCCCTGCCAAGTTCTTGCGTCGAGAGCCCGCCCGCTCCCGCGCCCACCAATCTACATCGTCTTCTTCAATATACCCCTAAAGTTGGCATTTTTGGAAAAAGGGGGTGCTGCAAATGCGGCACACCGCGTATTTTCCAAATGTATGCCGTTCATTTTCCGACTCTATCCAGCTCATATCGCAGCTCCTTGATCTCGTCACGAATTTTGGCGGCGTATTCGAATCTCAGGTCTTCGGCTGCCTCTAGCATCTGCTCTTCGAGTTCAACAATTTCTCTCTCCAGCTCCTCGTATGACCGAGCTTCCTTCTTGCCTGCCCCACGCTTGGACCTAGACGCCGGAACAGTCGGTGAGAGTGATAGAAACTCGCTTATATCCGATATGCCCTTCTTGATCGTCTCGGGTGTTATGCCGTGCTGTCTGTTGTACTCGACCTGGATTTCGCGCCTGCGATCGGTCTCGTCGATCGCTGTACTCATCGACTTGGTCATCTTGTCTGCATACATGATGACGGTGCCCGCGGTGTTTCTGGCTGCTCTTCCGATCGTCTGAAGCAACGCGGTCTGACCACGCAGGAAACCTTCCTTGTCGGCATCCAGCACCCCCACAAGCGACACCTCGGGAAGGTCCAACCCCTCGCGCAGCAGATTGACTCCAACCAACACATCAAACTCTCCAAGGCGCAGATCTCTGATTATCTGGATCCTCTCGATTGTCTTGATATCGGAATGTAGATAACGGACCTTGAAACCCGCTTCAACCAGGTACTCGGACAGGTCCTCCGCCATCTTCTTGGTAAGGGTCGTAATCAAGGTTCGTTCATCGTCGTCGACCCTCTTTCTGATCTCGTTCATCAGGTCATCGATCTGGTTTTCCGTCGCTCGCACCACAACCTCGGGGTCCACGATCCCCGTAGGCCTCACTATCTGCTCGGCAATGTTCTTGGAGTTTTCTAGCTCAAACGACCCCGGCGTCGCGGAGACGAAGATTGCGCAGTTCAACCGCTTAATGAACTCGTCGAACTTCAACGGTCTGTTATCAAGCGCCGACGGAAGGCGAAAACCGTAGTCGATCAACGTCTGCTTCCTTGATCGGTCTCCCTCGTACATCCCGCCGAGTTGCGGCACCGACATGTGAGACTCATCCATAAAGCAGACAAAGTCATCGGGGAAGTAGTCGACAAGCGTGTACGGGGGCGAGCCGGGAGATCTGCCGTCCAGGATACGCGAGTAGTTTTCAATCCCCGAGCAGAAACCCAGCTCCTTGATCATCTCCATGTCGTATTCGGTTCGTTGGCGCAGCCGGTGTGCCTCGAGCGGCTTCTCCAGCCGCTCGAGCTCGGCCACTTGCTCTTTCAGCTCCCGCTGAATCTCTTTCAGCGCCTTATCGATCACCTCGGGGTCGGTGACGTAGTGCGATGCCGGCCACACGGAGACATGTTCAAGCGACTCCAGTATCTCACCGGTCATCGGATTAAAGTGGCTGATCGACTCGACCTCGTCACCGAAGAATTCGATCCGGAATGCACTCTCCGTATAGGCCGGGTGGATTTCGAGTATCTCTCCCTTCACCCTGAACTTGCCACGCGAAAGCTCTATGTCATTGCGCTCGTAATGCATTGAAACGAGCTGCTTGAGCACATCGTCACGGTCGGCATGCTCTCCGCATTTGAATATCAACATTTGCTCGCGGTAGAGATCGGGGGACCCTATCCCGTAAATACACGAGACCGATGCGACAATGATCACGTCTCTACGGGCAAACAGTGAAGCGGTGGCCGAGTGCCGTAATCGATCGATGTCTTCGTTTATGGACGAGTCCTTCTCGATGTAGAGGTCCTGCTGGGGCACATATGCCTCGGGCTGGTAGTAGTCGTAGTAAGAGACAAAGTACTCAACCGCGTTGTCGGGAAAGAACTCGCGGAATTCGTTGCAGAGCTGTGCCGCAAGTGTCTTGTTGTGCGCGATCACCAGGGCAGGCCTCTGCACCCGCTCGATAACAGCGGACATCGTGAAGGTCTTGCCCGTGCCCGTTGCGCCTAGCAGGGTCTGATAGATCTCACCGGCCTCGACTCCGTTGACCAGCAAATCGCGAGCCTCAGGCTGGTCTGCTATTGCTGTATAGGCCTGGTTTAATCTGAACGGCGGCACCTAGTGCCCCCATCCATAAATACGCACTATTATTTCGGCTGCAAATCTTCGCATCTCTTCGTCCTCAGTCGCCGAAATAGTTACAATATTCCGGCTCCTTGCGTCCTCGACCTGCTCGATTTTCGCTCGAACTAAAACGTCCGAACTTATGGATGGGGGCACTGCCTGAAGGTAGCAGGACGCACGAAAATAATGGCCAGCCTTCTAGCGGTAGCCCAGTTCATCCGCGTACCTTTCTCTGTACTTGGCCTGCGCCTCAAAGACAGTCCGCACGTAGGACCGCGTTTCGGCCAGCGGAATTTGGTCAACGCGTGAGAGTGGCTCACCTCTCGCGCGAGCGCTGGCGCGCCACTTGTCTACCCTGTTATGTCCCGCGTTGTATGCCGCCAGAACCAGAAGATCCCGTCCGTTGTACCTCTCGCTCAAGAAATGCATGTACCAACTCCCGTACGCAATGTTGACCTGTGGGTCACCGAGATCGTCAATCTCAAATTTGGTTCCACCGCTCTTTTTTGCAATAAAGAGAGCGGTGTCAGGCATTATCTGCATAAGCCCCACCGCGCCCGCCTTCGACTTCCTCGGTCGAAATCTTGACTCTCCGTAGATGACGGCTGCAACCAAAGCAGGGTCCAGGTCTTTCTCCTTTGCCTGCTGCCGGATGACATCATCATGTCGCAGCGGCAGCGTTACCTCTTTCAAAGTGCGCCCGAGCGGGTCTACCAGCACCATCACGGCGGCTGCGATGGCACCGAGCAAAAGCACGGACACCAGAGTGAGCCTGTATTTACGCTTACCTTTAAACAACCGGGGTTCCGCTCAACAATTCTTGAGCTTTTCTACCAGCTCGTCAACCTTGACTCGGAGATCCGAGACCTTGTCGTTGTTTTCGATGACGTAGTCGCTTCTTTCAGCCTTTTCCCCCTGATCAAGCTGCCTGTCCGCTCTGCCTGCAAGACCGACCTGATTGCGATCGCCAAGTCTCTGCTCTCTGATTGAGTCATCCGCTACAACGCACACGGTCACGTCAAATGTTCCCTCGATGCCCGCTTCGAATAGAAGCGGCACTTCCACCACTGCAAGCTGCGGTGGTGTTTCCGATGATAAAAGCTTTTTTTTCCACTCGGCCAATCGTACGCCCACGCGGGGGAACAGCACGCTTTCAAGCCAATCGAGCTTCTCTGGCTCGGAAAAAACTATCTCCGCCACCCGGTCACGCTTCACTTCTCCGCCCTCGATAACGGTTTCACCCCAGCGATCGACCAGCAGATCTCGAACCTCCACGTCGTCAAGCAAGTCGTGCACTATTTTGTCTGCTGAAGACGTTGCGCATCCAGCATCTGCGAACTGCTCGAGAACGGTTGTTTTCCCCGCTCCAATTCCTCCTGTTAGCCCGACGAGCGGCACTGGATGTTTCTCACCAGCGTTCGTGAATCTAGGCGCTCTCTTCGCCCTTGTCGCTCGCCTTGTCCTTTTCCTCTTCCCCTATTGCAGCTTCCGGAGATTCGGCGCTGCCTTCGCCCTCGTCTTCTGCGCTCTCTGGCTTCTCGGCGCTTTCTTCGCCCTCGTCCTCTGCGCTCTCTGGCTTCTCGGCGCTTTCTTCGCCCTCGTCCTCTGCGCTCTCTGGC
>SDBU01004238.1_pt1 | contig 17700 bp, 15 predicted proteins | sample 2277071 | NCBI WGS metagenome assembly SDBU01 (sample SAMN10397929, study PRJNA504765) | marine sediment metagenome | isolation source: marine sediment core GS08_GC12, 126 cmbsf | place: Arctic Ocean: Gakkel Ridge, Loki's castle | collected 2008 | reverse complement strand
GAGTAGGGAACGCTCAAGGAGCGGGATTCGCGCCTTCACCGCCGTGTGCCTGTCATGCGTTGATTTCGCCTCCAGATGGGTCCCTTCGGCCGTGCGATGCACGGCGGAGACCGTCTCCACGTCGAACCCGATCATCTCAAGTTTATTTCGAGCCCTCTGCTGGGCCTGCTCGGCGAGGGCCTGGAAACGGTCCGTCGCTTCGACCGGCGCGCCCTGCTCGATCGCCTCCACCGCGCTGGTCATCCGCTCGACGGCCATTCCCATCTCCTTCAGAGCGTCCTGCGCGGCGCTCGCCCTCCGCTGTCGCTCGAAAGCGGCGAATTCCCGGAACATACCATCCTGGATGCCGCCCATCTCTCCGAGAACGCGCGTAAGCTCCTGGGCGTTCCCCTCTATCTGCGCCGCTGCGAGGCTCTCCATCGCTTCGGCCAGCTCTGTCAGCGCGGCGGCGGACATGGTCGGCTGCGAATACATGCGATCCTGCAGACCCTCGACCAACTGGCGAACCGGCGTGAGGTGGATCAATGCCGCCAGACCCAAGGCGTGCAGCACGACAGAAACGAGGAACCAGACCCCCCGGTCCTTCTCCTTGCGCCTTCGTCGGGGCAGCGCGACCGCCGCCGCCGCCTTACTCAAGGTCTCGTTTGGTCCTGATGCCGACATTCTTCAACCCTTCGAAACTGCACATGTCGAGGATCTGTACCGCCGCCCACATGGGTGCCTGGCGATCGGCGTCGATCCGTATGCGATGGTTCACGTCCTGCTCGGCCAGCTCCTTGAGCTTCCGGCCGAGATAGCCCTGGCCCACCGGCTCGGACCCAAGATATAGGCTCCCGCCGCGGTCAATGGAGACGATGGTCATGTTGTCCTGGGTCTGTTTGCTCACAGCGGCGGCGGCCTCCGGCAGCTCCAGGGGCAGTTCCTTTTCGATCTTCTTCAGCGTCGTGGCCACCAGGAAGAAGATGAGGAGCAGAAAGACGCAGTCGATCAGAGGCGCCATCTGGACCTCTATCTGCTCATCCTCTCCCATGTTAATCCTCATTGTCGGTCCCCTTTCCAGTCGCGTTCGCGTCAGTCCCCCCGCCATACCACACCCGGATCAACTCGCCGACCTCGTCTTCCAGCATCAGGGCAAACAGGTTCGTGCGGCTCTTGAAGTAGTGGTAGAGGATCAGGGCAGGCACAGCGATGGTCAGTCCCGCGGCCGTGGTGATGAGGGCCTTGGAAATGTCGCCGCCCAGCAGCGAGGCATCCCCCAGGGAGCCGGCGGCCGACACCTTGTCAAAGGCACCTATCATCCCGATCACGGTTCCCAGCAGACCCAGCAGCGGCGAAACGGTCGCGACCACTGCCAGAGGATACGCTTTCTGCACGTGGCGCCGCAGATCACGGGACGCCATGTCCCCCGCCATCAGCGAGACGTCAGCCATGCTGCTGTGCCGATGATCGACGATGAGGCCAATGATGCGCGCCAGCGTGCTCTTGCTCTTTTCGGACAGGGTCTGAAGCTCGTCCCATTTGCCGGCCCGCCAGAGCTCGTCCGCCTTGTCCCCGAGGCCCTCCGGTGCTATCGCGCCGCTGCGCAGGCCGACAAACCGCTCAATGGCGAACCCGACCCCGGCCACGGACGCCAGAAGCAAGAAGACCATCGTCAACCCACCTTGCCTCAGCTTCAGGACAAAGGCCTGCCCCGTGGTCAGTTCAACGGGGCCGATGCCAACGTCGTCGGGCACGGCAGTTTCTATCGGCGTCTCCGCCGGCACCACAAGCGGCGTCTCGGCTGGCACCACAAGCGGCTCAGCAATGCCGGCGGCCGTATCAGGCTCCACCACTTCTTGTGCCAACGCCAATGGGGCGTATAGGCATAACGCCAGCAGCGCTATCGCAGATGCGACGGCAATCCGTCCGGAGCCCATGCAATGTCCTCCTGCGCGATTCGAGGTGATCGGTGCAGACTCAGCAAGCCAGTGGGATTCATCCTCTCAGGGCTGTTCGGCGACGATGCTACCCTCAGACTCAGTGTTCCACAGACGCCCATTGCCGGCTGGCCGGGCGCGGCAGAGCCAGGCGGCTCCAGGTCCGCCGTCCTCGGGACCGGCAGCCCCAGTGCGAGTGCTTATAGTAACGCAGCACACCCATAACTTCAAAGCCAAGACCGTGCGGCAGCGGGCCTCGGGCGAGGTCAGCCAGTTGAAGTCCGGGAAGAGCAGACCGCCCCCTGGTGGTTGAAGAGGAACCTGCTCGAAGCTGAATGGCTCCTCCCACCCACGACAGCGCAACCGAGATGGCCCTACGGCTCAATGTGACCCGGCGCGTGACGATGCACAAGGGACCTTTCCAAGTAGTGGTCCAGAAGCTCGATCTCGAACTCGGCCACCATATCCCGGACGCTCACTTCCTCGGTCTCGCTGGAAATCAAGACCGCCGCGAGGTACCCGGGGTCGGTGATCCTGACCTTCGGCCCGTATTTGCCCTTTGCGGCTCTGAGGCGCGCCCAGTTCTCGTCGAGGTGCACAACGCAGCAGTCAAGATTGACCGTTGCGGTCACGAAATCGAAGTAGTTCGTGCTGGAAGCGATGACCTGGCCGACGGGCGAGATGATCGCACTGGGCGGACCCGCAATCGCTCCGACGAAGTGGCAGCGGCAGGAATAGGCCCAGTAAGCCTGCATCAGCCCGCCGTGATACATCGAGCAGAAGACGATCAGATCGGGGCTTGCCTTCACGTATTTCAAGCGCAGTTCGTCGAAGTTCAGATCGAAGCAGATCGCGCAGGCCACGCGCCCGAAATCGCACTCCACTATGGGGGCCTCCCTGCCATACAGACACCCTCCGTCCTCGTACTCGCCGATCACGAGATGGTTCTTGTTGTATGTCCCTATCACCTCCCCCGACCGGTCAATGATCCTGGTGGAGTTCCGCCACGAACCATCCTCTTCGATCTCCCTGCTGGCGCAGTATGCGATGTTGCAGCGGTGTTCCCGAGCCACGCGTGCAAAGAAGTCCAACACCTGGTCTTTGCGGGTCCGGTAGTAGTCGGCCAGTTTGTCTGCCGGGTAGTTGGCCGGCCGGTCACAGGCCTCCGGCACAACGACCAGGTCCGGACGATCCGGCAAGACCTGGTCGAGCCGCCCCTGCCAGTGTTTGATCATCGCGTCAACGACCCCCTGCGGCTCCAGTCCTGGATCGACATCCGGGGGCCTGGCGCCAACCGTGCTGATTTTGACGTAATTCGCCATCGTCAACTCCTCCATGCGTCAGACGCGCCAACGTTCCCGAGGCTGCGGCTCACAGAACGCCTTCTTCCCGTTCGTAAATGCACTGGCCCCCCAGAATGGTCATTTCGACCGTGGTATTCAGAATCTCGCCGGGAGGGATAGTGAATAGGTCCCGGGACAGGATAACCAGGTCGGCCAGTTTGCCGGCCTCGATGGAGCCCTTCTGGGCCTCCTGGAACTCGGCATACGCCGACCCGAGGGTATAGGCCTCGACCGCCTGGGCCACGCTGACCTTCTCCTGCGGATACCACCCTCCTGGCGGGCCACCTCCGGGGAACTCGCGCGTGACGGCAGCGTAAATGCTCGGCAAGGGGTCAAGCGGCTCTACGAACCAATCTGTGCCGAGCGATATCCGGGCGCCCGCATCCAGCAGGGAGCGGAAGGGATAGGCGTTGCGCGCCCGCGAGCCGAGCCTGTTCTCGATCCAGCGCATGTCGTCGGTGCAGTGCGAAGGCTGGATCGAGGCGATCACGCCGAGCTGCGCAAAGCGCGGTCGGTCCTCCGGACGGACGACCTGAGCGTGCTCGACACGGTGTCGCGCGCCGCGGCGGCCGTTCGGTCCGGCGGCCCGTTCGAAGGCATTCAGCACCAGATGGGTTCCCCTGTCCCCGATGGCGTGGATGAGCACTTGTAGCCCGGCGGCATCGGCCTCCTCAATAATGCGGCAAAGCTCATCCTCGGAATGCATTGCCAGGCCGCTTGTGGATGGATCGTCATCGTACGGCTCGAACAGTAGCGCCGAACCCGCGCCGAGCGAGCCGTCCGCAAAGATCTTGACGGCGCCCGTCCGCAAGAGCGGATGGCCGGCGTCTGTCCTTTGAGCGTGGGCCTCCGCCATGGCAGCCGTCAGGCCCGTAAGGGCAGCATAGACGCGCGTGGTGAGCCGGCCCGCGGCCCGAAGCTGTCGGTAGAGACGCAGGTCGCCTGCGGAGGCCATGTCCTGAACGCTCGTGACACCGGCGCTGGCCGCGTAGCGCATGGCGGCCTGCGCGGCTTCGAGGCGGCGCTGGTCGCTCGGCTCGGGCATAGCGCGACGGACCAGCTCCTGGGCCCTGTCTATCAGAATCCCCGTCGGCTTCCCTGTTCTCGCGTCCCGTTCGATCTGCCCCCCCGGCGGATTCGCCGTGTCCGCGGCGACCCCGGCCAGGCGCAATGCCAGACTGTTCGCCAGTGAAATGTGCCCGTCGAGCCGGTGCACCAGCACCGGGTTGTCGGGCGTGACCGGGTCAATCATCCATCTGTTAGGCCGCTTCTGACCCGGCCATGCTTCATGATCCCAGCAGCCGCCGGCCACCCACTGGCCCTCGGGCAGACCGGACACGTAGTCCTCCAGCAGACCGACGAATTCCTCCTCGTTCCCGGCGTCCCGCAGTTGGACACCGATCAGGTGCAGGCCGCCCGCCAGGAAGTGCACGTGAGCGTCGTTGAATCCCGGCAGCACGAGCTTGCCCCCCGCGTCAATTACGCGGGTAGTGCTGCCGACGGTCCGCCGGATCTCCGCATCAGAGCCGACAGCGACGATGCGGTCGCCTCTGACAGCGACCGCCTGGGCCGTTGGCAGATCCCCACTGACCGTCCATGCCCTGGCGTTGACGATCGCCAGGTCCGCCGTGTGCTCTTGCCGCGGGTGTGTCATGCAGCGCTTCCCCTTCCTGCGGGCTGGGCACCACTTTACTCACTACAGGGCCGATTTCAAGTCGGCCGGCCGGCGCCCCGTTAGTCCCAATGCCTTTCGGAATCCCGATTGGCGACCTGCCGCACCGCGATCACAAGATTGACACCATCACCAGAAACGTGTACGATTGCAGCAAGATCCTGGGATAAAGTGAACTCGTGTGCAAAGTTGATATCGAGGTTACGTGGGGGCACGCATTCCGAGCATATCGGCTGGGAGGGGGTGAAGCGCTCTGAAGAAAGTGCATGAGGAAGCGGGGGCATTGGGGAGTTGGTAAGCTAAGAGACGAAGAGCAAGGTATTCTGCTTGGGTCCCTTCGCCGGGCATTCAGAAGAAGGAGAGAAAGATGACGCGCAAAACGGCGTTCATGCTGGTTCCTGCGTTGCTTATCGCAGCGGCGTTTTTCCATGCGGCGGTTTCGGCGGACGATCCGCCGCCTCCGCCGATCGGCGCGCCGGCAGTCCTTGTGGCAGGCCAACACATCAATGTCGGCATGGTCACGGCCTTGATCAGCGGCCAGTTTCTGACCGTTACCTACCGCACTGACCAGACTCCCGGGGGCTGGGTCATCACCGAGACGCATCTTGCTGTGGCTACTTCCCCGGCGGACATTCCCCAGAAGAAGGGCAATCCGATCCCCGGCAAGTTCCCCTACAAGGCGGAACACACCCCGCCGGTCACCCAGTACACATACCTGATAAGCCTGCAGGACATCGGCTGGCCGCCGGCGCCAGGGGAGCCGATGATCCTCTGCGTCGCGGCCCACGCAGTCGTCGTGCAGCTAGACGGCGATGGCGAGGTCGTGGCGGAAGAGACCGCATGGGCCGCCGGCCAGGACTTCCCAGGCAAGAACTGGGCCACCTACTTCTTCGCGGAGGAGGAGGACCAGGGGGCGTAGCAAGCAGGACCGTAGAAAGCTGCAAAGGGGCACCGGCCGGTGTCCCTTTTTTCTTGCATGCCCCGCGCCCATCGTGGCGCGTTCGCCATGCGCCGCGGAACGCCCGCGCCAGCTCAGGATACGAACAGGTCCTTCGTGGAGAAGTTGGGGTCGCTCGTGAGGTGGACACCCAGCCGGCGCAGGCCGGTCTCGTCGCCCGGCGTGGGGATGTGGGTCATGTGGACGTCGCATCCCCGCAGCTGCTTGAGCTTCTCCACGCAGAGTTGGGCCGTCGGGCTCGTCGTAGAGCCGATCCCGAGCGCAATCACCGTCTCTTCCAGGTCGAGGCTTACCGACTTCTTGTTGAGCACGTCCTTCTTGAGCCTGCCGATTGCCTCGGTGATGCTCGGCGCCAGCAGATGTATCTCGTCCGGGACGCCGGCCAGGTGCTTGACGGCGTTCAGCACCAGACTGGAGGCCGCGTGCATGAGGGGCGAGTTCTTGCCAGTGATGATCGTGCCGTCCTGCAACTCGATGGAGGCCCCGCAATAGATCCCTTCGTTGCCCTTGCCCGTCCGCTCCGCCTCGCGCGCCGCCTGACGGGCGGGCTCCACCACGCGCCGATCCTCGGCCGTGAGGCCGAGCGCTGCCATCAACCCCTCGGCCCGTTCAACCGTCGCCTCCTCACCCAACCCCATGACGTACTCGGAGGCATAGCGGAAACACCGCCGGATTACCTCCTGACAGGCGGCCCTCCGCACTACCTCGTCGTCCACGATGCCGCAAGCGGCCCGGTTGACGCCCAGGTCGGTAGGCGAACGATAGGGCGTCGGACCGCTGGTGATACGCTCGAAGACTCTCCTCAGGACAGGGAACACCTCAATATCGCGGTTGTAGTTGACGGCCGTCACGCCATACGCTTCGAGGTGGAACGGATCAATCATATTGACGTCATGCAAGTCCGCCGTCGCGGCTTCGTAAGCGACGTTCACCGGATGCGTCAACGGCAGATCCCAGATCGGAAAGGTCTCGAACTTGGCATAGCCCGACCGGATGCCGCGCTTGTGATCGTGGTACATCTGGCTGAGGCACGTGGCGAGCTTGCCGCTGCCGGGCCCGGGACCGGTCACGACCACAAGGGGGCTGGTCGTCTCGATGTAGGCGTTGGCACCGTATCCCTCGTCGCTGACGATCCTGTCCAGGTCCGCCGGATAATTCTGGTGCGTACGGTGCGTGTAGACGGCGATGTCCCGCCGCTCAAGCTTATTCTTGAAAAGCAGCGCGCTGGGCTGGTCCTCGAAACGGGTGATGACCACAGCACGCGGTTCGAGGTCGCAGTCGCGCAGGTCGTCTATCATTCGCAGCGCATCGGCATCGTAGGTGATGCCGAAATCGGCCCGTATCTTCTTCCGCTCGATCGCTCCGGCATGGATGCAAAGCAGGATCTCGGCCTTGTCCTTGAGCGCGCGTAACAGCCGCATCTTCACATTGGGATCGAACCCGGGCAACACGCGCGCCGCGTGGTAGTCGAACAAGAGCTTGCCACCGAACTCCAGGTACAACTTGCTCCCGGAATCCCCCACGCGCTCCAGAATGGCCGCCGTCTGTTCCTGCAGGTAACGTTCGTTGTCAAAACCGACAGGCTCCGGCATTCGTCTCCCCTACCCCAGCGCAAAGCTCTCCGAGGCGCGGACCCCCGCGCCGAATCCAACGTCCGAGTACCAATGGGAGAATCATAGCGCCGGCAACGCGGGTGCGCAAGCGAGTGTCCTCTTTCCCCCACCTGCGCACAAAGAAAAGCGCCGCCGCATCCCTCCGCACGGCCGCGCTTTCCTGAACGTCACGTGAAACGGCTCAGGTCTGGATCCTCACCACGTTAGTGGCTCGAAGGCCCTTGGGGCCATCCTCGACCTCGAACTCAACGGTATCGTTCTCAGCCAGGCTCTTGAAGCCCGCGCCCTCGATAGTGCTGTAGTGGACAAAGACATCCTTGCTGCCGTCGTCCGGTGTGATGAAACCGTAACCCTTCGTATCACTGAACCACTTAATTATACCTCTAGCCATGCTACAACCTCTCAAAACAGTCTTCCCTCTGGGCTGACGTGCCCATACACGTCTGCAAACCCAATCCAGCAAAACGCGCTACGCCATTGATGCGCACCGATCGGTCAGCAGGCACAAAGCGTCGATCGAGGCTGAGAGAGAACACGGCCAGGTGTAGATCCAGCACCAAGGGGGGAGGGAACCCGTGGAGCGGAACAAGACCGGCGTACGTGTCACGCCGAACAGCGAACACGCCTGTGGACAACTGCTGCGGCTTTGCTCCAACACCTGCGATACAACCTCTGACTGCTCCGCACAACGAACGCGCGGTTCGACCTGCAGAACGCTTACGAGCGCGTCTTTCACCCGAATACTATATCCGCAAGACCTCACGGGCGCAAGCAGAATGCGACCCCCATTCCGGCGCTATCTCGCCACGTTCCGCAAGACTCTACCGAGCCGGCCGCAAGGAAGTCGCTCGGCGAATCAGAACGCAACGGGCGGCCACTTGACGCTTCGAGAGCACCCGGGTAGGCTTGCGGCAGAAGGCCCCGAGAAGGGCGGGTCCCGTCCCAACTTCAAGTCCGAAAGGCACCCGAATACACCAATGGATCGCGAGCAACTGAACAGACGCCTCCAGGGCGGGCTCTTTCTGAGTTCCATGATGGGGGAGACGGATGGCGCATTTGTGGCCCGGCACGGCCAGGGGGCAAGCATGGTCCAGATCGGCGCGCTGGTGGCCGACGCGGTGGATCGCTCCCACGAGCAACGCTACCTGCTGCCGGAAGCCCAGGCGGACATGGTTCCGATCTTGCAGAAGGAGGTCGAGTGCGCTCGGGCGGTTCTTGGCGACGTTCCGATCGCTTTGAACGCCGCCGTCGGCGACCTCGAGTCGGGCATCCGTATGGCCAGCGCATTCCATGAAGCGGGCGGCGACATCTTCGAACTCAACGTCCACGGGGGTTACGGCAAGCTCCTGAAGCGTGGCCTGCTGCGAGCGATGGCGCTGCCGGAGAACCGACCGACACTGGTCGAGTGGCTTGAGGAGCTATGCCGACTGGACATACCCGTCGTCGTCAAGTTCCGGGCCGGAGCGGACGACGTGGACTTCGCTGAAGTGCTGCGAGAGCTCGGTCCCGTCCAGCAGCTTTTCGGCGTCCACTTCAACGTGCGCGCCGAAGGAGCCGCCAGGCCCGACATCCAGTTCGTGAGAACGATGCGGCCGAACGTGAAAGGCCAGCTCTGGTGCTCCGGCCATGTGCAGACACGCACACACGCGGTGGCGCTGCTGAGCGCGGGAACGGACTGCGTGGGCATCGCACAGGGAGTGCTTGATCAGCCGGACATAATCGCCCGTCTCAGGGCCGAAGTGCGACGCGACGCCTGATGGGCAGAGCCCTGACGCCATCGCATGTTTGACGCCGAAAGGGAGCAGGGATGGAAAGGGTAGAACTGGAGAAGAACCTGGTCAAGGCCATGGCGGAGTTTGAGATCATAGACTGCCATGAGCACCTCGGCCCCGAGAGACGGCGCACGGATTCCCAGGTGGACGTGTTCGACCTCATCTCCTCCTACACCCGTCTGGACCTGCTCACGGCCGGGATGACCGACAGCGACTACCAGTCCCTGCACGATCGCGACCTGCCGCTCGAGCAGCGCTGGTCGTTGCTGAAGCCCTTCTGGGAGCAGATACGCTGGGGATCGTATGCCCGCGTCGTTCTGCTGGCCGCGGAGAGGTTCTACGGTTTTGACGATGTCAACGATGACACTTACGGTCCCCTGTCGGAGGCCGTGGCAAAGGCGAACAAGCCCGGCCTCTACGAGCGCGTGCTGCGCGATGCCTGCCGGATCCGGACGGCACTTACGCTGTCCGACACGACCCAGTTGGGCACCCCCCTTCTGACTCCCCTTGTCAGAATGGGCTACCGGTTCTCCCAGACGGATCAATATCCCTACCAGATGGTGCGGACGTGGGAGGATCTGTCATCTCCCCGTTTCGGCGCCGATGGAGTTATTGACTCCCTGGACGACTACCTCGATAACTTCCGGCGCTACCTGCTCCGCTCCAAGGCCGAGGGCGTCGTGGGATTGAAGATGGCTTCGAGCCCGAACGCGCCCCCGGTGCGCGAGGACGCGGTGGCCGCTTTCGGGAAGCTGCGTGACGGCAAGGAATCCATTCTGCCAGCCGTCAATCCGCTTCGGGACTACGTGGTGGACCAGATGATCTTGATGGCTACCGAACTGGACATGGTGGTCGCCGTGCACACCGGGTATTGGGGCGATTTCCGAAACGTAGACCCGCTTCACATGATCCCCATCTTGCAACGCCATCCCGACACGAGGTTCGACATCTTCCACATGGGCTATCCGTGGCCGAGGCAGACCCTCATGCTCGGCAAGAGGTTCCCGAACGTATGGCTGAACTTCTGCTGGATGCACGCGGTCTCTCCCCGCTGCGCCGTCGCAATGTGGGACGAGGCCATCGATGTGGTTCCTATGAACAAGCTGCTGGCCTTCGGAGGGGACTACAGCCGCGCGGTGGAGCTGGTCTACGGCCACCTCACTATTGCGCGGGAGAATCTGGCCCAGGTGCTGGCGCGGCGCATCCTCGATGGACAGTTCAACGAGACGCAAGCGCTGGCGCTGGCCCGCAAGTGGTTCTGGCACAATCCGATAGAACTCTACGCGCTGGACCTGCCTGCGAAGGACGGCTAACCTGCTCGTGAACGACCGGCCAGGACGGACGCGAACCAAGGAGCGCGCCGCACATGAACTGGTTCTATAGCTTGAGCCCGGTGACGCAGGCGCTTGTGGCCACAGTGGGAACGTGGCAGGTCACGGCGCTCGGTGCGTCACTGGTGATCTTCACCAAAAGGTTCTCGCAGAAGTACCTCGATGCTTCGCTCGGAATGGCGGCTGGCGTGATGATAGCCGCCAGCTGCTGGGGCCTGCTGGCGCCGGCCATCGAGATGGCTGCGGAGTCAGAGACATACGGAGAGGCGTACAAATGGATCCCGCCACTGGTCGGCTTCCTGCTGGGCGCGGTCGCTCTTCGCGCGATTGATCGCTTGCTCCCTCACCTGCACCCGGGCCTGCACGTCGTCGAGGGACTAAAGACATCCTGGCAGCGGAGCACGCTGCTGGTGCTGGCTATCACACTTCACAACATACCGGAGGGCCTGGCGCTGGGGGTGGCGTTCGGGGCGGCCGCGCACCTTACGGGCGCAGCCCAACAGGCCCAGATCGGCGCGGCGATAGCACTGGCCATCGGGCTGGGCCTGCAGAACTTCCCGGAGGGCACAGCCGTGGCGCTGCCTCTGCGGCGGGAAGGAATGGGGCGACTGAAGTGCTTCTGGTACGGGCAGCTTTCCGGCGCTGTGGAACCGGTCGCAGGTGTGCTCGGTGCCCTTCTGGTGATAACGATGCGCGCAGTCCTCCCCTATGCGCTCGCCTTCGCCGCGGGCGCCATGATCTTCGTAGTGGCAGAGGAGTTGATCCCCGAAGCACAGCGGCACAAGAACGTTCACCTGGCCACCGCAGGCGTCATCGCAGGCTTCGCCATAATGATGACGCTGGACGTGGCCCTGGGGTGAACCGGGAGGTCCCGATGGTACGCGCTGCAGTCATACCCGCGCCGAATCAACCGGTGCAGGTCAGGGAGTATCCGCGGCCGAAGCTGGAGGAAGGCGCCGCGCTCTTGCGCACGCTGTTCAGCGAGGTCTGCGGCACCGACCTCTACCTTCAGCAAGGACTCCTGTCCGAGACGCCGTATCCCTTGATCCCCGGCCATGCCACTGTGGGCGTTGTGGAAGAGGTCCGAGGCCAGGTGTGCGACACGGAAGGACACCCCCTTCTGGGCGGCGAGGTGGTGACGTTCCTCGACGTGCACGGCACTTGCGGGGAGTGCTGGTATTGCCTCGTCGCGAAAGCCAGCACGCGGTGCCCCCATCGAAAGGTTTACGGCATCACCTACGGAGCAGACGAGGGCCTGCTGGGCGGCTGGAGCCAGTACGTATACTTGAAGCCCGGCGTGCGCATCGTTCGCCTGCCGGAGTCCCTGACGCCCGAGACCCTCATCGGCGCCGGATGCGGATTGCCCACGGCACTGCACGCCGTCGAAAGGTCGGACATCCTGCTGGGCCAGACTGTCCTGGTCCAGGGCACGGGGCCGGTGGGACTGAGTACCATTGCCCTGACCCGCCTGCGCGGAGCGTACAAGATCATCGCCATCGGCGCCCCCGAAATGAGGCTTCTGGCGGCTCGGCGGATGGGGGCCGACGTGTGCCTGGACGTCGAGAAGACGAGCATCGAAGAGCGGCACGCCGCCGTCATGGACGCCACAGGGGGCCGCGGCGTGGACGTGGCGATCGAGGCCAGCGGCGATCCGGCCGCCATACAGGAGGGCCTGGACCTGGCGCGCGACAACGGCCGCTACACCGTCGTCGGCCAGTATACGGACCACGGCCCCATCCAGGTGAATCCTCACACACAGATCAACAAGAAGCACATGGACATCCGCGGGGTCTGGGGCATAGACTACTCGCACCTGCACCGGTCGGTCCTGCTCCTGGAACGCTACAACGATCAGTTCCACTGGGAGCAACTGATCACCCACACCTTCGGCCTGGAGCAGGCGAACGACGCGCTGGCGGCCGTCGGATCCGGGCAAGCCATCAAGGCCGTCATCGCGCCCTGGGGGGCCGAGAACAGTACCTGACTGCGGCCCCACCCCGAACACGCGCGAATCACGAAAGCACTGGTGGCGGTTCAGTACGCAACTTTCGGACAGGGCTGGTCTCGCCTTCTGGAGTAGGGGCACGGCGCGCCGTGCCCTTACGAGAGCAGCAGACGACTCCCGCCAGCCCCTCAGACGTTGTCCAGTCTGGGACGCTGCCTCTTCGGGATCAGCGGGTCGTACTTGAAGCCCTTGGTGCCCTTCTTGAACTCATCCCGGATGCGCCCGAGAAGTTTCGCGTCAGTGACCAGGTCCCAGCAGACGCCGGCGAAGACCTGCGCGGCCGTCAGCATCCCGCGGTGGGCATACGGCAAATCGCTCTGCGCCGTGTACTCCCGGTGATGACCGCGTATACCTTTGGACACGCACGCGATGTTGAAGGCCCCGAGAGGCGCCAGCCACGAAACGCTGTCCTCGTCGCTCGACGCCTTCCCAGCCGTTTCGGAGATCTCAGTGTTCACGCCTTTGTCGAAGTCGGGTTTCTTGCCCAGCTTCTTGACCCGGTCACGGTCCCCCTGGGTCACTCGCGGAGCGCCCATCAGGACGAGGTTGTCCCGAACGAGTTCCCCCATCGGGCCGTTGCGCAGCCTGCTGTAGATCCCCGTGATCTTCTTGACCCTCACCCGGGTCTCGGTAGCCATGGCGGCACCCTTGGCGCAGCGGATGAGGCGCCGAGTGATGTCGTCCACCTGGGCCCTGTCTATGGCCCGGGTGTAGTACCAGATCCTGGCGTACTCGGGCACCACGTTCGGCGCGTTTCCCCCCTCGCGAATCACGGAGTGCATGCGCACGTTGTCCGGCACGTGCTCGCGCATGTAGTTCGCGGCAACGTCCATCAGCAGTGCGGCATCGAGGGCACTGCGGCCGCCCTCGGCCGATGCGCCGTGCGCCGTCTGCCCGTAGAACTCGAACACCAGCGAGTCAAGAGCGGAGCCGCCGGCGGCCTTGACGCCTGTACGGTTTCCCGGATGCCAGGCCAGACATGCGTCAAGACGGCGGAACGCACCGTCGCGAGCCATGTAGACCTTGCCGGCCAGGGCCTCTTCGGCCGGGCAGCCCCAGTACACGACTCGGCCTCGCTTCTTCCGGGCCTCCAGCATTCGAGCCGCAGCGACAGCCCCAACCGCTGCGGCCACGCCAAGCAAGTTGTGACCGCAGGCGTGGCCATACGTGCCTTTCTCGAGTCCGCAGTCGGGCAGTGCATCGTATTCGCCCAGCATCCCCACAACCGGTCTCCCCTTCCCGCAGGTCGCCTTGAACCCGGTCGGGACGCTGGGGATCGAGAACTCCACCTTGAAGCCGCGGCCGGCCAGGTAGTCGGCCAGCAGCCGGGACGATTCCACCTCCTGCATGGGCGGTTCTGCAAGCTCCCAGATCCGGCTCGCCAGTCGCTTGGCCGTCCTTCCTTCGCGGGCCACAGCCTTCTTGACGGCCCTGCGCTTCGCATCCGATCTCATGACTGCCTCCAGGTCAGTGCCCTTGCATCCATCTCCTCAGGCGGTTTGACGGCCATATTGTGCGCGCCACGCCGCCCATCGTCAACAGTCAGTGGCCGGGAATACAACGACCTTAACAGGATGGACAGGGTGTACAGGATGAACCAGAACGGCACGTGTCCGATGGGTGCGCTCGGGACCTCAGAAATCGCTCGAACTGCCCGCCCCGCCGCCGAGCACGATCCGCCGTTGTAGGGGCATCCCGCACCTGCGGGACCGTGCCCTTATTTCAGAAGGCGAAAACAGCCCGCACCCGAAAGCTCCGTGTTCAGACCCCACCAGGCGATTGCTGACTTGTTCCCCTGTTTGTTGTATAATTAAGGTCAAGAGAGCAATTGTGTGGGTGGGGTCAGGGGTCAACATGTCGCGGACCGAGAAGATAGTTGTCACGGTCTTTGCTGTAGGCGCGTTGGCGATAGTGCTGAACGACTGGTATGGACTGGTGTACGGCTCGCATCGTTCATCGGGGCAGGACGTGGAATGTGGTATCAATCTGGTCCTCCTGAGCCGGGCGTTGCGCCAGTACCGGGAGGAACACGGACAGCTCCCAGCCACGCTGGAAGAGCTCGGGTCGGATCCCCTCGGTCTGCGGTGTCTCTATGCGCCGCCGGGAACTCAGTACGAGTACACGCCGGAGGGTGAGCATCTGGTGGAATGCCGGAGGCACCACGGGTCAAGCCCCGATTGGCTATGGTGGTACAGGCCAGTTATATACGTCATTGACCGACAGTGTGAGATGGGCATCGTACGGCAGGTTGAGCCTAGCGATGAAGCGCCTGAGCCCGAGCACTACTTCGGAGAGTGGAAAGAGCGCTGACGTCGAGATCGAAACGCGGCCTCCCCACCACGGCGGGGAGGAATGAGACTCGCTTTCGTATCGGGGTTGCATAAGGAACGGGCGCGGCCCTCCCGCGCAATGCGGGACGGGATGCCCTTACCGCGAAAGGCCCCTACCCAGAAGTCCAGTGTTCAGACCCCACCAGCCAACTGCTGACTTGTTCCCCTGTTTGTTGTATAATTAAGGTCAAGAGAGCAATTGCATCGCCGGCGGGCGTACGAGAATGGAGCCCGCAACGCCCGATAGCAATGTTGAGGTGGAACCGTCGATATGGTTTGGAGAGCACGGCTTTTGCGAGCCTACAGCGAAGTGGCCGAAAGAGTACCAGGCCAGGCGGGGGGCCGCACAGGCATATGTTGGAGCGAAGCTGGCCGGGCTAATGGACCAATGGTGGAGCAAGTGCCAATGCTGGTGCCTGTGACTGCGGTAGAGACCGCGCACCGGGGCTACCGAGCGCCTGCTGGCGTCTGGGTAGGTTGGCGCTCAGTTTGCCTGGGATTGTGTTGCTCCTGGCTCATTCTCTGCAGTGCGGTTGCTGGCCAGCCAGCAGCTCCGGTCGCTGAATGGTCCAAGGCACTCAGGGCACTTCCGGAAAAGGGGGAAGACCGGGCTGTTAAGGAACAGTGCCTGCTCATACAGATCCACATGGCGGTCATGGAGGAGCCCCTCGCCTCCCCGCTGACTGACGATCTACTCACCTCCTTCCTCCGACCAAGGACATCCTATTCGGCTACGCTGCTTGCCCACATCCTGGCGCATGGCGAGGAGGGCGTGGATGAGAAGGTGTTCGGGGCTCTCAGGTCCCTCGAACTGTCGGGAAGACACCTTACGCTGCTGCCTTTCTTTGCCGCCGCACTGGCTAACTCCCGCAGGCCATCGCCTGACGTTACTGAGCAGCTTGTCGCCATGGCTGCCCGTGAGCGTAGAGTGCAGGTGCTAAGTTTCTACTCGCTGGTCTTGGCGCTTCGCGGCGACAGGACTAGGGACTGGACCGGTGATGTGATGCGATACCTGCAGTCTCCACCCGATATGGCTGACGCCGACGAAGAGGCAGAAGTCCTGGACCACTCGTTTTTCGTCGCGCTCTTGCCTCACGTCGGGATGCGCCTCGCGGAGAACGATAGGCTAACGCAGGTGCTGTGGTCCTGCGTCGCTTCGGTGGACCATAGGGACCCTTCGAGCCAATGGCTAGGTACATGCTGTTTGGCGGCACTCGCCGTCGGATCTCCCGCTCAAGTCACTCAGGACAGAATCGACCTGGTCAAACGTAAGGCCGGGGGCTTGCCTCCTGGGCCGCGGGCACTGTGGTCGCTCTGCCTGGCTCGCATGGACAGGTCCAATAACGAACCCATCCGTAACGCGCTCGAACTGCTCGGCTCCGATGCTTACGGGCTGTCCGTGAATCTCTTGCTAACTGATGTGGCTTTCCTGCTCTTCGATCCGACACTCGTCGCGGGCGTGCAGGCGGAGCTTGTCAGTCGCTCTCGCAAGGCCCGACTGGGTGCCGTTCGGGTGGCGGGGATGCTCGGCCCTCAGGCAAGCGCCATGTTGGCCCAGGTCAATAGACTCGCGAATGACCCGGACGAGGAAGTCGCTCGAACTGCCAGAAGTGTCCGTCAAGTCGTCGCTGGGGTAGGCCCTGATGGTCAGTGGCGCGTGGCACCAATGTGAGTGCCAGATAGGGGGCAGTTTGTGAACGTAACCAGACAGTATGAGAACTACTACAAGTACGACGCGGCCCCCCGTTGCGCTCGGGATAAGCGGGCCGGGCCGCGGCAAAGAGCCCCGGCCTCGGAAGCGCTACTTGACCGATACCTCGAGTCCTTCGGTGTCGAAGATCACGTTGACGCTGGAACGGAAGTGGGCGGGATCGCGCACGAACTCCAGATAGTGCTTCAGGCGGTCTGCCAGATTGACGCTGTTGTGGGCCAGCACGAGACTGCCTGCCGGCATCCGGTCGTAGCCGGCCTCCAGGATGTCAAGGTAGACGCCTTTGCCGCGGCCGCCCGCGCCATCGGCATCGAGGTACAGCAGGTCTAGCGACTCATCAAAAGCGGCCACGAACTCTACGGCATCGCCCGCCACCACACGCGCTACGCCGCTGGGGTCAATGCGGCGCACGTTGCCCTCCGCCCTCGCCGCCTCTTCAAGCTTGATCTCCACGCCGACGAGGCTCCTGGCGCAGTAGCAGGCGCCGGGCCCAACGGCCGCTCCCGCGTTGGCGATGAAGGTGTTCCCGCAGAACACCCCGGCCGCTATCATGTTCTCCGGTTGAACGATGGCATTGATGGCGTAGAGGAGCCTGTGCATGCGCGGCGTAATGGCCGTCCAGGGGATGTCGAACAGCTCGCTGACGGCCTCCCGATGCGCCAGCATCTTCGCATGATCGTATCGCGTGTGAGGGAGCACTTCCGCTTCGCGCAACGCCTCCAGGGCGGCGTCCACGACGGCCGTCTCCTTCTCCAGCGGCTCCAGGACCCGGTGAGGATCGTACATGTCCATCCGGTATTGCTGCCAGTCATCGGCACGGTAAGTTCGACTCATACGGCCTGCCCTCCGCGAAGGAACGGAGATTGTAGCGAGGCCGGTCTGACCTTGCAACGGTGCATGAGAAGCTGGTACCGTAGTCGGTCACACCGCCTCCAGGAGAAAGCACTGTGGCGACGAAGACCATGACTTCGCGCGTGAGACTGCTGGCAGTTCTACAAGGCCGAATACCGGACTGCGTGCCGGCGTCGCCGGACTTCTCGAACATGATC
>SDBU01004237.1_pt1 | contig 17707 bp, 13 predicted proteins | sample 2277071 | NCBI WGS metagenome assembly SDBU01 (sample SAMN10397929, study PRJNA504765) | marine sediment metagenome | isolation source: marine sediment core GS08_GC12, 126 cmbsf | place: Arctic Ocean: Gakkel Ridge, Loki's castle | collected 2008 | reverse complement strand
CTGCAGCTCCTGGAGACGACGCGCGACGAGCTCCAGGGCCGGCCGTTCCACGCGACGCGGCTCTTCCATGAGAACCCGGTCCTGCGCGGCATCCCGAAGGAGCTCGGCGACAAGATCACGGTCTTCCATGATGACGTGGTCGTGGCCACACAGGCCGGACGCGAGATCAACGTCGAGGTCCGCGCCTCCTGGTATTATGTCGCGGAGCGCCGCGTGATCCAGTGCCACCTGCGCGACATCACGGAGCGCAAGAAGATCGACAAGATCAAGAGCGAGTTCGTTTCCATGGTCTCCCACGAGCTGCGCACGCCGCTCTCGGCCATCAAGGAGGGCGTCGAGATCGTGGCCGACGGCACGCAGGGCAAGCTCAGCGGCAACCAGAAAGAGTGCCTGGAGATCGCGCTCTCGAACATCCGGCGCCTGAACCGCCTGATCGGCGACATCCTTGACATCTCCAAGATCCAGTCGAACCTGCTGACGATAAGACTGGTGGCCTGCGACGTGGGCGTGGTCGTGAACCAGGTCTATCACCTCGCCAAGATCGAGATCGAGAAGAGCGGCCTCGTCTTGGTGACGGATATCGAAAAGAAGCTGCCGCGGGTCGTGGCCGACCGCGACCGGCTGATCCAGGTCCTCGTCAATCTGTTGAACAACGCCGTGAAGTTCACGCGCGAGCACGGCCGTATCAGGCTGACGGCCCGGCGCGCGGGCAACGAGGTCGAGTTCGCCGTGGCGGACCAGGGGCCGGGTATCCCCGAAGAGGAGCTCTCATTGCTCTTCGGCCGGTTCGTCCAACTCGACTCGACGCTGGTGCGGCGGGTCGGCGGCACGGGGCTGGGGTTGTACATCTCTAAAAATTTAGTGGATGCCATGGGGGGCCGGATCTGGGCCGAGTCCAAGCTCGGCGAGGGCGCGGTCTTCAAGTTCGCGCTTCCCGTCGAAAAGGATGCGAGACGATGAGTGAAGAAAAAAAGAGGATCCTGATCATCGACGATGAAGTGGGGTTGCGTAACCTCCTGAAGTTTCGTCTCATCTCCTTCGGGTACGACGTCGTGTTGGCCGAAGACGGGTACGCGGGCCTCGAGATCGCCAAGGCCCGGAAGCCGGACGCGATCGTGCTCGACATCATGATGCCCTACCTGAACGGCATCGAGGTCTGCAAGAAGCTGAAGTCCGACCTCAAGACCAAGGACGTGCCGATTATTTTTTTGAGCGTCCTGGCGCAGAAGGAAGATATCGAGGCGGGCCGGGAGGCGGGGGGAGAGTTCTTCCTGACCAAGCCCTATGACCCGTCGAAACTGGACCTGTTGATCCGGATGGCTCTCAAGGGCGAGACCCAGCCGCCCGAGATGCTGGAGCCGTGAGGAGGCGTGATCATGGAAAACAAGAAGATCCTGATCGTCGATGACGAGCCGGACGTCCTGCTGTTGCTCGGGGAGCGTCTCTCCAAGGCGGGCTACGACGTCATCAAGGCCTCGGGCGGCCAGGAGGCGATCGAGATGGCCCACAAGGACTCCCCGGACCTGATCATCCTCGACATCGCCATGCCGGGCATGGACGGTTCAGAGGTCGCCAACACCCTGCGCGCCCAGCCGGCGACCAAGGATATCCCCATGATCTTTCTGACGTGCCTCTTTACCAAACAGGAAGAGAAGGCCTGCGGCCACGTCCTGGGCCAGAATTTTTTTATCGCCAAACCTTATGATGTCAACGAGCTCCTCTCGGAGATCAAGGTCCGCATCCGTTGACCCGTTATCGTATTGCCGGGGTGTCTTCGCATGACCGATTCGTACCTTGAGCCCGTCTTTATCGACGCCTTTGACTTAGACGACGCGTGGTTCCAGGCGCTGCGCACGGTCCTCGAAAAGGGAAAGGTCTACACCATCACGCGCGGCAGCTACAAGGGCGCCCAGCGCCTCGAGTTCGATTACGTCGTGGTGCGGGTCCGTAAACCCTCCCATCAGATCATCCCCCTTATCCCCGAAGGCATGAACATCCCGCCCCCGACCGACAGGGAGTACGTGCAGAGGTACCTGTCGTATCTCTTGACCGGCACCAAGACCGAGACGGAGGATTACACGTACGGCGAGCGCCTCGTGGACCCCAAGGTGCGTGTCCGGGAGGTCGCCGACGGCCGCGAGATGGTGCGCGAGATCCCGCTCCGGGTCAACCAGATCGAAGAGGTGATCCGTATATATAAAGAAGATGGCTTCGGGACGAACCAGGCGGTGATGGAGATCGGCATGCCCTCGGACATCGGCCTCGTCGACCCGCCCTGTCTGCGGCTCATCGACACGCGCGTGCGCGACAACAAGCTGCACTTCTTTCTGTACTTCCGCTCCTGGGACCTCTGGGGCGGTTTTCCGTCGAACCTGGGGGGCCTTCAGCTGGTGAAGCAGTACATGGCCGACATGATCGGCGTCGAGGACGGCGAGATGATCGCGGCCTCCAAGGGGCTTCACCTGTACGACTATTCGTGGGAAGTGGCCAAGATCCGGACCAAGGCGGAGAAGTCCGTCGTCTGACGCGAAGGCTATGGCTCAACATCCGTTCATGATCGACAAGTCGGTGATCCTCCGGCAGCTGCCGCTGTTCGGCGAGCTGAATTTTTTTGAGCGCCGGCTCGTGCTGGATGCCGCGGAGCTCCTGCAGATCAAGAGGGGGCAGCCCATCTACCGCCAGGGGGACCCGGCCGACGCGTTTTACGCGATCGTATCGGGCCGCGTCGAGACGCTGGTGGAGAGGGACGGCCAGTTGTGTCTGCTCGAGATCCTTTACCGGGGCAAGTATTTCGGCCTGATATCGTTGTTGACGGGCGAGCCGCACTCCGTCACGGCCCGCGCCGCGACCGACGTCCTGCTGGTCCGTATCGACCGCGAGCGCTTCCAGCAGCTCCTGGAGGGCATCCCGCGCCTCTCCCTGGACCTGAACCGCGCGCTCTCGCGCCGCCTCAAGAGAAAGGACCTGCATCCCAAATTCGTCTTCGAGAGCACCATCTGCGCCGTGTACGGCGCTGCGGAGGTCTTGCGTCCCGCCTCGCTGTACTTCCTGAATCTGGGCGTGGGGCTCTTTGACCAGACGCGCAAGAAGGTCATCTGCGTCGACGCCGGCGGCCCGGACTCCTGTCTTCCCGGCTTGATGGGCCTGGAGGAAGGGGCGGGGCTCGTGTGCCGTTCGTCTTTTCCTCCCTTTGAAGAGATCATGAAGGCGATCGTCCGCCGCGAAGAGGATGGACTCGACGTCCTGCGTCTCCTCCCGGACCCGAAGGGGAAGTGGGATGTCTCGTTCATCGTCTCCGTCCTGACGACGCTGATCAACGATTATCACTACTGCCTGGTCCTCGTCTCCCCGCAACTTGACCAGGAGGCGGCACGCGTCCTGACCCAGGCCGACGTGGTGCATCTGGTTTCATCGACGGACCAGGAGATGCTGCGCGGCATGACGAAGAGGATGGATGCCTGGGGGCTCTGGCAGGACGCCGAATTCAAAAAGCGGACGAAGCTCGTGCTCCTGGAGGAGAGGCACGTGCACGGCCAGGGCCAGGAGCTCTCGAGCCTCCAGCCCGAGGTGATCTTCCACCAGCCGGTGTACGCCACCCTGCCCCACGTCGAGGAGAGGGAGTACCGCGTCCTCGACCGCCGGTACTACGAGGCCTATGCCAGGGTGGTGCGCCGCGTGGCGCGCCAGATCGGCGAGGTCCAGGTGGGCCTGGCCCTGGGCAGCGGCTCGGCGATGGGCATCTCCCATATCGGGGTCCTCAAGGTGTTGGAGGAGGAGGGGGTCGACATCGATTTTGTCTGCGGTTCGAGCATCGGGGCACTCATCGGCGCGCTGTGGTGCTGTGGCTACTCCGCGTTCGAAGTGGAGAAGATCATTTTGGAGAACCGGCGCCGCAGGTACCTCTTCGGATGGGATGACCTGGCTTTTCCCCTGCGTGGCCTGCTCAAGGGAAGGCACATCTATCGCTTCCTGGACAGGTATCTCGGGGACATGACCTTCCACGACATCAAGCGGCCCTTTAAGGTGGTGGCGTGCGACGCGATGGGCATGAAGTCGGTCGTCTTTGACAGCGGCCGGCTCAAGGACGCGGTGATGGCGAGCGTCGCGATCCCGGGCATCTTTGAGCCCTTCCGGATCGCCGACCACTATTATATCGACGGCGGCGTCCTGGACCCGCTGCCGACGGACGTCTGCCTCGATAGCGGGATGGAGAAGATCGTCGCCGTAAACGTCTTGCCGAGTGCCGACGACTTTGAGCGCACGTATGAGCTGCGGAAAAAAGAGCGCAGCAAGTCGCTCTCCCGTCGGCGCGCGGTGGCGGCGTGGCAGCGTTTTTTCCGGCGCCACGTGATCGGGTTCTTCGAGCCCAACATCTTTGACGTGATCGTCTCGACCGTCCAGTCCATGGAGTACCTGCTGGCCCAGGCCAATGCGATGAGCCAGTCGGACGTGGTCCTGCACCCGGATGTGACGGCCGTCCCTTGGGCGGACTTCAAAAACGTTGAGGACCTGGTCCGTCGCGGCGAGGAGGAGACACGCCGCCACCTCTGGGAGATCAAGGAACTGGCGCTGCGCTCGGGCTAAGAGCTCGGCAGACCCCTTTTTTCTGCTTCAACTCCCCTCCCCGACAAAGCGCAACTCCTGTTGACATCCCCCAGTCAATATAGTAAAATTAAAAACTACCCGTTGTTCTAAAGCGTAACCTTTTTTATCGCAAGGGGTAATAGATAATTGATGGATTTTAAGCGCATCGTGGTGCTGGGAGACGGCGGTTGGGGCACGACCTTGGCCATACTGCTCTTTAAAAAAGGGTTGTCCGTCACCCTTTGGAGCGCGTTCCCGAAGTACGCGAAGCGTGTTGACAGGACGCGGCGCAATCCGTATTTCCTGAAGGGGATCGTGATCCCGCGCGGCATCACGGTGACCGCTGACCCTGATGTCCTGAGGTCGGCGGACGTGATCGTGGTGGCTGTGCCATCCGAGTACCTGCGGCGTGTCTTAAAGCGCACCAGGGGCTATGTTCCGGCGTCCTGCGCCGTGGTGAGTGTCGTCAAAGGCATCGAGTTCGGGACGCTCATGCGCATGTCCGAGGTCATCCGCGAGGTCTGGGGGATCGAGCGGCTGGCCGTCCTCTCCGGGCCGACGATCGCGATGGAGGTGGCCCGGGGCATACCCTCGACGGCGGTCGCGGCCTCGTACGACGAGGCCCTGATGGCCGACGTGCAGGCGCTCTTCATGACGCCGGTCTTCCGGGTCTACACCAACGCGGACGTCGCGGGGGTGGAGCTCGGCGGCAGCCTCAAGAACATCATCGCGATCGCCTGCGGCATCAGTGACGGCTTAGGCTTCGGCACGAACACCAAGGCGGCGATCGTCTCCCGGGGCCTGGCGGAGATGGGGCGCCTGGGCGCGGCGATGGGCGCGCGCCGGGACACGTTTGCGGGGATCGCGGGATTGGGCGACCTCGTGACGACGTGCTTCAGCGGCCTGAGCCGGAACCACTTCGTGGGCGAGGCGATCGGAAAGGGCCGCAGGCTCAAGTCCGTCGTCGGCCGCATGAAGATGGTGGCGGAGGGCGTGCCCACGACGCGCTCGGTCCACCGCCTGGCCGGCAAGTACGGCATCGAGATGCCCATCACGCGGGAGATCCACAAGGTCCTCTTTAAGAACAAATCGCCGCGCCGCGCCGTGGAGCACTTGATGGCGCGCAGGCGCAAGAGCGAATGATATACACTTTCCCGAACAACTTGGAAACAGTTTCCAAACTGTTCGGGAAAGTGTTTCAAAGTTGTTCGGGAAAGTGTCAAGGAGGTAGATTTATATTGTTCGTCTCTGCTCACCGGGAAGGTAAGAGGCGGGCGAGCCGGGACGATTTGAGGGATACTTAGTCGGGCAAATCGGGGAGTGGCTCAGTTTGGCTAGAGCACCTGCGACAGTCCAAAATGTAACGATTTAGGGAGTCCCGCCAGTGGGTTCCGGGCGGGGAATGGGGTTTCCCGTGGCGAAAAAAATGATCGGGGAGTGGCTCAGTTTGGCTAGAGCACCTGAATGGGGTTCAGGGGGTCAGCGGTTCGAGTCCGCTCTCCCCGACTATTTTTTTGCGAAGAGTGAACGGATCATAAAGAGAGGGGACCCGTGAAAAAACTTCATATCGGGATCATCGGTTTGGGGACCGTGGGCTCGGGCGTCATCAAGGCCCTGCGCCGCCGGCGGCACCTGATCAAGGAGCGCAGCGGCGTCGACCTGCAGCTCGTCCTGGCCTGCGATACGCGCCGCGGACAAGGGGCGCGGCTGGGGATCCCGGCGGCCCAGTTCACCTCCCGGCCCAAAAAGGTCCTGGATAATGAGAAGATAGACGTCGTCGTAGAACTCATCGGCGGCTTGCACCCGGCCAAGGACCTGATCGTCCAGGCCCTGAACAAGGGCAAGCACGTCGTGACCGCGAACAAGGCGCTCCTCGCGCAGGCCCTGCCGGAGCTCTTGGTCGTGGCGCGCCGCAGGCGCCGCCAGTTGAAGTTCGAGGGCTCTGTCTGCGGCGGCATACCGATCATCAAGGTCTTGCGCGAAGGGCTGGTAGCCAACCGCATCGATTCGCTGTACGGCATCATCAACGGCACCTCGAACTATCTCCTCTCCAAGATGTCGCAGGACTCCTTGAGTTTTGCCGAGGCGCTCGCGCGCGCGAAGAAGAAGGGATACGCGGAGCGCCACGCGCGCTTTGACATCGAGGGGATCGACGCCGCGCATAAGCTGGTCGTCCTGAGCCACCTCTTGTTCGCGAAACGCGTGCCCTTTGAGAGCGTCGTGCGCGAGGGCATCGCCGGCATCAAGGAGATGGACGTGCGCTACGCCCGGGACATGGGCTGCGTCATCAAGCCGCTGGCCATCGTCAAGAAGTCCGGCAAGGACCTGGAGGTGCGCGTGCACCCGACGCTCCTACCCGAGGACCACATGCTCGCCGCCGTCAACGGCGTCTTCAACGCCGTCCTCCTGCGCGGGGACATGGTGGGCGATATGCTCATCTACGGCCGCGGGGCGGGGTCGTGGCCGACCTCCTCGGCCGTGGTCAGCGACCTCGTGGACCTGGCGCGCGGCGAGGCGCCCGGCCAGCCGCTTTTGGCGGTCCACCCTTCTGTGCGCCGCATCCGCAAGACCGACGAGATACGCAGCCGCTATTATCTGCGTTTCATGGCCATCGATAAGCCCGGCGTCTTTGCCAAGATCTCCGGCGTCCTGGGCCGGTACCGTATCGGTATCGCCCAGGTGCATCAGAAGGAGCGTAAGTGGGCCAAGTTTGTCCCCGTCGTCATGATCACGCATGAGGCCCAGGAGAAGGACCTGCGCCGGGCGCTGGAGAGGATCGACCGCCTGGCCATCGTCAAGGGAAAGACCGTCAAGATCCGCATGGAGGACTTTTAACGTGGCTTATTCCGGCTTGATCGATCTCTACCGCCGCTTTCTACCCGTCGGCGACGCCACGCCTGTCGTGACGCTCAACGAGGGCCGCACCCCGCTGATCCCCTCGGCCACGCTCTCGGATATGACGGGCTGTTATGTCTACCTTAAGTACGAGGGGACGCACCCGACGGGTTCGTTCAAGGACCGCGGCATGACGATGGCGATCACCAAGGCCAAAGAGGAGGGGGCGCGCATCGTCATGTGCGCCTCGACGGGCAACACCTCCGCCTCCGCCGCGGCCTACGCCGCGCGCGCCGGGCTCAAGTGCGTGGTCCTCATTCCCGACGGCAACATCGCTTTGGGCAAGCTCGCCCAGGCGCTCATCCACGGCGCCCAGGTCCTGGCGATCCGCGGCAACTTCGACGACGCCCTGACCCTGGCGCGCACGATCACCGACAACTACCCGGTCACCCTCGTCAACTCGCTCAACCCTTTTCGCATCGAGGGGCAGAAGACCGGCGCCTTTGAGATCTGCGACGAGCTCGGCGACGCGCCGGCCTTTCACGCGATCCCGGTCGGCAACGCCGGCAACATCACGGCGTACTGGAAGGGGTATAAGGAGTACCGCGCGGCTGGCCTCTCGCGCCAACTGCCGAAGATGCTCGGCTTTCAGGCCGCGGGCGCGGCGCCCATCGTCAAGGGAAAGCCCGTCAAGGACCCCAAGACCATCGCCACGGCCATCAAGATCGGCAACCCCGCGAGCTGGCAGAAGGCCGTGGCTGCGCGCGATGAGTCCGGCGGCCTGATCGATACCGTGACCGATAGGGAGATTTTGAGTGCGTACAAGCTGCTCGCCGCGAAAGAGGGCGTCTTTGTCGAGCCGGCCTCCGCCGCCTCCGTAGCGGGCGTCCTCAAGTTGACGCGCGCCGGATATTTCAGGGAGGCCGCAGGCCGCGACCCCAAGCCGCGGATCGTGTGCATCCTGACAGGGCACGGCCTCAAAGATCCGGACCGGGCCATCGCCTCTATCGCAAAACCAAAGGTCCTGCCTGCGAAGCTCAAGACGATCCTCAAGGAGATCGGGGTGTGACATGAAGAATCCGCTGCGCGGAAAGAAGATACTGATCACCGCCGGGCCCACGTGGGTCGCCATCGACGACGTGCGGGTCGTCAGCAACGTCTCGACCGGCGAGTTGGGGAATCTCCTGGCCAAGGCGGCGGTCAGGGCCGGCATGAAGGTGGACGTGTTTCTCGGCACGGTGAGTTACCCGTTCACCGTCCCGGGCGCGCAGGTCTTCCGCTTCCGCTACTTCGACGAGCTGTGCCGCCTCATCGAGGCGGAGCTGCGCCGCCAGAAGTACGACGTGATCCTGCACGTGGCCGCGGTCAGCGATTACCTGGCGCGTTCGGCGCTTGGAAAGATATCATCCGAAAACAATTCGATGACGATCCGCCTGTACCGCGCGCCCAAGCTGGTGCTGCGGCTGCGGAAATTGAACCCGAAGGCCTTTCTCGTGATGTTCAAGCTGGAGGCGGGCGTCAGCGACGCGGTCTTGATGAAGCGCGCCCTGGAGGCGCGAAAGAAGTGCCGCGCGGATCTCGTCGTGGCCAACCGGTTTACCGGCGGCAGGTACCGCGGCTTCGTCCTGGGGAACAAGGACGTGCCGGCGCGCGGTCTGAGGAGGAAGGAGCTCACCCAGGAGCTCTTGCGTATCCTGAAGGAGAGGTTCTCCAAGTGAAGTACGCGGTCCTCGTCCCCGACGGCATGGCGGATAAGCCCCTGGAACAACTCGGCGGCAAGACCCCCCTTGAGGTGGCTGAGACCCCGAACATGGATTACCTCGTCGGCCGGGGGATGCTGGCCCAGGTCACGACGATCCCGCCGAACCTGGCGCCTGCTTCCGACGTGGCGAACCTCTCCATCCTCGGCTATGACCCCGATACCTATTATACGGGCCGCGCGCCCCTGGAGGCCGCCCATCTGGGCATCGATCTCAAGGAGGACGAGATCGCGTTCCGCACCAATCTCGTGACGGTCTCGGGCGGCCGCATGGCGGATTACAGTGCCGGCCATATCAGCAGCCGGGAGGCGTCGGTCCTGATCGACGCGTTGAACGCGGAGTTGGGCTCCAGCACGGTAAAATTTTTCGCGGGCGTCAGCTATCGGCACCTGCTATTGTTTAAAGGGGTCGATGTCGCGGGGCTGGCCGCGTGCGTGTGTAACCCGCCGCATGACATCCTCGGTCAGGAGGTGGCGCGCCACCTGCCGCGCGGCAAGGGGGCTGAGGTCCTGCATGACCTCATGGAGCGCTCGAAGGCGGTCCTGGCCGGCCACGAAGTCAACAAGGTGCGCGTGGACCTGAAGGAGAACCCCGCGAACATGATCTGGCTCTGGGGGCAGGGCGTGAAGCCCCGCATGCCGACCTTCAAGGAGAAGTTCGGCGTGACGGGCGCCGTCATCTCGGCCGTGGACCTGATCAAGGGCATGGGCAAGATCATGGGGCTTGAGGTCATCAACGTCCCCGGCGCGACGGGTTACTACGACACGAATTATCAGGGGAAGGCCGCCGCGGGCCTCGAGGCGCTGGAGCGCCGGGACTTCGTCTTCATCCACGTCGAGGCGACCGACGAGGCCAGCCACAACGGCGACCTGCGCATGAAGATCACGACGATCGAGCGCTTCGATAAGATGATCGCCGGTCCCTTTGTCGAGCGCCTCAAGGCCGCAGAGGACCTGCGTGTGATGGTCCTGCCCGACCACGCCACGCCGGTCCTGTTGCGTAAGCACATCGCGGAGGACGTCTGCGCGGTCATGGCCGGGCCGGGGATCGCGCACAACGGCTTCTCGGTGCTGACCGAAGCCGAGGGGTACAAGAGTCCCGAGCGCTTCAAGGGGCACGAGCTGATGGCCGCCTTTTTAAAATGAGCGCCCTGCTGATCTTTGTCCTGGCAATCGCCTGCTTTGCCGCAGGCTACCGGTTTTATGCGTCCCGCGTGGCGCAGCTCTTTCCCATCGACGTCAAGCGTCCGACCCCGGCCGTCAAGGACTACGACGGCGTGGACTTTGTGCCGGCCAAGAACTGGCTGGTGCTCTTCGGTCACCATTTCTCTTCGATCGCGGGCGCGGGACCCATCATCGGGCCAGTCATCGGCTGCATCTATTGGGGCTGGGTGCCGGCCTTGATCTGGATCGTCGTCGGGACGGTCGTGATCGGCGGGGTCCATGACTTCGTGAGCCTGATCATCTCCGTCCGCGAAGGCGGCCGTTCCATCCCCGAGGTCGCGGCGACGGCGGTCTCAAAGCGCGCGCGCTGGATCTTTTCGATCTTCGTGTGGCTGGCCCTGATCCTGGTCGTCGCCGTCTTCGCACATTTGTGCGCCAAGACCTTTGTGACCGAGCCGCAGGTCATCCTGCCGTCCGCGGGCCTGATCCCGGCGGCCCTCATGGTCGGCTACCTGGTCTATCAGCGCGGGGCGCGGTTGGGATGGGCCACGCTGTTGGGTCTCCTGGTCCTCGCCGGGTGCATCGCGGCCGCCCCGCATGTGGCGATCCCTGCCGCGTGGTCCGATGCGCGGGTGTGGACGGTGATCCTGCTGGTCTATGCCTTTGTGGCCTCGGTTCTGCCGGTGAACATCCTCTTGCAGCCGCGGGATTACCTGTGCAGTTTTCTTTTGATCATTGGCGTGGCCGCGGGCATCGTGGGGCTTTTGGTGACGCGGCCGACCGTGATCCAGCCGGCCTTTTTGAGCGCGAACACGTCGCAGGGATTCATGTGGCCCATGATGTGCGTGACGATCGCCTGCGGCGCGATCTCGGGCTTTCACGCGGTCGTGGCCAGCGGCACGACCTCCAAGCAGCTGGCCAATGAGCGCTACGGCCGCCGGATCGGCTACGGCGGGATGGTGGCCGAGGGCGTCGTCGCGCTGATCGCGGTCCTCGCCGTGGTGAGCGGCATCTCGCGCTCGCAGACGGGGCTCAGCCTCCTGCTGAAGGACGCCGGCCCGATATGCGTCTACGCAGAAGGCTACGCAGGACTGACCCAGGCGTTTTTGGGTCCCTATGGGAAATTTTTGGCGGTGGTCATTTTGAATGCCTTCATTTTGACCACGCTGGACACCGCGACGCGCGTCTGCCGGTACATCACGGAAGAGTTGATGGGTCTGAAGAACCGTTTCGTCGCGAGCGCCGTGACCGTGGTCGCGGCAGGCGCCTTGGCCCTGACCGGCGCCTGGAACAAGCTGTGGCCGGCCTTCGGCGCCTCGAACCAACTGGTGGCGGCCCTGGCCCTCTTTGTGGCGGCGTGCTGGTTCCTGCGCCGCGGCAAGGACGTCCGTTACACCCTCTGGCCCGCGATCTTCATGTTCGCGACGACGGTGGCGGCGCTGGTCCTGCAGACACGCGTTTATATCCGGGAGGGCAATTACATATTGGTTTTTGTCACGGTGACGTTGTTGGTCCTGGCGTTCATCATGGTGGATGAGGTGCGCCGGGCCTTTATGAAAAACAAGAGGTTGGTGGCATGAGGATCATCGTTCAAAAATTTGGCGGCAGTTCCGTGGCAAACGTCGAACGCATCAAGGCCGTGGCCCAGCGGGTGGTGGCGTACCGCAAGAAGGGGTGGCGCCTCGTCGTGGTCGTCTCGGCCCTGGGCGACACGACCGATGACCTGGTCGGCCTGGCCGGGCAGATCGCGGACGTGCCCCCGGCGCGCGAGATGGACATGCTCTTGTCGACGGGCGAGCAGATCTCCTGCGCGCTGTTGGCCATGGCGATCGATAGGCTGGGGTACAAGTCTATCTCTTTTACGGGCGGACAGGTCGGCATCCGGACGGACACATCCCACACCAGGGCGAAGATCGTTGGCATCGATACCGCGCGGATCACGCGCGCGCTCAAAAACGGCCGCATCGCCATCGTGGCGGGCTTCCAGGGGATCAACGAGAACCTGGACATCACGACCCTGGGCCGTGGCGGCTCGGACCTGACGGCCGTGGCGCTCGCCGTCGCCCTCAAGGCGCGCGTCTGCGAGATCTATACGGACGTCAAGGGGATCTACACGACCGACCCGCGCATCGTCCCCGCGGCGAAGAAGATAAAGCAGATCACATATGACGAGATGCTGGAGATGGCCTCGCTCGGCGTCCAGGTGATGCAGGCGCGCTCGATCGAGGTGGCCAAGAAGTTTGACATGCCTATCCACGTGCGCTCGAGCTTCGTGGCGGCGCCGGGCACGATGATCTTAAAGGAGGCGGACAAGATGGAAGGTTTTGTGATAAGCGGGGTGACGTTGAACAAGAAGGAAGCGAAGTTGACCATCTGCGACGTGCCGGACCAGCCGGGCATCGCGGCCAAGCTCTTCCGCGAGATCTCGCGCCAGGACATCAGCGTGGACACGATCGTCCAGAACGTCAGCCGCCGGGGCACGACGGACGTCTCGTTCACCGTGCCGCTGGGCGAGCTCCATAAGGCCAGATCGGTGACGCAGAAGGTGGCCAAGAAGATCCGCGCCGACAAGGTCCTCGTGGACAAGGACATCGCCCGCGTCTCCATCGTGGGCGTGGGCATGAAGACCCACACGGGTGTCGCCGCGAAGATGTTCGAGGCCCTGGCCGCCAAGAAGGTCAACATCGACATGATCACGACCTCGGAGATCAGCATCTCGTGCATCATCAAGAAGAAGAACGCCGAGAAGGCGGTCCGCTCCATCCACGCCAAGTTCGGCTTAGGCTGATGAGAAAGGCAGAGATGAACAAGATCGAACTCTACGACACGACGCTGCGCGACGGCGCCCAGACCGAGGGGATCTCGTACTCGGTCTACGACAAGGTGCGTATCGCCCGCAAGCTCGACGAGCTGGGGGTCCACTATGTCGAGGGCGGCTACCCTCTGTCTAACCCGAAGGACAAGGCCTTCTTCGCGGAGTTGAAGAAGAAGCCCCTCAAAAACGCCAGGCTCGCGGCCTTCGGCTCCACGCGCCGCGGCGGGGTTAGACCTGAGGCCGACGCGGGCCTGAAGAGCCTCGTGGCCAGCGGCGCGCGCACGGCGACCATCTTCGGCAAGTCCTCAGACCTGCACGTGCGCGAGGTCCTGTGCGTGAGCCTGGACGAGAACCTGAAGATGATCCGCGACTCCGTGAGCTTCCTCAGGAAGAAGGGGCTCGAGGTCATCTATGACGCCGAGCACTTCTTCGACGCCTTCAAGCGCAACGCCGATTACGCGCTCCAGACGCTCAAGGCCGCGCAGGGGGGCGGGGCAAGGCTCCTGTGCCTGTGCGACACGAACGGCGGCAGCCTGCCGTCGGAGATAACACAGATCATCAACGATGTCCGTCAGGTCATCGAGGCGCCCATGGGCATCCACACCCATAACGACGCGGGGCTGGGTGTGGCCAACTCCATCGCGGCGGTCGAGGCCGGCTGCGTCCAGGTGCAGGGGACGATCAACGGCTACGGCGAGCGCTGCGGCAACGCGGACCTCATCCCCATCATCGGCATCCTGAAGCTGAAGATGGGGCGGGAGTGTATCTCGGACGAGCGCCTGCGCGAGCTCGCCGAGGTCGCGCACTTCGTCAGCGAGGTCAGCAACATGAAGCAGGCGGACAACCAGCCGTTCGTCGGCAAGTCCGCCTTTGCCCACAAGGCCGGCGTGCACATCAACGCCGTCTTAAAGACCCCGGAGAGCTATGAGCACATCGATCCGGTTTCGGTGGGCAATGCCCGGCGGATCCTTATCTCGGAGCTCGTCGGCAGGTCGCCGATCCTCCTCAAGGCCCGGGAGATGAAGCTGGACCTCAAAAAGGACTCTCCCGGGACCAAGAAGATCTTGAAGGCGCTCCAGGACCTCGAGCACCGGGGGTTCCAGTTCGAGTCCGCGGACGCGAGTTTTGAGATCATGGTCAAGCGCACGCTCAAGAAGTTCAAGGACTTCTTCTTCCTGGAGGGCTTCCGCGTCATCATCGAGAAGCGCAAGAAGGGACGTGTCACCTCCGAGGCCATGGTCAAGCTGAAGGTGGGCAAGCAGAGCGAGCATACCTCCAGCGACGGCGACGGCCCGGTCAACGCCCTGGACAACGCCCTGCGCAAGGCGCTCAAGGCCTTCTACCCGCAGGTCCAGGAGATGCGCCTCTCTGACTTCAAGGTCCGCGTCCTGGACGCGAAGGAAGGCACGGCAGCCAAGGTCCGTGTCCTCATCCAGTCGCAGGACGAGCGCGACACCTGGACCACCGTCGGCGTCTCCGAGAACATCATCGAGGCCTCCTGGCAGGCCCTCGTCGACAGCATCGAGTACAAGCTCCTCAAAGACCAAAAATGAGACACATAGGTTAGGCCTATCTGTCTCAAAAAATGAGACTAAAGGCCAGGCCTATAGTCTCAAGTTGCAATTATGAGTACGCAGATACCCGCACAATACAACCCCAAGGACGTCGAGCAGAAGTGGTTCGAGCTTTATGCCCGGACGCCGCTCTTCCACGCCAAGCCCGATAAGGGCAAGGACCCGTATTGCATCGTCATCCCGCCTCCGAACGTCACGGGCATCCTGCACATGGGGCACGCCCTCAACAACACCATCCAGGACATCCTGATCCGGGTCCGGCGCATGCAGGGGATGGAATCCCTCTGGATGCCGGGCACGGACCACGCCGGCATCGCCACCCAGAACGTCGTGGAGCGCAACCTCGCCAAGGAGGGGGCCAAGCGCAGCGACCTCGGACGGGAGAAGTTCCTCGTGCGCGTCTGGAACTGGAAAAACGAGTACGGCTCGACCATCATCCACCAGTTGAAGCGGCTGGGCGCCAGCTGCGACTGGCCGCGCGAGCGCTTCACCATGGATGAGGGCTACTCGGCCGCGGTCAAAGAGGTCTTCATCCGGCTCTATGAGAAGAAGCTCATCTACCGCGGAGACTACATCATCAACTGGTGCCCGCGGTGCCAGACGGCGCTCTCCGACGAGGAGGCGCCCCACCATGACCTGGAAGGCAAGCTTTACTACATCAAGTATCCCCTGAAGGAGCCACCGAAGAAGAAGAGAGTCAAGGCCAAGAAGGCCAAGGACGCGTTCTTTTTTGACGACGGCCTTGTCGTGGCCACGACCCGGCCCGAGACCATGCTGGGTGACACGGCCGTTGCCGTCAACCCCAAAGATAAGCGCTATAAACATCTCATCGGCTCGACCCTCATCCTGCCGCTCCTGGAGCGGGAGATCAAGATCATCGCCGACCCGCTGGTCGACAAGGCCTTTGGCACCGGGGCCGTGAAGGTGACGCCTGCCCATGACCCCAATGACTACCTCATGGGCAAGAGCCATGACCTTGAGTTCATCAACATCATGCACCCGGACGGCGTCCTGAACACGCACGCCGGCGATTACGCGGGCATGGACCGTTTTGAGGCGCGCCAGGCGATCATCGAGGACCTGCGGGAACGCAAGCTCCTCTTAAAGGTCGAAGACCACAAGCATGCCGTAGGCCACTGCTACCGCTGCCACACGGTCATCGAGCCGTACCTCTCCAAGCAGTGGTTCGTCAAGATGAAGCCTCTGGCCAAGCCCGCCATCACGGCGGTGAAGAAGGGCCAGATCAAATTCACGCCCAAGCGTTGGACCAAGGTCTACCTCAACTGGATGGAGAACATCAAGGACTGGTGCATCTCGCGCCAGATCTGGTGGGGGCACCGTCTGCCGGTGTGGTACTGCCCTGAGTGCGGCAAGGATGCGACGGACCCCCGCAAGGGGGTCATCGTCTCCCGCGACGTGCTCAAGGCCTGCCCGGATTGCGGCACCACGAACTTAAAGCAGGATGAGGACGTCCTCGATACCTGGTTCTCGTCGTGGCTGTGGTCCTTCGCGACCTTCGGCTGGCCGTTCGTCGGCGACAAGGACGTTCAAGGGGCTCTGAAGTACTTCTATCCGACCTCGGTCCTCGTTACGGCGCCTGAGATCATCTTCTTCTGGGTCGCGCGCATGATCATGGCCGGTTACGAGTTCATGGGGGATAAGCCCTTCTCGGAGGTCTATATCCACGGCACGGTCCGCGACGTCGAGGGACGCAAGATGTCCAAGTCCCTGGGCAACAGCATTGATCCCCTTGAGGTCATCGACCGGTACGGCGCCGACGCCCTGCGCTTCAGCCTCATCACCATCGCGGCAAGCGGCTCGGACATCTACCTCTCCAAAGAGCGCTTTGAGCAGGGCCGCAACTTCGCCAACAAGATCTGGAACGCCTCGCGCTTTATCCTGATGAATTTAAAAGAGGGGATAGGGGGAGACGACGTCGACGAAAAGACGCTGGAGTTGGCCGACCAGTGGATCCTGCACGAGCTCAATGAAACAATTAAGAAGACTACGCGGGCCATCGATACTTTCCGTCTCAATGAGGCCCTGAACCTCATTACGAACTTTTTCTGGGGTACATTCTGCGATTGGTACATCGAGATCGCCAAGATCAGTCTTGATAAGACCGAGACACAGAATGTCTTGCTTTTTGTCTTAAAGAAGACTCTTTTGTTGCTGCATCCTTTCATGCCGTTTATAACCGATGAGATTATGGCGATGCTTCCTGGTGCATACCCGGAGACCATCGACCTTGCGGCCTGGCCGAAGCCCGAAAAGCGCTTTGAGAAACGGGCAACTGCCCAAAGGATGGCCTTGGCGCAGGATTTTGTTTTGGGTGTTCGGCAGCGGCGCCATGATTTGCATATTGCGCCGACAGTTTTGTCCAATCTGGTTTATCAGACACCGAAGGAGGACATACATCAGCAGATTATGGAAGCGTCAGCAATTTTGTGTAAATTGACCGGCTCAAGTACAGTTAGCCGGGTTAAAATCGATCAATGGGATAACGTCATCACTTGTTTATCGACTACAAATCTCAGCGCGGGGATTGTTTCGACAGGCCTAATTGATAAAGAAAAAGAGCTGAAGCGTCTTACCCAGGATATCAATTCATTGAAGAGTCAGGTGCGGCAGAAAGAGGGCCTGCTGAAGAACCAGGGCTTTGTGAAGCGTGCCCCCAAAGAGGTCGTCGAGAAGGAGAGGGCACGGCTTGAAGAGCTGCGCCTCAAGATCAAAAATCTCTCGGAGGTCGTCGATGGTCTTAAATAAGACGCTGGTGCGCAAGATGGCCCATGCGGCGCTCACCGAAGACGCGGCGCACGAGGATATCACGACCCGGGACTTTATCGCGCCCGGGGTGCGCGTCGAGGCAAAGGTGACGGCCAGGCAAAAAGGCGTTGTGTGCGGGGTGCCGTTTGCCCGCGAGGCGTTCCGCGTCTTCGACAGGAAGGCGCGCGTCACGGTATTGAAAAAAGAGGG
>SDBU01004236.1_pt1 | contig 17708 bp, 41 predicted proteins | sample 2277071 | NCBI WGS metagenome assembly SDBU01 (sample SAMN10397929, study PRJNA504765) | marine sediment metagenome | isolation source: marine sediment core GS08_GC12, 126 cmbsf | place: Arctic Ocean: Gakkel Ridge, Loki's castle | collected 2008 | reverse complement strand
CGCCATCCCCATCACCGTCGCCAGTGCTATCCCCGTCACCATCGCCTCCGGAAGAAGTATTGCTGTTTGAATCACCATCCCCGTCGCCAGGCATAGTCTCCGTTCCATCTTCAGTGACTTCGCTTCCATCTGAACCGTCCCCATCACCAGCAGAGCCAGTAGATACTCCTGATTCAGAACCAGAATCGCTTGAACCGCTCCCCACATCGTCCCCGTCACCACCGCTTTGAGAATCTGTGTCCGTACCAACTCCTGATTCAGAACCAGTCTCGGAGGCGCAAGCGGCCGGAGAAAGCGTAAGGGCGACGACGGCGAATTTGTGTATGACATGCATGATCTCTATCTCGGTTGGTATGGTGGCACGGGGGCGCGGTTACGTCCATGGGCCAGGTGGGAGATCTACTCCCAAAACATCAAGCCGCACTGGGAGCACGCGTGCAGCTTGGTGATACCGGTGTCAGCCTTCTCCACCGCGAAGGCAGCGAAGGACTTGTGGCCGGTCTCGAGGCATTGTGACAGCCCCTCGTGAAGCTCTGGAACCTTTGGCCTTGCAGCCTCCTCGGCATCCTTCTTTCGTTTTTGCTCACCCATTATTTAATCTAGTGCGTACCCGTCAAAGCGGACAGGGCCCGGATGCCGCGATCGTCAGCATCGACGATATTTCCTGCCATGTCGAAGATGACGCCGGTCTCGGATTCGATTTTTGTAATTAGTTTATTGACTAATTCCTTATCTAGTACCTTGGCTGAGCAGGCCATTTTCATAACCGTCTGGAAGGCCTCGAGCTTGCCGCGAATCATCGCGTCATCGGAGATCTCCTCATACATCCGAGACAGTGCGACGCGGCCAGCTTCGGAGAGGACGTAAAAATTGAAGCCCTCGCTATTGTCTCGGTTGTTCATTTACACCTATTGTTCATCCTCGATATCGACTGTGATTTCATCCAGCTCTGCCATGGCATAGCCACAGAAGTCGGGATTATTGATGGCGGACATAGCCACAGTGGCCGCGAGGACGCCGTGATTTACGGGGCCTTCGTGGTCTTCGAGTTCGCCCAAAAATGCATCTGCGATCTTGCCATCATCCGAAAAGATGATGGCTGATTCACCGTCAGCGATCCTGACAACACGAAATTCAGCGCTCTCGAAAAGTATTCTCGGTTGCTGCGTGTCGAGATTCTCGCTGCACCAGATAGCCATCTCGAGAGCTTCTCGGCTCAGGCCTGTCGTGGCCTCCATGCGCCTAAACATAAAGACTTCGAGATCTACGCTATCCGGCAAACAGACAATCTTGCGACCGCGGCGGTCGTACAAGTCTACATGTCCGCGACCGGCCGACTTGCAGATCCACCCAAATGGTAGCTTTTTGTCGGTCATGACTTCTCCCTATCTATATGCGCCTGCACCTCGTCGGCCATCGCCAGCAGCTCTCTACGGTATGGGAGCCAAGCCTTGGCTGCAAAGGTTTTGAACGTGGCCGATCCAATCTCATCTGGATAGCCGCACAAGATGTCCAGCTGGCCGCCTTCGGACTCAACCAAGTAGGGGATGAGCAAGAGGCAGCCAGCGGGCCGGTCACTTACTGGCAGTGTGCAGCCCGAGTCGCTTAAGAACGTGCAGGCGCTCTTGTGGTTCAAGGGGATATCTGTATCGAAGACGTACTTGGAACTTTCGTGTGCCGGTCGGATGAACGGTAGATTTCCGTATGCTTCGTTCTCGCTTTGGTAATCGATGTAGATGCAATCGACGACCCACCGTTTGGAGATGAGTGCTTGTTTGATTTTCTCCCAATCTATTTCCCCATCTACCTTCCATTGTTTGGGAACTGTGTCGCCAGGGAATCCCTTGCAGCATTCGCCTTTGCATTTGTTGCATGCCTGCTCGCCGAGATGAACTTCGAGCCCTAGCCTTTCCAGGGCTTCGCCTTGTAGTATGGGCAGGTGCATCTTAGTCCTCGATTCCTAAGATGCGCTTCTCTTCTGCGTTCAGCTTGGCGAGGGCATCAGCCCGAATGCGCGCCGTGCGACCTTTACTTTCTCCGGTCGACGCGTTGAATATTTCGCCCTCGGTCTCGATCAGGAGGCCGTCCATCGATACCGCCTGCGTCTTGTCGACACTGTAATATGCAGCGTTTACATTTGCATCCTTCTTCTTATTTGCCTGATCCTCCGTCTCACACAAGTAGATGACTGTGCGCGGGCCGAGTCCTTCGACCCCGTTGTCAGTAACCGCCCATGCGGTAACAATGAAATCGCTTAGCGGTGATGACATCTCAACCTAGCACGAAAAATTGCCGCGCAACCCGAAGGCTACGCGGCAATTTGGAGATTACGAAAGCAGTTGGCCGAATCCTGCGAAGCAGCAAACGACGCCGATGAAAACAATGATTCCCATGACATATTCCTTTTGGTTGAGGTTGATGAAGGCGACCAGTTTAAAGCTCATACGCTCACCTGGCGCTGTGAAAGTCGCCGCTGCAACTCAGTGCATCGCTCTGACAGGTCGTCGTTGACGCGGCCGAGTGCGGCGCATTTTTTTTCCAATTCTCTGACGCGAATCTTCGCCTGGGCATCTCGCTCATCGGATTCCCCGTGGCGAACCACCTCTGCTCTGTAGATTGCTTCTTGCTGTTGCGCCTGGGCTAGATCGGCCTCCAGCTCCTTGCTGCGACATGTCCACGCCTCGGCAACCGCCCTGCAATGAGTGAGCATCCACGGGCTGTGCTCCGCGCCTTGTAGATCTCTCACCACCCACAAATCTTTATTTTTGTGCTTGAATACAGGCCACCTTTTGGGCGGGACTAGATCTATCATATATTCCCCATCGCCATCTCGTTTTGGCGCATAACTCGAGCCTCGACCATCTTCTCGAAGATGGCATCGCGTAGTTCGATAGCTTCTCGGATGCCTTCGACCTTCAGATACATCCCGTCTGGGTGCTGGGAGAAGTATTGTCTGATAGAGGGGGAGGCTCCAGGTACAGGCTTGGCGATGACGCACCAGCCTATTTCCGCATTGTCCGTGAGTGACTGGATCTTGATTGACCCATCATGGTAGAGCCGGGTTCCGTCGCTAGCCTTTACCTGCCCCCTTTGTAGTTCCCTTAGTTTCTCGCGTACGTTCATTACTAGTTTCCAAAATATTGGCCTAAATCAGTTGGGGCCCATTAAGCGTCTGAGCTAATGTCACGCCCCCATGGCCCTTTCGGCACACGACTCTCGAATGTCATCCCACACATCTTCATCGTGGCTCGCAATCTCTTTCGCCAGCCACTCAGGAAACTGCGGGTGCGCCTCGACACGCTTTCCATTGCACCGCGAGCAGGTCATGTCGTATCGACCTGAAAAGTAAGCCTCCTCGAAGTCGGGGTCATCGTCGAAGTCTTCTCGGCTAATCCCTCCGCAATCGATGTTGGGATCCGTCATCTTCCCGCTACCCGTACACAGTCCGCACACTTCGTACTTGGACTGCAGCTCCATGCAGCAGTTGTGCTCATGTTTATCGTGCGGGGCAATTCCCTTTTGCGCGAGCAGCTTCGTGACGTCAATTTGCGCGTCAGCCTTGTCGTAGATCTTGCCATGCTCGACCGCTGCCAGCTTGCGAGCTACTTCAAAGTTTGCGTACAAACGCTTCGACTCATCGGAAACGTCTTTGGGAACCTTCCAGTACATCGTCCAATCATGCCCGCAGTTGGCCCTGTACTCGTCGTGAATCGCTTTGACACGCGCAGCCTCCTTGTCGGCGTCTCGGTATTCCAATGTGAAGGGCTCTTTGTTATCGATCCACTCACCGACGAGCGTCTCGAGCGCCTCGTCTTGGACGAGAAGGAAAATCCATTCCTCATCGATACTGATGACGACTCCTCGCTCACCTTGCTCGATGATTTTCCATATGGAAGAGAACATACTGTTTTGGACACGACTATCGTTCCAGTAGTTGCGATTCTCCATCATTTGATCTTGTAAACTCATGGCTATTACCCTCTCGGCAGCCGCTCAAACGCGTAAATACGATGGACCTCTTCGCCTTTTGAAGTCAGCGTGAAGTCATCGCGGCTTTGAATCAGTTCATGCCCGACGAGCTTGTCGAGCGTCTTCATGTCGTACGCGTCGAGGTCCGCTGAACCGGGCGCCCACTCTCCTTCGACAATGCGGGCCAGCCCAAAGTGCTCTCCGTAATACATTGGCAGACTTCGACCACGCTCGCACACTGTATCGAATAAATCGTCAGGCGACGCGCAATCAATCTTCGCTGCCTTGACCGCCAACGCCGAGAGATCCTCTCGAAACTTCGCTTGCTCTGCGGTCAGGCGACGATGCGATGGAGCCCAAAACTTTTCCCTATCGGCACCTTCTCGTGCACTCGGATTCCATGCACACGATCTTCGATAGCCTCGAAGATAAAAGGTTGCGAGGTTGCCCTCGTAGCCCAACCCCCTGTCCCCGCTTTTTTCGATCGCCTTTTTGAATGCGACCCTGGCATCACCCACGTGCTCGCGGCAAACCTCCGCCATGCTCTCGTTGCTAGCGCGACTGTCGCTCGACGGAAGGTAGTGCGTGGGATAGTAGTCGCACACGTTGCACGGCTGTTGCCACATCGGCACTCCGCAAACGCATGGCGATAGATGAAAGGATCGCGTACTGACTGGGCCCCACGAATTGCGGGACAGCATACGGATGGCCAGGACTGTTTGGTCGGGGGTCAGCATGGTCTATTCTTTCTTAGGGGATGGGGCTGTCAGGACTTGAACGTGTTACAGCTCAAGAGTAGTTGTACTTCTGGTCGAATTCTTGATCGCTTTGGACCATGTAGATAATCATCTCGAGAAAGGCGATGAAGACCGGAATGAAGGTCCAGCAAAAGAGGAAGTACAAAATCCCTTGCCCAGCTTGACCAAGGTAGAACTTGTGAGCGCCGAGCCCACCCAAGAAGAAGGCCAGGGCCGCAGCGACGCCGCGGGTTCGGCTGCCAGTCTTTCTTGGCTGCTGCTGCAACATTTGTTGTTGCTGCTGCTGCATCTGCATTTGCATCATCTGCTGCTGCATTTGCATCATCTGCTGAGGGGTCATTTCAGGTTGAGGAGTCATTGGATCGTTTTGCATTTGATTTCTTCTTTCTTAGAGGATGAGATTGTTTAGAACTTGAATGTGTTGCGGTAGCTTAGCAATAACGCAGTGCGTTGTCCGGAAGTGATGAGCCCTTGTGCCTCACACACCTTTGCTTCAGCCAGGTATCTCTTCGCCATCAGGCGGTCTGCGCGGTAGATGCTAGCGTGAATGCCAATTTCCAGATGCTCGAAGGTTCGTGTAGCGTCCGTCACATTTTCCAGCTCGGCGGCACAAGCGACCGGCGCAGTCGTCTCGGCGGGCAGCGATTGAGGATTCGACCATCATCGATCTTCCTTTTCTCTTTCCCTGTGTGCCTCCCAGGCATCTTCAGCGAGAGCATCATCTTCGTCGGGATCGAAGTCCGCCTCATCGTCGAAATCCATCGCCGCGAGGTACTTATCGAGCGCGACAACATTACCGTCCAGGTTTTTTCGTGCGGTTGGGTTGGCCATGATCAGTCATCCAAGAGGTTTGAAGTCGCCGTGTCGTAGTTGAAAAAGTCCCCGGTCTTCTTCCAGAGGCTTCGTGCTCGACGGGGTGACATTGCCTCCTCGTCGAACTTGCCCTCGTCGAACTTGCCCTCGTAGAAGTTGGAGGCTCGCCATCCGGCTGATATACCGGTTACTCCTTCACGTCCTTTAGTCCGCCCAGCAAGCTCCATGAACTTGTTGAGGAACTGAACGGTGGCGGGATTCTGGATAAAGCTGGGGCTGCATCCTTTTTCACCGAAGGCGAGGGCTGCCCATCCCACGAGACAGCACGATGTCCCGCAGTGGTATTTTAGGACCTCTCTATCTTCGTCATCAAGCCGGCCCCCGACGTTGGCTTGCCTGACCGCATCCTGTAGATGAAATGAGACGACGGCATCCTTTTCCTTTTCGGAATGGCTTGTCACCCACCGTCCTTCGTGGCTGAATTGATCTTCGCTTGGAACGATTAGATGTTCGGGCCAGTTGCCTTTTAGTCTCATGACGCTTCCTTCTTTTCTTCGTCGGTCCACACGTCGAGGCTGAACTCGAAGTCGTCGGACTCCTCGAAGGATTCTCCGGGCAGTGCAATGGCGCCAGAGTTCCTGGCCTTTTGGAACTCTCCGAACTCCAGAAAGGTTTGGGAGATCTTCACCCGATAGCGAATCATAAAGTACGCTGCAAACCCTGCCATAAAAATTATTAATCCCATTACTTAATTGCTCCTCTTATCCATTCGGATATTCGAGTTGACGCTGACTTGTTCGGCTTTTGTTTCGGCGGCTTCGGGGACTCCGGTATTGGAGTTGAATCGTAGGGCTCGAATCGAAGTAATGCCTTGCACTTGCGACAGCTATATTTGTACAGCCCAGTGCGGATACGCTTTGCTACTCGTGGCGTCTGCGGGCAGATGGCGCACGCGCAGTACATTTGTACGGTTCGTCGTGTGCGTTTGAGGCCATCTCGGTTGACCTTATGACAGCGTTTGGGTTCGATGCCCAGCGTACGCATTTTATGCTGCCACTCGTGCCCGTGTGAGCGTACACGCTTGCCGCTTTTCTTGCTCTCATATCTTACGACGACGTGACAGATCTCGTGGAGCACTGTTTCACGTCTCTCGTTCGCCGAAGCGCGGGGCCACAGCGGTACAGACAGGCGGACAAAGCCGACGCCGTGCTTGAGGGTGGCGTCTCCGAGGCGTGCCGTAAAGCGCGGGTGCCACTCGATGAGGACTTGGAGGTCGGGGTATCCCAGCCGCTCGAGGGCGTCGTCAGCCCACGCCCGAGCGTTGTGCTTCATGTGGACTGTGATAGTCACGATTATTCTTCTTCGTCTTCTTCTTCATCCCAAAATCCAAGCGCTCGGGCGCATTCCTCGAACTGCTCTTTGCTTGGGTAGCCGCCGGCACGACCGTCTGGATCGTCAATCGCTTCGTAGTCATCTGCCTCGTGCCACCAAGTGTACATCTGCGATGGCCAGTCTTCGGGCGCGTCGTCTTTGATGCTGCTCGATCCATTCCAATGATTGCGGATATTGCTGAGCGTATCGTCGTACTCCATCTCGGAGCGCAAGCTGTCATCAAGAATCGCACCGTCTTCAAGCGAATCGAAGATGCCTTTAATTACGCGAGAGATGCGGGTCAGTTCACCCTTCTCATCGATTACGCGAAAAGAAATCTGATCGACCCAGCCCACGGCCCAATGCTTGCATCCCGTGATTTCCCAGTCTTCTTCGAGGGAGGGATCGGACTCCAGCATTTTCTTGATGGAAGCTGCGTTGGCCCTCTCTCGGATTTCGCTATCGCGTGTCTCGATGACAGGGCCAAGCGTCCACGTCTCGAACATCTCTTCCTTGTCTCCGAAATACCCAAAGTAGTTAGGGCGCCGGAGGGCGTTGGCTTTCCATTCGTCGATCTGCTCCGTCGTCATCTCGGAAAAAGCATGCTTGTAATCCAGAGGCTTCGCCTCTTCTGTATCAGTCATCATCGTCTACTCCCACCGGCAATACTTTTGCTTTGCCGCATTCCTCGAACTGCGCATCGTAGGTTTCGCGCAGGTATTCTCTGGCTTCATCTTCAGTGTCGAACACGCACCAGTCGGTGCAGTCCATGTAGCCCGGAGCAGAAAGGCGTGCGCCCCATCCGTAGATTAGCTCGTGACCCAGGTACTCCCCACCGCAATGGTCCTGGAAAGTCTCTGCGTCCGGGTTCTCACCCAGCGCGTATGCCGGGAGCCAGAAGGTTCCTTCGGATGTGGAGATATCAAAGTAATGGTCTTGGACGATTTGCGGCTTCATGAAGCTCATTTGGGATTTTCCTTTTTCACTCGTTTTTCAGTTACCCATCTCGTGCTTCAGCATCCACTCGGATGCTTCCGGCCACTTGCTTTTGAACGCTTTGCGCATGAGCGTGTGCTGCCGGTCACTCGTCGTTCCATGAACCCATTGCGTAGCTTCAGCTGACGCTTCATTCGGGTAGAAGTCGTCTTCTTTTTGTTTGTAGGCTGGAGCGTCCTTTCCGACGAGTGTCCAGTCGACCATGATTAACCATAGCCCGCCCCATACCTTTACGGCCTGTTTGCGATCGGTCAGGTCGATGTCGGTACACTTGCGCTTCAGGACGGTGACTGTACGCTCCATCATCTCGATTAGATCTTCAGGTGCCGAGGCTCGTGGTGCAAGATTATTCATAAAGGTACTGTTGTACTCTCGTGGTGAGGAGTTGAGGAGTGTGAAATGTAGCGGCAGAGCTGTACGCGCCCACGGCTTCGCACATGGGCGGCTCGGGTTCTTCTGGCGGGGCGATAAGATCATTGCAGCACCCGCAAGCGAGCCATCCGCATCCCCAAGGAACGAGTGTTCCGATTTCGCAGGTTGGGCAAAGCATCTAGACCATCCTGAATTTGAGGCCGGCGCCGACGAGCATTTCGTCGTTGTGCTCGATGGCGTCTCGGTACAGCTTGATTAACGGTACGCAGTCGTAGCACCGGGACGCGATGCCGAATTCGTAATACAAAGTTCCCTCCCACGCGTATATGCACTCGGCACCTTCGTCGTCCACTGCTTTTTTGAAGTAGATATTGTGAAGGCCGAGATTCTTATCGTTGAGGACATGCAACCTGACGATACAGACCTTGACGGCGTCTCCCTCGACGGGTGTTACTGAGAATCCGAGCGCGTCGAATATCTCTGCTGCTTTTTCGAGCGTCATGTTACCACTTATCCTTGTCGTCTTTGTTGTCGAACCTCTTCATGAGGTCCACAAACAAGTCCATGTTGATCGTGAAATAGAGAAGGGCGCAGGAAATCAGGGCCGCGACAATTTGCATTGTAATCATCTTCGCTCACACCTTTCAACCGAGTAAAAAAAACGGGCCCCGAAGCACCTCCGGGGCCCGTGTCCGTACGGGTCAATTGCATGGCACGCACTAAGATTTTGTGACACCCACATCGTCAGCGCCCTCCGGATGAATCCTGAAAATACGGCTAGGCATTTGGAGTAACGTAAGGAGTGCCATCATGAAAGCGGGCTACACCCTCATGATTCTCAGGTCGCGGTAGACGGTTAGCCCCGCCATTACACGCCTTCACTTAAGCATAAAATCCGGGCAGGCCTCATGATGGAGGGCCTGCCCGGATTGATGTAGACTCTCGGCCCACTCTGGTTTACGCGGTTTTGACGATCATGCCAACGAAGACGATAAAAACAATTACGGCTAGTATTCCACCCATAGTGACCTCCTCTCACTTAAGTACAAAAAAATCCCCCGACCAAAAAGGCCAGGGGGAAAGGGAGAGGGTAGTGATTAAATAAGGATAAGAAGCAAGCTGGAATCTAGTCTGAAATCTAGCCCAACAAGGGGTGGTCGCCAGCCATCAGGCGTGGGATGGATCGCGGGGCGTCGTCGTCGTAGATGCCCTCTTGCAAAGAAGGCTCCGGCCAACCTTCATTACACAAGGTGTCGAGCGCAGCCTCGACTGACGTATCGATGATGCGAATCTCCTCGCGCAGCATAGCGATGCCTGCCTTGATGTCACGGGCCGTGCGACGCGTCTCGACGAATGGGCGCTCGAGCAGCTCTCGTAGTTTGAGTATCTGCTCAATCGTGGTGCTGCGAACTCTCATCGCAGTATCAATGTCTGATACGGAAGCTAGGTTTGGTTTTTCCACTTTCATTTCCTATGTGTGAATGGACCAGCCATCTTGAGGTGACATGTTGACGGAGAAGGTAGGCGCACTGCCGTCTCCTCCGCCATCGTGCGAGCCGTGGAAGATGAGGCCGCCGTTGAACTGGAATTTCCACTCCTGCTCGCCTTCGTATTTCGTCTCGACATAGAAGGTGAAGCTGTGCGGTGCAAAGTCAGAGCCGAGAGAGACGCGAGTTTTGGCGGGTCGCCCCCAGATGGTTAGCTCCTCATCGGACTTATCGCCGTGACAGAGCCTGCTCAGCTTACTGTGAAGGCTATCGAGCTTGCCGGCTCTCTTCGCAAAGGCTTCAGTCTCGTCGAACCTCTCTTGGCAATGCGATAAGTCGAGTCTCGAGAACCACGACGGTCTTTCTTGGGCAGCTTCTTGTGTATCTGATTTATCCATTTCTATCCTCCTTCTTCCTTCTTCGTGTCCGGCGCGAGCTGCTTACGATTCTCATCGAGCCACTCGTCCCACGACTGGCTCGCATCTTTTATAGGGCGGTCAGTAACCCCGCAGCACGTGTTTGCCCCGCGTCGCTTTGCGCAATACATCGACAAGGCGCCGCACTCTGGACACGCGTCGTATGCGAGCCTGGCGTGGACGGCCTCCGCGATGGCCTCAATCTCTTTTTTGCTAAGCATCGTCAGCGTCTGTGACGTAGGTTTTGTCTTCGTCAACGGTGCAGGTCTCGTCCGTCATGTCTTTGACGTACTCCCCAAACTCGAGGGCGCGTTCAAGGAGTGTAGATGGGTCAACGTCGCATTCGACGTGGATGGTAATGATTTGCTTGGTCATGATTTCTCGCTTTCGTGATGGCTAAATTTGGCGGCCAAGGTCGCTTTCCACTCCTGAAGGACGAGAGCGACCGTATCCACGTCGTGTAAGAGCGTCTCGATTGACGCTCCATCCTCAAGAGCGTGTGCCCAGTTATCGGCAAGCCAATGTGCTGCCGCGGACGCAGAGTGGTCGCGCAGGTCGATGGGGACTGCGATACGCTCGTGGAGGTCCAGTAGTTGCTTCTTTGTCGGAGTGCTCATGATTAGTAGCACTCGTCGTCGAGGTTTGCGTGAGGGAATGCTTTGACTGCGGCCTCTCGTAGGAGTCGCTCGACCGCACCGACAGTCTTGTTCAGCTCCTCAAAGGTATCGTGTTTGGCGGCCAGCTCTCGCGCCTCTTTGGCAACCTGGTAATCGAACTCTTTTCGCCAGCGTTCGATGAATGCGGTGGCTGGGAACTCGACGCCGTTGATGACGACGCGCATGTCCACGATGCCAGTCTCCTTGGTCCTTTTGTACACGGCGTCGCAATCGATGCCGTCCTTCATCATTCGACCCAGAGTTCCGTACAAGAGATTGTACTCCCACGAGGGGAGCGGAATATCTCTCCGGTTGATTTCGTTTGGATTCGTCATGAGTGGTCGCTATCAGCGAATATTGGCGCCGTACTCGACGGGACTTTTCCGTCCGCTTGGTTCCCGACCGTTCCGATAGCGTAGTAAGCGCTGGCGAGCGCTTCATCGCCACCGAAGTCAGGGTACCAGCCACACTGTTCTGAATTAGTGGGGAGCCGGCGACCGACAAGCTCCGGGTTGGCCTCCCAGTATTCACGGGCGACGTTCGCTACCTCTTCCAAGAGGTCGGAGTCCCACTCCTCGCTCTCGGCCACTATCTCGATGATCGCGTTCACTGCCACGTTCTCAGGAGCATCACCTTTGGCGCGTCTTCGTCCGGTTGCGAACTCTCCAGCGAGATCTATGTCCTCGCCTTCCCAATCCCGAGCAACATCCAACGGCTCCCAGAGTTGGTCTATAAGGTCCTTCATACCATTTACGTTTCGTTTCGACATAATTACTCGCTCTCAAAAGATGTGCGGACTGTACTTGGGCGGAGCCACTTCTCTGCCGTGCTGTGTCTTCTGGTTTCCCGTATACGCATTTACGGCCACCTCAAACTCTTCCCACCACGTATCGTTTCTGGGATACTCGACGTTTAGGACGAGCCACACAATCTCACATGCATCGCTGTACCAGATGCCGACCAAGACTAGCTCTCCAACAGCCCGAACGAGCTTTTCGTAGACGTCGCGGACGTGGGTAAACGAGAGCATTTCAACCTCGCAACCCTTTCCGCCATCGTAGTCCTCGCGCAACAGCTTCACCCCCTGCCCGATCGTTTTGACGTAAAGCGGCTCCGGCTTGTTATCCGGAAACTTGATGAGGTAGCGATACCCCTTCGCGTACAACTGCTTGGCTACATTTGTTTCTTTCGACATTATCCGTCTCCCTTTTGCGAGCACTCGCAAATCTTTTGCTTTGCGTCGTACAGCTTAATGCTGTCCGGCTTACAGGTCTGCACACACCCATACACGTCCGATTCAACTTGCTCGTGTAGCTCCCGAAGGTATCCCCCGAGAAAGAACGAGACGAACGGCAGGGTTAGGACAAATAAAAAGAGCCAGGGAAGCACCCTGACTCTTTTCTTGTCGGTGTTGGAATCAGACGCCACCGGATTCCTTTCCATCCTCGTCAATACTTTGACTCCAAAGTATTTCGTGCTTCGTCAGATACTCCAGCGTCCCAATCTTCGTGGGGCCGACTGCGCTAAACAAATCGCGCACTTTAGCCGCGTGCTCCCTATTGAGCTTGTAGCAATAGAAGTTCCCGCGAATGGGGCGACCCTCTCGTACAAGACCAGCGCCCTGGCAGATGGCGTACATGTAGCCGGGGTGCGTCTCCAGGAGCATGCTGGACCCTCTAGAGCCCGATGTTGACTGGAGCATTGTCCGGCTTCTTGGCCTTGCGAGCTGGGGCAGACTGCATGGAGCCGTCCCAGGTCTTGACGAGGAATCCTCGAGCGCGGAGGCGGATCTTCACCTCAGGGGCGCCCTCGCCTTGTGCGTTCATGTCCAGGCCACCGCGCGCCGTAGCTGCGTTCCCGTGCGTCTGGTGGACCGAATGTGTCTTCCAGATCTTGACCTTGGGTTGCGCCTTTTGTTGGGGTTGAGATTCGTTTCGATTGTTGTTGGTGCTTTCTTGCATGTCCAGCTCCTTGGTTTTTTGTCTTTTAAACTTATTCCTTATTCCAGTCAACGCCGAACCGGCGGGCTGCTTCATCTTCTAGATCCCTCACAGCGGACAAGATGACTTCACAGTCCTCCTGCCTCGTCCTGGGAGCCTTCTCATCCAGGTAATTTATCGCCGCACGGAACCCGCGTCGTTCGGCGGCTTCTTCCAACACCTTGGGCGATACATTGAGGCAGCGACTTGCACAGCTCCCACAAAAGACGCCATCGTGTTGTTTCTCGATCTGGTGCGCTGTGGGGAGGAGGTGAACGAAGAGGGCGAAATTCTCCTGATTCCATCCGGGGTACAGGCGAAATGACTCATGGGTGAAGGTCTCAAAGTCTTCGGCCCATCCGGTGATTTCACCGATCGTCCTCACCGCGTCAGGAACCGACCTCGAAAGGCACATGTACTTTGGGTCGCTGAGCATTTCGGAAAATTCCTTCGCTCTTTGCTCAACGACGTGGTCGGGTACGCGTGTCATTTCAGTTATTCCCCTTCTCGTAATACCTACGCAGATAAGCAAGAAACTCATCCGGTTCCAGATCCTCGAACTTCGCACACCGCGGTTCCATGTGAGCTACACCAGCCCCTCCATCGGAGAGGTCGCCAGCGATGGCCTTCTTACCACACACGCAAACAATCTCGATGGACTTATCTGCCACGAAACTGAGGCTATTACCGCTGCCATCCGCAAACGTGACAGTGACATCTTTTCTATCTTCGGCCATAGCTCTCACTTAAAACAAAAATCGAGGGGGAAGAGCAACTTAGCACCCTCCCCCCTCTGCCCGACGACTCTTCGTGTCGTACACTAATAACGAGCGGGCCACCCGAGCTGTGTTTTCCAGTCAGCTTATTCGATGCTACACGAGCAAGCCTATCTTTGTCCACCTGGGGCTCAGCCCAGTTTCCTCTCTGCAAGAGGCGATGTTTCACACTCGTAAAGCGATTGCAGTCGCAAGTGGTGCTTCCCTCATTTCTTACCGACCCGGTATCGGTACTCCATGGACAAAAGAGCATAAAGCGGAGCGAGCACTTTACCCGGTCCCGGCCTTCACGGGACAGTCCCTAGCTGCTCTCCTCAGATCTCGATAATTAAGTCATTGTTGAATTTGTTATTCAATGTGTGCCCTACGTATCCGAATGGATTGCAGACGACTCGCGTCTTTCCAATTTCGTAGTCGCAGGACGTATGCGTGTGGCCGTGGATCCACACCTTCGGGGCAACCCCCTCGATTAGATTTTCCATGTCGCAAACAAAGAACCCGTTCGATGGATGACCTGCGTACGCGGGATGCACAGAGAGGTACGATGGCAAGTGGTGCGTCACCACAATGTCGCCGTGCAAGACCTCTTTACGAAGGAAGGCAACGCCCTTCTCATTCTCCTCGTAGATTGTCTTTTTCGCATCGGCGATCTTCAAGAAGTCATCCAGCTTGCGACCGTGACTCTCCAGTAGACCTCTATCGTACGGGAACCACATCGTCGAACCGATGAAGCGATGGTTGCCAATCGTGCACGTGTCGTTGTCCAGGAAGTGGAGTCGTCCGAGCCCCTTCCCGTCTCCCCAGTCGAGTACGTCAGCCTCGAGACTCCTGATTTCTGCTTTGACAGCGTCGATGGAGCTTCCGTAAAACTCGTGGTTACCTGCCACGAATACGACGTCCTTGTACTTTTTGAGCAGCACCACCAGCGCGAGCGTGATGAAGCTCGACGTCGCCAGGTCACCGGGACACACGAGCACGTCTGCCTCAGGCATTTTGTCGACGAACTTTTTCCACTTGTCTCGAATGTAGTACTCGAAGTGCAAGTCGCTAGCGATGAGGATTTTCATTATTACCCGATCTATGCGGCAGCCTGGTTCTGGAGACCGCGTTTGCGAAGGTCTTTGCTGGAGAGCTGGACCTTAGCAAACGGGATCCACCAGCTCTTGTAGGCTCGCTTTTCGAGGTCTGAGAGGTTCCGGTATTGAGCCTCGAACTTCAGAACAACTTCATCAGTGTCCTTGTACCCACCATTCTTGCACCATACTCGATTTATGAATGGGCCCTTGGGAGGCTTATGGCTGTACGTGACTTCGTACCAAATACCTTTTATCTGACAAAGGAAAGTCAGGTCATCAACCTTGATAACGCGGGGGTCCGGCTTGTACCCCTTGGACCTGCTCTTGACCTCGGATTTGCAAAGGATTCCGGTCTCGGGATTCACGTACAGCTGACCGCTGCGCCATCTCCCTTCCCAAGATTCCATCTTTGCACAAGCTACGCCATCAACGATCTCGACATCACGCTCAACGCGATCCCACAGATGCTCCATGATGTGAAGCTGCACTGCGCTGCGAACGTCAATGCGCTGACGAAGCTCACTGTAGACTTTGTCCCAAGGGCGATTTACTTGCTTGTCGAGCCAGCGGTAAAGAGGATTAAGGTTCTCGTTGAGTTCCTTGGTTCCACCACCAGTCCAACCCTTCCCCATCTTCATGGAACTGGGGCTGTTGGACTCAACGTATTCCCCATCTTCGTCCTCACCGCGCACAAGCTCAAGCCTTTGGCTGTACCTGCGTGCGGGGATTTCCCGATCTCTGTCGCGGTCCTTATGCCCATTTCGGGGGCGCTCACAGAGCAGTTTGTGCATGTCTTTTCGCATGATTATCCTGTGCGCTTTATGTTTCTGAACTCTTTTTCGAGTCGCTTGCAGGCCGGGTCGTCCTTGAGATAGTAGAACAGGCCGATGTACTTCCGGGTTTTGAAGTCGTAACCGATCTCCTCCCCCTTGATTTCGTTGAGACCCTTGCCATCCATTACCTTAATGGAGTTGAGCATTTTTGCGAATGCTTCAATCTCGAGATCGTGCTCGAAGGCGGCTACCATTGGGATGGTGACCCATAGTCCAGACGGGTCACCGCTGTTGTCTTTGGCAAGGATTTCCATCGTCGTTTACCCTAGAAGTTGGCGGAACTCTTTTTGTAGTTCCTCTCGGCCTTGAGTCTTGCCGATATTGATGAGACCTTGAATCATCTCGGACCACATCGCGGGAGACAGGTTCTCTTCGATGGCTTTGAAGGCTTGCTCCCTAGCCCATTTTCCATCCTTCCAGTCTTCCTTGTCCCCGTACGGGTCCATGCGGACCTCGATGCGAAGGTCGCACATCGTTACAAGGGCATACATGGTGCCAAAAGAGACTACGGTGTATGGCTCGTCGACGTGGAGATCGAATGCACCGGCGCTTCCATTACGCGGCGTCGTGTAATCGAACACCATGTAGTTATTGCGGCTGACTTCGAGATATAGATTTTCTTCGCACATGGATTAGTTCATCCTCTCTTTGCGGAGCTTTTCTTTGACTCGGACAGTGACCTCGTCCGTGGTGAGCCCGTTCTCGCCGGCCGCCCTGGACTCTTTAAGCACTATCAGTATCAGGCGTCTAATATTTGGATTACTCATTTGCTTGATTCCTCGGGCAAGGAGTAACCAACGCCTCGCGCGCACATCCAGCCGATAGCCTCGGCGGCGTCAGTTGCGACGATGGAGCCCCAGCACAGACTATGACACCGGTCCATGAGTGATCCAGGCTCGTGGTCGAGGCGGTCAGTAATCTCGATTACGACGCCTCTCACCATGGGCGAGCCGGGTGGAGGTGTGAAGATAATAAAGTCGGGAAAGCCGGATTCGGTATTGCCCGTCCGAAAGAAATCGATGCCAGCCTTGTTTAGCCAGCTTTCGAGAATGTCGTGTTCGCTCATTGTTGCGACTCGTCCGATTCGGGCAGAGTCTCAAACTCGATATCGATGCCCTCAGGGATAGGAAAGATGAGGTTGCACTTCTCGCAGCTAAAGCGACCGTTCTCAGCGTGCTCCACCCACTCATTGGAGTTCGGGCTGATGTAAAGTGTCCCATCTTTGGCGACACCTTCGAGCTTGCGAGAGGAGAGGACGTCTTCGATGTACTCGATTTCTGAGAGGTCCGTGTTGCCGCATTCTTCGTTGGGACACTTAATGATTACTTGGCTCATTCGGTTAATTCCTTATTTCCTTAGGGTGAGGGTTGTTCTGCGAATTCTTCTTCCCCAGTTTCGCTATCGTACTGGGTCCAGCCGCCGATTTGGAGCTTATACAAAGCCCCATTCTCAAGGCGGGAACTGAGAAGTTTTACCATTCGATTAATATCTACCTCGGCATGGAGGCGGATATTCTTGTAGCAGCTACCATCCGGCCAAGAATACGCGTGGCGGGACTCGACGCCTGCGCCGGTCAAGAACGCTTCGACGAAGATCTCGACATAGTTGGCAGCATCAGATTCAGCCGGCGATGCGATAAGGCCTGCTTTGTTCTCGCAGTCGACCTTGAAGAACTCTTCCCACGACTCGCTGATACCTTTACGGCTTACGCAGTAGACGAAGCTGAGAGTGTAGTAGTTATACGAACTCATCGAAACAAACCCTCAGTGTCTTTCATGAGCGCTGGAGTCTCGATGCGAGAGTTCCAGTGTTTCGGATACATACCCCAGCAGAAAGCGTTGTCATCCACATCCAGGAAGCACGAGGAGAGTCTCACCTTTGAACTCATATCAGGCTTCTCGGTCAAGATTCCCCATCGAGAATCCTCTGATTCGGGAACCACTTCTTCGATGATGGAGCGTTCATATAGCTCTGCGTTCCAGGCGATGAACTGAATCCCCAGAAAATCGTCGTCAGCTTGTTTCATTTCGAAGGCCAGGCCGATGCGTGTCAAAACACTCTTGGCCAGCTCAGGCGTCCATGTGACGACGGCTACCAAGCTATCGTTTTCCGTGGAACAGTCGAAAATTAGGTATTTGGTTTCCATGATGGGTTTCTAGCCCGAAGGGCAAAAGCCAATGCCTGTGTAGACATCGAGGTAATCGGT
>SDBU01004235.1_pt1 | contig 17713 bp, 40 predicted proteins | sample 2277071 | NCBI WGS metagenome assembly SDBU01 (sample SAMN10397929, study PRJNA504765) | marine sediment metagenome | isolation source: marine sediment core GS08_GC12, 126 cmbsf | place: Arctic Ocean: Gakkel Ridge, Loki's castle | collected 2008 | reverse complement strand
CTCTGTTGCCCTCTTTTTTGTTTCTTCACTAATTGCTGTGTTTTTCATTACTTCTTCATAAGTTAAACCTTCTTCACTCAATGTTTCTTTTGTCATTTTTGTTGTTTTTCCCTTTCCTCTATTGTAGAGAAATCTAATTTAATTGTAAAATAATTTGGAATTTTCTTATATTCTTTAGTAGGAATCATAACCAATATCTTTCCTGATCCTTTGTAACCTTTCGCACATATTTCTTTTATCATTTTTTAAGTTTTGAGGACTGAAGGATAGCCGTTTTAATTCTCCACTCCTCAATGCAGACGGCAGGATTCGAACCTGCAAAACAATCTTTCCATACAATAGAATGCTCCAACGGAGTGATTAAACGCATGGCGGTCAGCCTTCCCTGGCTTTCGTCTGCATTATGATTTTGTGATTTCATTTTTTAAAAACTCATTTAAATCCTTGTAATAATTATCAAATCCTTTTTGTAAATCTCTATAAAATTTCTGTGATTCACATATTTCTTCTTTTTTCATTTTTTAAGTTCCTCCTCTTCTAAATATCTTTCTACAATGTCTCCTACACAATCCCAGCATACTTCTTTGACACAAGGAATTTCTCCCATTCCACAAACTTTACATTTTTTCATTTTTCCTCCTTAATCAAATAAAGTTTCCTTAAAAACTTTAGAATTTTTTCTTTATGAGCTTTATATAATTTAAGAAGATAGAGTGATCCTGTTGCTAGTCCAAAGATTAACAAAACCCATCCAATTACTTTAAAGAGAATCATTGATATATTTGTTATAACTAATGAACCTCCAATTAATATAGGCATCAAAGATGTTCTTATCCAGTGATCAGATTCTGGTTTTTTTATGTCAATTTTTCTCATTTTAGATCCTTGTGTTTTTTTTCGCAAGAGATTAAATGTGCTTTAAAATTATAATCTGCTTGTTCTTCACTTAAAGAAGTTATTTCTTTTTTGCAAATCGGACATACTTTTCTATATATCTTATTTTTTATTTTATCTGTCATCTTTGCCCCCTTATAGAATTATTTAAAAAAGAACAAGGGGAATCTCTTCCCCTGAAAAAATCAAATTGTGAGAGAACAAAAGCCATCCCTCTTTTATCCAAAAGCAAATAACCTCTTGGATAAAACAACCGTCTTAATAGTTTAGTTATTTCCATGATATAGATAGGGTAGGGTAGTATATAAACGTATTGTTTTGTGGTTGTCACTAAAGAATTATACTAAAAATAACCTTCTTCTTCCATTTCTTGTTCCACGCTAAATGTCACTTTTCTCTTTGGCTTTTTGTCTAGAGTTTTCAATGCTTTCTCGAAGTATTCTCTAATGACAGGCACATTATTAGTGTCCTTTATAAAAGTATAGTATATTTTAGAACTCGCATCATGTTTCTTATTCAACACGTTTGCTTCTGTTAATCCTTCCAAAACTCTGTGGATACTTGAAAGCTCAAGCCTCATAAACTTTCTTAGATCGTCTGGAGGAAATGCACTTCTTTTTCTTGATTCTATGCATAGCCAACAGATTACTCTAGCGAAATTTATATGATGTATTCTTCTTTTAATAAATTCTTCATCTAAAGGTTTTATAGATTCAAGAATATCCTCAAAGAATTTATTCTGGCTCTTTTGAACTGGTGTGTCCATCTTTATCTTCCTTGCACTATTGCTAGTTCAGTTTTTCCTCCAATTCTTTCTTTATCTTTTCTAAACTATAGATGATTTGTTTTACAATTTTCAATGCTTCTTCATCTGATACTGAAGTTTCTTTCTCTTTCATTTCTTCAAGAACTTTCTTCAAATTTTTATGCTCATATTTAATATCTTCCATTTTTTACCTCCTGATTTAAATTTAATTTCCATTTTATTTATTACGCTCCTTCCATCTCACAAACATCAAGAAAAAAGAAGCAGTTAAAAAATAAAGTGAATACGCCATAAGTAAATTTTGATTAGGAGAGATTGTAGCTTGAATTAAAAAACAGAATCCCCCTAACAAAATTATTACAATTAAATCTTGTGGAGATAAACCTGTATTTAATATCTCTTTAAGTCTTGTAAATATTTTGCTCTTTTCCATCATTCCCCGGCCACCTCTTTCTCATAGCTCACAAGTTTAAGGCTGCCATAATCTCTCACTTGGACATTGCTATCTGGTTCAGCTTCTAAAATTGAAACCCACTTCAAGATTGTAGGATAGCAATATTTCATTCCAGCTTTCTCTAGTGCTTCCCTCAATTTCCTAATCGTAAATTCCTTATCTTTATTCTTTTCCAGGAAGTCACAGATCTTATCTTTAATTTCTTCTGGCATTATTTTTCATCCTCCTGTTTTTTCTTTAGATAATTATTCATAATAAACCAAATAAGTAATACGAAAAAACTTCCAATACCAAATCCAACCATTATACAATCAGTACAATTTTCAATTAAACTCATTTTTCATCCTCCTGTTTCTTCTTTAATTCTATATTTAATTTGATATTGTTTTTTCCGTCATCAATCCATTTAAAAGTGTCATCATTATCTATAACCATTTCTACTCCTTTTACTTTTTTACTTTGAATACTTAATCTAAACTTTAACCAGTTAGAAAAATCCTTTATAAAATTATTAACATTATCTTCGTTTACAATTTTAAGTATTTCTTCAATAGTCTTTATATGATATTTATTTTCCATCATTCATCCCCCAACCCCAATTTTTGCAGGAGTTCTTTTTCTCTTTTTTCAATCATTCTAATATCTTTTTCCTCATCAAAATCATAAATTAATAAAGCAAACTTCTCTTCAATCGCCTGTTTAACTTCGACGTTTCTTTCTTGGAGAGTTTTTAGTTTTGTTACTTTTAACAAAATAAACATACCTGTTTGCAAATCTTCTCCCCAATTCTCTTCAATTTCTTTTAATGTTTCAGAATAATCTTCAATAGTATTATCATCGTCAATCAACTTTTCAATCTCTTCCTTTAATTCTTTTTCAGTTTCCATGTTTAAATCATGTGTAACCAACTATTTAAATGTTTCTAATATTGTATGCTAATGTTGTTTACTAAACAATCATTACATGGTGACCATACAAGCCCTCAAAATTTATTAAGAAAGACAGTTTTATGTGTAAATCTGTATATATATATATATATATTATTAACTAATCAACAACAACAACAACAACAACAACAACAACAATAGAGAGCAAAAAAGAGCAGTTCTTAACGGTAGTTGGTATGATTTTGGCTCTTAAAAAAGTTCTTGGATTTCCCCCATGTAATGATTGTTTAGTTAACAACATTATAAACTTTGGTTAATTTCCATGATCTTCTAAAGATTAATTGAATTTGATTGAATCATTAAGTTATTCGGTTCACGGCTTTCCTATCCCCAACTCTCACTTTAACTATTTACTAATAAAATTGGTCTTCATTTTAATAACCATATCTTCATCAAAACAAGCAAATCTTCAAATAGCATATTGCTTTATTAAACACAAATTACTTTTTAAACAAAGCTAATAAAATTAATAAAATCTTGTCGGAAGAAGTGCTGCAGGACACAAGGGTAAGCTTTTGGTTCGCTTCGCTCACAAAACTCGCCTCTGGCTCGTGTATGGATGTTTTGATTTGGCTCGGCCTGTGGGCCTCGCCCACCTTCACATGCAGGAAGCATGTTCAGGCGTATTCCTTTAGGGGTTTTTCAGGGCGGCGAAGCCGCCTGGTAGGACGAACGCACGAAGCGTTCGTCTTGATTTATAGGGGGAAATCTCCGATGTTTAAATAAAGAGAAAGAGAGAGTAAAAGATAGTTGAAGTATATCTCAAATCTCTAAAAATCGTTGCTTAGAATGGCTTATATTAACAAATTTAAGGGGGTGTGGATGTCAACTTTTCATTGGTAGTGTTTTCTGTGGTTTTTTAAATGCTAATTCAAATATATGGAGTCCTAATTCCGGATTAACAAGATTCCTTAAAACTTGTCTTTTATCATCAATATCTGTATTTTTAATATTAAATCCATAAACATCATTCCTTCCAACAATTTCATTGTGTATTTTATGTTCATTCTCCTTCTTTGTACTTAATGGAAAGTTAGACCAAAAAATATGCCTTCCAACTTGTTTTCCTTGAATTAACATCTTATAATATGGTTTTACATTTTCAACGACCCATTTGGTTTTTGGAAGAGCAAAATGCTTTAACAAAATGATTTCTTCGTAAAGTTTCATATCAGGATAAAGTGCTTCATTTTGACCTCTATGAACACCACATCTTCTAATATCAGAATGTGTTGGACAAGGAGGACTACTCCAAATAAAATCAAACTCCTTAAAGTGTTCCAATAGATATTGGTGTGCATCACAAACTATTACTTTATCATTAGGAAAGAAATCCTGATATATTTTAGCAATTTCTTTATTATTTTCAATAGCAATAACTTCTATATCTCCCTCCCAGAGTTTTCTATTCCCCCCAATTCCTGCATATAGGTTTAGTATTCTCATTCTGCTTTTTCATATTCTTCAACAAAATCTCTACAAACTTCTCCAACCAATCCATCTGGAAGAAATTTATACTTCTCTTTGCACAACATTTCTCCTATTGCTTGGTTTATTTTTTCTTTTCCCATTTTATTTATTGCAAAGATTTTACTCTTCTGTTTTGTCTTTTTAGTTCTTTTATTTCCTTGCTTGTATATAGAATCTTTGGTTTAAAGATAACTAACATACTATCCATCTGCCCAGGTGTACTTAAATTACTAAACTTTAATCTTCCTTTTATAAATCTTATTTCTGCATGGTGGTAAATAATTTCGTGAAATATTTTTGTAGAAGTTGAAACAGGTAAGAGCATAATACATATCTTCTCTTTTTTGCTTTCCTCAAACGCTTTCCTAATAAATGACTCTTTAAGTTTTCTTGAATATGGTGGATTAATAAAATTAACTTTCTTCCATTCAATTTTTAATCCATCAAATTTGTGATTAATTGGACAAGGATCAAACATCTTCCCAAATTCTTTTTCTAATTCTTTCAAAAATTCTTTTGGTGTTTCCCAATCATCTTTCATAGGAATTCTATTTTTCATTTATCTTCCTTGCACCCCAACAAGTTTCTTTTTTCCTCTTAATTTTAAATATAATTCCCTATAATTCTCTGCTATTTTTCTTAAATGCCCTACTTCTACTTCTAATCTTTTTATTTTATTTAAGAGTTGTTTTTCTGTTTTTGCCATTCTATATTATTATACAAATTATAAAAGCTCCAATTATTACACCTAATGAAAATCTTTCTAAATCGTCCATAAATTCTTCATTTTCCATTTTGACCTCCTGATTTAGATTTATTTATCATATAACACACCAAATATTTCTCAACATCTTTCTCAGAAAGATTATAACAATCATAAAATCCCTGAGCAATAAGATTACAAATCCTTTCTATATCCTCAGATGAGTCACTTTCTTTTCCAAGATAAATGGTTAAAATTCTACCATACTCTCTAAAACTATGATAAATGTAAAAACCACAAAGTCTCCCACTATTTTTTTTAATATATCTTTTGTACACCATTTTTAATTGTTCGATTTAATTCAATTTTGCAAAGTCATCATATTTCTTTCTATGGGCTTTTTGCTCTTTTTTACTTGGTATTTTAACTTCTTTCTTATAATCTTTAAGAGTCAGTTTTCTATTAGGTCTTGTTTTATTTTTAAGAGTATATTCTATCCAAGTATTACATTCTGGACAAGAGTCATAAAAGTTATTAACTTCCCAAAATTTAAGTGTGCGCATTAAACATGCTCCATCTTTAGATTGAAAATTATCCATTTTTGTTTTACAATTTGGGCATTCTATTTCAAAATCAATATCGTCAAACATTCCCATTTTATCTATTGAAAACCTCCTAAATTAATTCCAATGAATATTGATGCAATAATTCCTGTAACTAAAAACATTTTATCTTGCCAACGCTCCTGCAAAATTATATAAGAGTAATGCTAAATATTCTTCACAAGGTGCTTCGTCGATTAATGTTTTCAAATTCTTTTTTAGTTCACTTAACTTGATATCTCTAAGTTCAATTTCCATCTTTATCTATTGCGAACCTCCTGTAGTAGTGTTTTTCAATTCCTTTTGTCCTTTTTTCTCCATCTTCTCCTTCTTTCTTAATAGGGCAATCTTTTTAGCATCATCACTTGTTTTTTCTTTATGGCAAGTATAACACAAAACTTTTAAATTATTTTCATCAAACATATCTCCACCGAGAGCTACTGGCTTAATATGGTCTACCTCTAAACCATCATAAGACCAAGGTAGTTCTTTAATATCATATAGAAATAAATCTTCTGCTTTAAGGTTCAATGCTTTCTGATATTTTTCTTCTGCTTCTTCCATCAACTCTTTTCTTCTTTGTTCAAGTAACTCTGGATGTTCTTCTATATACTTTTTCTTTTGCTCCTCTTTATAATCTTCTTTATATTTTGATAATTGTTTTTGAGTCTTCTTACATTTTTCACACTTTGCTCCTCTTTCTTTCAAAACCTTATCTCTTTTTTCTTGCCAAGTATAAATTCCTTCGCTATATAACCCCCTACATTTCTTAGAACAATAAACTTTCATTCCTTTATCAAATTCAAACTTTGTTTTTGCACAAACAGGGCAACATCCTTTTTTAAAGTTTTCAACCCATTCTTTTGGAATATCATATTTTATACTTTCTCTTGGATTTACCATTTATCTATTGCAAAGGTTCGCACACCCCCATTCCAATTGCTGAAAACCAAATAACAAAAGGGATAAAACATAAAACAAATAATATAATTGGAAAAATTATCCACCCTAAAACACTGTATAAAATAAAAGGTATAGCTCCTGCAAAAACAAAAGCTACACTTATTCCATAAAAAATTCCTATGATCTTTCCCATTATCTCATTAGATTCCATTTTATTTAGTGTTCAGTTTAGTCCCTCCCATAATTCGTATTTGTAATTCAATATCTTTCCCATTAAACTTTTTCATCCATTCAGTTAAATTAACTCTCTTTCCATTTCTTGCATAAACATAACAAAAGTTGTCTGCTCCAAAGTCTATGTAAACTTTACCTTTGATAGTTTTAGTTGGTAATCTTCTATAAGGAATTCTTATCCTAGTGGTTTTAAATTTTCTTGCCATTTTATCTTTTATTCTTTTATAATATACGCTGCAGGAGCATTAGTCCAAGTTAAAGTTTTGATATTTATATTTAGTTTATCTACAAAATATTCATCAACAGCTTTTGTTTCACCTGACCACCCATGTAGTGCATATTCATCAAATAACATAATCCCTCCACGAGATAAACGTGGCCAAAAACATTCCAATGCTGCTTTTGTTGGTTCATATAAATCACAATCAAAATGAACTAATGAGAATCTTACTCCGGGATTTTCTTTAGCAAAGGAATATGCGGTTTCTTCAATATTTCCTTTAATTAATTTCACACGATCTTTCCAAGGAATAAATCTATCTTGATCAAAAATTTTAATAGCTGATTTTAATTCCTCATAATAATTTTCTGGAGAAAAACCACCCACTTTTTTTTGAAGAGAATTAACTACCTTACCATCTTCAGGAGATAATTTAGTAAATCCCTTCCAATTATCAAATCCATATACAACTTTAGTGCGGTTTCCAATACTATAAGATTCCAACAGATTTGCCCAGGTCATCAAATCTCCCCCCCTAAAAACACCCAATTCCGCAATATCTCCTGGAACATCCAATGTTTTTCTAAATAACTCTGTATGTGCAAGAAATCTTTTAAGTAATTGACGACGTGCAAGAACAGGGAATAGTTTTACAGCATTCAATGAATCAATATTATATTCTTTACAATGTTTTTCTAACTTGCTCTCAATTTCATCATCAAGCCCTGTTTTTCTAAAACCATCAAATTCTTTTTTCATATAAATATCGCAAGGATACCCAATCCTTTTAAGGTTGGGAGGAATTGCGAACCTCCTTTAATTTAAAGTATCTTACACTTATTGCATTTTGATGTTTTATCCAATATGCTTTATCTTCCTCTATATTCCCCTGAAAAATCTCTAATAAAATATTTTCTATGAACTTCCCTAGTATTTTAACTTCTCTGAGGTAAATATCTTTCTTTCCCTGTGTTTTTTGTTTTCCCATTTTCTTTAAGATACCCTACGATTTATCGTGTGGGGGTATTTCATTTTTCATTTTTATCCTCTAATTTTGAATATTTCATTTGCATTAAGGGGTTTTTGTTTCCCAACATAAGGCATTACATAATTATTAATAAATTCTTCATTTTCACCAACAAGACAATGACTATATTTTTTATTGAACCACTTACTAGTCAATAATGCATCTCTCATTTCATTCATTGATTTATCTTTTATATTGCCTAAACTAAACTGCAGAAAATTGCATGGAAGAAACTCTCCATTCGAGGATATAGCCATAAATTCCTTACCAGCAGGACAATAATCTTCCTCACCCCTGTATAAATCCCTTTTCACCATCTCTCTTCCATCTCTAGTTGGTGGAGAATATAATTGTAACCCTTTTATAATTTTTGCATCTTCTGGAGTAATTAATAAATCTTTTCTTCCATCCCACTCCCCAACAGGTTCAGCTATTTGAGCTTCCATTCTAATTCCTTTTTCAATCCCATATTCATAAGCTTTTTTAAAGCCATCAGATTTTAGAGAATCATGTGTAATAGTTATTTGAAATGATACATCTAAATCTTCTTTTAGAACATTATCAATAGCTTTAAGTGTTCTCCTAAATGAACCAGGTAATCTGTTTGCGTCATGTTCCTCTTCAATGCCAGAATCAAGACTGAAAGAAATCTTATCAACCTTTAATTTTTTTAACCAGAATATTTTATCATAAGTCATATCCCAACCATTAGAAGAAACATTGATATAAGTTTCATCTGGATGAATCATATTAATTATTGATTTTAATCTCTCTGGGTCTGTGATTGCTTCCCCCCCCTGTAGAATATAATGAAAAACTCCCATTTCATACAATTCATCTAAAGACTTCTTTAATATGTCGAGTCTAATTGGTTCAACATTTTCAAATGTTTTAGCATAACAATGGGGACACTTCATATTGCATCTTGATGTAACATCGAGGCTTATGGTTTTAATCTCTAATTTGTTATACAACTTTTCTCGTTCATGTAATTTTGGTTTTTCTGAGTACATTTTTTATTTTGAAATTACCTATTTTTGATAATGAGACCATGAGTTGTCTCGGGGATTTCTATTATATCAATTTTATGTTTGTTACAAAATTCATTTACTGCTTTTTTAACACCTAAAAAATCTTTTGTAACACAATAATCATCAATTAAAAAAATACCTCCTTCAGGTAGTTTTGGAAAAAAATAATTTAATGAATCTAATGCAGGTCCATATAAATCACAGTCATAATAAACAAAAGAATAATTTTTATCATTAAGTGAATTTAATATTTCTGGTATATATCCCTTAACAATTTCTGTATTATTAAAATTAGCAAAATTATTGCACACTTGTTCATAAGAAATATTCTTGAACATATCTTTCTTTTCAATGGGATCGTATTCAGATAACTTTCCAAAACCCTCAAAACTATCTACCAGAATATATTTTCTTCTATCTTCTGTAAGATTCATAAACAAAGCAGAATAATATGAGTTCCCACCCTCATAAACACCCAACTCAACAGCATTTCCTGGAAGATTTCTACTTTTAGAAAGAAGTCCATATATTAACCAATTACCTAATAAAGAAGAATGATTTGGTATAGGAAAATTAGAAAATAAACTTTTAACAACAGAATACCATTCATCCTTTAATTCAATCCCATACTCACGCATTTCTGTAGCAAATTGTTTTTTTATTAAAAAAGAATAATCCGAAAAATCTCTATTAACAATAAACTTTTTATCTTGTAGTTTTTTTGATATGATTTGATAAATATCTGATGAGAGAGAGAAAATTGATACAAAAACTTCTTCTTTATCCTCCTGAAACAATTTCTTTGGATGATATACATTTATATTTTCAACTTTACAATCATATACAAAATCATCCACAGCATATTCAATTTTTATAGAAGGATATTTTCTTACAAAATTAATAAAAGCATTACCTACTCCCCATGCAACTATTTTTTCTAAATTTTTTCTTTTATTTTCCATTTTATCCTTTAAGCACCCTCCAGCTTTCGCTTTTTCTCAGCTTCACCACAACTTTCACAATATATCTCTCCATCTATTATAAAACCATCTTGGAAATTAAACTCTCCACAACCTTCACATACTAAACTTGTTTCATTTGGCAATCCCATTTTATCTTGATACCTCAATTAGTAGTTCTTTTAATCCTTTAATTCTCTCATCTAATGTTTCATTATTTGATTCTACAGATGCTTTTCTCCATAATTCATTTCCATTTAAAAATTCTAAAAATTTAATTGTATCTTCAATCTCTTTTATAAAATCTTCTTTTTCCATCTTTATCTTTTCTGCACCTCTTCAGTTTCGGTTTGTTCTTTTACTTTTGAAAGTAAAATTTCATAATTCTTCCCTAATTTGTTTAAAAGATTAAATCTTTTTCTATTCCATTCCATCTCTTCCTTTTGGATTTTTATTTCTTTTAAAAGTCTTTTTATGCTTTTAAGAAATTTATCTCTAGGAACTTTCTTCCATATTGAATATACCCAATCACCCATTAGAATTTTGCTCATTTTATCTATTGCGAATCTCCAATGGTAGTATTTAGTAAGAACTCAACTCTCCTAACTGGGTGTTTAATCATCCTCAATAATTTGTTCATTTGGTTCATTAACAATTTTTTATATTCTTTCCCTTCTATTCTTGCCTCTTCAATTCCAGACTTTATGGTTTCTGCTTGTTCCAATATCTGTTTTTCTGTTGGGATTTTCATTTTTCCATCTTTGGGTTTTTATTTCCGTTCCACATTATTTAAAATTATATAATTTTTTAACTTTCCGAATTATTTCTTTCTCTTTTCCTTCTCTCTCTAAAATATCTATTACTTTTATTAAAGAATCTAAATTGAATTTATCTTTAGATAGATCCTCTAATAGTTCCAATCTATAATGCTCCAATTTTCCATCTTCCTCTATAATAATTTTCTTTACTACATCAATCAATTTCTTCCTTTCAAATTCTTTTAATAACCAAACATACTCTGATTTAGTTGGTATTATTACAGGAACAGCTTTTCCTATATGTTCTTTGTTAAATGGAATATGTGCAGAAGTTCCAAATGGTTTAACAAATCCTTCTTTAATTGTTCCTTCAATTTCTTTCTCTTGTTTTGTTATTTTTATTTTCATTTTCTTTTTTTTAAATCTCTAAGAACATCTAAGAGAGGACTTTTTATCTTTCCACCTCTTAACCTATACAATTCTTGTTTTAAAATACCCAATTCATATTTTTCTGAATCATTTAATCCTTGTTTTAATTTTTCTCTACAAAAATCAGGCAAATCTTCATCTTTTAATTTTTTTGCTCTTTTCATAACTTTTGCAGTTAGATAAATATAAATTTCTCCATATTCATGACTTATTGGAGATCTCATGCAGGCTGTAAACAAGTAAGCCAATAGTTCTGCATCTCCAATTTCTTCTTTTCCAGTAATTACTCCAATAAGACCATTAATCATTCTTTCTTGTTTTATTTCTTCAAGAATCCATTCTGGAATATCTTTAGCCCATCCAGAATCAGCAACAACTAGTCTATTTGTTTTTTCTTTCATTTTACTTCTTTTAATAAAAACCTCCTATTTCTTCTTCCATTGATTATTAAAGGATGCTCTCCTCTTTCAATTAAAGTACTTATTCTTGAACCAATATGCCAAGCACCATAACCAGTTTGTTTAAATTCTTCTAATAATTCAAATTTCCTATACTCTTCACTATTAATTAAGAAAAAACCATCTTCTAAATTTCTCCAATTAAAATCTCTTTCAATTAATTCTAATCCTTTTCTTTCTGAAAAATCAATAAATCTTTTTTTAGTACTTACTGCATTACAAGATTCGTCTATGGAATTTAAAGCACTTATTCCTTCTCTTACTATTTGTGTTTGCTCTGTTTTCATATATCTATTAGATATAGATGGTTTATAAATATCGTGGTGATAGAGTATACATAATATATATCTATTTAAATTCAGAATTAATCTATTTTCTTTTCTTTTTAGAAGAAGATTTAACTTTAATCATTCTCTTTTTTGGTGGTTCTATTATAAATAAATCTCCCTCATGTTCATAAGCTATACTTTCTTGTTTCCATTTTCTTCCCCAAGATCCAACTTGTTTTATCACCTGTTGTCGATGTTTCTTAAAATCACTATTAGTGGCAAAAGTAGTAACTTTCACGACCTTTTCCCTTACTAATTTCCCATTTCTTAAAACAAATCCTCCTGTTGCTTTAACACTTGTATAACCCCCAAACTTATTAGAAAGAAACCTTCTAACATTATTTACTCTAGTATTTAATTGTGCTTTAGATATTTTTTTTTGAACTTTGATTCCAGATGTGGAAGGAACTGTTACTGCCTGTTTTACTGGAAGATGAAAAGTTCTTTTCTTTTGATTTGAAGTTAGATTTAATTTTCCTACTCTTACCATTGTTAAAATGAACTTTCTTTATTTAAATAATTTTCGCATTTCCCTACTTTATTCAAGCCAAACATCACATAGAGCATTGGTAGGGTCAAGTTCACAATAATCTGCTAATGTTCATTTTAAAGCTTCCAATTCTTAGGATTAAGAAACCCCCCACCATATCTTTTTCCTGGCAAGGAATGAGCAATGCCTCCTGCTGGTGTGATGCTCTGGGTAACAACTCTCGCACTTCTTAAACTATCTCTCTCCCCACCACCTAAAGATCTATTATAAGCACTTTCAATTGTATGCAATATATTTAATACTAAAATTTCATGTCTTGATTTCTTTTCCATAGATGTCATTCCCATTTGTTCATAATTAATATAAACAACATCTGATAATTCATTTCCTAAATCAAATAAGATCTCATTTATACGCTTATCATCATAATTGGACAAAATAGTATTTCTATTTAAGTAAAAGGAAATGACATTCATAATTAATTGAGCTCCATAATTATTTAGTATAATTAAACTTTCATCATCTGGTGTTTCATAAGTTATGTTTCCTTCTCCATCATCCTTTATTATATCACCTTTTAAAAGGTGTTCAATTCTTTCAAGAATATTATCAAGTTCTAATTGCCAGACTATAAGATTACTGTCTTGTGCCTGATTGAATACAGTCTGATTTGCAAAACCAGATAGCTCATTAATTTTATTATCTTTAGCCTTCATTTCTTGTTCCAGCAATGCTAAATGCTCGTTAGTTATTTCTTCTGGCATTTTTTAAAATTTTCTTTACCATTATCTTTTTCTCAAATTTTTCATTCTAGTTGCTCTTCCCTTTGCTAGTGCTGCTAACTGGGCAGGTGAAGATTTTCTTTTATTAGGAATTGTAGTAATTCTTCTCACAGGATTTTTTCTTGCCTGTTTCTGCATTTGAGCTATTCTCTTCCTTAATGTTATTTGTCTTTTCTCTTGTCTTGTGTCAAGAAGATGTTTCTTTCTTTCAATTACTCTCCATTTTCTCAAGGGAATTTTTTTACCTTTTACAATTTTAAATTTTCTGAATTTCTTTTGTGTCTTTGAAGCATAGCCAGTTGGAGCTTTCAATGTTCGTTTTGATGGTTTTCTTCTTGAACCTTTTAATCCAGCAGTTCTTGACAAGCTTGTGTCCGTAATGTAATTTCTCAAATCTTCTGCTTTCTTTTTCTTTATTGGTCTTTTTGTAACTCTGATTAATTTAGGTTTTTTTCTTCCTTTCTTTCTTAATGGTCGTGCATAAACATGATAACTTCTTGCTCTTCTCTTTTTTACTTTTATTTTCTTTTTCTTTATTCTTGGAATTTTTATTGGCGGTTTGATAAGAGGTTTTCCTACTCTTGGTCTCGCAAGAGGTCTTCTTCTAACAATTACTTTAGGTTTTATTTTTGGAATTCTTTTTGGAATTCTTTTAGGCGGTCTTTTTGGAATTCTTTTAGGCGGTCTTTTTGGAATTCTTTTAGGCGGTCTTTTTGGAATTCTTTTAGGAAGTCTCCTCGTTCTTGGTTTTATTGCAATCGAAAGAGATTTTCTCCCCAGAGGGTATCTTGATTTGGATATATATGAGTCAGATATAGACGAAGTAAACCCTGTTTCTTTCTTTAGATTTTTTCTCAATATTTTTAATTCTTTTGCATTAATTTTTCCTTTTCTCGCTTTGCTTAATAATTTCTTTGTTAATGGTTTTGCTTTTACTACTGTTGCTCTAACAATTGGAACTCTTTTTCCATCTATTAATGTTACTGCAACTGTTTTTTGTTTTTTTATTATTTCTCCTGGTGCTAAAGTTATTTCTATTTCTCTTGTTTGAAAACCTAATGGCTTGAACTTTCCAGTTTTTTTTAACTGAAATTTAACTAAAGCTTCACTCTCTTTTAATGTTAAAGTTTTTCCAACTTTCAATTTCTTTTTTACTGCATCAAATATTTTCGTTTTAGGAAAAGCCTGAACTTTAACATCTTCAAAAATTAATATTTGGGGCTTTGAAGTTTTAAATGTTACATCTCCAGAAAGAACATCTCTTAAACTTGCTTCTTTTTCTGTGCCTAATCTTAGAAATCTTTTTCTGACTACTCCCTCTGGGTCAGCGAAAAAAGATCTTTCTAATAGTCCTTTCTTTGCTTCCTTACTTACCCTTTTATCTAACTGAATTAATTCTTTAGGGGTAATTTTTCCTTTGTCAAATTTCTTTAATAATTTTTTAGTTACTTTTGTTAATTTTGCTTCACCAGGAATTGGCTTTCTAATAATTTTTCTGGTTTTTATAATTTTAACAAGCCTATTAGCTTGTGCAGATACAACAACTGGTCTTTTCCCAATAAATGGTGTAGGTATTCTTGCTCTTCCTATTTTAGGGCTTATTTTAATCGTTAATGTTTTCCCTACTTGTTTAGAAGGGATAGTTATAGATTTTCCTTTTACTACTTTTGCAAATTTAGGAGAAAGTTTTGTAGCGACAGGGGAAATTATTTTTCCTGTTGCCTTAATTGTCCCACCAATAATCTTAAAGGTAAAAATATCCGCTCCTATTTTTCCTATTCCTGCAGTAGGATTTGTCTTTAATAATTGAACTGTGCCTTTAGCATCCTCTATAAAATTTTCTGGAATCTTCTTTATATTTTTAGGATTTTTTATAAGGGCTAACAACCCAGCAGGTAAATCTTGCATTTCAAGTGTTCTTCTAATAAACATTGATGTAAATGAAAGTGGTTCAGTCAATATTTTTTTTCCTAAATTTCTATCTCTTTGAAGTCTTGACCTTGATAATGACTCTCCAAATTCTCTCCAACTTTTTCTAGAAAATATGTTTACTGGAACTTTCTTTTTAATATCTTCCACCACTCTAATTTCTTTAGCCCCCCTTTCTCTAATTCTCTCTCTTACCTTTTCCAACTTAGGAGTTAGTTTAACATCTTTTCCACGCAACTTTTCTAATCGTCGAACTTCATCTTCTTCTCTTAATCTTCTTTTCTCTCCTTCGGATAAAGAGCTCCATTCTCTCCTCTCTCTTATGCGTTGTCTTTGTTTTAATCGAATTAACTCATTATACCTTTTTTGTTCTAATCCTTTTTTTCTTATTGACTCTCGTTGTAATTCTTCTATTCTTCTTCTTTCAACTTCTGCTTTTTTTTTAGCTTCTTCCCGTGCTAGTGCTTCTCTTTTTGCTTTGGCTATGGCTTGTTGCTGTGCAACATATTTTGCAGGGTCTGTGATTACTACTCCTCCACCTCCGAAAGTTCTTGTTCTTGGATTATAAACTTGACCTGTTGCAGGGACAATGATTTTGGCTGAGCCAGTATAACCTGCAAAACCTGAAATTTCAGAAGGTTTAATAAAAATCGTTCCTGCCATCTTTATTTATCTTTTCACCATTCTTTTTGATAATATCTATTAGAATTCTATATTTAAAAATCTTTGTTAACTTAATTTTTTGGATCTTTTTTATTCCAACATCCCCCCACGCATATTAGATAGAATACCCAGAATATAAAACTCCAAACAGCAACGGCAACTGCAAAAGACATTACTACATCCATCATATAAAGTTCTTCGTATTTTCTTAAATCACCTAATGATTTAAGAAAAAAGTGAGCAATAACTATCAACCAAAAATACCATTTCTTGAAAGTCCATTTCCAAAAACTTTTTTCTTCCTTATGTTCCTTTCCCATTTTTTCAAAACAAAAGTAAGGTTTATAAATCTTGTTAACAAACATATTTTATGCCCAAAAAAGATTTTTCCGAGGGAGATGATGTTTCAGATTATGGAAACTGGAATGTTGCTGCTGATTATTCAAGATTAAAAATTATGAAACAATTATATTTAGCAGACGAATATGAATTAATAGCCACTTTTGGTTTTTCAGATTTTATCGATGAGTTAAGTGTAGAAATAGGAACAGATATTTTAAAAATAAGAGGCTTTAAAAGGTTAATTAAATCTTTGATGATGGTAATTAATAATTCAATATTTGCAATTAAAAAAGGGCACAAAGATACTTTAAAAAAATTAAGAAAAGAGTTAACTCGTTACTGGAAAATTATTCCAACTTTATTTGAATACAAAGTTGATCAAAGAAGTAAAACAAAAGAACTTAAATTAATTTCAAAAGAATATAATCCAGCACTTGAAAGAGTGATAGAAATAAAAGCAGAAATAAATGAACCCTTGAATAGATATGATTTAATATTCACACATAAAGAAGATTTTGATCCAGCAGCAGCCAAGGCACTTATCAAAAAAAGATTAATGGAAAGGGGTTAAGATGAAAATACTCAGACTTATTTTGGGAGTTGGAGTTCTGTTAATCACATTCAAGATAGGGCTTGAAATTAATTATATCTATGCAGCAATCTTATTAGTGGTTGGAGTGGTTCTTGTCCTCACTTCCTTGGGAAAGAGCAGAAGATGATACTTGGACTACTTGGAACTTTGCTGACATTAGTACTTATCATTTACGCAATCAGTCAAATTATCAAAGATAAAAGATGAAAATTTTGTGGAGTATAAAAGATTTAGTAGAAGTAGTGAAAGAAAGACAAAAAAATAAATTTGATGCTTGTATAGTTGTTTCAGGGGCTAGGGGTAATGGAAAATCAACTCTTCTTTTTAAACTTTTTTTAAGAATAGGAAAATTTAAACCATGGAAACAGCAAGTCTATTCTAGAAAAGATGTTATGAGCTTATTAGAAAAATTTAAATTTGGCTTGATCTTAGATGACGAAGCAATAAGAACTAGTTATAAAAGAAACTTTTTTGATGAAGACCAAAAACTTCTTATACAAATGCTTAATATGTATAGAGATAATTTTAATATTTATGCTGCGGCTGTTCCAGATTTTTACAGCTTGGATAAAGATCTTAGGTCTTTGATAAAAATACATATCCATATTATTGAAAGAGGTTTGGGTGTGGTACATATTGCTAATGAAGGAACTCTGTATTCTGATGATTGCTGGGATATTGCATACAATAAAAAAGTAGAAGAGAAGTGGGCGAAAAGAAAACAGTTTAAT
>SDBU01004234.1_pt1 | contig 17716 bp, 14 predicted proteins | sample 2277071 | NCBI WGS metagenome assembly SDBU01 (sample SAMN10397929, study PRJNA504765) | marine sediment metagenome | isolation source: marine sediment core GS08_GC12, 126 cmbsf | place: Arctic Ocean: Gakkel Ridge, Loki's castle | collected 2008 | reverse complement strand
TCAAAATCAAGATGTTATGCCACATTGTCATGCGGCGGTTACCACCATGATTATACTTCCCAATCTTGGATTTGGTCAAATTTTTAAGCGAACCGAAAGTAATGGAAAGCCTAATGATCTAATATCCAACTTCCAACTTCCAATTTCCAATTTCCAACTTCCAACTTCCAACTTCCAGACAAGGAGGATACAAATGGCCAAGATTGATTTTGGAGGGACGGTGGAAGAGGTCGTCATGAGAGACGAGTTTCCACTGGAAAAAGCTCGTGAAGTTCTGAGCGATGAGGTTGTCGCCGTCCTGGGTTATGGGGTGCAGGGGCCGGCCCAAGCTCTTAACATGAAAGAGAACGGCATCAACGTCATCGTAGGGCAATGGCCCGGTGACACGGCTTACTGGGAAAAGGCCCTGCGCGACGGCTGGGAACCCGGCAAGACGCTCTTCTCTCTCGAAGAAGCCGCGGAAAGAGGCACCATTGTTCAGTACCTGGTCTCTGATGCTGCTCAGATGATGACCTGGCCCCAGATAAAGCCCCACCTGAAAGAGGGCGATGCGCTGTACTTCTCTCACGGGTTCTCGATAGTGTACGGCGATCAGACAGGCGTCGTTCCCCCTGAGTTTGTGGACGTCATCATGGTGGCGCCCAAGGGGTCGGGGGTCAGCGTGCGGGCCAATTTTCTGGCCGGCAGCGGCATCAACAGCAGTTACGCTGTGCATCAGGACTACACGGGCCGCGCCCTGGAGCGAACCCTGGCCCTCGGCATCGCCATTGGTTCGGGCTACCTTTTCCCCACCACCTTTGAGAAAGAAGTACACAGCGACCTCACGGGGGAAAGAGGGGTGTTGATGGGCGCACTCGCCGGCATCATGGAAGCTCAGTATGCCACCCTCCGCAAGAACGGGCATAGCCCAAGCGAGGCGTTCAACGAGACCGTCGAGGAACTGACCCAGAGCCTGATCCGGCTGGTTGACCAGAATGGCATGGATTGGATGTACGAGAATTGCAGCGCCACGGCGCGGCGCGGCGCACTCGACTGGCGCCACAGGTTCCGAGAGGCAGTCATGCCGGTGTTCGAGGAACTGTACGCCAGTGTTGTCGCCGGTGAACAAACGCGGATCGTCCTCGCAGCCAACAGTGCGCCCGACTACAAAGAGAAGTTGGACGCGGAACTGCGTGAGATGCGGGAATCGGAGATGTGGCGAGCGGGCGCTGCCGTTCGCGCCCTTCGGCCAGAGAATTGGGGGAAATGAAGTTCAAAGCTCAAAGCTCAAAGTTCAAAAAAGGAGGATCTCATGGACGAGAGTGGGGTTAGTACTCAAGATACCGTCATGATTTTCGACACTACCCTGCGCGATGGAGAGCAATCACCCGGTGCGGCCCTCAACGTAGATGAGAAGGTTGAAATCGCTCACCTGCTGGAACAGATGGGCGTGGACATCATCGAGGCTGGCTTTCCCATCTCCTCGCCGGGCGACTTCAGGGCCGTACAGCGCATCTCCAGAGAAATTCGCCACTGCGTCATCTGCGGCCTGACCCGGGCCAACCAGAAGGACATTGACGTGGCCGCCGAAGCGTTGCAGGGGGCGGCGCGACCTCGCATCCACACCGGCCTGGGCGTGTCCGACGTCCACATCGAGTACAAGCTGCGCACCACGCGCCAGAAGGCGCTGGAGCAGGGCGTGGAGGCGGTCAAGCACGCCAAACGCTTCGTCGAGGACGTGCAGTATTATACCGAAGACGCTGGCCGGGCCGACCCTGAGTACCTCTACCGCGTGCTAGAAGCGGTGATTGAGGCTGGGGCAACGGTGGTCAACATCCCCGACACCACGGGCTACACAACTCCCCAGGAGTGGGGCGCGCTGATCCGGGGCATCACGGAGAACGTGCCCAATATCCACCAGGCAACCATCTCCGTGCACTGCCACAACGATCTGGGGATGGCCACGGCCAACTCGCTGACGGGCATTGCCAACGGCGCTCGCCAGGTAGAATGCACTATCAACGGCATCGGCGAGCGAGCTGGCAACACCTCGCTAGAGGAAGTGGTGATGGCCCTGCGCACCCGCCGTGACGTCTTCGGCGTGACCACCGGCATCAACACCCGCCTGCTCTATCCCGCCAGCCGGCTGGTAAGCGATCTGACCAGCATCGTGGTGCAGCCCAACAAGGCCATCGTGGGAGCCAACGCTTTCGCCCACTCGTCCGGCATCCACCAGGACGGGGTGCTCAAAGAACGCACCACCTACGAGATCATCAACCCGCGCGACGTCGGCGTGCCCGATTCGGACATCATCCTCTCCGCCCGCTCAGGGCGACACGGCCTGCGCCATCGCCTGGAGCAACTGGGTTACAGCCTGGACGACGAGGCCCAGTTCGAGAAAGTGTACCACCGCTTCCTGGAGGTGGCCGACAAGAAAAAGACGGTGGACACCCGCGACCTGGAAGCCATCGTGGCCGACGAGGTGCAAGTGTTCTTTGAAGAGACCTATCACCTGGAACACGTGCAGGTGTCCTGCGGCGACCACAGCATCCCCACCGCCACCGTTCGCATCCGAGGGCCAAACGACCAGATCTTTTGCGACGCCGACCACGGCAGCGGGCCGGTGGACGCCGTCTACCGGGCCATCAATCGCGTCATCGGCGAGCCGAACGAGCTCATTGAGTTCTCCATCCAGGCCGTTACCGAAGGCATTGATGCCGTGGGCCGGGTGACCATTCGCATCGAGGCCGACGATCCGGTCAGCGAGAACGGCGTGGAGCGGCGGGTTTTCAGCGGTCGCGGTGCCGACAACGACATCGTGGTGGCCAGCGCCAAAGCCTACATGTTCGCGCTCAATCGGTTGCTGGCCGCTCGACGCGAGGCTGAACTTGGGGGGTAATGCGTCAATGGGTTAACAGGTAACGAGTCAACAAGTCCACGCGGTAGTACTACAACGTGACTTTCCTCTTCCACCTGCTACAGAGGGGCGTCCGCGCCCCGGCTTGGCGGGTCCGGGCCGCACAAAGCAGGGCGAGGACGCCCCTTAATAGCCCCTGGGTCGGATTTTGGCCCAGTTTCAGACAAAGTAACGTTGCAAAGGTAGAGCGTGAGAACAAGGAGGCGGGGATGACAACAGTAGCTTTCCAGGGGGAAAACGGGGCTTATTCGCAGGAGGCCGCCCGCCAGTTCTTTGGGGCGGACGTGGGCACTTTACCTTGCCGAGCGTTTGAAGACATCTTCCGCGCCGTGGAGGAAGGGAAGGCTGACTACGGGATTCTGCCCATAGAGAACTCCATGGCTGGGTCCATAAATAAAGCCTACGATCTGCTGTTGGACTATGACCTCAAAATTTGGGGTGAGGTGCTGTTGCGGGTGCGCCATTGCCTGCTGGCCAATCCAGGTGCCAAACTGGAGAACATTCGGCAAGTCCGCTCCCATCCCCAGGCCCTGGCCCAGTGTGAGCGGTTCTTGCTCGATCGGGGGATGGAGGCTGTGCCAACTTACGATACGGCCGGCAGTGCCAAAGAACTGGCCGCCGTCCCAGAGGAAGACGTGGCTGCCATCGCCAGCGAATTGGCCGCTCAGGTTTATGGCTTAGAGATTCTGGCCGCCAACATTGAGGACTACCAGTCCAATTACACTCGATTCTTCATCCTGAGCCATGACGATCCACCCAAAGGGGAACGAAACAAGACCTCATTGGTCTTCTCATCTCGGCACGTTCCCGGCGCCCTTCACGATTGCCTGGGTGAGTTCGCTCAGCAAGGTATCAATCTGACCAAACTGGAATCGCGCCCCCGACGCAATAAACCCTGGCACTACGTCTTTTATCTGGACTTCGAGGGACACTGGCAGGACCCAGAGTGTGAAAAAGCCCTGCTTGGCTTGCTGCGTAAAGCGTCTTTCGTCAAAATCTTGGGATCTTATCCCGCGGCGACGAGTGAGTGAGCGGGAAATCATCCCAATGCATTACTCACATCGAGTTTTATGACAAGCATCCTGAGCTTGTCGAAGGATGCGGGTTTGCAAGAGCACACCCTTCGACAGGCTCAGGGCGCTCAGGTAGAGGAAGTTGGAGGAACACAGACTATCATGGACATGACAATGGCTGAGAAAATTCTGGCGGCCCACTCAGGCGTCGAGGTCGTAGAGCCGGGACAGTTTGTTGATGTCAAAGTGGACGTGGTGCTGGCTAACGACATCACTGCCCCCATCGCCATTCGGGAATTCGAGCGCATCGGCGTGGAGCAGGTCTTTGATCGGGACAAGGTGATCATGGTGCCCGATCACTTCACCCCCAACAGGGACATCAAATCGGCCGAACAATGCAAGATCGTGCGCGATTTCGCCCGGCGTCAGAACCTGACCCACTACTTTGAAGTGGGCCGGGTGGGCATCGAACACGTACTGCTGCCAGAGCAGGGCCTGGTGCTGCCCGGCGATGTGGTCGTCGGAGCGGATTCCCACACCTGCACCTACGGCGCGTTGGGGGCTTTCGCCACCGGGATGGGATCAACTGACATCGCTGTGGTCATGGCTACCGGCAAGATCTGGATGAAAGTGCCTGAGACCATCAAATTTGTTTACTACGGTCGGCTACCGGAGTGGGTGGGCGGCAAAGACCTCATCCTTCACACCATCGGGCTTGTCGGCGTGGATGGCGCTCGCTACCAGGCCATGGAGTTCAGCGGCGAGACCGTGGATGACCTTTCTATGGCTGGCCGCTTCACCATGGCCAACATGGCCGTTGAGGCTGGAGCCAAGGCCGGGCTGTTCGCCTTCGACGAGAAAACCCGCGCCTACGTCGAGCCCCGGGCCCGGCGGCCCTACACCGTTTACGAAAGCGATGCCCCCCCTTCATCCCCCCCAACCCTTCGACAAGCTCAGGACACCGCCTTGGGGGGGAAAGAGGGGGGGCGCTACGCCCAGGTGATCGAGATAGACGTCTCCAAACTGGAACCTCAAGTAGCCTTCCCCCACCTGCCCAGCAACGTTCGGCCTTTGAGCGAGGTAGGCGAGGTGCCGATTGACCAGGCGGTCATCGGCTCTTGCACCAACGGGAGGCTGGAGGACCTGCAAGTCGCTGCCCAGGTGCTGAGTGGGCGGAAAGTGCACCCCTACGTCCGCTGCATCGTCATCCCCGGCACCCAGGCCATCTACCTGGAGGCCCTGCGTCAGGGTCTGGTCGAGACCTTCGTCGAGGCGGGAGCAGCGGTGAGCACGCCAACCTGCGGCCCCTGCCTGGGCGGACATACGGGGGTGCTGGCCGCCGGCGAGCGGTGTGTCGCGACCACCAACCGCAACTTCGTGGGCCGCATGGGTCATCCGGAGAGCGAGGTATACTTGGCCAACCCGGCGGTGGCGGCGGCATCGGCAGTGCTGGGGCGGATCGGCGGCCCGAATGAAGTTCAAAGTTCAAAGTCCAAAGCTCAAACTTCTAACTGAGGAGAACCCCCATGAAACTAACCGGCAAAGTTTGGAAGTATGGGGCAAACGTGGACACGGACGCGATCATTCCCGCTCGCTATCTTAACCTTTCGACCCCGGAAGAGCTGGCTGGGCACTGTATGGAAGACATTGACCCAGAGTTCGTTCAGAAAGTGCAGCCAAGCGACATCATCGTGGCTACTACAAACTTTGGCTGCGGCTCGTCGCGGGAGCACGCGCCGCTGGCCATCAAGGGGGCGGGGGTGAGCTGCGTCATCGCCAACACTTTCGCCCGTATTTTCTACCGCAATGCCATCAACATCGGCCTGCCCATCCTGGAATGTCAGGCGGCAGTGGAAGGGACCGACGCGGGACAAACTCTGGAAGTGGAGCTGGAAACAGGGAGAATCCACAACCTTGACACCGGTCACACCTTCCAGGCCGAACCGTATCCTGAGTTTATGCTGGGCATCATTCAGGCTGGGGGCCTGATCGAATACACACGAGTTGGAGGTTAGAGGTTGGAGATTGGAGGTTGGAGGTTGGACTTCCAACTTCCAACTTCCAACTTCCAGGGAGGTATAGCTATGCAAGCTAGAATCGCTGTTCTGCCGGGCGACGGCATCGGGCCAGAGGTGGTCGCCGAGGCAGTCAAGGTGCTGAAACGAGTGGCCGAAGTTCATGGGCACTCGTTCAGGTTCGAGGAGGGTCTCATTGGCGGGGTGGCGATTGATGAGACTGGTTGCCCCTTGCCCGACGAGGTGCTGACCTTATGCCAGGCCAGCGACGCCGTCCTCCTGGCCGCGGTGGGCGACCCCAAGTACGACGATCCAACCCTCAAGGTGCGCCCTGAGCAGGGGCTACTGGCCCTGCGCAAGGGGTTAGGAGTCTTCGCCAACCTGCGGCCCGTCAAGCTATACAAGGAACTGCTCCATGCCTCGACGATCAAGCCAGAGGTCATCGCCGAGGTGGATCTGGTGGTGGTGCGCGAGCTCACGGGTGGCATCTACTTCGGCGAACGAGGGCGCAAGACCGTCGGTAGCGCGGAGGCGGCCTATGATACTCTGCTCTATTCCGTCCCTGAGGTCGAGCGGGTGGTGCGCCTGGCCTTTGACCTGGCACGACAGCGGCGCAAGAAGGTGACTTCGGTGGACAAGGCCAACGTACTGGAGAGCTCCCGCCTGTGGCGCGAGACGGCTGAGCGGGTGGCCAGCGAGTATCCCGATGTCGAGTTCGAGAGCATGTACGTGGACATCGCCGCCATGCGCCTGGTACGCTATCCCAGCGTGTTCGACGTCATGGTCACAGGCAACATGTTCGGCGATATCCTCACCGATGAGGCGTCCATGCTGGCTGGCTCGATGGGCATGCTGCCCTCGGCCTCGCTGCGGGGCGACGCCTTCGGCCTGTACGAGCCCATTCACGGTTCCGCGCCCAAATACACCGGACTGAACGTGGTCAATCCCATTGCCACCATCCTCAGCGGCGCCATGTTGCTCCGTTACTCACTGAGGTTGGAGAAGGAAGCTGCTGCTGTAGAGGCTGCCGTGGCTGCCGTGCTGAAACAGGGCTACCGCACCAGGGACATTGCCGAAGAGGGGAAACAGCAGGTCGGCACCCAGGAGATGGGAGATCTAATTGCTGGTCAAATCTGAAGTAAAGGAGTATCACCATGTCTATTCCCAAATCAGAGAAAATCTGGTTCAATGGTCAATTCGTGCCCTGGGACGAGGCCCAGGTGCACGTCACAGCCCACGTGCTACATTACGGCTCCAACGTCTTCGAGGGCATCCGATGCTACAGCACCACTCAGGGACCAGCCATCTTCTGCTTGGATGCCCATGTTGACCGCCTGTACAAGTCGGCCAGAATCTATCGCATGGAAGTGCCCTATTCGCCGGAGCAAATGCGACAGGCCATCATGGACACGGTGCAGGTGAACAGTCACCAATCCTGCTACATCCGTCCACTGGTCTTCCGTGGGGTTGATGGCCTGGGGCTCGACCCGCGCCAATGCCCGGTGGAGGTGGTCATCATCACCTTCGAGTGGGGCCGCTACCTGGGGCCGGAAGCTTTGGAACAAGGAGTTGACGTGTGCGTATCCTCCTGGGCACGCATGGCTCCCAACACCTACCCGGCTTTAGCCAAGGCGGGAGGGCATTACACCAATTCGCAACTCATCACCCTGGAGGCCCTGGAGAACGGTTACACCGAGGGCATCGCTCTGGACGTGTTTGGCCACGTGAGCGAAGGCGCTGGGGAGAACATCTTTCTGGTGGAGAGTGAAGTCGTCCGCACCCCACCCCTGGCCTCGTCCATCCTGGGCGGGATCACGCGAGGTTGCGCCATCACCCTGGCCCGCGATCTGGGATACGAGGTGCGGGAGGAGCTGATTCCCCGCGAGGCCCTCTACATCGCCGATGAGGTCTTCTTCACCGGCACGGCGGCTGAGATCACCCCTATCCGCTCCATTGACCACATCCCCATCGGCACTGGCCGTCGCGGCCCCGTCACCGAGCGCATCCAGAGCGAGTTCCTGGGCATCACATCGGGCCAGGTGGCGGATCGGTATGGTTGGCTTACCCCGGTTTAGGGAGATTAGAGATTAGAGATTGGATATTCGGCTCTATGACACAACCCTACGAGATGGGGCCCAGCGGGAGGGAATCTCCCTCTCGCTGAATGATAAGCTGAAGATCGTCCGCAAGTTGGACGAGCTCGGTATCCATTATGTCGAGGGAGGGTGGCCCGGCTCCAATCCCAAAGATGCTGAGTTCTTCGCCCAGGTCAAGGGGATGCAACTGGAGCAAGCCGTCATCACTGCCTTTGGCAGCACGCGGCGGGCCGATACGCGGGTCGAGGATGATCCCAACATCAGGGCCCTGCTGGAGGCGGAAACCCGCGCGGTGGCCGTCTTCGGCAAGAGCTGGGACTTGCACGTGACCCAGGTGCTCGGCACGACGCTGGAAGAGAACCTGGTGATGATCGCCGACAGCGTGAGCTACCTCAAGGCTCGGGGGCGGGAGGTCATCTACGATGCCGAGCACTTCTTCGATGGCTATAAAGCTGACGCGGCCTATGCCCTGCGCACGCTGCAGATAGCAGAAAAGGCCGGGGCCAACTGTCTCGTCCTCTGCGACACCAACGGGGGCACCCTGCCCTCGCAACTGGTGGCCATCATCGAGGAGGTGAAGAAGGCCACGTCCGCTCCCTTGGGCATCCACGCCCACAACGACAGCGATTTGGCCGTGGCCAACTCCGTGGTCGCTGTGCAGGCGGGCGTCGTCCACGTGCAAGGCACCATCAACGGCTACGGCGAGCGCTGCGGCAACGCCAACCTCTGCTCCATCATCCCCAACCTCAAACTCAAGCTGGGCCACGATTGCATCAGCGATGAGCAATTGCGCCAACTGGCCAGCGTCTCTCGCTACGTCAGCGAGCTGGCGAATCTGGCCCACGACGCCCACCTGCCCTACGTGGGCCACAGCGCCTTTGCCCACAAGGGCGGCATGCACGTCAACGCCCTGCTCAAGTGCGAAGAGAGCTATCAGCACATTGACCCGTCCACGGTGGGTAACCACAAGCGGGTGGTGGTCTCGGAGCTTTCGGGCAAGAGCAACATCGCCTACAAGATCGAGGAGCTCGGCCTGAATCCCTCTCTTGGCCCGGACCAGACCTGTAAGATTCTTCAACAGATAAAAGATTTGGAGAGGCAGGGGTTCCAATTCGAGGGGGCGGAGGGGTCGTTGGAGTTGCTCATCCGCCGGACTCAGCCGGGGTACAAGCCACCTTTCGAGTTGATTGATTTCCACGTGCTGGTGGAGAACCGTCAGGGTCGGGGGATGCTGGCTGAGGTCACCATCAAGGTGCGGGTAGGCGACGAGGTCATGCACACCGCCGCTGAGGGCAACGGGCCGGTGAACGCCCTGGACCTGGCTGCCCGGAAGGCCCTGCTGCCGTTCTACCCCCAGTTGGCCGAGATCCACCTGACCGACTACAAGGTGCGCATCCTGGACAGCGAGGCCGGCACGGCGGCCCAGGTGCGCGTCCTCATTGATTCCGCCTGGGGGAGCCGCACCTGGAGCACGGTGGGCTCTTCCCCTAACATCATCGAGGCCAGTTGGCAGGCCCTGGCCGATAGCCTGGAGTATAGCTTGTTGAACGGGCTCGGAGCTTGACGTCCATGTGTTGCGGCGATAGCTGAGGTATAGAAGCCGAAAACTGTGTAGCCAGGCTTGACTTTCATCTCCCTTTATGCTATCATATCCCCAGATTTGGGAGAGGGCTGGGGATGACTGGCAAGCCGTGGGACGAGACTATCAAAGTCAGTTTTTTGGGGCGTGAGGATTACTTTGCCTACTTATTACGCCTATGCCACGGCATCAGGCAAGCTGCTTCACGCCCGGAGGACACCGCATCCTTAAGTCATAGCAATTTATCGGTATCTCAAAAGCGTGGAGCAGACAGGCCCACGCTTTTTTGATTACCTGGAGGGTGACCCTGGACAAAATCAGGGTTTTGTGGTATCATTGGGACAAGTAGGGAAAACCGCCGCGAATGCACCAGTGCGGCAGAAAGCGATAGAGTTTCTCAGTAGCCACCGAAGGCTTCTTTGCGTTGGCAATGATTCTGCTTTCGGCTGTTGTTTTTCTGTGGTCAAGAAGATTGGCCATGAATTGGGCGAACAAGTAGATGCCAAAGGAGATTACCATGCAATGCGAACACAAGTCCAAGCTATTCTTGGCCGTTTTGATAGTCTTTTCCGTTACCGGGGTGCGATTCCAGGCGCCGTCATTGGCCGCGCCTGTCACCGGTAGCGCCCTCGCCCTGTCCAGCAAGTTGAAGGAGCTGGGAGCCTACGGCAAGCTGCCCCTGAGCTTTGAGGCCAATCAGGGCCAGACTGATGGCCAGGCGAAGTTCCTGTCCCGCGGCAGCGGTTACACCTTGTTTCTCACCGCCAGAGAGGCAGTGCTGTCCTTAAGCCAGCCCGACGCACACGCTGTGCTGCGCATGCAACTCCTCGGCGCCAACCCCGATCCCCAGGTAGTAGGGCTGGACGAGCTGCCGGGCAAAGTCAACTACTTCATCGGCAACGACCCGCAAAACTGGCGCACCGGTATCCCTACCTACACCCGGGTTTGGTACCATGACGTCTACCCCGGCGTTGACCTGGTCTACTACGGCAACCAGGGGCAACTGGAGTACGACTTGGTAGTGGCCCCCGGCGCCGACCCCAAAGCCATCCAGCTCCGCTTTGAGGGCGCGGACAAGATCAGTCTGGACGATCAGGACAACCTCATCGCGCACATCGCCGGTGGCAAGGTCATCCAGCGCGCCCCCGTCATCTATCAGGAAGTGGGTGGTGCCAGACAGGAAATCTCCGGTGGCTACGCGCTCCAGGGCGAGGGTCGGGTTGGCTTTCAGGTGGCCGCCTACGATGCCAGCAGGCCGCTGATTATTGATCCGGTGTTGGAATACTCCAGCTACCTGGGCGGCAGCGAGCGCGACTATGGCCACGGCATCGCTGTGGACGGCGCCGGCAACGCCTACGTCACGGGCGAGACCCACTCGGACAACTTCCCCACGACCGCGGGTAGCTTCCAGCCCACCGCGGGCGGAAGCATAGACGCTTTCGTGACGAAGTTTAGCGCCGACAGCTTCACCCTGATCTACTCCACCTACCTCGGCGGCGACGGTATTGACGCGGCCTACGCCATCGACGTGGACGCCAGCGGCAACGCCTACCTGACGGGCCTGGCATCGACCGACTTCCCCACGACGCCAGGCAGCTTCCAGACTGAGCACGCCGGTGGCACAGACGCTTTCGTGGCTAAGCTGAACGCCGCCGGCTCCACCCTGGTCTACTCCACGTTCCTCGGGGGTAGAGGCTATGACCAGACCTGGGGCATCGCCGTGGACGGCGACGGCAGCGCCTACGTGACGGGCTCCACCCTAAAACCGGGGGACGACTTCCCCGTTACCCCCGGGGCCTTCCAGCCCTCTCGCGGTGGGCCCGACCCCGCTGCCTTCGTCACCAAGTTCAACCCTACCGGCTCCGCCTTGGAATACTCTACCCACCTCGGCGGCAGCGAGACAGACAGCGGCTACGACATCGCCGTGCTCGGGGGGTACGCCTACGTCACCGGTAGGACTGGTTCGACCGACTTCCCCACGACCGTGGGGGCCTTCGACACTACCCTCGGCGCCAGCACCGACGCCTTCGTGACCAAGATGAATGCCGACGGCTCCGGCCTCGTCTACTCCACCTACCTCGGCAGCAGCCGCGGTGACGTGGGCTTCGGCATCGCCGTGGACCTCACCGGCCATGCCTACGTGACGGGCGAGACCCATTTTGACGACTTCCCTACGACGCCGGGCGCCTTCCAGACGAGCCGGGGCGGCTCGGCCGGCGATGTGGACGCTTTCGTGACGAGGCTGAACGCCGCCGGCGACGCCCTCATCTGCTCTAGCTTCCTCGGTGGCAGTAGTGTAGAGCACGGCGCCGGCATCGCCGTGGACGGCGCCGGCAACGCCTACCTGACCGGTTGGACCTCTTCGACCAACTTCCCCATCGTCCATCCCATCCCCGGCGGCAGCGAGAACCAGGACGGCGAGGTCTACGTGACCAAGGTGGATACCGAGGCTTGCGCCATCGTCCACTCCAGCTTCATGGGCGGCAGCGAGAAGGACCGCACCGGCGGCGACAAGGGGGACCCCGCCGGCAACCCCATCGCCGTGGACGCCGAGGGCTGCGTCTACGTGACGGGCCGGACCAAGTCGACCGACTTCCCCACAACGCCGGGCGCCTTCCAGGCCGCTTTCGGTGGCCCTGATGCTGACGCCTTTGTCGCAAAAATCTGCCCCGGGGCTTTCATCTACCTTCCTCTTGTGGTCAAATAAGAAGTCATACGCAATCGCTGGGAAATAGAAAAACATTGAGACGGGAGGAACAGCCATGAAGACAATCCAAATCGAGGTTTCCATCTCTGCACCACCCGATCTCGTTTGGTGGGCTTGGACGAGACCTGACCGACTACAAGGTGCGCATCCTGGACAGTGAGGCCGGCACGGCGGCTCAGGTGCGCGTCCTCATTGATTCCGCCTGGGGAAGCCGCACCTGGAGCACGGTGGGCTCTTCACCTAACATCATCGAGGCCAGTTGGCAGGCCCTGGCCGATAGCTTGGAGTATGGGTTGTTGAACGGGCTCGGAGCTTGACGTCCATGTGTTACTGCGGTAGCTGGCGAAGGAAGCTGTCACCTCTTCTCATCGTATCTTGAGAAGAGGTTTTTCATACTGATTGCGATTTGCTTTCTCTGCTCCTCTATGCTACACTATTCATTGAGAGGGGGTGAGCCCAATGAAGCGAAGAAGACTTGCGGCGACGGGGTCGGTGGGGCTGTTGCTCTTGGCTATGGGGCTGGTGGTAGGCCCTGTGTCCCCGGTGGTGGCCCAACCTGATCTCAATTGGTCAACCGAGACTGTGGACCCAGGTGAGGTTCCTCCGCTTTGGGGGATGGATCTGGCGTTGGATAATAGTGCCAACCCCCACATCGTTTACTTTTCTGGGGATCTCTATTATGCCTACCAGAGCGGCTCGACCTGGTTCATCAACGATATCCACTCTGGAGTAGGTTGGTATCCCTCGATCGCCATTGACTCAAGTGGCTTTGCGCATTTCAGCTACTTTGCCAGTGAGCCGTGGCGTCTTTATTATGCCACAGACGAGTCTGGAATCTGGAGCGTGGAGATTGTGGAGTACTCCCAAATATCCTATACCTCCATTGCTTTGGATAGCTCCGACAACCCGCATATCAGTTATTACGACGCTTTAGCTGGTGAGCTCAAGTATGCCAAGAGAGTGGGGTCGGGAGGAAACTGCGGATATGAAAACTGGAGCCTGACAGGCACGTGGGATTGCCAGGTCGTGGACTCTACCGATGATGTGGGCAGCTATAGCTCGCTGGCCCTCGACAGCAGTGATCTTCCCCACATCAGCTACCGCGACGCTACCAACGATCGCCTCAAGTACGCCAGATGGATCAGTAGCCCCCCAGGGTGGCAAATCGAGACCCTGACATCGGGAGGCTCTTTCACCTCGATTGCCCTGGACGGCAGCGACACTCCCCATATCGGGTTCGTGGGGGATGGCGTTCGGTATGCCCACAAAGATGGCGTCGCCTGGGACTATGAGTACGTTGATGCCGCTCTTGATCCTGTCTACGCGACTTCGCTGGCCCTGGACAGCGGAGGGACACCTCAGATCAGCTATTGGAATTGGGATACAAAGCAGGTGTGCTATGCTGTCCGGGTGTCATCGGGAGGCAACTGTGGCGTCGGTGGGAATTGGGATTGCGAGACCGTCGCCTCCGCCGAGCTACTAGGGGAAACTGCGCTGGCCATTGACGGTAGCGATACCCCTCACCTGGCTTACTCAGGCAGCCTCAACTACGCTGTCAAGAGTGCCGAGAGCTGGGCCATTGAGCCTATCCCATCCTATGTCGGCCAGTTCAGCTCCATAGAGTTGGATAGTAGCGGCCATCCCTCGATTAGCTACTATGATGCCACTCACAGTGATCTGAAATACGCGGCGTGGAACGGCGGCGGTTGGGATGTTGGGTGGGTCGCAACCACCGGTGAGGCTGGCAGGTATAGCTCCCTGGAGTTGGACGCTGGTGGCAATCCCCACATCAGCTACAGCGCAAGTGGAGATCTCAAGTATGCTACCCGGAACGGCGGGAGTTGGAGTAGCGAGACAGTGGATTCCACTGGCGAAGTAGGTAGCTATAACTCTCTGGCTCTGGATGGAAGCGGCCACGCCCACGTCAGCTACTTTGATGATACCAACGATGACCTCAAATACGCTACCAACAGTGGAGGGGCCTGGACCACCGAGGTCGTTGACCCAGGCGGGGGTGCCATGACTTCGATTGGTGTAGATACCAGCGAGGTCCCTCATATCAGCTATTTCAGCCTATCCAATGAGCTTAAGTATGCGGTGTGGGTAGGAGGGGGAGCAGGGAGTTGCTTTGAGGGAAGCAACTGGGACTGCGAGGCCATCAACGGAGGGCTCTACGGCGCTTACAGCTCCATAGCGTTAGACGGAAGTGCGAGTCCTCACATCATCTTTTCCTCCCAAATGGAAGACCTGAAGTATGCCACCAAGAGTGACGGGAGCTGGACCATCGAGACCATAGATACAACGCTGCTCCCTTCACCTTTGCCGTTCAGAGGCTCCATCGCTTTGGACAGCGCTGATGTCCCCCACGTTGCTTACCACGATGATGTTTTCTCTGAACTCAAGTATGCAGTCCGAGTGGGATCAGGGGGAAACTGCGGCACTGGCGACGCCTGGCAGTGTGAAACCATCGTTTCCGACCCTCGATTGAGCGCTCCCTCCCTGGCGCTGGACTCAAGCGACGCCCCCCATATCAGTTACGGTGCGAGTGGAGAACTCAAATATGCTGTTGGTACTTCTGGGGAGACGCCGACACCCACGCCGACAGCCACCAGCACACCAACGCCTACGGGAACACCCACGCCCACGGCTACAGCCACTCCAACTACCCCGGTCAAGACACCAACGCACACGCCGACCTCTACCTGGACAGCCACGCCCACTCGCACACCGACCCGCACGCCCACTCCCACCAGTACGCCCACCGGCACGATGCCCCCGACTCATACCCCGACTCATACCCCCACTCCCACTCCGACCCCGACCAGCACACCAACGGCCACTCCAACTGGCACGGCCACCTCGACGGCCACTGCCACCCCTACGGCTACCGGGACTCCACCTACAGGCACCATCATCGTTGACGACCTGGACGATGGGTTCATCCGCCACGGCACCCCGGAGTATTGGTGGGAATCCTCCATTGGCTACAATGATCACATGTTCTGGACCTACGTGAATGGCAATACCATTGACAACTGGGCTGAGTGGCGTCCTGGCCTGTTGCCATGTGGCTTCTATCAAGTCTCCGTCTTCGTGCCTCGCCAGAACGCCACCACCTGGAGCGCTCGGTATGAGGTCTACCACCGGGACGGCACCGAAGTTGTAGTGGTAAAGCAGATTGTTTACTATGATGAATGGGTGAGCCTGGGCACCTACAAGTTTGGTGGTAGCGCTGAGGAGCATGTCCGTCTCACCGACGCCACAGGCGAGGATCTCAACACCTGGCGGCAAATCGGCTTTGACGCCGTAAAGTGGGAGCTAGAAAGCCCGTGCACGCCGACGGCCACGCCGACAGCAACGGCTACACCTACAGCGACTGTAGCTTGGCGTCTGTATCTGCCCCTCGTCGTCAAAGACTACAGCTCCGGCATGTAGGTCCGGTTAAGCTCGGTAGACGCGTGGCGTTCTACCAACTGCGAATTCTGGGTCCAATTCAGATTCATCAACAACATCAAAAAAGCGTGGAGCACACAGGCCCACGCTTTTTTGATTATGTGGGACATTGCCTCTGCCGACGGCGACGGGCACCGCCATGCCTCCTGCTACTATGAGCACACCGACGCCCAGTCCATTGGCGACTATGGTGACGATGACCCCGGTCCCCGCTGTGACTGCCACGCCATCCCCCACGCCCAGGGCGACAGCAGCCGAGATTTGACAACACCGAGATTGCGGTGTATAATATAACAAGCGTTAGATAAAGGCAAGCTCATTCTGATTCGAAAGGCTATCTCATGGAGGAGCACACAGCCCGGGATGCAATCTTGCGGGCAGCGAGGAACCTCTTCACCAGCAAGGGATTCGCCAGCACTACGGTGCGGGAGATCTGTCGAGAGGCAGGTGTGACCGCACCCGTGCTTTACTATCACTTCGGCAACAAAGAGGGCCTCTTCGACGCCGTTGTGGAGGATACCCTCACCCTGGATGGCTTCCACGCCCGGCTCCGAGAGGAGGTCGCGGCTTGCTCCGATCCCTGGGCCAAGCTGCGGGCCTACGTTGGCACCTACCTGACGCACTACCCCACTGATATGCTCAACCCCGGCCTGCACCTGAACAACTCCACCCAGCTTCACGGAGCCAGCCTCCGCCAGCTCAGCTCGGGCATCGAAGCCATCTACCAACTGGCCAGAGAGATCCTCCAGGCAGGGATCGCAGCCGGCCAGTTCCGGAAGGTGGACGTTGACACCATGGCTGCCTGTCTCATGGGCACCATTGATTCCTTCGTACGGGCGCAGGTTTATCTGGGAGTGGAGTATGACTTGGAAAAGGTCACTGAGTGCATCGTGGATCTGTTCACACATGGATTGATAGTCAAGTCCAACGAAGCGTTGTAAGCAGTTGGCTAGATGGAAAGGAGGCATGCGATAGCTAAATGAGGAACGCTGAGCGTGCGGTGCAGACGAAGGTGATAGACCATGTACGACAAGGATAAAGATAACCATACGCCACCCAAACGCCAATACCCGCCTTTCTATGAAAAAGTTGTGCCCATCGCCCTGGGGATCATCGCTATAGCCATCATCATCCTGCTGCTCATCATCATCGGTGTGGCCCTGGGCCTGTTTCCAGGCGCAAGATAATCACTTGCGAAGTTTGACCTGCTGCAAAGCGGCGAGTCCAATTTTCGTCATCATATCCAAGGAGGAACTATCATGAGCGTAATCAACACCCTGCTACCTTTCACCTCGTGCATTGTCAGCTTTGTCTTCGCCTTTTTCGTATTTAAGCGCTACCTTGCGCGCAAAGGCACCCACCTGCTGCTATGGGGCATCGGCCTGGTGTTCTACGGCATCGGCGGCTTCTGCGAGGCATACTACGGAGCCTTTGGCTGGGATTCACTGATTTTCCGCCTGTGGTACCTGTTCGGGGCCATCCTGGTCGCCGCCTGGCTTGGCCAGGGCACGGTCTATTTGCTGGCCAACCGGAAGTGGGCCAACGGGCTGATGGTGCTACTGGCCCTGGGCTCGCTGTACGGCCTGATCCGCGTTTTCGGCGCACAGCTCGACCCCAGCCTGATGACCACCAGCGTCCACACCGGCAGCGAGCTGAGCGGTCACGCCATTGTTACCCCCGGCGTGCGCACCCTGACGCCCTTCTTTAACCTGTACGGCACGGTGACGCTGGTGGGCGGCGCGGCATGGTCGGCCTGGATTTTCTGGCGCAAGCGCATCCTGCTGCACCGCACCATTGGCAACATTCTCATCGCCGTGGGGGCCATTCTACCGGCTTTTGGTGGGACGTTTAGTACTACACAACCGCATTTGTGTCATTGGCGCTTTTGAGCTAAGATACTTCCGACTCTGAGGGAGAGGAGAAGGCCAATGACATCCGAAGAATTGGAAGGCTGGCC
>SDBU01004233.1_pt1 | contig 17717 bp, 23 predicted proteins | sample 2277071 | NCBI WGS metagenome assembly SDBU01 (sample SAMN10397929, study PRJNA504765) | marine sediment metagenome | isolation source: marine sediment core GS08_GC12, 126 cmbsf | place: Arctic Ocean: Gakkel Ridge, Loki's castle | collected 2008 | reverse complement strand
ATCCGGGCCTTCGAGACCCACACGGGAATCAACCTCATTATCGACGATACGCCGGAAGCCGTGATCATCTCCAGCTTCGATCCGATCCGACGCGAGGTCGGCCGGCGAACACTGGAGAAACTGATAGCCGATGGGCGTATCCATCCGGCGCGGATCGAGGAGATGTTCGAAGGTGCTACAGCTGAGGTAGAGGCTGAGATCAAAGACCTGGGGGAAAAGGCCACTCTGGATACGGGCATCCACGGCCTCCATCCAGAACTTGTGCGTGTCTTGGGTAGGTTGCGCTGGCGTACGAGCTACGGCCAGAATGTCTTGCAGCATTCCATTGAAGTGGCCCATCTGGCCGGGATAATGGCGGCCGAGTTGGGAGCGGATGTGGCCCTGGCCAAGAGAGCCGGCCTTTTACACGACATTGGCAAGGCCATCGACCACGAGGTTGAGGGACCGCATGCCGTTATCGGTGCCGACTTGGCGCGGCGGTTGAACGAGCAGTCCTTGGTCTGCCATCCGATCGAGTCGCATCACGCTGACAAGGAACCGAAGACCGTTGAGGCCGTCCTGGTGCAGGCGGCAGACGCTATTTCGGCCGCCAGGCCGGGTGCACGCCGAGAGAGCCTCGAAAACTACGTAAAGCGCCTCGAAAAGCTCGAATCGTTGGCCGAATCGCGCGCGGGCGTCGAGAAGACGTTCGCCATGCAGGCAGGACGCGAGATACGTGTCATGGTCCGGCCTGAAGAGGTCGATGACGCAATGGCGGTGATGCTGGCGCGCGATATCGCCAAAGACATAGAAGACCAGCTCGAATATCCCGGCCAGATCAAGGTCACGGTCATCCGGGAGAATCGGGCGGTCGAATACGCGAAGTAGCCGGCGTCCCGATGAACCATGTCTTCAAAGAAGCCTGACAAGCTCTTAGATTTCGTCACTAGCCTGGCGGGAGAAGAGGTACTGAAGGTCGAAGAGGACTTAGGTGCCGGCTTCTACAAGCTCAATATCGGTGAGGCTGAGCGGCGTCAGGCCAGATTAGCTGCTGATACCATAGCGTTTCATCTTGCGCCATAGGGTTGTGGGCGAGATTCCAAGCTCCGAGGCTGTTCGTTTGCGGTGATTGCCGTTGCTTGCGAGCGCCGAACGAATCGCGTGTGCCTCGGCCTCGCCGAGCGCGCCCGGCCCCGAAGATGGCATTTCTTCCGCCGCGCCGTCGGGCTGATCGCCGATTGAATCACCCGTTACGAAACGAGGCAGGTGCCTCAACTCGATCCGGCCGGCTTCACAGAGGACGAAGCCGTGTTCGATGATGTTCTGCAACTCGCGGACATTCCCGGGGAAGCTGTGCCGCAGGATCGCATCGGCCACCTCGGACGAAACGCCGGCGATGTCCTTGCCCTTCAGGATGTTGAAGTAATCCACGAAGTGATCGATGAGCAACGGCACATCGTCGCGTCGTTCGCGTAGCGGCGGCAACTCGAGGGTGACCACATTCAGTCGATAATAAAGATCGTCCCGGAACTTGCCTTCGCCGACCAGATCGCGAAGTGGGCGATTGGTGGCAGCGATGACACGCACGTTGGCGCTTTGAGGCGTGACGCCACCCAGCGGCTCGAAAGTCCGGTTCTCTATGACCCGCAGGAGTTTCGTCTGCGTGGCCAGGGTAAGCGTCTCGACCTCATCGAGGAAGATCGTACCACCATCGGCGAGCTCGAACCGGCCGGGCTTGTCTTTCCTGGCATCGGTGAACGCACCCTTCTTGTAGCCGAAGAGCTCAGATTCAAGAAGTGTTTCCGGAAGTGCGCCGCAGTTCACGATGATGTACGGACCGTCACAGCGCGGACTCAGATCGTGAATCGCGCGGGCGAAGAGCTCCTTGCCTGTACCGCTCTCGCCCTCGAGAAGAACGGTGCTCTCACTTTCTGCGACCGGCGGAAGGATCTTGAACAGGCGGCGCATGGGTGCACTCTTCCCGACCATGTCGTGAAAAGTGTACGAGTGGGTTAGCTCTTTGCGCAGCTTCTCGACGCCGGAGAGGTCCCGGAATGTCTCCACTGCGCCCACAATACTACCACCGCCGGCGCGGAGTGGTGCGGCGCTTACGCTCAGCGGAACCTCGTTCCCGCTGGAATTGAGTATCGTAACTCGCCGGTTCGCGACAACCTCACTCGATGCCATCGCCTCCAGAACAGGGCAGCGGTTTTCGCAAGCGTCAGCGCGCAGCACATCAAAGCACTTGCGTCCGATGGCCTTATCTCGTGGGATCCCGGTGATTCCTTCCGCCGCAGGATTGAAGGCCGTAATGTTGCGATCCGCGTCGACCGCCATGATGCCGTCCGCGACGCTCTCCATGATCGAATGGTAGAGCATGCCGGCATCAGACACCCCCGTCGCTTCGCACGTAGCTCTTGAGGTCGAAGTCTCTGCCGTTGCCATCAATTCTGCTCCCCGTACCGACCGCACCGGTGAAGGATCAGCCGGGGCCGTCAGGCGTTCAAATCTGCAACGCTGCAATGCTAACGTCGCAGAATTGCAATGCAAGCGACGTGCCAGACCGCCCTTAACCCGTCCGTATCACCTGGAAAGGGGCTTCGGCCGGTCTGCGGGGCCGGCACCGGTATGGCATGATTCGTGTTCTACTGGCCTTCAGGTTCCCGGTTCGCAAGGGCGAATCCCCGGGATAACGCGGATCGCGATTTGCGGATCGGACCGAGCAGACGACTCGGTGGATGGCGAGGGTGGCGAAGATGCGAGTTGCGGTTGCCACTTGCAGAGGGAGGGTCAGCCAGCGGCTTGACTGTGCGGACGAGCTTGTCGTGTTCAACGTACGGGATTCCCGAGCACGCGACCGCCAAGATCTCGACCTGCGTGAGTGGCCGCCGCACGGGCGATCGGCACGGATCGTGCGATTGGAGATCGACCGGCTGATATGTGGTGCGGTCAGTAGCTTTGATGAAGCCGGCTTGGATAACTCGAAGGTGCGACTGATCTTGGGTGTAACCGGCCCTATCGAGGCGGTCATAACTGCGGTTCTTTCAGGGGCAATCGCATCGGGGCAGAGCTACTGGGAAGAGCAGCTTGACGCGCGCCGGCGAGGTGCCTGAAGCCAAAGTCCTGGAGCGACATGGATTGATTATTTCCGAACCATGGACAGGTGGCGGCAGCACAAAGAAGGAGAGGGTTACCTGATGGTCACACTCAGTGAGGCTGACATCCAAGACGAGCACGCCCATTGGTGCGATGACTTCGCTTTGTGGCTTCGAGACGTCGAACGCTGGCAAGCTCGTCATGACATTGCTTTGGGCGAGCTCAGGCGCCTGTACGCTTGTATCATCGCTCTGAAGTCTGCGGCGCGCGGACACGCCGACACCATCGCTACGTATGAGGACATCTGCAACGGTCATGCTGAGGCGATCGCCAACGGTCCAGAGCGCGGACGATGTGGAGCCATGACATTCGTTCACAATCAGGTGGCCGCGAGACATGCCCACATCAAGGGCGACCACGAACGAGTTAAAGAGTTCCATGGTTCGGTAATGTTCAGACTTAGGGAGCTTGTTGAAGCCGTTGGAGTACGTGGCAAGGAAGGGGAGACATGCAACCCGATCCAATGACATCGCCAGATACGCTGGCGGTCCAGGCCGGGATAGCCGATTACGCGTTCCGGCCGGTCGTACCGGGTAAGGACTGAAACAGGTGCTCGCGGATCGACAAGAAAGGGAACTATAACATGACCAATACTGACCATGCGACTATGCAACGCGATCATACGCGCTGGTGCAAGGAGCACGCCAGGTGGATGGAGGACATCAGCCGCTGGCAGGCTCATCACCGGTCTACACTCACGGAACTCAAACGCCTGCAGGCCTTTATCAGCGCCCTTTATAGCGCCGTGAGCGAACATAGCGAAGCCATTGTTTCGCACGAGCTTGTAGTCAGCCGTCACGCCCACGTGATTCCGGACTGTCCGGGGAACGGCGTGGAGCACGACGCTATGTCATTCGCCCACTCCAATTTGGGGGCAAAACACGTTCACGTGAGTCGTACCCACGAGAAGATCAGGAAACAACACGATGCGGTTGCGGGCAAACTGCAGAAGCTGATCGACGCCATGGGCAACACCCACGACTTGGATCAGCGCCCAGATCCACCCCAAGAGCAACATCCGGATTCTGAACGGTTTGGGGATGCGGATTCACCCCGGCCGTCTTGCTCCAGTGAAGGTGAGAAGATAGGAGAGCCATGCACCAAGATCCCATGACATCGCCCGATACGCTGGCGGTCCACGCCGGGATAGCCGATTACGAGTTCCGACCGGTCGTGCCGCCCATCTACCAGACCTCGACGTTCATGTTTGACAACGCCGACCAAGGGGCGGGCCTCTTCAACGGTGACGGAAACGGGTACATCTACACACGTATGGGGAATCCGACTGTCGAGGCCTTGGAACGATGTATCAGCTCGCTGGAAGGGGGAGCTAGGGCACTTGCCTGCAGTAGCGGGATGGCGGCGATCCACACAACGCTGGCCGCGTTGCTGCGAGCTGGAGATCACATCGTGTGCAGCGACGTGGTGTACGGTCCCACATGCACACTGATCGGGGAATTCCTAACACGGTTCGGCATCGAATCCACCATGGTCGACACCTCAGACCTTGCAGCCGTAACACGCTCAATCCTGCCGAACACCAAAGTCATCTACATCGAGACACCGGCCAATCCGACCCTGGTTGTTACAGACTTGGAGGCCGTCAGCAGGCTCGCCCACGATCGACATGCCATCGTTGTCGTCGACAACACTTTCATGAGCCCGATCCTGCAACAGCCGCTACGATGGGGAGCTGATGTTGTCGTTCACAGTCTCACGAAGTTCTTGAATGGCCACGCCGATGTGGTAGGCGGGGCGATTATCGTGAAAGACGAATCGCGTTACCGTGCGTTTCGCAAAACGCTGAACCATCTCGGCGGTGTGCTGGCACCGTTCGAGTCGTTCCTCGTCCATCGTGGGATCAAAACCCTCCCGCTCCGCATGAAACGGCACTGCGAGAGCGCCTTGACAACGGCGAAGTTCCTCTCGATTCATCCCACCATCGAATGGGTCCGCTACCCCGGGCTTGAAAGCCATCCTCAGTACGACATTGCTCAGAAACAGACCAGCGGTGGCGGCGCTGTAATCAGCTTTAGTCTAAGAGGCGGTCTTGAAGCCGGCAAGAAGATGATGAACGCCGTGAAGTTGTGCGGCTTGGCGGTCAGTTTGGGTGGCGTCGAAACGCTTATTGAGCACCCCGCCAGCATGACACACGCTACGATGGGACGCGAAGCGAGGCAGCGCGCCAAGATCACGGATGGGTTGGTGCGTGTTTCCATCGGGATCGAGGATGCCGATAACATCATCGCCGACCTGGATCAGGCACTTGACCAGGCGACCCAAGCGTCTACGCCTCGCGCGAGCGACGCCCGCCGACAGGCCGACGACTTACGGTGCGGAGCTGGACCTCCTGTGGACTCATGCGCTGGACAACTGCGATGATCAGCCGGTTTGAAGGCCATACGCCGATGATTGGCAACTCGTCTTACGTTCACGATAGCGCTGATGTGATCGGCCAAGTGACCATCGGTTCCGGATGCTGGATCGGCCCCGGCGCACGCCTTCGCGGCGATTACGGCCGAATTGCGATAGGTGACAACACCAGTGTCGAGGACAACTGCGTCGTTCATGCCCGGCCCGACGACGAGACGAGGATTGGTAGTTGGGTGACGCTTGGCCACGGCGCCATCGTCCATAATGCCACGATCAAAGACTGGGCCGTGGTAGGCATGGGGAGCATTGTGTCCGATTGGAGCATCATCGGTGAATGGGCGGTGGTTGCTGAGGGCGCAGTTGTACGCCAACGTCAGGAGGTTGCGAGCGGAACGATCGTTGTGGGCGTGCCTGCGCAGACGCTTGGACGAACGGTCGAAGATGCATACAAGGCGGAGTGGAGGAGCTTCAAGAAAATCTATGTTGATCTCGCGCGGCGCTATCGAGCAGAGCATGAGCAGGCGCGTTGATGTTTGGGAGAAAGATCATGGTCGCAAATAGCATCGGGCAGAGCAACCTGAAAAGCGAGCACGCACGTTGGCGCGATGATCATTTGGCCTGGGCCGCCGAGGTACAACTATGGGAGACAACTTTAGATGCCGTTCTATTTGACATCGAGCTGGCATTGTGGGCCACGCAGCATACGAAGCTTGACCGCTGTTCACCTCTCGAGGACCTTGAGCGGATGTATATAGCTCTCAATGACCTCGCTGCTGCGCTCCGCGAGCACGGGGATAAGATTCGCGAGCACCAGGCGGCTTTGATTCAGCACCGACGCCAGCTGGCGACGGTCCAGAGCTCGGATGCCTCAGATGCGGCGACACCGGGGCATCGGATCATGGCCGTTGTGCACGATGAACAGCGCGTATTTCGCGAAAGGTTCAGGGAGTGCTTCGACGTGGCAATGCGCGAGATCCGGTGCCTGCTCGAAACAAGGTCCGGAGCACATTGAATTGCGCCGGCGGCGAGTCGCTGGTGAGTGGCTCAGGCGTCCTGCCAGCCGGGAAGAAATGCCACTCGAAAGGAGAAAGGGACGATGTCGCGTTTTTCGGTGGATGTAGCAATCCCATTCGTTCTGCTCATGGGAGCCGCCTCACAGGCGGGGGTGGTCATCGAGTGGGTCTCCGTTGGTGACGCGGGAAATGAACCGGACATCCGGTATGAGACCCCTGGTTACGGCGGGGTCGACTACGAATACCGCATCGGCAAGTACGAGGTCACCAACGGTCAGTACATCGAGTTCCTTAGCGCCGTCGCGGGCCTCGGGGATCCAAACGGGCTGTACAGTGTCGAGATGGGCGGCGACTACGGCGGGATTGTGCGGACCGGGTCCGGGACGGAAGGTGATCCGTGGATCTACGGACCGAAAGGCGGCGACACCAACTGGCTCAATAAGCCCCTCAACTACGTTAACTGGTACGACGCATTGAGGTTCGCGAATTGGCTCGGCAATGGGCAACCGACAGGCGCTCAAGACGTTTCCACGACCGAGGCAGGAGCATACACGCTGTCGGGTCCAACGTCAGTTGACGAATGTGTTCCGGGTGAGCACCTGCACTGTCCCGACGCCGAAGTCTGGCTTCCCACAGAGGATGAATGGTACAAGGCGGCGCACTACAAAAGCGGCGGCACAGACGTCGGCTACTGGGACTATGCAACACAGGGTAATACAGTCCCTACAAGCGAGCCACCACCGGGTACGGACCTCGTCAACCGCTCTGCGAACTACGGCGGCCTAGGTCTGCCGTATTACACGACCGACGTGGGAGCCTACACAGCCAAACCCTCCGACAGCGCCTACAACACCTTTGGCCAGAACGGCAACCTGTGGGAATGGAATGAAGCGGACATATTTGGAGACGGGACCTCTCGAGGCCTTCGCGGCGGTTCGTGGTGCTGCCCCGGGTTCTTCCTCTCTGCTTCTGTCCGCAACAGTGACATGGCAACGATTGAGGCACATAATGTCGGTTTCCGGCTCGCCAGCTCCGCAGTGTCTACGCTGTTTGACTTCGCAGAATTCCAGAACTGTTTCTCGGGTGTCGGTGGCGCAGTCTTGCCCGGGTGTGACATCTTCGACTACGAACCGGACGACGACGTTGACCTCGATGACTACTCCGAGTTCCTCCTGACGTTCAACGGCTCGTAGCGGCTGCGCTGGTGCCCCGAGTGTGTCGAGTTTGGAACGACCGTCGGCGTGAGTCGAAGCATTGGCGCGATTCTCTGATCCGGCTTTCTTGGGATTGCTGTCGTGAATGAGCCGGTCGAACGACAGGCCACAGACGTGATCCTCGAGTCCATCGCCGACGGCGTGTTCACCGTCGACGAGGACTGGCGGATCACCTCCTTCAACCGGGCAGCTGAGCGGATCACCGGGGTGTCACGCGAGGACGCGATCGGGCAGAGTTGCTGCGACGTCTTTCGGGCTAGCATTTGCGAGAACCAGTGCGCTCTCAAAGAGACTCTGAGGAGCGGCCGACCGGCCGTCAACAAAGCGATCTATATTCTTGATGCAACAGGGCAACGCGTTCCCATTAGCATCTCGGCGGCAGTCTTGAAGGACGCCAAGGGCAACGCCATCGGGGGTGTCGAAACGTTCCGGGACCTTAGCATGGTCGAGGAGCTGCGCAAGGAGTTGGAGGGGACGTACACGTTTGCGGACATCGTCGGCCGCAGCTCCGCCATGCGGCAACTCTTCGAAGTAATGCCCCAGATCGCCGACAGCGACAGCACCGTGTTGATCGAGGGCGCCAGCGGGACGGGCAAGGAGCTCTTCGCTCGGGCTATCCACAACTTGTCAGCTCGCCGCGATAAGCGTTTCGTCGCGATCAACTGTGGCGCCCTTCCGGATACTCTGCTGGAATCGGAACTCTTCGGGTACAAGGCCGGTGCGTTCACGGACGCCAAGAGGGACAAACCCGGGCGATTCGCGGTTGCGGAAGGCGGGACCGTTCTCCTGGATGAGATCGGCGACGTGTCAGCAGCCATGCAAGCTCGGTTGCTTCGCGTGCTGCAGGAGCGAGTTTATGAGCCGCTCGGGTCGGTCGGACCCATTGAAGCGGATGTGCGCGTGATTGCGGCCACGAATCGAGACCTGGCCAAGCTGGTTCGCAAAGGCACGTTCAGGCAGGACCTGTTCTATCGGATCAACGTGATACGGTTGAAGCTGCCGGCGCTGCGCGACCGCCGTGAGGACATCCCGCTTTTGGTGGAACGCTTCATCAGCAAATTCAATCGCCTCCAGAACAAGGATGTGGCTGGAGTCTCAGACCAGACGCTGGCGATCCTCATGGGACATGACTACCCGGGCAACGTTCGCGAGTTAGAGAATATCGTCGAGCACGCGTTTGTGCTCTGCCAAGCCGGCTTGATCGAACCGTGCCACCTACCGCCAACACTGTGGGCCGACGCGGATCTCAGGCTGCCACGAAGCAAAGGCGCCCGTACGTTGGAAGCCCTCGAGATGCTTCACATCATGGACGCCGTTCGCCGACAAGGCGGCAACCGCACAGCTGCCGCAAAGGAATTGGGCATCAATCCCAGCACGTTGTTCCGGAAGATCAAGTCGCTGGGGATCGAGCTGCCGGACCGAGGCCATCCCACCGAGAAGAAGTAGGCGCGGAAGCATTGCATCTTGCAAGCCTGTCGCCTCGCTGCCCGTTGCAAAATGCAAGTCTCTCCCAACGGCGGCACGAAGGGGAAGTTACCCTAACTCCTTTGTTTGTCAGTAGTTGCCTCACCACCAACCGTTGACACGTCGCCTAGCACGCCCCGTGCTCCACAGGCTGGTGATGATAGTGGCTATACCAATTTGGAACGGGAAGGTCTCTCCCGTCTTCGACGTCGCCAGGTGTCTCCTGGTCGTGAACCTCAATGGCGACGCCGAGCCCGACCGGGCCGAAGCGGCGATCGAAGCGACCGAGCTTGCGGCCCGAGCGCGGCGCGTGACCCAACTCGGGATAGACGTGCTCATCTGCGGTGCCATCTCCGTGCCGCTTGAGGAAATGCTCAGTTCCACAGGCGTGCGGGTGATCCCACGAACGTGCGGACGAGTGGAAGATGTCCTGCGGGCATTCGTCTCGGGTCGCCTGACGGACAAGGCATTCCTGATGCCGGGGTGTTTCCGCGGGGCCGGAAGCTGTCAAGGTGGCAAGGGGCGAGTTGGTAGAAGAGCCGGTGCTGGAGAACGAATTGGTCGAGGCCAAGGAAGTAGAGGACAACGCCGCGGTGGAGGTCACCGCGGGCGAAGCAACTGAATGAAAGGAGATTTGTCATGCCAGCTAAGGATGGAACGGGTCCGATGGGCATGGGGCCGGGAACGGGACGACGTATCGGCGAGTGCGCCGGGAACGCGGATGTTGAATCGGTGCATGCTGGGCCGGGTCAGGGTTGTGGAACGGGCCACGGACGCGGGCGAGGCTTTGGAATGGGTCCTGGTCGAGGACGGGGCCGGGGTGGCGGCAGAGGCCGGTGCTACCGCGGCGGCGGCGGGGAGAATGCAGGCCCGGGGCCCGGACGTTGCGAGAGTGAACTGACTCGCGAGCAGGAAGTTGAAACGCTCAGGCAACAGGCCGAGCATCTCAAGAAAGCACATGAGGATGCCTGCGAGCGGATCAAAGAACTGGAGACTACTCAGAAGGAGTGATCTGGCAGGAAACGCGTTAGGCGGGAGCCGGAACGATGAACAGGCAGACTCGAATGATGGCTTACTCTGTAGTGGTCAAGGGTGCACTGGCCGCCATCAAGTATGCGTTCGCATGGATATCCGGCAGCATTGCCCTTGCGGCCGACGCAACGCACTCGCTGTGCGACGTTGTGCCGGCGGCCGTCATTCTGGTCAGCCTGTTCGTCACTGAGAGAAGAACCCAGCGATTCCCGCGCGGGCTGCACAAGATCGAGAACCTTGTCTCGTTACTTGTCGCATTTGCCATCCTCTACGCCGGATATGAGATTGTTCGCGGCGCTATCGAGAACCAGTCCACGGGCCCCCTGGCCAATGCGCCACTCGCCCTGGCAGGTGCTCTCTTCAGTGCCGTTGTTCTCTGGGTTTTGGCCCGTTACGAGCTCGCCGTGAGCCAGGCCACCGGGTCCCCAAGCATCAAGGCCGACGCAGTCCACAGCAAGGCCGACGTTCTCTCATCGGTAGTGGTCGCCGTGGGCGTCGTGGCGGGATTCGCCGGCCTGTACATTGACTGGCTGGCCGTCGTCGTGGTCTCACTGCTTGTTGTTGCGGCAGGTGCCAGGATACTCGTGGATTCAGTCACTGTGTTGCTGGACGGGACTCTTGACCCGGACACACTGAAAGCCGCCAGGGAGATCATTCTTGCTCAGCCCGGGGTAACCGCTGTTCGAAGGCTCGACGGCAGAAACAGCGGCGCCTACAAGATCCTGGAGATGGAACTGGAGATGGGCGCCAAGAATCTGGCGGTTGCACACGCTGCGTGCGACGACTTGGAGAAAGCCCTACGCCGTGCAATTCCGCATCTCGATCAGGTGCTGATCCACTACGAACCTGCCCACGAGGCGAACATGGCGATGGTTTGCCCCAAAAGGCGCGGTCGTGACCGCCGGGTGGATCCCTGCCGCACGTATGGAATCATGAGAACAAACCGCGCTATAGCCGGCGCAACGTAAGGAGGCACGTATCATGAAGAGTCAACTTCGCAAGATTCTCTCGAGGCTGCTGGACTCGCTCAACGGAGCGGGAATCGACGCCGACAGCATCCTTTCCGGGTCAGGAAAGGACCAAGGGAAGGGTCGCGGCAGCAGTGGACAAGGGAGCGGTGGCGGAGGTGGAGGGGGCCGTGGCCGCGGAGGAGGTGGTGGTGGTCGCGGAGGTGGCGGCAAGTGTGGCGGAAGAGGGGCCGGTCGGTAGGCGCCACCCGTCAGACATACTTGCGGGCATGGGAGTCGGCACACCAGTCGGGTTCGTATGGACAATGCCAACTTTGGTTTGTCTTTCGGAGGCATAGACGATGTGGCACGCACTGTTTTCTGTACTCGGCATAGTTGCGCGACTTGTGGCTGGGGCAACGGCTTCAGGTCTGGCGCCAGGTCGCGGTCGGGCATGGACGCCTGGAGGTGGAAGGCGCGGCAGGGACGGGAACAGCCTTCTGGCCCAGCTGCCCAATCTCACCGGAAACCGCCTCTCCGGAGCCGGCGTGGCGGCCGCGGTTGAAACAGGCCGCGCTATGCTGAATCGCCCCGGTGTACGGGCATCTCTGGAGGCGGCTGTGCCGAAACTGCTAGGGAACACCGGTGGGCAGTTCCAGTCGAACGAAGTGGTTCGCAGGCATGCCGACAGCATAGCTCGCATTCTACGGCAGCGGGGCATCGTCCCCAACAGGATTGGGGTGGATGGGCTTCCCGGAAGCGGCAAGAGCACGCTTGCCCGTACACTTGCCAGGAAGCTTGATATGAAATGGCAGTCTCTCGACCACGAAAACATGGATGTTCCACAGGAGTTTATACCAGAAGGCACGATCTACGAACACCACCGGCTTTTCAGAACCCAGGACGTTGATGTCTTTGATGCGATTGTCTACGTCGACGAGCCTGTGGAGGTATCCAAAGCCAGAGTCCTCAAGCGGGCGACCACAGAGGGAAGACAGGGTTTGATCGTAGATGTCCTCGACTACGACAAGCTGAAGAAGATCGGCAAGTTGGCATTTGATGCCTGTGATGGAGCCTCAATCCCCATTCCGGGAAGCTGTTTGCTCATCAAGGCTAGGCCACCGGGAGGATTCCACGCCGTAGAGAATACCGTGCTCAGGCTGCATGCTGCTGGACACGACGCGCGAGGCATAGGAAAGGAAGAGATGTTGTTTCTCCTCCTCGACGGCAGAGCGCGAAGTGGCCTGAAGGCGTACTTTGTGCCGGGTGCTTACAACGAAGAGTTGCTGAGAGGGCTTCTCGCAGGGGTGCGGAGCTATCTGGGTGCGTAGACTGTGTGCGAATGGCGACCCGGCGATATCGGGCGGATACGGGGCGACACACAGGTGCGAATGCACACTCGATCTTTCACGGGGCTTCGGTGGTGTCTCACCGCATCGGGAGATTGTGCAGGTATGCCATGAGTGGTGCCACAAAGGCGGGAAGCAAGCTTGAGACCGGATTGGAGGCCCGACGCGCCCGTGTTGCGAGACTTTAATGGATTGAGGTCGCGGGAGTCGTATATATCCATGGACGGAGGTTGGTGAAGCCCCGCCCGGAAAGGAGAACAACATGTGTGTGGAGATTCGAGCCAGGAATGGTGAACTGAATCGCACCCTCAAGGAGCAGGTGGAGCGGCGTCTCCGCTTGTCGCTTGGTCGCTTCAGTGACCGGATCCGGCAAGTGCGGGTCTTGCTGACGGATCTGAACGGCCCACGTGGCGGCATCGATCAGCATTGCCGGATTGAGGTTAGCCTCGTGCCATCTGGAACCGTCATGGCTGAGGCAACTGACGCCGGCGTGATCCTCGCCATCGGCCGGGCGGCGAAACGAATCGTACGCCAGATGCGGGACAAACTTGAACGTCGCCGTACCTCGAGAGTGCGGATCGGGGCGACAGGGTGCCGGGAGGTACTTGCAGGACGGGACCGAGGCCCGCGCAGCAGGCGCGGTCGGGCGGCCGACGAGGGTTCGTCCGGCGACGCGGTCGCTCTGGCGGCGCCGGTGGCTCAGAACCTATTACAGCTTGAGGCGGAGATACAAGATGGCTAGTCCAAACAAGAGGTTCGTAATGCTGGGTATATCCACGATCTTAATTCCCCTGGGAAAATGGGTGCTCAAGAAGATCATGGGCAAAGGAATTGACACGCTCGCTAACAAATGCAGTCCCAGCGAGAACGATATCCCCGGAATACCACGAACTTGAATCTTCATGACTTGCGTTCCGTTCGGGGATACAAAACTCGTGACATGGGCATCGGAGAAGGTACCCAGATGTTCACGCCAACGTGCGACGACAGACTTCGGTTTCGTTTAGGCAACGAAAGCGGCGTTCTCCGGTTCGAAGAGTTTTCGATCATAAATCCCCTGGAATGCCGGGGCATGGAGCACACGCTTCGAGAATACCTCGTGGGTCGTTCGCTGGCAGACGTGGACTTGGACTACCTGCGAGGGCTGAGGTGCCCGGCAGACGGTGAATCCCTGCGCGCCCTGATCGCTACAGTACAGAAGCACCAACAACTGTTTGCCGGATGGGTCAGGACTGGTCCAACATCATGCTGAAGGGTGTTCACAAGGTCGGGGTCGAGGCCGGCCGGAGAATGATGAACGCGCTCAAGCTCTGCAACCTGGCGGTGAGCCTCGGCGGCGTGGAGTCGCTCATTCAACATCCGGCCACCATGACCCACGCGAGCATGGGGTCCGAGGCGCGGAGGCGGGCGAACATCAGCGATGGTCTGGTACGCCTCTCCGTTGGCATCGAAAACGCGGACGACATTATCGCCGACTTGGACCAGGCTATCTCCGGCTGCAAGGCATAGGGTGTGTGGCATGCTGAAACAAACCACGGGAATGCGATGAAAACGAACCGTACGATCGAGACGCCATCACGGGAGTGAATCATGATGCTTCACCGGCTTTTCCTGGTTGTTGCTGCCGTGCTCGTCGCCTTGCCACGGGCAGTTGGTCAGGAGCAGGCGCCGGAGCAATCGGAAGTACTCCAGGACCTCAGCGCGTTGCATGCCCGGCTCGACGCGATGGAGGCCCGGCATGCTCAGGAAAGGGAGGAGTACGAACGAACGATTGCCGATCTGAAAGCCGAACTCGGTGAACTGAAGAACAAGCTGACCGCACCGGAGCCCGAGGACCAGGAGGACGAACTCGAAAGCCTGCTCCAGGAGCTGAGCGCAGAGGGTACTCCCGGCGGAGAAAAGCCGGGTTTCGCTGAGTCTGTCGGACGCGCTTTTCAGAGTTACAACCCCGACATCAGCGTCAACGCCGATTTCGTTGGCCACTACTCGAATCGCGAGGGCGGGGAATTCGACGACGAGTTTCTCTTTCGCCATTTCGAGATTGGGTTTGCGGGGTACATTGATCCCTACACGCGCGCGGACATTTTCCTCGGCATCGGCCGCCACGGCGGCGAGTGGCATACGCATCTGGAAGAAGCGTACCTCACGTACCTGGGCCTGCCGTGGGATCTTCAGGCCCGGGTCGGCCGGTTCAAGTCCACGTTCGGCAAGGCCAACCCGCAACACTTGCACGCCCTGCCCTGGGTCGAGTATCCGTTCATGATCCAGAACTACTTTGGTGATGAGGGTTTGTCGGGCGACGGGCTAGGCGTGAGCTGGCTGATCCCCAACCCGTGGGACAAGTACATCGAGCTCACCTACGAGATCATCAACAACGACAGTTCGCTGTTCGCCGGCGAGGAAGCCGACGACTTCGTGCACTTGCTCCACTTGAAGAACTTCTTCGATCTGTCCGCCGCTTCCACGCTGGAGGCCGGTCTTACTTTCGCCACGGCGCCGAACGATGAAGGGCACGGCGGCAACCGTACGATGGTCGGGGGCCTTGATCTGACCTACAAGTGGCGACCTCCTCAGACTGGCAAATACAGGTCGTTCTTGTGGCAGACCGAGGTGCTGGCCGCACAGGCGGACCTGCGCGGTGGACAGGAGACCATGTGGGGCATGTACACCGCCGCTGACTATCAATTCGCTCGTCGTTGGGTGGCCGGCGTTCGCTACGATTACTCGCAGATGCCGTATAGCTCAAGCCTGCACGAGCATGGCTATTCCGGGTATCTGACCTTCCTGCAAAGCGAGTACCTGTATTGGCGGCTTGGATACCAATACACCGACCGTAACTTCCGCGTCCATGATGACACGGAGGAGCATGAGCTGTTCATGCAGTGCAACTTCAGCCTGGGCGCTCATCCCGCCCATGGTTACTGAGCGGAGGTTCACCGATGTTAGCTATTGCAAATCGATCTTGTTTGATGTTGACATTCTGTGTTGCGGCGTTCTCAGCCGCGTCTGCCCAGGGAGGTGAGAAGCTGCGGGTTGTGACCACAACGACTGATCTCGCTGCCATTACCCGCGCCGTTGGTGGCGACAAGGTCGAAGTGACGGCAATCGCCACCGGCTACGAGGATCCACATTTCATCGCCGCCAAGCCGAGCTACATGATGGCTGCACGCAAAGCCAACCTCTGGATCCGCGTAGGGCTGGAACTAGAGATAGGGTACGAAGAGCTGATTCTGGATGGCTCACGCAACGCCAAGATTCGTATCGGCACCCCAGGGCACCTCGACGCTTCGGAAGGGGTGCTGCGGTTGGAAGTGCCTACCCAAAGGATCGACCGCTCCATGGGAGATGTCCATCCCATGGGCAATCCCCACTACTGGCTCGATCCGCTCAACGGACGGATTGTCGCCAAGAACATCGGCAAGCGACTTGAAAGGCTGGCGCCAGAGCATGCGGACTACTTCAAGGAACGAACGGCGTCCTTTCAGCGCACGCTGGATGAGCGAATGTTTGGCCGGGAACTGGTTGCCAAGATTGGCGGGGGCAAGCTCTGGGCGCTGCTGCTAAAGCGGAAGCTTGACAAAAGGCTCGATGAGCCGGGGCAGCCTGCACTCGGAGGCTGGCTGGCGACGATGGGGCCGCGTGCCGGCCAGAAAGTCGTCACCTATCATCGAAGCTGGTCATACTTCGTTCATCGTTTCGGGCTTGTCGTGGTTGAGGAATTGGAGCCCAAACCGGGAATCCCCCCCAGCCCGGGGCATGTAGCGGACGTGGTTAAGCGGGTGAAGACCGAGGGGGTGAAGGTGCTCTTGATGGAACCATTCTACAGCCGCAAGGCACCGGAACTCGTGGCCGCGGAAACAGGCATCAGCGTGGTCGAGTGCGCCAATTCGGTCGGCGGACAACCAGAGGCAACGGACTACCTGACGATGATCGACAACATCGTCAACCGCCTGAGTGCTGCGTTGGATCGATGATAGTCTTGATTAAGCGCATTGTCTGCACGAGGTAGCTTGTGGAGCGATTGTTCGAAACTCTGCCGTTTCTTGCGGCTCCTTTCGCCGCATGCCTGGTCATCGCCTCGCTGCACTGCTACGTGGGGCTGCATGTGATCAAGCGCGGTGTGATCTTCGTTGATCTCGCGCTGGCACAGGCCGCGGCACTTGGGGCCGCAGTGGCTCTGCTCGTCGCGCCGCTGGTCTGCCCTGAGGCCCAGCTTCACCATACTGAGGCGGAGGCCCCTCTTGTCACCGAAGCGCAACTGGCGGAGCAGCTTGATTTGGAAGGAGACGGAGCCGAGGTGGGGTCGCATGCGGGCAGCGAGGGCATCGATGCAGGGCGGCACGACGATATGTCGCATGTGCACGAGCATGAACACGAGCGCCTCGCGTATGGCACGTCGCTGCTCTTCGCCCTGCTGGGAGCCATTTTGTTGTCGTTCGCACGGCTCAAGGACGAACGGATCCCGCATGAAGCGGTCATCGGCATTATCTTCGTGGTCTGTGCATCTCTGAGCGTGCTGATCCTGAGCAAAGCACCTCACGGGCACGAGAAGATGCAGGCCATGCTGGTTGGCAGCATCCTTTTCGTGAGCTGGCGTCAGGTAGGCGTCATGCTGGCGCTTTACCTCGTCCTGGGCGCTCTTCACTTCTCCCTTCGCCGGCATTTCCTGGAGATTTCGAGGAACGTGGGAGCAGCAGAAAGAGCGGGGAAGCGGGTCCGACTCTGGGACTGTCTGTTCTACGGTCTATTCGCCCTGATGGTGACGCAGTCAGTCAGCATCGCAGGGGTTTTCGTGGTCTTCAGTTACCTGATCATCCCGGGCGCCTGCGCGTTGCTGCTCGCCGAGCGGTTTGGCTCCCAACTCTGCATAGCTTGGGCAGTAGCTGTGGCCACTACCGTGCTGGGGTTGATCCTGTCAGCCGTCGCGGACATGCCTACTGGACCGTCTCTCGTGAGCTGCTTTGGTGCGGTCCTGGTGCTCTTTGCAGCCGCCCGAACCTTCTTGCCAAAGAGGAGTGGCAGAACATGAAACGGACTTCGTTGACGACGATGGCTGCCCTGGTCCTGCTTCTGTGCGGCCTTCTGTCCGGATGTCACCGATCACTTGAAAACCGGCCAGTGATTATCGAATCAAAACCGGCCAGTGATTTCTTGTCTTGTACGCTTCATCGCCTCTTCTTTCAACTGCTC
>SDBU01004232.1_pt1 | contig 17717 bp, 7 predicted proteins | sample 2277071 | NCBI WGS metagenome assembly SDBU01 (sample SAMN10397929, study PRJNA504765) | marine sediment metagenome | isolation source: marine sediment core GS08_GC12, 126 cmbsf | place: Arctic Ocean: Gakkel Ridge, Loki's castle | collected 2008 | reverse complement strand
GGATTTGGCAACTGCATCTACGCCATCAATACGCACTTTAGGGAGTTTAGAGCCGAGGGCGCCGATACCACATTGATTCAGTCCGAAGTGGTGAAGGTGAATAAGTAAAGGATACTCACGCACTATATCCCTTTATCCCGTTCCGATAGATAGCTATCGGGACGGGGTGAGGGGCTGCTCTCGACGCCCGCCATCGTACAGATGAGCAAGAGTGGACGCCAATAGGAATAGCTTGAAGAAAAGACTTGATTTTAAGGAGCAAGAAAAATGAAGACAAACAATAGTCGCAAGAAAATCAAAATCACATTCGTCGTAGTTGGATTGGTGACCGCTATTGTGCTCACCAGTGCAGGGAGTGCGAGAGCAGCCACATGGACGCAGAAGGCCGATATGCCAACGGCAAGATGGAATTTATCCACCAGTGTGGTTGATGGAAAGGTATACGCTATTGGTGGATTAACCGTCTACCGAGGAACTGACCTTGCCACCGTAGAAGTGTATGATCCAGTTACTGACACATGGACTCAGAAGGCTGATATGCCAACACCGAGAGGTTGGTTAGCTACCAGTGCGGTCAATGGGAAAATCTATGCCATCGGAGGTGGTAGCAGCCGTAACAAGGTAGAAGAATATGATCCGGCGACGGATACTTGGACAGAGAAAGCCGATATGCCAACACCAAGAGGTGCTTTAGCCACCAGCGTGGTCAATGGGAAAATCTACGCCATCGGAGGTGGCCCCAGTGGAGCTCTGGTGGCAACCGTGGAGGAGTATGATCCGGCTACGGACACCTGGACAAAGAAAGCTGACATGCCAACCGCCAGAAAAGTCCTATCCACTAGTGTCGTTAATGGGAAGATATACGCCTTCGGCGGGCAAACACCAAACGCATCGTCAGCCTTTTCGACCGTAGAAGAGTATGATCCGGTAACAGACACGTGGACGAAGAAAGCCGATATGCCAGCTCCAAGAACTCCATCCACCAGTGTGGTGGATGAGAAAATCTATGCCTTCGGTGGAGTTCCCCGTAGGGGTGGCGTGCCTGTTTCCACATTGTTCCAGTATGAGCCAGCGACGGATACCTGGACAGCACTATACGATATGCCGGTCACAATGGCCGGAATGTCTACCAGTGTAGTGGGCGGGAAGATCTATGTCATAGGTGGAACGTCAGTACCTTATCCCTATAACCCGTCTCTCTCAACCGTGTGGGAGTATGACACCGGACTCCGTGTCCCATCACCTGACATCAATGGCGATGGAATTGTCGATTCCAAGGATGTGTCCATCATGGTCGACCACTGGCACACGGACAACGCACTTTGTGATATTTTCCCGCTGCCTTTCGGAGACAACTTCGTCGATGTCCAGGACCTGATCTTCCTTTCTGAGCATTTATTTGAGAGCATAAACGACCCGACCCTGGTAGCACACTGGGCTTTGGACGAGGCAGAAGGCGATATTGCCTTTGATAGCGCTGGTATAAACGATGCCTTTGTCATTGGTAGTCCAGCCTGGCAGCCCGATGGAGGACTGGTGAATGGCACGCTTCAGTTGGATGGATTAGATGATGTTGTTATTGCCGGGCCCGTCCTGAATCCGGCAGTCGGTCCGTTCAGTGTTCTGGCATGGATTAAAGGCGGTGCTCCAGGGCAAGTCGTTATATCTCAGTCAGGCGGCGGTGTGAATTGGCTGTCCACAGATCCATTTGAGGGAGCATTGATGACAGAGCTTACAAGTCCCGGCCGCTCTGGCGGGCCTATGCTTTCGCAAACAAATATCACCGATGGCAACTGGCACCGGATTGGTTTTGTATGGGATGGTTTCTCCAGAACGCTCTACGTCGATAGCATCGCAGTGGCCCAAGATACACAGGATGGTTTGGGAGGCTCAGATAACGGCCTGTACATCGGCACCGGCAAAGCTATGGCGCCCGGAACCTACTTCTCCGGCCTGATTGATGACGTCCGCATCTACAATCGGGCAGTTATACCATAAGAAATCGCGGCGCTGGCGCAGTAGGCCAGCTCAGAAAGAAACAAAACGCCTAAGATAACCACACACCATTACATTTGCCCAAGGGGCTGGCAGCTTAAGACACTGCCAGCTCTTTTTATCTGTAGCTCCAGCACCGGTCATTGAAGCCATTCACGCAAAATCGGCGTTTTCTGATTAAAATAAAAGCATCGTATACTTAATACTGGCATATGTCAGGAAGGATAATCCGATATTAATGAAATAATATTCGTTGTTAGACAAGAATTTGAGGTTTGGTGCTTCCATTACTCATCAAATTTGATATATGTGGAGATATTATGGAGACACGAATTCTCGAAGAATTCTGACGTTTTGCAACTCGCGAAAATGGGGCCATTTTTTAGAATATCTGTTCCCGGCTCGGTGCGCATTAGATTGGTTTGTCTAACTATACTGATTAGAGCGGTTCTCCAGAAATGCACGACGGTATTCTATCCCACCAATTTAATTAAAGAAAACAGTCTATATTATTTCTTTTCAACTATTATTCGGAAATCCTCAAATTCCACCACATAAGGGATTTGATCACAGGAACCGGCTGCTAAACCAAGATGGATAGAATAATTTAGACCGGGTACTTCTTTTGAATATTTGGAATTAATCCAGGTTTCTCCATCACAACTAATTGCTCCGGAAAAGCTGTTTCCATGTCTTTCCAGTTTTAACCACAACGGAAAAGAAAAATCTTCCGGCAAATTTTGGCTATCGGCTTTATGCATACAACCATTTCCAAATTCATCCCATTGAATACCGGCACGGCTTGGTGTAGTGAACATCAAAACCGAACCTTTGCTGCCAGGCGCCGTATCAAAACTTTTTGTCATACCGTTTCGGGCAAATAGTCCCGCCCTGAACCATTCATGAGTTCTGTTACCAAATCCTTTTACCTTTACCGTTGCCACAAAATTCCCTTTTATTTTTTTTGCCAAATAGATGGCGGCATATGAATCTTCCGCATGAAAAAAATCAGATCCCGCTGCCTGAATTTTATAGCGGTTTTGTTTCTGATTTATTTCAACTTTGCCTGGAGAAGCTGTGATTGACGTATATTTTTTCATTTCAGCCTGAAGTAAATCAATCGGAAAATGAGAATAGACTTTTAATTTTTTTGAACGGCTGTTTCCAATTTTTACCCTATATTCTCCCGCTTTTGGCTGAATCGGAAATTGAACTTTTTCAGAATTCGTTTTGGCAATTCTAACAGACCTCGAAGTATGAACTTTATCATTCAAATATAATTCTGCAGTAACAGTTTGATCCAAATTTTCGAGATTACCAAGAACAGCGGTCACAAAAATAGTTTTTCCCTCAGGAGCTATCAAATCGGAGATATGTAATTCGTCAAACATAGAAGCAATTTTTTCACCAACAACAGAAATTGTTTGAAATGGTACAGTTCCTACAGCAATTTGATACTCACCTGGCTTATGCAAACGAAGCTCAAATTCTATTTGACGGGAATTGTTATGCACTACTGGAAATAGTTTTGTTTGAACAATTCGGCGATTAAGATATAAGTGTACCGGCAATATTCCTGTCGAATCGGTATTCTTCACATCCGTCTTAACTTTTAAGATTTCTCCAACTTTGATCTCGTTTGCAAATGACTTATTAGACAATTCAATCTGCATGTTTTTATAGCCGAACTCAGGCTCACCAAGAATAAAATCTTCCGGTTTATTCTCAGGGGGATTTATCATAAAATTATTTTGATAGATATTGTCCACAAGGTTGGCGGCGCAGAGTTTCATCTCTCCCTGTTCCAGGTTGTAGTAGATATTTTCTTCAGCTATCCACCCGGAAGACATATTATCGAACCAGAATCCCACATTATCATTAAAATAACCGGCTTTCACGTCATGGATCAAGTTACGACGAATTACAGAATCATGTGTCAGACCGGCAGTTTTAATCACACCGGAATCATCCGCATCTTTTTGGACATGATGTAAATGATTATGCTCAACTCGATATCCGCCATCTATCGCCTCCTCTAAATTTCTCCAACCTCCAACTGATATGGCGTATCTGCCTCGAGTATTTGTAATCAGATTATGAGCGATTATTGTATCAAGGGTATTGCTTGCGATAATATTAGTTCCGCCACAATTATCGATAGAATTGTAAGAAACAATGTTTTGGCGGATAATATCCATCCAGTTAGCTGGATGAGCATCTCCGGAGATAATAATTGCACTTTTTTCTATGCCGTCGAATTTATTATTAAGAATACGATTTTGATAACATCCCTTGGCTAAAAACACTCCTGCACCACCCATGCTCCTGATTTCACCATCTACCAATTCGCAATTATGAGCATATTCATAATGGATAGCCCTTCCTCCCGGAATTGTTCCTTCAAACTGTAGTCCATATAATCTAAGATTTCGTATCGGCTTTTCTGTTGTTCCCTGGATAAAAACCAGCTGTTCTAAAGTTGGAGCAATAACATTAGCATCATTTGGATTTGAAATAGTGTCCGGAACAATCAAGCTCAACTGTCTTGATTCCTTATCAAAAAACCATTCTCCCGGTGCATCCAGCAGCGCTTTAACATTCTCAACATAATATCTTGGCGGCACGATAACAATGCCGGATTGTGGTTTATTTAAATAGGCTACCTGTTTTCTTTCATCAATCCTGGTAAAAGAATTAATGCCGGTGTGCCATCGCAGCAGTATAATCACGCGATTATTTTCCATTTTCGGCCACTGATGAAGCTCATTTTTCCTGAAAAATAACTCCTGTACACTTTGAGAAAATTTGGGTGGGGTAAAATATCCAACATTCGGTGAGCGTGCAAGAGTCAAAGTTTTACCGTTCACAACGAGGCTTTGGACTTCAGTCTCTGTAATTTGTGAGGTCCAAACTTTGTTGTTTTGAATCCAATGCTCGATTTTTTTACCACTGGAAATTATCGGTATTTCACCGGGATATGCTGTATAGGTCACATAATAATCTTTCAATTTGTGATATTCAAATGCTCCGCTGGGCAGATTGGTCTCAATTCTTTCTCCACCATCAGCTGCAGTAAAACGAATCGGTTTTTCCAGCGAATAGTACCCGCCACGAATTAATACCAATATATCTCTGCCTGAACCATATTTATGAGGCGAACCAATCCAGCGCTTTTCTACAGGTTTTTCTTTAGGGAAGTAAATGTTGCTCTTTAGTTCCAGAACAGCTTGCTGAGCCCGTTCAATTGTTGCAAATGGACCATCAGACTGATCAGTATTTGGGACAGCCAGTTTCCCTGACCAAAAATCGTTTCCATTGGTAGCTATATAAAAATCAACTTTTTTCCCTTCGAGAGAAAAACGCTGCCATTTCTGACCTCGTAAAAGTTTACCATCGTCGGCAATTATTTTTGTGGTAGAAAATCCCAACAGTATAAAAACAAGAAAAAAAGCTAACATAGATTTCAAATTCATAGTTTTGTCCCTGATATTCAAACGCGTAAACAATTTCTGTATGATTATGTAATAATTCAGGTACACAAACCAACGTTCGTAGCTCATCTTAACAGCTTCTTGGCTCTACGATACAGCTATGATGGACATCGTGAATCTGCTTATGTCATAGTCAATCGTAGTAATATGTTGCCGGACACCTATCTGGAACTTGCCGGATATCATTGAAGATGTTTACAAATTTTTGATTTTCTATACATTCTTGAAAATACAGAATTTATGAAATATACATTGATACTATTCGTTCAGCCATTTCTTGAAATCTGGCTCCAACAGATTCTTAATCTTCGGTTCATCCATATTTTCCGGAGTTGCCACTACCGAGCCGGTGTCAATTCGTTTGTCCACCTTCTGTCCCTGAAGGTGCGCCACAATTGTCTTAACCCCAAGGTAACCCATATTGATTGGATCCTGCAGCACCAGCCCTTTGATATGCCTTTTTCGCAGCGCTTGCACAAGCCGGTCGGAACTGTCAAAACCCACATAATCAACTTTACCCACCAGACCACTGTCCTCTAGCGCTCGCAGCATCCCGAACGTTGTTGACTCGTTTGGGCAAAAGATACCGTCAATGGTAAGCCCTCCATCAGGTTTACGCAGTGGTGCCAGCAGGTTCTCGCTTGCTACATAGGCGCTTTCTGTGGTCACCCCGCCGTACTGGTTCGAACTGACCACCTCGATTTCCGGGTATTTCTCTTTCAACACGTCCAGAAATCCTTGCTCCCGTTTCATCGAGCTGGCTGAGCCTTCGTGGCAACGCAGCATAATCACCTTTCCTTTTCCATCTAAAATTTCGCCCAGACGTTCGCCGCCCTTTCTGCCGCCGATATAGTTGTCCGTTGCCACGAAACTGGTGTAATCCTGGCTCTTTAGCCCGCTGTCGATTATCACCACCGGGATACCGTTGTTTACGGCGTCCCTGACCGGCATCCGAAGTGCCGCATCGTCCAATGGTGCCAGCACGATTCCCGAGACGCCGCGTGTTACGAAATCTTCCACCACTCTGATTTGCGACTCCCTGTCATCTTCCTTAAGCGGCCCTTTCCATATCACCTCCACTTCCAGGCCGGAGTCATTTAATTCCTGCTCGGCCTTGACCGCCCCAGCGTGGATTGACTTCCAAAAGACGTGTGTCATCCCTTTGGGAATCACTGCTATACGGTACTTGCCCTTGCTTTCTTCTTCCCGTTTACAACCGATTGCAATAAAAACAACAGCTATAGCGACGAATACAACTACTGCTAATGCTTTTTTCATAATTACCACTTCCTGAATCTTCGTTTTGACGACTCCAGTCTCTTTGCTCCGTCACGTGTGAGAGACCGTAACTCTACGTCAAAAACGACCATTGATTGATATCTCATTTTTCACAATAAATCGCCAGTAATCAGCGGTGAATAAAGTATATCCGCTCGACTGGGGATTACAAGTTGCCATTTCCTAAATAATCACCCAAAGGATCAGCCCTCGAGAAATTCTATAATTGTAAGTCTTCAGTAAAAAATGAGGACCATTTCGGAGTGCTTGGTACGCGGCTCTGAGCGTCTAAAGTTTGGTGGGATTGGTCTAAGAACTTGTAATAAACCTGCGGGATTCGTTAGTTCTTATCTGCTTGCCTCTATGAGCTTTTTGATATAATATGGTATGGAGTTTTTTAATTACCCAAAGGAGAAATTATGTTTTTGAACAAACTTATTCTAACGTTTGCTTTTTCCTCTATTTTGTTAGTTGCCGGTGAAAACGGAGACATGTCCAAAACTGCTCATGCTCTGGAAGTCGGAGTTGCAACGGTCGATATTACTCCACCACTGGGGATGCCTATGAGAGGATATGCCTCACGAAAAGAATTGTCTAATGGCATTTGGGATCCTCTATATGCCAAATCAATCGTTTTGGATGATGGAAACAAGCGTGTTTCTTTGGTTGTCCTTGATCTCATTAGTCCGCCACCAAACATAGTTTGTGAACGCATCCGTCAGAAAGCGGAAAAAGAATTGAAAATTTCTACTATTCTTTTTTTAGCAATTCATACACATGCCGGTCCCGATCTGAAACCTGATCTTCCTTCAAAAGAGAATCCTTGGCTACCCACATTAGAGAGAAATATATATGAAGTTATAAACAATGCCGCTTCATCGAAATCTCTTGTAACAGTTGAAATAGGGTACGGTTCGGCAGATATCTCGTACGACCGGCGTGTGGTCAATCCGGATGGGACAGTTAAGATGCTATGGAGTAATCCGGACAGGGAAGAGAACACTCCAGTCGATCAGACTGTTGGTGTTACCGGTTTTAAGGGAATGGATGGCAAATGGATTGCTATCCTCGTTCATTATGCATGTCATCCGGTAGTTTTTGAGGGCTCGAATCTGAAATATTCTGCAGAATTTCCGGGCGTTATGCGTAAATATGTTGACGAACGTCTTGGTGGTACTTGTCTTTACCTGCAAGGAGCCTGTGGTGAGATCAATCCGTATGATAGGCCGAAGGAAAGTAACCAAGATACATACTCGAAACTAAAGCAAACGGGAATTGCATTGGGAAAGGAAGTTGTCCGCATTGCCGAGTCAATGGAGCCAGTTAAAGAAGATACACTCATATTGAGCACACATCAACATATCACCGAGTTGAAATACCGCTATGACCTAAAAGATGAGAATGTGAAAGAATTTTATATTAAGCAGCGCGGGGAAAAATATTATGAAGAATTGATCAGAGACCGTCCCTCGGTTATTAAAGCGGAAACTCCGATAGTGTTATTGGGAGAAGAAATTGCTTGGGTGGGTTTCCCGGGAGAATTTTTTGATGACTTTCAGATTGCTCTTCGCAATCGGTCACCTATTCCCCATACTTTTTTTCTGGGCTACTGTAACGATGTTTTTTCGTACTTTCCCACAATCCAAGCTGCTTCAGAGGGTGGATATGGTGCAAGTTATTCCACCTACGTTGAAGTTGGTGCGGGAGAACGGTTAGTTGATAACGCAATTATCCGTTTGCATAAGATGACAGGAAATTTAAAATCTTTTCCTGATCGCTAATTACTATGACTTGAATAAAGCGAATCTTGCCGTAAATCTTGATTTTGAAAGTGAACAATGAATGTTCCTGTAATTTCAATCACAAAAAGGAGTGTTGCCTGCCAACCCTGGTGGTTCGTCCTGGTCGTTGCTGCATCATATTTTGGATTGATGGAACCTATCTTGATGGCTGGACCGCCGCTCGCTCTACCACTTGGTACGATCCCGTCCGACACGCGACTTGGCCCGTTGAAGGGTGAGCGGGGTGACTTCTTGTTCGTTCCGTCTCGGTCGCCCGAAGAGTGGGAGCAGCGAAAGGAGTACGTTCGCCGGATCTTGCGCGTGACGCTGGGATTATGGCCGATGCCGACCAAGTCAACGTTGAATCCGGTCTTTTACGGCATCATTGACCAGGGTGATTACACGGTCGAAAAAGTTTATTTTGAGAGCATCCCCGGCTTCTACGTCACTGGCAATCTCTATCGCCCGAAAGGAAAAACGGGGAGGCGACCGGGAGTGTTGAGTCCTCATGGACATTTTCCAGGCGGGCGTTTTCTGGATGCAGAACTCAAGGCAGTTCGTCAGCAGATTATCCAAGGCGCCGAGCGGTTCGAACAAGGCGGACGCAGTTTCATGCAATCGCGCTGCGTACAACTTGCGCGCATGGGCTGCGTAGTGTTTCATTACGACATGATCGGCTACGGCGACAGTGTTCAGATACCCCTTGATGTTGCTCATCGGTTTTCTCAGTTGCGTATGAAGTTTACAAAGCCTCCCGCCCGTGGACTATACAGCATCCGGGCCGAACTGTACCTACAAAATCCGATGGGACTACATACGTACAACTCCATCCGGGCCCTCGATTTTCTTGTCGGTTTACAGGATGTTGACCCGAATCGTATCGCAGTAACTGGAGGAAGTGGAGGAGGAACGCAGACGTTTATGTTATGTGCGGTGGATGAACGTCCTCTCGTGTCAGTGCCCGTAGTGATTGTCTCTACAACCAGGCAGGGTGGATGTACATGTGAGAACATAAGCGGGCTTCGCATCGGTACATACAACCTCGAATTCACAGCTTTGCATGCACCGAAGCCGTTACTCTTGATTTCTGCCGATGATGCTACACGAACAATGCCTGAGCGTGGATTTCCTGAACTGAGACAACATTACAAAATGCTTGGAGCGATACAAAACGTTTCGCACGCTGCCCTGTTGCAGTTTCCACACAACTACAATTATGTCAGTCGAGCGGCCATGTATCATTGGCTTAACCGGCATCTCGACCTTGGATTTGAGGAACCGATTGTTGAAAGCTCATACAAGCGGCTAACACGAGAGGAACTATCTGTCTGGGACGACCAACATCCTCGGCCGGAGTGTGTACCAGACTTTGAACTCAGGCTTCTCGAATGGCTGACCAGCGACGCTGAGAGACAAATCGCCGGTTTGGTTCCTCAAGATAGCGAGTCCCTCCAACGTTATCGTCAAGTAGTCGGTGGGGCATGGGATATTATGTTGCGAAATCTGCCGGAGAATCCCGAAATCAGATTTGAGCCAATGAAATCCGCGGACCAAGGCAAGTATAGAGAAACACTCGGACTCTTGTGTTATCGATCTATTGAAGATCATCATGCGAAACTACCGATGGTTGTGCTCACGCCAAAAGAAACCACTCAGCAAACGGTGATTTGGACCGACGAACAGGGAAAGTCCGGACTCTATACAAGTGATGGCTCTGTAAAGTCACACATTCAGAGTCTGCTTAATGCAGGCGTGACTGTGATTGGTGTTGATCTACTATACCAAGGCGAATTCCTGGCAGACGAACGATCGAATAAACAACAGCGTTGGCTGCATGATGAAGAAGCATTTGCCGGGTGGACATACTGCTACAACTTGCCCTTATTTGCTCACCGTGTGCATGACATCCTGGCCGTGATAGCATCGCTCAGGCATAACGATTCTGAAACAAACCAGATCGATCTGGTTGGCCTGAATGGTACCGGGCCTCTGGTGGCCTCTGCCGTGGCACAGGCGCAAGGAGCAATTGCTCGTGCAGCGATCGACACAGCTGGATTTCGCTTTGCAGATTTGAAGGACGTTTACGATGTTAGTTTCGTTCCGGGTGCGGCTAAGTATGACGATTTACCTGGTGTGTTGGCGCTCTTGGCACCCACGCGGCTGTGGCTTGCAGGAGAAGGCGAAGAAGCTCCATCGAAAGTCAGAGCAGCTTTCGTTGCCGCCGGCGAAGGCACAAACTTGACGACCTTTGCAGGTGAAGCTCGGGATGCTGCAAAGGTAGCTGTAGAATGGCTGCTCCGTCAGTGACCTTGTTCGTGAGAAACCCCTGCTGCACCAATAATCGTTGAGTCTGAGAAAAGACTTTCTAAAACACCTTCAATCGAAGTTCAACGGTGTTGCAGCGGTCCGATGCCTGCTTGACAAACACACAGTGTCCCCTACTGGCCCTCTCCTGAAAGCTGTGCCAAGGAAAAGGGCTGCGTGTCTCAGACACGCAGCCCTTCAGTAGTGTATCTCTAACTGGGCATCGACCCGGCAACTAAGGCTCGTACACAATCTCGATGCTGTCCACATCAATCATGCCCTGGGCCTCACTCTGGCCCTCGGAGCTGCCGATGACCATACCGGTCACCTCAGTCAGGCCCTCAAAGGTCTGAGGATTGCCGCCCCAGCCCGGGATGATGTTCTCGGGCAGGATCTCCACCGTGCTCCACTCTCCATCGGTCAACAGGTCAACATCTGTGGCCCAGGGCTGCCCGCCTTCCACAGTGTTGCCGATGGGGGCGTACCCGTTGGGATACCAGTTGCTGTCGTTTTTCACGATCCAGGCCTCACCCGACAGGAAACTGGGATCATTGGCCGTGCCACCCTGATAGAACTTCACATAGATCAATCCCAGCCGATCACTGCCCGGACGACGGCGCAGCGACAGACGGAGCTTGAAGCTCTCATCGTAGGAAGCAAAATCGATAGGAGCGTCGAAGATCATCACGCTCTCGCTGTTGTCTCTCTTGGGAGGACCGTCGCCGTACGAATGGTAGTCCCATTGCATGTACTGGCTGTTCTCCATCCCGCCGCTGGTTACCAGGATACGGGTCACCTCACCATTGAGGCCCTGGTGATCCACCCAAACCGCATCCAGTTCGGCCTGGTCACCATAGGTGTTGAAGTCTTCAATGACGCGGACCTCCGTTGTCGGAGCAGAGTGGCTGCTGTCGTAGATACGGATATCGTCGTACAGCATCCGGCCGGCACCCTCCGGATCGGCATCGGCCTCCGGGCCCACGCCCAGCGTCAGACGCGTGATCTTGGTCAGATCAAGGGCCGCGTTCTGGGCAGCCAACTCAGACAGCGGAATAAGCCATTCGGTCCACTCTTGGATGTTCGCGGGCGAAACGGCCGGGTCATCCGGAACATACTCCACCTTGGCCTGGTTACCCGCTTCGTCTTTGACCACAATATACAGAGGCGCTTGGGTGTTGAACGGTACGCCGATCTCCTTGTATTCCACGTCCGCCAGAGTCAGCGGAGTGCCGTCGATCGTCACGTTGGAAAATACCGTGGTGTTAACCTCGCTGCTGGTGTGGGAGGTCATGGCCAGACCCATATAGGCCGGAGTATCAAAGAAAAGAACCGTCCTATATAACTCCTGCCATTCATTGCCATCCTCGCTTTGCCATAACGTGATGGCACCCGTGCCGGTACGCTGGATGCGCACCCAGTGCGGGGCATTTGCATCCTGTATCTGAGCAACAAGGCCGCTCTGATTACCACCGTCAGATCCGCGCATTTCTACGACAACACCATTCTCTGGTGTGACAAAGCAGAAGATGTAGGCCGAGTCGTCATCCAGGCCCGAGCGGACCATCACGCCCGCCTTGGCCCAATCATTGGTGGCCTCCTGCTCATCAACCCTGGCAATCAGGTCAGCGGTTCCGGTGCTCTTATAAACGAATATAAATTCGTCGTGCGTGCCGCCGATATCACTGCCCGATACCTCCAGCGTGAACTTACTGTCTGCGTAAGTCACGTTAGATGTGGGCAGTTGGCGACCCTTGAACCACACGCCCAGGATTGTGCCGTCATTCTCGGTGAAGTCCTTGGGCGTCTCGAACCAGCGCGTGCCCTCGGAGTAGTCGACCACATCATTGTGATCGTACGCCAGCGGCAGGGACTGCCCTGATCCTCCGGGGACATCCGCGGTCTCCACGTACGGGGCGAACAATGTACCAAGCTGACCGCCCGAACCGTTGCCCTCAGCCAATTCGACCCACTCGTTATCTACGACGTCCTGTAGGCCCCACTTGTCCTGCCACTTCGAGAACAGCAAATAGGGCGATTCGGCACCGTAGGTCTCGAAGTCATCTAATACCACGAACGGCGCGGTGGTGAAGCTCCAGACGTCCCCGGCCCACGGGCTCTCCGGATCAAGGTCGTTCACCTCGTCAATACGCCAGTGGTACATCTGGCCCCGTTCGGCCTGGGGTGTGAACGTGGTCTCGTCAACAAGACCCATGTCAACACTGGGATCACCGGTTGCCACGGCATCGCGATCTTGGCCGAAGTACACCTGGTGCTTGGCGGCCTTGTAACCCGCAGACCACTTCAGGGTCAGGTCCTCGACGGCTACGTCAACCGCACCATCCGCAGGACGCGGACTGCTGGCCTTGGGTGGGGCCGACAGCGCTTGAATGGGAATGGTCTGCAGAGGTATGCTTTCGGTGCTCCAGAGCAGTTCTATCTGGGCGTTGTACCCTACATCGAAGTACTCCACCACGATCTCGTGCTTGCCCGCCTCAAGCTCGACAAATCCCTTGACCTCGGAAATGCCCCAAGAGGCCAGCATGTCGTAGAAGACCACCTCACCGTCGATCCAGCAGGCAGCCCCATCGTCCTTGCGGGCCATGATCATGTACGTATCCGTAATCGGCACCTCCAGGAGGCCTTCCCACCGGGCGGAGAAGTCGTCTTCGGCCACCACACCGGGCTCCGGTGACGCGTCTTGCCATTCGAAAGCAAGCGGGCCCTCAATCCGGGTCAGGACCGGATTGCCCTGCATGTTCTGGTTATTGAAGTAACTGCCCAGTAGGCCGCCTACGTCGGGACCCTTGGTGGTGAAGCTCCACACATCGCCCTGGATTATCTTGTCCGGAGTCTGGGAATCCACACGCCAGTAGTAGGTGGTCTGCGGATTCAGCAGGCCGGGGTCGTGCTCGTTGCCCGCGACCATCGTGGCACCCTGGCCGCTGACCACGTCGTCCCGGTTCTCGCTGAAGTAGACTATGGCCGTCGTGGCGTCCACGCCGGGTTCCCAGGTCAACGTGGTGTTGGGATCCACCCACTTCATGCCGTCCGGCGGATTGGGTGCCGAGGCCTTGCTCTTCTTGAGTTCGAAGTTCCACACGTCACCGGCCACGGTATCATCCGGATTCACGGTTTCCACCCGCCAATAGTACACCTTGCCGGGTTCCAGCGACTGGTCCAGGCTCAAGGTGTCCCCATCCGGGGAGCCGAGCAGGATTCCTGCCGCGCCGGCGGTCACGTCCGCCAGGTTCTCGCCGAAGTACACCTTGTGCGAAGTGGCCCCTTCACCAGGCGACCAGGACAGGAGCAGCGGAGCCTCGTCGAGCACGCTCTCGTGACGCGGATCCGGCCGGGTGGCTTTGGTGAAACCCGTGGTGAACAGATAGAGCATCTCGTCGCCGGTAAGCAGGCGATTGTACATACGCACATCGCTCAGCAAGCCATCCATGGCAGTGCCCACATAGGGTTGCCCTTCCGGCTGCGGGCAGCCGCACTTCTTGAATAGACGGTTGTCCTCGTCACCGGTCGTGCCCCAATCCTCATTGACACGTGCACCCAGCGTCACTTCACAATCGGTGTCAATGCGCCGGCCGGGAGCATCGGGATCCGTTGCTGCTGCTACATCGGCCCAGTCGGTCCTCGTGCCCGCCAGCTCACCATTGACCCAGATGCTGGCATACTCCTGGTCGTTGTCCCACATGCCCGCTATATGGTTCCACACATCGTCCTGCGCATCACCCGCGGCATAGCCGCCCGCGGGGGTGCGGGGATAGGCCCAGTGGACCAGGGTTCTGGCGAAGAGCATCTGCAGCTTGTATGCGCGTTCACCCTTGCCCACGAACGTGGCCCAGTTATTGGAATTGATCTCCTTGACCCACGCGGCGACTGTAAATGACTGGCCATCGAAATCGGCCCAGGTGGGGGGATCCGTGCAAGAGTCCAGGTCGTTCGGGTCCGCATGCGGTCCCTGGTTCTTGCCCCCTCCACATCTCACATAGTCCGTCCCATCGAAACGGAGAGACATTCCGCCCTCGTGGTCAACGACCCACTTCGGATCAGAGGACGCGGGATGGCCCGTTGCCGAGGGGAACTTGCCGTGACGGCCATTGCCGCTGGAGTCGGCGACAGTGGTGCTGCCCGGACCGTCGTCGAGCTTCCACCAGGCCACCAGGTTGTCCATTCCCGGATCCGTGCCCTCAGCAGCGGCCACCGGGGCCGCGGCCAGATACAGGCATAGCCAGGAGAGACACAAAAGAACACATTTTCTACACATAGTTTTACCTCCTTCTTTAAACATTTTAAACCTTATTTATTATACCTCAACCACAGATTTTGGGACAGTTACATCGCTGAGACTACGATTGACATTAGCCATACGTGCAGGTCCTCCAAACACACCAATTCTGCTGCGGGGGCCGGATTACATAAAACCCGAAATCAGGCACCCTGCGAATAATTATACACCTCTACTACCTATAATACAAGTGTTTTTTCCGCGTCCGAGGGACCGCCTCTTCCAACAAGGTTGGCCCCCAAAGGATCCCGGGCCGATATCTTGGTTCTTTTCCGGGTAGTATCAGTCTAAGTCAAGCCGTTGTACCCGACAGAAACGCGTTGCGATTACGATGCGGCCTTCAGGGCCTTCGGCAGGCGGCGATCCGGTTCCGGGCAATGGCATGCGCACCTCCAGGTGCTCCAAGTAGTCCTCAACTCGGCCCGCATCCAAGTTGAATTCCCCGCCCCCTACATATGAACACGACAGAAACGGGACCTCCGCCAGGCGGCCGTCCGGGCTCCTCCTGGGTCTGGGTGAGCCCGCGAAGACCACCACAGCCACGGCGCCCACGGGCCGCTGCTCCACGCTCTGGAGCCGGTAGATCTTGTCGAACCTGTGAGTTCCCAGCCTGTCCATGTCCGTGCCGGGTGCCTTGAGGGTGATCTGCTGCACGCCCCGCCACTGGCCGCCTACGGCCAGGGATCCGACGTCCGGCCCGGGCAGGCTGAAGAATCCATGACGCCGGAAGATGGCAGGAGGGCTTACCAGCTCTAAGGCGGCGGCATGGGCCGGGGTAGAGCCCCGCACGGCCAGTCGCGCCGAAAGGAGATTGAATACACCGGGCACGTAGCCCAGGGGACTGATTTCGATGGTGTAGGTCTGGCCGATCAGCTTGGCAAAGGGACTGTTCTGGTCCGCGGGTTCCTGGCTGTCGAACGCCAGGCCGGGCTGCACGGGGGACGTGCGCACATACCTGACCTCCTCGATCGTTACCAGAGCTACAACCGTGTTCGTCTCTTCAGACACCGGCCCCAATATCTCCTGGGTGAAGACCACTTCGCTCGATTCGGACACCTTCGGGAAGGGGGCGGTCGAGGCGTTGTCCTGGACCGCGGTCTCCGGGCCTTCCATGGCCGTAACGGCCTCGGTGGTCACCCGGTAACGGGTCTTCGTCCCGGGTTCGAACTCTAAGGAAAGGGTGATCTTCTCCGACTGGGCAGAAGCTTCGTTCGGTTCGGCCGGGACCACCGCTGGCTCCGGACCCGCGACTTGCCTCGGCAGCGGCGAACACCCCAACAGCCCCATTGCCAGAATCATTCCCACCAGTACATGCCACCGGTACCGGTGATCTCTGAGATATGTCATGTTTGCACCTCCGGTAATGCCCTTAGTTCTAAGACGCTCAATACGGGCGCGCAGGTCAGCCTCCTGCCAAGGAATACGACGCCCTCCACCTAACACGTAGTCCACACCGAGCTGCCTAATCCGCCGGATACCCTCGTCTTCCTTGCCCCTGCGGGCTCGCCCTCCATCCCCCAAGCTCAGGCAAAGCCTCGGCGTGTCCGAACTTTCGACAATCGGCCACCGCTTGACAGCCGGTTCCGCCGCTACCACGGAAGGGGCCAGCGCAATTGCCCCGGCTGCCTGCATCATTTTTCTTCTGGATAAATTCACGGTCATGAGATGTACCTCCTTCAGTTTTGTTACCATTTCCAACGCTTTGAAGATTTCAAACCAGCCGGATTCAGAGTTGGCAATTCAGTTTTTCCCGACGTGTCATGGGGTCCTTTTACCCATGCGGGCATACCCGGGTTGAATCCAGCTTACTAAATCCATCCTATCCTATCTTCTGAGCTTCTTACGTTCAAGGACTGTTAGGAGGTTTCTGACGGATAACAGTGTGTCTCGTGAAGTTGTCCCCAGGTGGCAGTCTGTTGGCAGCAGCGCCGAATCAACCGGCCTGTCACGGTTGCTTCACTCCGTCGCTCATCAAGAGGGGGGAGGTAATGAGGAAGTAAAGACAAACGTATCAAAGCCGGAGGGGATATCCCCGAAACAATTATATGATTAATACATCTCTTTTCATCCGGATACTTAATCCGATGTTAATGAAAAAATATTCGTTTTTAGACAAGAATTAGAAGTTTAGTGCTTCCATAACTCATCAAATTTGACATCTGTGGAGACATTTTGGAGAGTGTGCCAAGGTAAGCTGTTGTGAATCAGCTGGACAATCCAGCCTGGCCAAAGGTTAGCTACCGGGCCAGAACTGAACTTGATGTATATTAAGGTAACGAAATATGCAAAGCTCAAGGAAAGGCGAATGGTCAGCCATAACGCAAGTGAAGGTTTTTAGCCCCGAAATATGTCTTGTTGTATTGGGCCAAGAGCTTCTCCACTCTGAAGCCAGCATCGCTACACACGATAACGGCGAGTGTGTCAGCGGCGTGCCGGGGTCGCAGACCATAGCGGGTCATTCAACAGTTCATAACGGAACTTGGGAGAGCCATGTCGTTCCCGATAGTGAAGCTTCCAACGAGTCGAAAAGGCGAAGAAGGAAGTATGGCGGTATGGCAGTCGGACTAACTCATA
>SDBU01004231.1_pt1 | contig 17719 bp, 16 predicted proteins | sample 2277071 | NCBI WGS metagenome assembly SDBU01 (sample SAMN10397929, study PRJNA504765) | marine sediment metagenome | isolation source: marine sediment core GS08_GC12, 126 cmbsf | place: Arctic Ocean: Gakkel Ridge, Loki's castle | collected 2008 | reverse complement strand
TGTGGAGATGGAGTCCCGGTAGCCCTTGCCGTTGATGGGGTGCCTGTTTTCGGCTATAATGGCTTGAGCCTGCATGGTGAGTGTAGCCCAGTGGTCTAAGGCGCCAGGTTGTGGCCCTGGAGATCGAGGGTTCAAATCCCTCCACTCACCCCATATCGGGCGCCTATAGCTCAGCGGACAGAGCATCGGTCTTCGGAACCGAGGGTCGTGGGTTCGAATCCCTCTAGGCGCGTATCCCATTATCAGGATTAAACAGACCTCTTGAAATAGATAAGGGCAGCCGATAAGAAGCAATAACGGTCACAGCTAAGGGGAAAAAGGAGGTTTCTATGCCACCGGTGGCCATCGTGGTTGATAGTATATCGTGTCTTAACAGAGAGCTTGTGGAGGAGTATGGCATTACGGTTGTACCTCTCAGTTTTTATTTCGGTGATAAAATCTACCGGGACTGGGTTGACATAACCCCATCAGAGGCCTATAAGCTGTTCCTGAAAGACCCGGAGTCCTTTAAATCAGCAGCGGCATCTCCGGGACAGTTTCTGGAGGTCTTCCGCGAGCTGGGCAGGGAAACGGAGCACATCTTCTGTGTCACCGTGTCCTCCAGGATAAGCGCTGTCTACAATGCAGCTATGGATGCCCAAAAACAGCTCGCTACTGAAATGCCGAACCTCGCTGTGCAAATACTGGACGCACAAACCGTTGCCGTCGCCGAGGGGCTTATCGCTCTGGCGGCGGCACGGGTGGCGGCTGAGGGTGGGGAACTGGATGAGGTGGCCAGAGCCGCCAGGGAAATAAAGGACAGGGTCAGCTTCTTCGCCTATCTGGACACCGTACGCCATGTCTATCGCTCGGGGCGCATCCCCAAGATAGCCTCGCAGGCCGGCTCGATACTCAATGTCAAGCCGGTGCTCACCATAAAAAATGGAGTTTTGCACTTTGCTGGCGTGGCCAGAAACCAGAAGAACGGGGTGGAGCGGCTGCTCAGGGAAATGAGGAAAGAGGCGGGGCAGAGCCCGGTGCATGTCGCCATAGCGCATGCCTATGCCCTGGAGGAAGCGGAGAAGCTGAAGGAGAGCGTGTCCTCGGAGTTCAACTGCATCGAGCTGTGGCTTGGCGAGTTCAGCCCGCTAATGGGTTATGCCACCGGCACCGGTACGCTGAGCATTGCCTTTTATTGTGATTGACCGGGTGGCCTATGATTCAAGGGCCCCGATAATATCCCTGTCCAGCCCGGGAAAGCGGGCCAGCCAGTCGAGCCTTTCCCTCATTAGTTCCTCGGAGCGTGCTGTTATCTCATCTCTGGTGTAGAAATTATTAAGGTCGAACCGCTCTAGCTCAACGCCGGGTATTTCGGCCGGCACCTGGTAGCCCCAGAAATCATCACCACGCCAGGCAATCTCGTCCCTGGCTATCATTTCCAGCACCTTTACCGAGTCGGGAACGGTTATCTTCTGCCCCCGGTCCATACCGCCGACCTTGCCCGTATTCAGGATAAAGCACTGAATGTCAGGGTTCTGACGCAGGATATGGATAAAGGCGTTCCCCTCCTCCGCGTATGAGCCGACGATAAAGGGGTTGGTGCCGACTACCCGGAGAGGTCTGCCGGCCCGGGTCGGGTCGCCGGCCGAGGTCTCTATTGATTCGCCCAGCATAAAGGCGGCCGCCGCCCACTCCGGGCTAAGCTTGATAACCGGCGGCATGATGTCATAGCGGCGGGTAATGAAAACGATGTAGTCAACCCTTTCCAGGTCAATGTAATCATCGGTAAAGGCGATATCCCGTCTTTTTACCATGCCTCGTCCGTTTGAGGTCAGCTGCGAGTTAAAGAAGTCCACCCGCCCGGACTCCGGGTAAACCCAGACATTCTCCAGTATCGCCCGTGGGCTTATGGCGGCGGCGTAGAGCAGGGGCTGGGCTGCCGGCTCAAGCCCCTCTGTTTTTAAATAGAATGACTCTTCGGTGCCGACGGCGCTGCCGTCGGCCTTGAGCATGACCACGTCATCCTGCCTGATGACCACCCTTTCCGGGTGGCACAACCAGTGTGAGTGACAGGAGAGCGATGTCTTACCGGTGCCGCTAAGACCGAAAAGTAGAAAGCCGAAATCCCTGAGCTTGCCATCGCGGAAAACACGTATTATCTTGCTGGCGGCGTGCAGGCCGAGGTTGCCTTCCTTCTTGGCCCAGTACATCACCTGGCGCAGCATCGCCTTCTTGTTCTCCCCTTTGTAGTCGGTGCCAAGAATCAGGGTCATCCCGGATTCAGGGAATACCAGCACCTTCTTCTCCGGCCACTCCGGCACGGTGATTACGGTAAAGTCGGGCTGGCCATCCTCCGGGGGGAACAGGGTATTGCCCCACATGAGGGGTAGCCGGGGGTAGTCGGAAGTAACATAGAGGCGGCAGTTTTTCTTAAAGCCGGCGGTCTGGCACATCACCCGGTCCAGCTTTATCATCTCCTTGGATTTCAGGTAGTCCATTACCTGGCGGATGAGCTGCTCATCTGCTTTGGAAAGCTCTCCCATCACCACCTCGGTGAACTTGGCGATGCGGTTGCGCACCGAGGTCACCACCGCCAGATTGCCAAACTCGGTGATGGTGCCGCCCCGCTCCAGCGCCCACTCCCTGAGCTCCGCCTCAGAGGGGTTGTCAATTACCCTTTTGGGCCTGAATTCTTTTTCAAAAATGCGGTGCATGGTATTATTATCTTACTTCTTTTTGGAATCAATGCCAAATAGGTCAGTCTTGAACAGAGGTTACTGGTGATTCGCCGCTTGAGCCTGCAAGATAAGGGCAGGATGTGTTTTATCATCAACGAGGCGGCCCGGGCCTATCAGGGCAAAATACCGGCCGATTGCTATCACCAGCCCTATATGCCCCTGCCTGAGCTGGAGCAGGAAATGGGGCGGGTTGCATTTTACGGCTGGGAAGAGGCTAACCGTCTGGTTGGCGTCGCCGGTCTTGAGCCGGTGGGTGATGTTACCCTGGTGCGCCACAGCTATGTCCTGCCTCGCTGGCAGCGCCGGGGGATAGGCGGCCGGATGCTGGATTATCTTAAACGGATGGTGAGTACTCCCCGCCTGCTGGTGGGCACCTGGGCCGGTGCCGGCTGGGCGATAGCTTTCTACGAGAAGCACGGCTTCAGGCTGGTGCCCGACAAGGATGAATTACTCCAGAGATACTGGGATATCTCGCCACGCCAGATTGAGACCTCGGTGGTTTTGGAGTTGGAGGTGGGGGAAGAAAAAGGAAATGAATTTATTTAGTGATTAGTTGGAAGCGGTTTTTTAAGAAACCAAATATACCAGATAGTTAAGTGTTTCGCATGCCGAATACACTGAGACGCGACATCAGCAAATCCTCTAGATAATTTTAATGCTTTATTAACTTTGGGTACCTCGCCTGCAATTCTATCAAATAAGTCACATTCACCAAGTAGGACCACGTTGATGCCAAAGTTCTAACCACTTTCCGCGATCAAATGTGCAATCAACAAAATACTTCAACTCCTTCAAATTAAGTCGCATCTGCTTTGAGATTATACTTAGGAGATTGGGGCTTATTTGACCTCGGGCACTATGTGATAACTTGGTCGCGCGGTAAAGTTTACCATTAACATTTATGAAGAAAAAGATGTGGTGACCGCTTCGGTCTTCAACAGCCTCGCCTTTTGAAAGCAATGTGCTGCGGAGCTCATCAAAGTCCACTCTAGATTACCTTCAAGATGAACTCGCCGGTGCCCATTCTATCAGTTTCTGCAGGCTCTCCAGTTCCTTTCGAGCTGAATCTCCCAGATTTTTCTTGTGTTTCTCTAGAGATTCACGATATTCGCCTAATGAAACCACGAGGTCTACAATTGCTTCATCACCCTTTTTCGCTATACCATACTCAGCAACACCCTCTAACCATGTCATAGCTAGTGATTCATTTCGCCGCGACTGAATCTGCACTAGCAAGCAAGACTTTAAACGCCAACCTTCAATTTCAGTTTTTTTAGGGATCAATAATACTGTCAAAGAACTCAGCTTTATTAATCTCGGCGTAAAGGCTGGTTTCAATAGCGATACCTCAACTGGGGGGCTTAAGACAAACGCCGAGGGCAAAAGCTCATTACTAATAGTATTAATAGTATCCATTAATTTCCTTCCAATCAAGTGAAACTGACATAACTTAGAGATTCCAGAAGCTATCCCAGTCCTCAACCGGAATCTGGAGTTGGTTTAGAATTACGCGTGGCACTTCTGCCTTAACACCCATTTCATTCTCAGCTTGAAGGACTTGCTTACGAACAAGCACAATCATTGTTTTTAAATGCTCGATACTCATTCTGATAGTGCCCAAATGTTTGGACTGTGGTGCCTTCCCTGGCGATGGGTGTGCCTCACGGACGGCGAAAGACAAATTTGCTCCAAACGGCGTTATGGTTATTACGAACATATCAGTGTATTCATCAAAGGGCTGGCCTTGTTTAATATCATCCACCATATTACCTTACTCCTCTAACTCCTAGAAACACGATGACCAACTTTTTCCAAAGTGCAGTAAAACTTAACAGTTCGATTATAACATACACTGCGATAAAGTACATCACAAAGGTAAGAATGTCAAGGGTGTTAGCTCGTAGATGACTAGTTATTCAGTTTCGCACATCCCTAGGCAATTATACTACTAAAATAGGGGGTGTCAATACTTAGCCCCCCACACCCCGTCCCTATAAGACCTCACCAGCCTTACCGGCAGCAGCCTGTTGGCCAGTTCGTCATCACTCTTAGCATAAACCCGGATGTAGTTATCGGTCAGGCCGGACCATATTCCCTTTGTTTTTTGTTCCCACAGTACCGGCATCGTCCTGCCCAGGAATCGCTTGATGAAATTACAGGCACTGGCTTCGGCCAGAGATAACATCCTGTTGCTCCGCTGCTTTTTGACAATGGCGCCTATCTGTGCCGGCATCCGGGCGGCCTCGGTCCCGGGGCGGGGGGAGAAGGGGAAGACGTGGATTCGGGCAAACTCCATGCGACGGCAGAAATCAAGGCTTTCTTCAAACTCCTCATTGGTTTCGCCGGGGAAGCCGACGATGACGTCGGTGGTGATGGCTGCTTCGGGCGCCACCTGGCGGATTAAGGATACTGCCCGTTGATAGTCATCAGCCGAATAGCGGCGCTTCATCCGGTTAAGGACGCTATCGCTGCCGCTCTGCAGGGAGAGGTGGAAGTGGCGGCACATCCTGGGGTTGTGCCATAGCTCAATAAACTTGGTGAAGATTGCCTCTGGTTGCAGGGAGGAAAGCCGCAACCGCAGGGTGTCGGTCTCGTTTAGAATGCGCCGCAGCAACTCCTCAAGCCCAAGCCCGTTATGCCTGTAGGCGCCAATCTCGGTGCCGGTAAGCACCACCTCCCGGCAACCCCGGGCAGTTCTTGCTTTAACTTCGGCAATGATGTCCTCATCCGGCAGACTCTTCTCCCGGCCGCGCACCAGGGGCACAATGCAGTAGGCGCAGGAGCTGTTACAGCCATCCTGGACCTTGATAAAAGCGCGGTTACGGCCGCTGTAACCACGTCTGCCATCGGACTTTATGTGGCCGGAGTCCCTGAGCAGGGACACCAGCTGCATCTTGGTATCGTTGCCCAGCGCCAGGCCAACGCCGTCAACCTGCTTTAGCTCCTGGCTGGCTCGTTGGGCGTAGCAGCCGGTAGCGACCACCAGGGCATCGGGGTTTAGATGGTGAGCCTGACGCAACCGGTTTCTTGATTTGCGGTCGGCGATGTGGGTAACCGTACAGGTGTTAACGATGTAGATGTCGGCTTTGCTGCTGGCAGCTACCAGCTGGCAGCCGGCGGAAGCCAGCTGCCCGGCCAGAAGCTCGGTCTCAGCCTGATTGAGCTTGCAGCCCAGGGAGACCAGGGCGACTCTGGTGCTCTCTTTGCCGGCGATGTTAGCGGTATCAGCCATGTAAGAATTATAGCAAACAAGCTCATTCCTTGCAGGCGAGCTGATTTTATGATATAAATTATCAGGAACCTCCTCGCATTGGTAGCTATGTCTGAATCTGGCAAAAGAGTAGTTGTAACCGGTATCGGTATGTTGAGTCCGCTTGGCCAGAGTGCTGACATTACCTGGGATGGGCTGGTAGCCGGTCAATCTGGAATTGATTACATTACTCTGTTTGACACCGAGCCTCTGGCGACAAAGTTCGGTGGCGAAGTAAAGGACTTCGAGCCTACCGATTATATGAGCCGTAAAGATGCCCGCCACATGGATCGCTTTGCCCAGCTGGCGGTGGTTGCCAGCCAGCAGGCGGTGGAAAAATCCAAAATTCCTATCAGCCCTAACAACCAGAGCATAATTGGTATCATCATTGGTAGCGGCATCGGTGGTTTGAGCACCATTTATAATCAGGTGAAGGTAATGCTGGAGGAGGGGCCGGGCAGGCTCAGCCCCTTTCTGGTACCGATGATGATTGCTGATATGGCTGCCGCTCAGGTATCGATTAACCTGGGGATTAGGGGGCCTAACCTGTGTACCACCACCGCCTGCTCCAGTGGTTCTGATGCCATCGGTCTTGCCCGTGAGCTCATCCTGCGCGGTGATGCCGTGGCCATGCTGGCCGGTGGCAGCGAGTCGATAATGACTCCTGTTGGCATTGCTGCCTTCAATGCTCTTAAGGCCATCTCGACAAGGAACGACGAGCCAAAGCTGGCTTCTCGTCCCTTTGATAGCGAGCGGAATGGCTTTGTCATCAGTGAGGGCGCTGCCGTCCTTGTCCTGGAAGATCTGGCCCATGCCCAGGAGAGGGGAGCCGACATCCTGGCTGAAATCATATCCTACGGGGCCAGTGCCGATGCCCATCATATTACCCAGCCTATTGAGAGCGGGGAGGGTGCTGCCAGGGCCATGCAGAACGCGCTGGATAAGGCCGGTCTACGGCCGGATGAAATAGACTACATAAATGCTCACGGAACCTCAACACCGCTTAACGATAGGATGGAGACCAGGGCAATAAAGACGGTCTTTGGGTCCCATGCCTATAATATTCCGGTAAGCTCGACAAAATCAATGATCGGGCATGCCATAGGTGGCGCCGGTGCCCTTGAGGCGGCCATCTGTATTTTGACCATCCAGCATGGCATCATACCGCCCACCATAAACCTGACCCACCCCGACCCGGATTGTGATTTAGATTATGTGCCCAATGTCGCCCGCCGCGCCGAGGTGACTACGGTGCTTTCCAACTCCTTTGGCTTCGGCGGCCATAATTCGACTCTGATATTTCGCCGGTACCGTGAGGGGTAGGATTGAACAGCTATCGCTGGAATGTCCTGCCGCAGGCCCCATCAGAATCTCTGGCTAGTGCTTCCGGTCTGGCACCCCTGATAGCCCAGATTCTATATAATCGAGGTATCACCGGGTCAGACCAGATAAAGCTGTTCCTGGCGGCTGATGAGCGCCTTTCGGTTGACCCCTATTCATTACCCGATATGCACCAGGCTGTAAGCAGAATTTACCGGGCTCTGCTGGCCGGTGAACGTATCGCCGTCTATGGTGACTTCGATACTGACGGCATTACCGGGGCGGTGCTACTGGTCCAGGGGCTTACTGCCCTTGGGGCTGATGTTATTCCCTACATTCCCCACCGTCTAAATGAGGGCCACGGGCTTAATCATGCTGCCCTGGAGTACCTGCGGCAGCAGGGCGTCAGCCTGGTCGTTACCGTGGACTGCGGCGTTACCGGCATAAGCCAGGTCAAGCGGGCGAAGAAGCAGGGTCTTGATGTCATCATTACCGACCATCACACACCGCTGGATGAGCTGCCGCCGGCTGTGGCCGTCACCGACCCAAAGCGAAGCGATGCTGACGGTTCCTCATCGGAAATGGCTGGCGTCGGTGTCGCCTTCAAGCTTTTACAGGCCCTGTATCGGGGGATGGGTAGAGAAGAGGAAGTGGCACCGATGCTGGACCTGGTAGCACTGGGTACGGTGGCTGATATGGTGCCGCTGGTAGGGGAAAACCGGTATCTGGTTAAGCGGGGGCTCGAGCTCATAAACTCGGCACCGCGGCCGGGCATAAAAGAGATGGCTATCCAGGCTGGCCTGGATGTTGGCGGTATTGATGCTGAGGATATCTCCTGGACACTGGCGCCGCGTTTGAACGCCGCCGGCAGGATGGAACATGCCATGGCCAGCTACCGGCTGCTTGATACCAACCTGCCGGAGGAAGCGCGTCAGCTGGCAGCGGTGCTGGGTGAACAGAATACCGAGCGTCAGAGATTGACAGCCGAGACTCTGGCCAAGGCCCGGGAGCAGGTTCTGGCCAGAGGAGACTCAATATTGCTGATGGCCTGTGACCGGGACTACCAGGGGGGCATCCTCGGGCTGGTGGCCGGCAGACTGGTCAGAGAGTTTTACCGTCCCTCCATTGTCGTCCGTGTTGGCGATAGGTCCAGTGTTGGTAGCTGCCGCAGCATTCCGGAATTTGACATAATCCAGGCAATAGGCCAGTGCCGTCATCTGCTGACCCAGTTTGGTGGTCACTCGCAGGCTGCCGGTTTATCTTTTCCTACCAGTAACCTTGCCCGGCTTGAACACCAGCTTGTCAAGATAGCTCAAGAACAACTGGCCGACGTTGACCTGCGTCCCCGGCTGGATATTGATGCCGAGGTTGTTTTACGCACGCTTGCCGGGGATACCTTTAGAGCAATCCAGAAGCTGGCTCCCTTCGGCAAGGGTAACCCTCTGCCTGCTTTCCTTAGCCGCAATGTGGCTGTCGCCGATTGTCGTACTATGGGTGGTAGGGGGGAGCACCTGAGGCTGAAGCTGAAGCAGGACGGCGCTCACTGGGATGCCGTTGCCTTTGGATTGGGTGCCCGGTTGCCGCAGGTGAATTCTACCGTTGACATCGTTTATAATCTGGAGCTGGATAAGTGGAGTGGGCAGGAGGGATTGCGCCTCAATATTCTGGGCATTGCTCCGGAGGTGATATAGTGAACGATGCCATTGCCATTACTGTAGCCATAATCGGTGCCTATTTGCTTGGTTCCATCCCCACAGCCTACATCGCCGGTCGCCTGAGCAGGGGCATAGATATCCGCCAGGTGGGCAGCCGTAATATGGGCGCCATGAACGTCTTTTACAACGTGGGTGCTGCCCAGGGCGTTGCCGTTCTACTGGTTGATATCGGAAAGGGAGCGGCGGCAGTAGCCCTGGCCCGCTGGCTGGAGACTCCACCGGTGGTCGAGTTCCTTGCCGCAGCCATCGCCGTGCTCGCCCATAGCTTCCCGGTCTGGCTCAAGTTTCATGGCGGCAAAGGCGGGGCCACTCTGGTTGGCGTCTTTACTTTTCTGATGCCCTGGGGCTTTCCCATTGGATTTGGCATTTTTCTTCTATTGATGCTGCTGACCCGCTTCCCCACCCTCAGTTATAGTGTCGGCCTGCTCTGCTTCCCCTTTGTTGCCTGGCTCATCTATGGCCGCGGCGATTACGTTTTGTTCTCCTTGCTGATGCTGCTGTTACCGCTTGCCCGCTACATCCCCAGGATAAGGGAGATGCGGGCTAAAGGGGGAAGCTGGCGACGGGTGGCGATGCGCCGCAACCTCAAGGACAGGTTCTAGTAGTGCCACAATGCCGCCGATAATGCCTGGCTATTTCACGGTTACTTTTACCTTTAATCCGGCGGCTGGCCGGGTTTGACCCACCGTACCCGGCGGTAGATAAGCAGGAAGATAGCAATGGCGGCTACTACAATGCCGATCACCTGGGCCTGGTGCAGGCCGAAGAGGAAGGGGTCATTTACCCGGAGAAAGCCGATGCCGATGCGCCACAGCGAGTAGCCACCAAGATAGACCAGGAACAGGGAACCATCCGGCTTGAGCCTGCCCTTGAGCATCATAACCACGCCGAAGAGAAGCAGGAGGAAGATAATTTCGTAGACCACGGTTGGATGAGTTGGTCCTCCGAAAGCGGCACACTCGGGATTGAGATAGACGACGCCCCAGGGAAGTGAGGTGGGTGCATCAGTCCCGGGGCAGCAGCCGTTGATAAAGCAGCCGACCCGGCCGATAGCCTGGGCCAGCATGATGCCCGGTGCCACCAGGTCGGCCCCGTAACCGTATTTGAATGGTCTGAACTTGCTGTATATCCAGGTGCCCAGCACAGCGCCCAGAATAGCGCCGTAGATGCTTAAGCCCTCACCGCCGATTATCTGACCCGGGTTGCTTGAGTAGTGTTCCCACTGGTCGATAACGTGCAGCAGACGGGCGAAAATGATGGCTGAGGGTATGCCCACTATAGCCAGAGTTATAATAGTGCTGGGAGTGATATAGGCGTCTCTTCTCACCTGCCATAGCGACCACAGGACCAGTACCAGGATGCCAAGGGCGATCATGACGCCGTACCACCTGACCTCTGTGGTGCCGATAACAAAGGCTACCGGGTCGATGTTTATTTCAATCATCTGTTCTCCAATTTTGCTGTCATCGATGCTTTCTTTTCATTATCCCTGGTGCCGGCGAGCAAGCCGGTAAGAATAATCCGGGCGGCTTCTTTGTCCAGTGGCTCGTTGTTGTTGCCGCACTTGGGTGATTGGATGCAGCTGGGACAGCCCTGGTGGCAGGGGCACTCGGCAATCACCCTGAGTGTAGATTGCCATAAATCGGTGACCAAGTCAAATCCCTTTTCGGCAATGCCGACACCGCCGGGACAGGCATCGTAGATAAATATCTGGGCCTTGCCGGTATCGGGATGGAGGGAGGTGGACACCCCGCCGATGTCGTTGCGGTCGCACATGGCGAACAGGGGCAGGATGGCGATAGCGGCGTGCTCGGTGGCGTGCAGACCGCCAGCCAGGTCTAGCCGGGCTTTGTTCACACTGTTGATGATTTTGGCGGGCACATCGAACCAGAGGGCAACGGTGGGGAAGTGCTGTTGAGGCAGGTCCAGGGGCTCCTCCCCGATTATTTTCTCGGTAAACTGGGCCTTTTTCTTGAAGCCGACCACAGTGGTGGTAACCTCGACATGGCCCAGGCATACTTCTACCCGGCCGTAGTTCTTCCGTAAGCTCTCCTTTAGAATACGCAGCTCGGTGATATCCTTGGCCACGGTGTAGTAGTTAACCGAGGTCGGCCTGGCAGTGGCGGTATGGCCGATCAGGTCAAGCTCGGTCACCAGGTAGGGTTCGCCCTGGTGCAGGTAGATGGCTCCCGGGTGCGCCTGAAAGAGGGCGACACCGCTGTCTATTGTTTCCAGCAGTGAGTTGGTTGAGCTGTCAATGAGGGCGATATTCTCTCCGGATGTGGCCCGGATGTTGACTTCCTGGGCAGGGTAGGCAACCGATGGCGATGGGTACCAGTGGTGGCGACGCTCCCGGAGGAGACCCTGTTTTTCCATCTCTCGTCTTTCCCGGCTCAAGCTGGAGCCGAAGAAGGCGTCGTCGGCATCTGATAGCGGTGATTCCCAGGCGGCGCATAGAAGGTGGGCTCTCAGAATATAGGGGTTCTCCGGGTTGATCAGGGCGTTCTCAAAGCTCTTGTGGAAGAAGGCTTCGGGGTGGCGCATGAAGTACTGGTCCAGCGGGTTGTCCAGTGCTACCAGAATGCTGAGCGAACTTCCTTCTCCCCGGCCACTTCGTCCTGCCTGCTGCCAGGTGCTGGCGACAGTCCCCGGATAGCCGGTAAGGATCGTTGCCTCCAGGTCGCCGATGTCTATTCCAAGCTCCATGGCGTTGGTGGCTACCACACCGGTAAGCTGGCCGTTGAATAGCTCCTGCTCTATCTGGCGCCGCTGCTCCGGTAAATAGCCCGCCCGATAGGCCTTTATCCTGTGGGCAAGCTCCGGGCTCTGCTCGGCCAAGCGCTGTCGCGAGTAGTTGGCTACCAGCTCGGTCAGGCGGCGGGTGCGGGTAAAGGCGATGGTGCGGATGTCGTTGCTGACCAGTTGGCTGAAGAGACCGGAGGCCTCACTATTGGCGCTGTGCCGCAGGCTTTTAGTCTGGTCAATGAAAGGCGGGTTCCAGAAGACGAAGTCCTTGCTTCCCCGTGGGGCACCGTCGCTGTCGATTACGGTGAAGGGCAGGCCGGCCAGTTTGGTGGCGTGCTCACCGGGGTTATTTATGGTCGCCGAACAGCAGATGAACCGGGGGTTGGAGCCGTATATCCGGCAGAGACGGCGCAGGCGGCGTAAAACGCAGGCCACGTGGGAACCGAAGACACCGCGGTAGCTGTGTGCCTCGTCAACAACGATGTATTTCAGATGGCGCAGCAGTCGTGACCATGCCCGGTGGTTGGGCAGTATGCCCGCATGGAGCATGTCTGGATTGGTCAGGATTATCCGTGCACGCTTCCTTATGCCGGGGCGCTCGGCTGGTGGCGTATCGCCGTCGAAGGTGGCCAGTTGCTCGTAGCCGGGCAGGAGGGAACTGCAGAGCTGGCTCAGTGAGCGTAGCTGGTCCTGGGCCAGGGCCTTGGTGGGGAAAAGATAGAGGGCGCAGCTTGAGGGTTCGTTCAAGAGTGCCTCCAGCACCGGCAGGTTGTAGCAAAGGCTCTTGCCACTGGCGCTTGAGGTGGCTATCATTACCTGCTCGCCACGCCGGGCGCAGTTCAAGGCTTCGGCCTGATGGCTGTAGAGCGGAAGGAGTCCGTTTCCTGTGAGGCAATCCTCAATCTCAGCCGCCAGTGGCTGCTCCGGTTGGGCAAACTTCGCCCGATGGGGGGCAAGATGCTCGGTGTGGACAATCTGGCCCCTATAATCCGGCCGTGAAACTGTATAACGTAGAAAAGACGGGGTGTCCATACCGGCTCCCATAATTCAAAAGGGGACGATTTCGGTCTCGCAGTCGAGCACCTCAACTTCAAACCGACTGCTGGTCACCAGATTCAATACCTTGGACAGGACTTCTGAGGTGTATCTGGCATCGTTGCTGATAAAGCAAATCCCCAGAACCGCTTTCTGCCACAGGTCATGGTCATCAACTTCGGCGACGGAGATATTAAACCTGTTTTTTAGTTGTGTTGTAATGGATTTGAGCACCCGTCGCTTCTCTTTGAGGGATGCGTTCCCGGGCAGGCGCAGCCGAATCTTGCAGACACCAACATTCATTTCGGCTATAAACTAACCGGTTTTTTGGGCAGCTTACCCCGGTGGCTGGTGGATAAAATCAAAGATAAACCCCTTGGTTATTGTACTTTATGACACCGGCCAAGTCAATTTCCCCGGTGGCGGGGATACCGGTGATGTTTTACAGCTACCATCACTTATGTTATACTTTGCTGATTCATAAAGGAGAGGAACATTTGGAAAAGCAGCAAAAGGCAGACATCATCGACAGGTTCAAGCAGCACGATGGTGACAACGGTTCCACTGAGGTTCAGGTAGCCGTCCTGACCGGGAGAATAAACCAGCTGACAGGGCACATGGTGGCGCACAGTCATGATTACCACACTCAGCGCAGCCTGCTCAAGCTTGTCGGCCAGAGAAGGCGGCTGCTGGCTTACCTGAACAAAGAGGATGTCAGCCGCTATAAGAAGCTGATAAAAGACCTCGGTCTTCGTAAATAAAGCGACCCCTCAATTCTATTAGAACAACTAGGAGAAGACATTGACAACTCATTCCTTTGAGCGCACAATAGGTGACAGAAAACTTACTGTTGAAACGGGCAATCTCGCCGGGCAGGCTAACGGTGCGGTAACAGTTCGCTATGGCGATACGGTAGTTTTAGTTACCGCCTGTCTGGGTGAGCAGCCGCGGGAAGGGGTGGACTTCCTGCCGCTGACCATTGATTATGAAGAAAGGCTCTATGCCGCCGGCAAGATTCCGGGCGGCTTCATCCGGCGGGAGGGGCGCCCCAGTGAGAACGCCACCCTGACCAATCGTCTCACCGACCGTCCATTACGGCCACTTTTACCCAAAGCGTGGCGCCGGGATATTCAACTGATAATTACCGTTCTTTCCGCTGACCGGGAGAGCGACCCTGACGTTCTCGCCGTCATCGGTGGCTCGGCGGCGCTATCCATTTCGGAGGTTCCCTTTGACGGGCCGGTAGCTGCCGTTCACGTTGGCTACATCGATAATGAGCTGATACTAAACCCGACAATGCCTCAGTTTGACTCAAGCACTCTTGACCTGGTGGTGGTTAGCACCGAAAAGGCGGTGGTAATGGTGGAGGCTGGTGCTAGCGAGGTCTCGGAGGAGATTGTCGTCCAGGCGATGAAATTCGGCCACGAGGCCAACCAGCAGATTATCGCTCTCCAGAAGGAGCTCATCCAGGCCTGTGCCAGACCCAAAGAGGAAGCTCCGGTTGCCGGAGCCATTCCTGAAGTAACGGCGGCGGTGGCGGCCTTTGCTAAAGATAAGCTTGAGGTGGCGATGTACCAGCCGGTGAAGGCGCAGCGCGATGAGGCCTTGCGCAAGCTCAAAAAAGAGCTTGTTGCCAGCCTGGTGGAGTCTTTTCCGCAGGCCGGTATCCTGGCTGCCTTTGATGCCGCTGTAAAGGATAGATTGAGAAGCGGTGTCCTGGCTGAGGGCAGGCGGATTAGTGGCCGCAGCCTGGACGAGGTACGCCCCATTAGCTGCCAGACGGGTCTGCTGCCCCGTGTTCACGGCTCGGCTTTGTTCACCCGGGGTGAAACCCAGGTACTGACCATAACCACTTTGGGCTCTGTAAAAAAAGAGCAGCAGCTGGATGGGCTGGGTATCGAGGAAACCAAGCGTTTCATGCACCACTACAACTTCCCGCCCTTCTCTGTTGGTGAAGTGAAGCGTGTCGGTACGCCCAGTCGCCGCGAAATCGGGCATGGTGCCCTGGCGGAAAGGGCGCTGGTGCCGGTGATGCCTCAGGATAACGACTTTCCCTATACTATTCGCCTGGTTTCGGAGGTGCTAAGCTCCAGTGGCAGTACCTCAATGGCCAGCGCCTGCGCTTCAAGTCTGTCCTTGATGGATGCCGGCGTACCGGTAAAATCGGCAGTGGCCGGTATATCCATAGGGCTGGTCACCGGTGAAGACGGAAAGTACGCCATCCTGACCGATATTGAGGGCATGGAAGACAACTATGGAGACATGGATTTCAAGATAGCCGGCACTGCTCAGGGAATTACTGCGCTCCAGCTGGATATCAAGCTTGCTGGTGTCAGTATAGAAATCCTGGAAAAGGCGCTGATTCAGGGCCGGAAGACGATTCAGTTTATACTGGACGAAATGCACAAGGTCATTAGCTCCAGCCGGCCTGAACTCAGCCAGTATGCCCCCCGGATGTATAAAGTAGTTATTCCCCAGGACAAAATTGGCGCTGTCATCGGACCCGGTGGCAAGACTATACGAGCAATAATTCAAGAGACCAAGACAACCGTAGATGTTGATAACGAGGGCGTTGTCTTTGTTGGCTCTTCCGATGAGGAGTCAGCCCGCAAGGCGATAAAGATGATTGAGGACCTGACCCGGGAGGTAGAGGTTGGCACAACCTATACCGGCAAGGTGACCCGTATTATGACTTTTGGTGCCTTTGTTGAGGTTCTTCCGGGGAAAGAGGGCCTGGTTCACATCAGTGAGCTGGCCGACTACCGGGTGGAACGGGTTGAGGATATTGTCAAGGTGGGTGACGAGGTCACCGTCAAGGTAACCGAAATTGACAGTCAGGGCCGGATAAATCTGTCGCGACGGGCGGTGCTTGACAAAGGATCTCGTCCGCCCGGTGCCAGGGAAGGGAATTCTTCTAACGCCGGACGCCCTTTCAGGCAGCAACGGAGCAGTCGTCCGCCACAGCGCTCGTACCCCCCGGCGAACCGGCGACGTTAACCAAACAGGGGGTGTGCTGTGAAGCCGATAAGGGCTGTAGTGCACGGTGCCTCAGGCAGAATGGGGCAAGAAGTAGTGAAGGCTCTTCGCCAGGAGCCGGGAACAGAGCTGGTGGGTACCGTGGACATCAATGTCCCCCAGGACTTTTTGGAGTTTACTGATGGCTCCAGGGTTCCCATATCTTCCAACCTGGAGCACATTCTGGACACCTGTCAGCCAGATGTGCTGGTTGATTTCACCGTTGCTTCGGCTATCAGGACGGCAGCGCCAGTCGTTATAAAAAGAGGGATACACCTGGTTATCGGTACCACCGGCCTCGGCGCCGATGACCTTGAGCGGTTCGATAGCCTGGCCAGGGCTAACCGCATTGGAGTGGTGGTGGCGGCCAATTTCGCCCTTGGCGCCGTACTGATGGTGCACCTGGCCCAGCTGGCTGCTAAATACCTTGATTATGCCGAGATTATTGAGCAGCACCACCATTTAAAGGTTGACTCACCCTCGGGGACGGCGCTGGCTACCGCCAGGGCGATGCTTGAGGCCAGGGATAAGCCCTTCTGCCAGCCACCTGGTGAAGCGGCACAGCCAAGCCGGGGGCAGGTGGTTGAGGGCATACCGGTTCACAGTGTGCGTCTGCCCGGCATTCTGGCTCGTCAGGAAGTGATTTTGGGTGGGCCGGGACAAACCCTGAGCATAAAGCACGATGTTATCAGCAGGGAGTGCTATATGTCGGGTGTGATACTGGCGGTTAAGGAAGTTATCAAGCGTCAGGGGCTGGTCTATGGCCTGGACGCTTTACTTGGTTTGTAGGAGGAGTTGATGAACGGATACAGGGTGGCTATTGTCGGCGCCACCGGGATGGTTGGCCAGGAGTTTGCCAAAGTTCTTGATCAGCGCGGATTCCCACTGGAATCAATCCAGTTCTTTGCCTCGGACCGCTCTGCCGGCAAGAAGCTGTTTTTCTCCCACCGGGAAATTGAAGTCAAGGAGACGGCTGTCGAGGCCTTTAAGGATGTGGACATCGCCCTCTTTTCTGCCGGCGCCGATATCAGCCGCCACTTTTCGCCGATAGCGGTCAAAGCTGGAGCCGTGGTGGTGGATAACAGTTCGGCGTTCCGGATGGACCCCGGAGTGCCGCTGGTTGTGCCGGAGATTAATCCGGAGGACATCAGGAATCACCGGGGTATCATCGCCAATCCCAACTGCTCTACCATTCAGATGGTGGTGGCTCTATACCCGCTGCACAAGGTCAATCCGATAAAGCGTATTGTGGTTACCACTTTTCAATCTGTCTCCGGTACCGGTGCAGCAGCGGTGGAGGAACTGACGGTGCAGTCCCGGCAGGTACTTGACGGTCAGGCGGTGGGGCCCCATGTCTATCCCCATCAGATAGCCTTTAATGTGCTGCCCGAGATAGATGTCTTTCTGGACAATGCCTATACCAGGGAAGAGTGGAAGATGGTGGAGGAGACGAGGAAGATAATGCACGCCGATAGCATAGATATTTCGGCCACCTGCGTGCGGGTACCGGTATTTACCGGGCACAGCGAGGCGGTCAACGTGGAGTTTGCCGAATCAATGTCTCCCGAGGAGGCGCGCCATATTCTCGCCCAGGCGCCGGGAGTTAAGCTGATGGACGACCCGGCCATAAGCCTCTATCCCTTGCCGTGGTCGGTGGCCGGCACCGATGAGGTCTTTGTCGGCCGTATCCGGCGTGATGTTTCTCATCCCAAAGGCCTGGTGATGTGGATTGCGGCTGATAATCTGAGAAAAGGAGCCGCTCTGAACACCATCCAGATTGCCGAAGAAATGGTCGGCCGGAACTGGCTCCGTCCCGGAGGGAAAAATGAAAACCCTGGGTAGATTGATAACAGCCATGGTAACCCCCTTTGGTGAGGATGGCGCTGTTGACTATGAGCAGGCCAAGAGATTAGCCCTTGGGC
>SDBU01004230.1_pt1 | contig 17723 bp, 14 predicted proteins | sample 2277071 | NCBI WGS metagenome assembly SDBU01 (sample SAMN10397929, study PRJNA504765) | marine sediment metagenome | isolation source: marine sediment core GS08_GC12, 126 cmbsf | place: Arctic Ocean: Gakkel Ridge, Loki's castle | collected 2008 | reverse complement strand
AGAATAAAGGAGGCGCCAAGGATTGATTTCGATTTCTCGTCTACTCTGTGACACTATTAGCCCGGGTGATAGCCTCCGTTATGGAGAGCGGACACCACATACCATTAATATAAGTAAATCAACTCAGGATGGCCCACATCCAATTGTAGTCTGGAATTGTACCAGGCAATGTAATCTACGCTGCATTCACTGTTATGCCAACGCTAATAACCAAAGAGCCCCGGAAGAAATGGATACCGCAGATGGGAAATCATTTATCCGTGATCTGGCTGATTTTGGCGTGCCTGTAATCTTATTCTCTGGGGGAGAGCCACTGCTTAGGAAAGATTTGTTTGAGCTTGCAGGCTTTGCCAAGGAACAAGGAGTAAGAGTTGTCCTTTCCACCAATGGCACTCTAATTACTGATGAGGTAGCCAAGGGAATTAGCAATGTTGGTTTTGCTGAGGTAGGGATAAGTCTGGATGGTATCGGGGTTAACAATGACCGCTTTCGCGGTAAAAAGGGCGCCTTCCAGGCAGCTCTTGAAGGTATCAGGAACTGTGTCGTCCTAGGATTAAAGGTGTCCTTACGGTTGACCATAACTCGCTTCAACTATCAGGAAATCACGACCATTTTCCGGCTCATAGAAGAGGAAGGTATTGACCGTGCCTGTTTCTACCACCTTGCCTATTCAGGTCGGGGAAGCAGTCTCCAAGGAGAGGACATTAGCCATGCTCAGACGAGGTCAGTAGTAGATTTGATTTGTGAGCATACTCTAGACCTTCACAGGCGTGGTCTGCGGAAGGAAATTCTCACCGTAAGCAATCACGCCGATGGTGTTTACCTCTATCTTGGATTAAGGGAACAAGACCCGCAGCGTGCCAGTAAGATCTTGGAATTACTCAGGATCAATGGAGGCAACAATTCAGGTATTAAGATAGGCGCTGTTGATGATCTGGGGAATGTTCATCCTGACCAGTTTTGGTGGCATTACTCTTTAGGTAACGTTCGCCAGAGAAAATTCGGCGACATATGGACGGATACCTCGGAACCGCTGCTACAAGGACTGAAGAATCGCAAGAAGCTACTCAAGGGGCGCTGCTCCCAATGTTCGTATCTCGACATCTGTAACGGCAACTTACGGGTTCGTGCCGAAGCAGTATACGGTGATGTCTGGGCGGAAGACCCAGCATGTTATCTCAGCAATGAGGAGATTGGGATAAACAATGACTAAGGAGAAACCTACCCAAGGCAGTATTATCGAGCCTAGGCTGCAAATATTAGCTTGGGAAATAACCCGTAGCTGCAACCTATATTGTGCCCATTGCCGCGCCTCGGCTGCTCATGGCCCTTTTGAGGGGGAGCTATCAACTGAGGAGTGTTTTCATCTAATCGATGAAATACTGGAGGTGAGCAAGCCGATTATTATCCTTAGCGGTGGTGAGCCACTTGTCCGCCATGATATCTTTCAAATCGCTGAATATGCCGTGAGCAAAGGACTAAGAGTAGTCATGGGTAGCAATGGCACGCTTCTTACCAAGGAAATGGCGGCTAAATTGAAGGATGCCCCAATATCACGCATTGCAATAAGTCTGGACTTCCCGGTTGCTGAGCTTCAGGATGATTTTCGGGGTAAAAAAGGTGCCTTTGAAGAGGCGATGGCAGGCATCGTTAATGCCCGCCACGCAGGAATTGAAATCCAGATTAATAGCACCATCACCAAGTTAAATACATCCTATCTGGGTGAACTCCTGTCTCTGGCACTAAGGGAGGGCGCTGTCGCTTTTCACCCATTTTTGCTGGTGCCTACCGGCCGGGGTAAAGACCTGGAATCGGTGGAACTCTCGCCACAAGAATATGAGGAAACACTCAACTGGATATACGATAAGCAAGTAGAGCTGGGGGACAGGATGTTCTTCAAGCCCACCGATGCTCCTCATTATTTGCGGGTAATGAAGCAAAGAGAAAAACAAAACCAGAGAAGTGGTGTGCCACCTCTAGAAAAACAGGCATCTACCTCCGGGCACCACCCGGGACATTCCATCACCCGTGGCTGTCTGGCTGGCACCGGCTTTTGCTTTATCTCTCACCAAGGTAGTGTGCAAGGTTGCGGGTATCTTGACGTGGAAGCAGGCAACGTCAGAGAACAATCTTTTAGCCAAATTTGGGCTGATTCACCACTGTTTCGTGACCTAAGAGACCTGTCCAATATCCAGGGGAAATGCGGTGTCTGTGAATACAAAAAGATATGTGGTGGTTGTCGGGCTCGAGCCTATGAGGCTACCGGAGATTATCTTGAGGCTGAACCCTACTGTATATATGAACCGATAACATGGCGGAAAGATCTAAGTAGGGTGGAAGATTAAAATGTACCTTGACGGCATTAACAGAAAACTGCTTAATCTCATGCAAGCAGAATTCCCGTTAACTAAGGAACCATATAGTGAACTGGGACTAAAGCTGGGTATTGATAGTGATGAGGTCATTCATCGTATTGATCAACTAAAGGCAAAAGATGTTATACGCCGGATAAGCCCGATTTTAGATGCCAGACGACTTGGCTACCAGACGACACTGGTAGCAATGAGGATAGCAGAGGGTCAGTTAGACAAAGCAAAACAAGTTATTATTGGGCACCCGGGAGTCAGTCATGGCTATGAACGAGACCACGCCTTCAATATCTGGATCACCTTAGCTATATCCCAAAAATCTGACATTGAGGCCGAGCTTAAACAACTGGCTTCTGCTGTTGGTGCTGAAGCCATTATTGCCCTGCCGGCGATAAAGCTGTTTAAATTACGTGTCTATTTTGATATGGATGGAGATAACCAATCGGAAGCAGATACTGGTACAGAGACAAGCCTTCTGCCGGAAATGGCTGAGCTTTCGCAGACAGATAGGTTGGTAATCAATGAGCTGCAACAGGACTTATGTCTGGTTCCAACACCATTTACCACCTTAGCAGCGCAATTGGGTATGAATGAGGAGTATTTTTTGGCGCAGTGCCAATCTCTTTTGCAGCGTGGTATTATGCGGCGTTTTGGTGCTTCTGTTAACCACCGTAGGGCTGGCTTTACGGCCAATGCTATGACCTGCTGGGTAGCCCCACCAGATACGGTGGATGTTGCCGGTCGAAAGCTGGCGTCTTTACGAGAAGTGAGTCATTGTTACGAAAGAAAGACTCACCCGATGTGGCCGTATAACCTCTTCGCTATGATCCATGGTCACTCCAGAGGGGTATGCCGTGAGGTAGCCGATAAGGTGTCTCGTGAAACTGGCATTAGGGACTATGTACTGCTGTATAGTACAAGAGAATTTAAAAAAGTAAGGATTAAATATCTAGTATGAAGACAAGTGGTCAACCGTCTCCCTATTATCCGGTTTTCCTGAGCCTCAGCGGTAAGAGGTGTGTGATAGTTGGTGGGGGGCAGGTTGCTCTGCGTAAGGTTAGGACACTTCTTGAGCATAGGGCTAATGTCGAAGTAATCAGCCCTGAGCTCTGCTCGGGGCTAGGTCAGCTAGCCGAGAGTGGAGAAATACATGTCCTCCACAGGGAATACCAGACGGGGGATTTAAGAGGTGTGTTTGTTGCCATAGTGGCAACAAACGACAGCGAGACAAACCTAAAGGTAGCCAAGGAAGCTCGAAGGAATGCAGTTTTGGTCAATGTGGTGGATGATGCCGAAAATTCCGATTTCATTCTTCCCTCGTATGTGCGTCGGGGGGATGTTACTATTGCTATCTCTACTGCTGGCAGGAGCCCGGCTTTAGCGCGAAAAATCCGGACCAGACTGGAAAAAGACTTTGGGGATGAATATGCTTCTCTGGCGCTTCTAATTAATGAGGTGCGCGCCAGAGTGAAACACCAGGGAATCAGAGTTGATGGTGATGCCTGGCAGGAAGCACTCGACCTCGATTTACTCATTGAGCTACTGAGAAGCGGAGACAATGAAAAAGCTAGGGCTATCCTGTTTAGTAGTCTTGAAGCACGACAAAGATAAATATGGTGAAGGGTTGTTTTTATGTATGTTAGCTTGGTAGGGATAAATCACCAGACAGCACCAATTACCATACGTGAGCAGGCGGCAATCAGTACCGATAGGCTTGACGATAGCCTACGGCTACTTCGCCATCATGTACCACATGGCGTTATCCTTTCTACCTGCAACCGAACCGAGGTTTACGCTACGGACAACAATCCGGCCGAAGAAGCCATCATCAACTTCCTCAATGCCATTACGGGCGTCTCTTTTGCCGACTTATTACCTCATATTTACCTCAGGAAGAACGAAACATCATTTGGACACCTATTTCGCGTAGCCAGCGGGCTCGACTCTATGATAATTGGTGAATTTGAGATTCTGGGTCAGGTAGGGCATGCCCTGGAGGTTGCAGAGAAGGTAAAGATGGTAAATCTACCGCTGCGTCATATTTTCCAGAGCGCCATTCGAACTGGCCGAAAAGTTCGTGAAGAAACGGGAATCAGCAAAAATGCACTTTCTGTCAGCTCGGTGGGGGTGGACCTGGCAGCAAGGGTTGTCGGTAGTCTGAAAAGCAGTAAAATACTTGTCATTGGTGCCGGTGAAGCCGGCAGTCTGGTAGTGAAGATAGCCAGGGACAGAGGAGTCTCCCGAATAGTTGTTGCCAGCCGGACTCAAGAAAGAGCTTTAACTCTAGCGGCAACAATGGGCGGTATAGCGATAAACCTGAACCACCTGGCCGAAGAATTAAGCACTACCAATATAGTTGTTACCTGTGCTGGAGCACCCAATCGGATACTGGATGTTCACCATGTGGAAGAGGCAATGCAGAAGCGTCCTGAGCTTCCCTTGGTGATAATTGATATCGCCGTTCCTCGGGATGTGGAGCCAGCAGTGAGGCAAATCAGGAATGTTTTCCTGTACAATATCGATGACCTTACCGAGGCCTCTGACCTAAACCGTCAGCAACGAGAGGGTGAGATCCAGAAAACCAGGGAAATTATAGCCGCTGAGGTGAGTAAATTTGTCTCCTGGTGGCGAACTTTCGAGGTCAGGCCCATCGTCAGTGACCTGATGAGAAAGGCCGAAGAGATACGCTGTGAACAACTGAACAAGACCTTAAAGAAGTTGCGTCCGCTATCTGATGAAGAGCAGGATAACCTGGAAGCAATGACCAAGTCAATTGTAACTAAAATCCTTCAGAACCCCATTCAGTATCTGAAAGCAAACGCAAATAGTAACAGGGACTATGTTGAAATGGTAAGCGAGCTTTTTCAGTTGGGTAGCATAGAGAAGCAAGGATGAGAAGAACAAAAATTATTGTTGGTTCCCGGGGTAGCAAACTCGCCCTGATTCAGGCTGAGTCAGTAATAGCCAAGATTAGAGAAATAAATCCTTACCTTGAGATTAGCCTGAGTAAAATAGTAACTGAAGGTGACCGTAATCGCCATACCCAGCTTGACCAGGTCGCCGGCATTGGGATATTTATCAAAGAACTGGAGGAAGCCTTGTTCGATAATAGAATCGATATAGCAGTGCACAGCCTCAAGGACGTACCTACTGATATCCCTCCGAACCTGCGCCTTCTGGCCGTGACCGAGAGACTTGATCCTCGAGATATCCTGGCATCGAAATCAAAGCTTGATGAGCTTACTCCTGGTTCTAAAATAGGCACCGGTAGTCTGCGACGCGCCGCTCAGCTTGCTCGATATCGTCCCGACCTGGAGGTACGTAGCATAAGGGGGAATGTTGATACTCGCCTGCGTAAGGTTACCTCTGGTGAAGTTGATGGTGTGATACTGGCTGCAGCCGCGCTATTGCGCCTCGGCTGGGAAGATAAGATAACCGAATATCTGCCTCTGGAGCATTTCTTGCCAACGGTAGGACAGGGGGCATTAGTAATAGAAACGCGACTTGATGATGAAGAGGTGACAGCGCTTGTTGCCCCCATAAACCATCTGCCTACCTGGCATAGTGTGTTGGCCGAGCGCGCTTTTCTCAGTGCCCTTGGTGGCGGCTGCCGCGCCCCCATTGCCGCCCTGGGGACTGTAAACGGCACTACCTTAAAGCTTGCGGGAATGATAGCTGAGGCTAGTAGCCGGAAGACACTGCACGCCTCCGAGAAGGGCAGTGCCATGTCTCCAGAAGATGTCGGAGTACGGCTGGCACAGAAGATGCTTAGGATGGGAGCATCTGAGCTTATTGCTGAGGTAGGGAATAAGTGAAAGCAGGCAAAGTCTATCTGGTTGGGGCCGGTCCAGGCGACCCCGGACTAATTTCACAAAAGGGGCTTGAGTGTCTGTCACAGGCTGGTGCCATCATCTACGACCGCCTGCTCGATGAGCGGCTCCTGGACTCAGTCCCCCCGGAGGCAGAACGAATATACGTGGGTAAGTCGGCAGGGCAACACGCCAAAGAACAGGTGGAGATAAATCAACTGCTGGTGAAAAAAGCAAGGAAGGGTAAGTCTGTGGTGCGGCTTAAGGGTGGTGACCCTTTTGTTTTGGGGCGGGGAGGCGAAGAAGCAGAAGTGCTGAAGCAAAACCGTATCCCCTTTGAGGTGATACCTGGGGTATCGTCAGCGATAGCTGTTCCTGCTTACGCTGGCATCCCGGTCACCCATCGTGGACTGGCCTCATCGTTTGCCGTAATCGCCGGACATGAAGACCCGAGCAAGGATAGCTCAAGTATTGCCTGGGAAAAGCTGGCTACCGGGGTGGATACCCTGGTCTTTCTTATGGGTATGCAAAACCTGCCCGAAATAGTGGTCAAGCTAATTGAGTACGGTAGACCCATTAATACCCCGGTAGCCGTGATTAAAGAGGGCACCAGACCCGAGCAGAAAACTATAGTCGGTAGCCTTGAAAATATTGTGGCCAGGGTGAAAGACCAACGGCTCGGCCCTCCAGCAGTTATTGTGGTCGGAGAGGTAGTAAGGCTCAGGGAAAAGCTCCGCTGGTTTGATAACCGCCCACTCTTCGGCAAGCGTATCCTGGTTACCAGAGCACGTCATCAGGCAAGCACATTGAGCAAGCTTCTCTCCGAGCACGGTGCTCAGCCTATTGAACTGCCGGCTATTGATATCCAAGCTGTAGCCAATACCGCGGAACTCGACCAGGCTATATTATATTTGAGCCACTATCAATGGATAGTTTTTACCAGTGTCAACGGTGTCGAAGCGTTCTTCCAACGACTGTATAATCAGAATTCGGACACCCGTGCCCTTAAAGGCCTCAAAATCGCTGCCATTGGACCAGCCACTGCTAAAGCCTTAGAGATGAAAGGGATAATTCCTGACTATCTTCCTGAAGTTTACACTACCGAAAGGCTTATAGACGGACTGAGAAGGCGGGAAATAGTTGGGCAACGGTTTCTACTCCCGCGGGCCGACATAGCCAATAAGGAATTAGCCGAAGGGATTACCCAACTTGGAGCCGAAGTGCACGAGATAGCTGTATATAAGACTTTACCTTCGGCTGATACCATTTCCCGAGCCAGACAGATGCTTTTGTCAGGTGAAATTGATGTTGTTACTTTCACTAGTTCGTCAGCGGTGTCCAATCTAGTGGCTGTGTTTAAGGGAGAACAGACGATGGTGAATAGCGCTAAAGTTGCCTGCATTGGCCCCAAAACAACTGACACCGCCGCCAAGGCAGGATTGAAAGTGGACATAGTTGCCGAGGAACATACCATACCTGGTCTAGTGGCGGCAATCGAACAACACTTCGAAAAGGAGATTTAAATGGCAATTTTTCCTCAATTACGCCTGCGCCGTCTGCGCCGGACAGACTCGCTGAGGGCACTGGTTCGAGAAAACCGTGTCGATATAGGGGACCTTGTTTACCCCATGTTCGTCGTAGAAAGAAAGGGCATAAAGCAAGAGATAACTTCAATGCCGGGTATCTTTCGTTTTTCTCCTGATCAATTACCGCCGGAGGTAGAAGAGGTGGCCAGACTTAAAATCCCGGCGGTTCTTCTCTTCGGCTTACCTGAAGACAAGGATGAAGTTGGCTCAGCAGCTTATCATCCGGAAGGAGTTATCCAGCAGGCAATACGAGTCATAAAACAGGCAGTGCCTGAGCTTCTGGTAGTAACCGATGTCTGCCTTTGTGAATACACCAGTCACGGACACTGCGGGGTAGTAACTAATGGCTATGTTGATAATGACCAGACATTACCCCTTCTAACCAGAATGGCGCTATCACATGTCGAAGCTGGTGCTGACATAGTAGCTCCCTCCGACATGATGGACGGCAGGGTAAAGGCTATTCGAGAAAACCTGGACGAACAGGGATTCCAGCATATCCCCATCCTTTCTTATGCGGCAAAATATGCTTCAGCATTTTACGGACCATTCCGTGAGGCGGTGGATTCAGCCCCGCAATTTGGCGACCGCCGTTCCTATCAGATGGACCCGTCCAACATACGGGAGGCATTGAGGGAGATAGAACAGGATATTGCTGAAGGGGCAGATATTATCATGGTCAAGCCGGCCCTGGCTTATCTGGACGTGATACGGCAAGCGCGCGATACCTTTAACTACCCACTGGCAGCCTATAATGTCAGCGGAGAGTACGCTATGGTGAAAGCCGCTGCCAGGCAAGGTTGGATAGATGAGAGGCAAGTGATATTAGAGATTCTCACCGCTATTAAGAGAGCCGGAGCTGATATCATCCTCACCTATCATGCCAAGGAGGTTTCTTCATGGCTATAAGTTTGAAGGAGATGTGTCTATGAATTTAAAACGCTCCGAAAGTCTTTTTCATGAAGCCCAACATTATTTACCCGGTGGGGTAGATAGCCCGGTACGTGCCTTCAAAGCAGTTGGCGGCGTGCCGCCATTTATGGTAAAGGGGGAGGGGTCAAGAATCTATGATGCCGACGGTAATGAGTTCATTGACTACGTTTGCTCCTGGGGACCTTTAATTCTAGGGCACTCCCACCCGCAGGTGGTTGATGCGCTGAAACGGGCAGTAGAGCGGGGTACAAGCTTTGGCGCTCCAACTGAATTAGAGATAACACTGGCTAAGATAATCTGTGCTGCCATTCCGTCTATCGAGATGATTCGCTTTGTAAACTCAGGGACGGAAGCTACAATGACGGCTCTACGTTTGGCTCGGGCTTTCACCGACAGAGACAAGATTATAAAGTTTGCCGGTGGCTACCACGGTCACGCTGATGGGCTGCTGGCTAAAGGTGGCTCCGGTCTGGCAACCTTGGGTATACCTGACTCCCCCGGAGTGCCCTCAAGCTACACACAAAATACATTGATAGCACCGTACAACAATGCTGAAGCCGTAGAGCAGCTTTTCCAACACTATCCTGAAGAGATTGCAGCAGTAATAGTCGAACCGATAGCCGCTAACATGGGTGTGGTACCACCTCAGCCCGGTTTCTTAACTAGCCTGCGTAAGTTGACCAGCGAATCTGGAGCTCTCCTTGTTTTTGACGAGGTTATCACCGGTTTTCGTGTAGCCTACGGGGGAGCGCAGGCCCTTTATGGCATTACCCCTGACCTGACTTGCCTGGGGAAGATTATTGGTGGCGGATTACCGGTAGGAGCTTATGGTGGTAGACGAGAGATTATGCAGATGATGGCCCCGGTAGGGCCAGTCTACCAAGCCGGCACACTATCGGGAAATCCTCTAGCTATGACAGCAGGAATAGAGACACTTAAGATCTTGGGTCAGCCTGAAATTTATAGCCAGCTAGAAGCCAAATCATCAAGTCTAGAAGAAGGTATAGCCATAGCTGCATCTGAGGTCGACATTAGTTTACATATTTCGTGTGTTGCCTCGCTGCTTACTATTTTTTTCACCACTGGGCCGGTGGTTGATTATGAATCAGCGACACAGGCAAACACGATGCTTTTCGGCAAATTCTTCCAGCAGTTATTGTCGGAAGGCATATACTGGCCACCCTCTCAGTTCGAAGCTGTCTTTGTCTCTTTGGCTCATAGTGATGAGGACATCCATACTACGATTAGAGCGATTGTCAAGGCACTGAGCTCTGTGCAAGGTTGACTCAAATTCTTTGATGCCTTTGAGACGGCTGTACAGGGCCAATGATTGATATGCGAGCACTATTGCATTTTCGTCCAAATTGTATGAAGTAACAATAACGCATAATCCCTCTATTCCGTAGTAGTGGCCAGTATCTTTTTGGTTTTTCGTTACTTGGCAGCTTCGAATAAGGGAAATGAGGGCAGGTCTCTTAATGGCGCGTGCACCGGTTCAATTGTGGTTTTGAAGCTTTTCTTGACATTCCTCTCTTGACTTTGCTATCCTATGATTCAAATCCCTAGGTTTCCAGACCAATTGGATAACGCTGAGTGGAGTTAAGTATTGAAGAACCCGCTTAAGGAAAAATTGCAACAAGGAAAGACCGTCATCGGAACTTTTGTTGGGCTCGGTCATCCGGACGTGACCGAGTGGCTCTCTCGGGTGGGGTTTGACTGGCTTCTTCTGGACAGCGAACACGGGCCCTTAGGCTTTGAGACTCTGCAAATGATGATGCAGTCTATGAACGGAACCAGCTGCGTCCCCATCGTCAGGCCTCAGTGGAATGACCCAGTTGCTATCAAGCGCGTTCTTGACATCGGCGCCTACGGAGTCCTCCTTCCCTGGATCAACTCAAAGGAGGAGGCGGAAAATGCCGTAAAAGCATGCTGCTATCCACCGGAGGGCACTAGAGGTTATGGACCCAGGCGAGCCGGAATGTTCGACCCGGAGTACTATGAGACAGCAAACAAAGAGATCCTCATTGCAGTCCAGATTGAGACTGAGAAGGCGCTTGAGAATCTAGACGAGATATTATCTGTGCCGGGGATAGACGCCTGCTATATTGGCCCTTATGACCTGTCGTGCAGCCTAGGGTTTGGTATACCACCCAAATGGGACGAGCCGCGATACTTAGCCGCCTTTGACCGAGTGTTACAGGTGTCCAAACGGCATGGGAAGCCCGCCGGCATGTTTGCCAGCTTTAACAATATCGAATGGGCCTTAGAGAAGGGTTTTAAATTCAATACTGTGGATGACTCAGATATTTTTCTCATGCGGGGTGCACAAATGGCCTTGGCGAAGGCCAAAGGTACTGAGAAGATATAGGGAGACAGTATCAAGGGGTCTTTCTTCTCCATTAAGGCCTGCAATTTCTCTAATTCACCTTTAACCGTTCGGTAGCAGTGCTCTTCTTGAGGAAAGTTTCCGGTTTTGACCTCTTCCACATAAGTACCAAAAGCGCGCTCAATGATACTGCTCAAATTGGCATACTTTTCAACAAATTTTGGAGTAAACGCTTCAAAAAACCCCGGCATATCACTAACAATCAGAAGCTGGCTCAATCGATTAGGAGTCAAGGTCCTGTATATTGAACCGGGCAGCCCCTGGGAGAATGGTTATATTGAATCTTCTAACGGCAGGCTCAGGGATGAACTGCTTAACCGGGAGATCTTTACCACACTGGACGAAGCTAAAGTGTTGATAGCGCAATGGAGAAGGGAATATAATCAGCTATGTCCGCATAGTGTTAGGAATAACCGACCACCTGCTCCTGAGGCTAGAATACCGGTAACTCTAACTTAACGAGTGGTATCTCTTTTGGGGGCAGGTCAGGGCTAAGTTAAATATCTCGAAGATTCTCTTTAACTCTGATAGGCTGAACTTGATTTCAGTTTTATAGTTGCGGAATAAGTCAACTAGGGGAACCAGTTCTATTTGCGGAGCGGATGTTGCTTCTTATCCTACCATTTCGGTTATGAATTCACCGAATATCTTATTGTGGAAGTCGACATTCTCAGTTGTGGTTTCAGGCGAGACCAACATCATATCGTGGAATGGCGTGATTAAAACACCACGGTTCATAAAGAATAGATGAATCACCTTATCTAATTCAGTGTCATATGCGGCTATTGCCTCAGCCCCATTTCTAGGTGGGGTTGGAAGGAAACGGTACTCGACCCTGCAGCCAAGCTGGATTACATGCCATGGCAGATCAGCGGCTTTTATTATTTTATCGATACCACTGGTTAACCGCTCAGCGAGAGGGAGCATGTGAGCATAAGCCGACTTGGTCATGACATGCTCTAGGGTGGCCCGTATTGCGGCAACAGCTAGCGGATTGCTGGATAGCGTTCCCCCTAGCCCCATATGCCACTCCCTAGGAGGTTTTACCAGAAACCTTTCGGCAATCTCTTCACTGAGGCCCATGGCAGCGGCAGGAAATCCACCTGCAATCGGCTTACCTAGAGTAAAAATATCCGGCTCAAGGTTCCAGGCATGGGTAAGCCCTTCTGGCCCACTGCAGATGGTATGTGTCTCATCTAAAATCAATAGAGTATCAAAACGTCGTGTCATCTCCCGTAACGCCTTATGGTAGCCTGGCTCAGGGTAGATTATACCAACGTCTGTCATCGCTGGCTCACATATTACGCAGGCGACATCCTGAGGAGATATCGCTGCTTCTAACGCAACTAAGTCATTAAACTGAATAACTCGCGTTGTCAGCGCCAAGTCAGGAGCAGGCTGTCCCATAATGCGGTCTCGCCTATAGTTGACCAACGTTTCGTCCACACTACCGTGGTAGCAACCATCATATACTAAAATCAAGTTCCGCTTGGTGGCCTGGCGGGCTATCCTAATTGCGAACCTATTTGCATCTGAAGCTGTCATGTAGATCTGCCAATAGGGCAGGCCAAAACGGCGTGTCAATTCCTCTCCTACCCAAATGGAGTCCTCTGTAGGGAGCATTGTGGTCATACCTTTGCCCACTTGGTTCATTACTGCATTAGCGGTAGCTGCTGGAGAGTGTCCAAACAATGCCCCGGTATCTCCTAAGCATAGGTCGAGGTAGTGATGACCATCGACATCAATCAGGTGGGTACCTTGTGCCTCCTTGACAAAAATAGGGAAAGGTCCTGCCCACCTGCGCATCCAACTCATGGGTACACCCTCAAGAAGTGAGGACTTCGCTCTTTCAAACAACGCTTGTGATTTTGGTCGGTCTTCAACATAGCGCAGTTCTTCACGCTCGCTCAGCATCTTGATTCTTGTCCGGTCAATCGTTTTCACAATAGTAACTCCTTATCTTGCTACCTTCTGGGTATTGAATTTAAAGCTGACCATAGCATATCTGCCACTCCGTGTCAATAACACCAAGCAGTTGGGTCTAAGCTGAATCGAGCATGTCCCTACTCATATGCCATCGCTTGATTCTTATCCACATTAGAGAAACACTACGCAGAATTCCGGTTTTCTATGGCACAAACTGACGGTTTGTGCCATCTCTAACTTTGAAGATTATTCCGGAGAGTATAGCGACACTGCTACAGGATAGCTTTAGCTAACTCTTTACCTAAAGCCTTACACCTCTCAAGAATCTGTTGATCCGGTCTACCCATGGAACCAACTGGTTCACCAACCAGTGTGCCAATGCGTCTAAAAATCCGCGGCATAATGTCCTTTACTCTACCTCCACCACCGTGCGAGTAGAAAAGGACAAAAGGTTTGTCCCGTAATCCCTCTAATTTCTTACGCACGTCGTGGATATAGTGATCATCCATAAACATCTTCAGCCCACCGGCAATATAGCTGTAATAATCTGGCGAACCAAAAGCCACACAATCATACTGCGGGAACCTGGTAACATCGAATCTGCCGTCATTAGTATTGAACAAATCTACGATGCATCCGCTTTCTTTTAGACCGTCAGCAACTGCCTTTGCCATTTCAACCGTATTGCCATATTCCTGGGAATGATACAATACCAATGCCTTTGCCATCCTCTACCCCTACGCTTGGAATAATTTGACCATATGGTAGCAAACGTGGTCGAATCAAATTCTACTCTATCCACCACTCTTCAATCAACTACGGAAGATATAAGATAGCGGCTAGGGTGGTGAGCCAACTCATATTCGCACAACATAGACTGAAGATTAAACAAGACTGACATTTGTTTGGCCGCTCTCTTCGACTTTACCAAGTGCACACTGCACGAATTGTCTTCGCAAACCATATTGCCTATACTGGAGATACCCTTAGTTAACGTCTCACAAAAACAAAAGCTAAGAGGGGAGGTAGTAACCAAGGTCCACCTGGTTTCATTAACCTGGTTGGCATAGAAACCCCCGGCTTAACATCATCATTAGCTATAGCTAAACATGTTGGCCAAATGGTAAACGAGATATTATAGAAACACTAAAGTGTGGCACCCGATGCCTAATACTTCTTATACTACTGGTTTGAAAATCTATGTATTCTGTTTAATCGGCATCAAGGTTTCAGATTATTAACTACCGCCGAAACGTTCCTTTTTATTTGTTGACAAACCTCGGGAACAGGGCTAAACTCAAATCCTGATAAGTAAAATAATCTGAACCATCTACACCTTCTATTAAATTCAGAGGTGATCAGATAAAACAGGGACACTTTAATCATAGAAAGTATTGCGATTATATGTGTCCCTTAATATTTTGTTGGTATTCTACCCACAAAACTAAAAGGAAGGAGTTATGGTATCAAAGTGGAGCGTAAATGATATTCCCGATCTCAAAGATAAGATTGCCATCGTAACGGGTGCAAATTGCGGTCTCGGCTATGAGGATACAAGGGCTTTGATGCGCAAGGGAGCAACTGTGATTCTAGCCTGTCGTGATATGGATAAAGCAGGAGCGGCACTAAAGCAGATTTATGATGAAAAACCGGATGCAAAAGCTGAAATTATGCAGGTTGACCTGGCTGACCTAGCCTCCATACACCGATTTACCGATAAATTCATTGGTAAGCATGATAGATTGGATATACTTATTAATAACGCCGGACTTATGATTCCTCCTCTTATGAGGACAGCCGATGGATTTGAGATACAATTTGGTACCAACCACCTCGGGCATTTCACCTTGACGGGCCTTTTGCTCAACCTGATTGTAAACACTCCCAAGGCTCGCGTTGTTACATTGAGTAGTGTAGCTCATAGCATGGGTGGCAAGTTTGACTTTGATAATCTTAATGCCGAAAAAGGCTATAACAAGTATGCAGCATATAGCCAGAGTAAGCTTGCCAATCTCCTGTTCACTTATGAGCTGCAAAGGCGTTTTGAAGTTGCCCAAATTGATGCACTCGCAGTTGCCGCTCATCCTGGTGTAGCCACTACCAATTTACAAAGATATAGCAACAAAGTGTTAAATATGATTATGATTCCTATCATGATGGGCGCAGAGAAAGGGGCATTGCCGACACTTTATGGCGCTACGTCATCTGATGTCAAGGGAGGTGATTATTTTGGCCCCTCCGGCTTGATGGGTGGCTTGATAGGGCGCAGAAGGCCAGTTAAAGTACAATCAAGTGAAAGATCTCATGATAAAACTGTAGCACGCAAACTCTGGGGAGTATCAGAGGAACTAACAGGAGTGACGTATCATCAACTGGCAAAATAGGTTCCTTTATTAATCTTTTCGGGAATTAATGAGTGAGCGTGGAATACAAAAAACTGGGGATTTCTTTTTGACTTATGCCCCTAGAATCTCCTTATGCCGTAGAGACCTCTCCAGTGATGGCTACATTCTCATGGCTTGTTGGGTTACTGGCCACCTGCTTCTGAAGCTAGAATTCCGGGAACCCTAATTTAAAAGGTTGATTATTTAATGGGGGCAGATCAGGGATGATTACCTTATTTTATTAGTAAAGGAGGTATAAATGTCTGAAATGACTGGGGCTGAAGCCCTGATTGAATCGTTATCACGTGAAGGAGTGGACGTAATATTCGGTATTCCGGGTGTACAGATTATGGAAGTCTTAGATACTTTCTATCGAAACAGGAAAGTACGTTGGATTACTGTGCGTCATGAACAGACAGCCGCTTATATGGCATTTGGCTATGCCCGCACCACAGGTAAGGTGGGGGTTGCTATGGTAGTACCGGGGCCTGGTGCTCTTAATACTTGCGCAGCTATCGGTACCGCCTACGCTGCATCGACACCGGTATTGTTACTAGCAGGGCAAATTGACAGGCAAAATGTGGGAAAGAATAGAGGTATACTCCATGAAGTTACTGAACAGCTGGATGTCTTCCGGCCGCTCACTAAATGGAATAGCCGTATAACGGAGGTTACTGATATTCCTGCTACGTTACAGTTAGCAATGCACAAACTGAAGACAGGGAGACCCCGTCCTGTAGAAGTAGAAATACCTTTCGATCTGTGGGATAGCAAGGGTGAAGTGCAGTTTAACGGAGTAGGATCAGACACAACCAGGCCGATTAACCATGCTCAAATTAAAGAGGCTGCAATCGTGCTGACCAAGGCAGAACACCCGGTAATATGGGCTGGTGGGGGTATAATCACGGGTAATGCCACGGAAGAACTCCGGCAGCTCGCCGAACAAGTCAATTCCCCGGTGGTTATGACAGCTGAGGGTAAAGGCGCTATCAGCAGTAATCATCCTCTGGCTTCCGGTGATGCCAACTATAACTCAAATTCGATACTGACTATGGCTGATGTGATTATTTGCCTGGGCAGCCGTTTTCTTCCAAGGCAACGGATTCAATCGAAGGCAGCAGCGGGACTTAAAGTTATCCAGATAGATATTGATGATGGAGAAGTAGGCCGGAATCGGCCGGTAGATCTGGGGATAGTCGCTGATGTCCGTTCGGCAATAGCGGCACTACTAGAAGAATTACCAGAATCAAACAGGAGCCAGTGGAAAACCGCTGACATTGAGAAAATTAAAACCAACCTAATAACTAAAATGGAGGAGGCAGCTCCAATTCAAACGACAATCATTCGTGATATTCGTGGCGAGTTGAAAGAGGACGATATTTTAGTATCTGGCGTTACCAATATAGGTTATTGGTCACAGCTAGTCTATCCGGTCTACAAACCGCGGACATTCCTGACCTCTTCCTACTTTGTTACCCTGGGTTATGCCTTCCCGACGGCTCTCGGGGCTAAAGTTGGCAATTCAAATCGGCAAGTGGTAGCGTTAAGTGGTGATGGCGGATTTTTATTCGCAGTCGGTGATTTAGCCACAGCGGTACAGCTAGGTTTAAATGTAGTTACTATCGTCTTCAACGACGGCACTTATGGTGCCACCTATAGAATACAGCAGCGGCGTTATGAGAACAGAATTATTGGAACTGAATTGCAAAATCCGGATTTTGCTGCCCTAGCTGAATCTTTCGGTGCCCGAGGGTTAAAACTATCAGACTACAAAGAATTGAAAGGAGCCCTCCGTTCAGCTCTGGCTGAGGATGGCCCAGTGGTGATTGAAGTGCCGGTACCAAATATGGTGCAACCATGGGAAGTACTTTGAATGTACTACTGCTTTAAGTTTTAATATTGGGATATTTCTGTTTTCTATGGCGATAATTGATTTAACACCGACCTAATAATCTTTGTCTTTGCAAAAATAGACCCTCAGACCAAGCCAATGTGTATTCCCTCACAGCTGTTCTATAGACGACCACAGTCTTGAGTAAAGATTCTCATATATATAAGTAATAGAACCCCACTCCAACGATACAATACATTCCGGTGATTAGCTCGATGTCAGCTTGACGTGCTCCCCAAAAACTGTACCAGTTTTAATGTTAGTTTAAAAGGACAAAAAAGGGGGGATTTAGATGGTAAGGAAGACTTATACACCAGAACAGATTATCAACAAACTGAGAGAAGCTGAGATCCACATCAGTCAGGGTATCCCTATCGCCGAAGCCAGCCGGAAGATCGGCATCACCCAGCAGACTTACCATCGATGGCGTAGAGAGTAC
>SDBU01004229.1_pt1 | contig 17726 bp, 22 predicted proteins | sample 2277071 | NCBI WGS metagenome assembly SDBU01 (sample SAMN10397929, study PRJNA504765) | marine sediment metagenome | isolation source: marine sediment core GS08_GC12, 126 cmbsf | place: Arctic Ocean: Gakkel Ridge, Loki's castle | collected 2008 | reverse complement strand
CGGCGGCGCAGCCACCGCGATGTCCGTCCGTTCTGTCGCCGGGACCATCGCCCCTCCACCTTGTGCTTGCATCAGTTCTCCTTTCCTTCTTGCGATATACATGCGTTGCGTCTCCGGGACGCTTAGATGCGCCCGGTCCACCCCGCACCCGCATCTCAATACCTGCCGGTCTATCCCAAAATGACCGCCCCATATGATCTGAGGCTCTTGCCCGCACCGGACGCAGGTGCGTCCGGTGATGTCCTTCTCCAGGGTGTGAGGATCAGTCACGGCCGACCTTCTCCCCAGGCAAAGCCGCTCCCGTGAACCTGGCGCACTGGCACACTGCCGGCTTCGTCCTGAGGCAGCGCCCCAGGCGCCGGCGCCCGCGGACCCAAACCATGTGGAGCTCCCGGGTGTCGCCGCATGAGCACATCAGGCGCCGCAGGTCCACCGCGCGCCGATTGCGTCGCGCGTTCGTCATGACCATGGGGCTTTACTCCATGAGGTCGCTGGGTTCACAGCCCAGGGCCTGCGCCAGCTTAAGCAGGGTATGCGGGAATGCGTCTCCCTGTTTCTCGTTCTCGATATTCACAATGGCCCGTTTGCTGACGCCTGATTTTGCCGCCAGCACGTCCATCGACCAACCCTTGCCGCGCCGTTGTCGTGTGAGTGGGTGCATCGGTCACCTCCTGTCCTAGAGCGTACAGGGTGCATCGTTGGTTGTCAAGGGATGTGGCGGCATCGCATAATTGGTGCAGGATTGGAAGCAAAAGTGCTTGACAGTGGTGCATCGTTGGTGTAGTATTGCAGGTGAGATAGACAACGGCAACGGGGCAATGGGCCACCCGGCCCGGAAAGGCGACAGAATCATGCGGTATCTAATCCAAGCGCGGCGAGATGGTCGGCCATGGGAAACTATGCTCAAGGTCTCCAGCCGGGCCAAAACCAGGCCGCTGGTGCAAACCATGGCTGCCCCTAATGTCGATGTGAGAGTGGTTGATGGCAAGCATGGCGTTGTAGTCTACCCCCTCTAACCCCCGCTACATGGTCTCTGCACCCCCGTAGGGACCATGTGACGGCGACTAGAGCACCAGCAACGAGAGGAGACGGTATGAACATCGGAGACAGAGTAGTTGACAAGGAAGGCCGCATCGGGACCATCGCGCTCGTCATGCACGGGCTCTTGCCGCTTATCCATGGCAAGGTTGACCGCGGCTGCCGCTTCCGAGTCAATCTGGACACCGGCGGGGCCGTGACGGCTCCTGAGAGTTTTTTCGCCCCCCATGACGGCGACTAGAGCAGCTTCTAGGCGGGCATGTAGCCGATACGGAGAAGCGGCCGAGCGGTCAGGTGCGTAGGTAACCCGAAGGCTTTTGAAGGCGCCATGTGGCCAACGGGCAAAGAGAACGCAGAGCGGCCGGCACGGCCCGGCTCATCGCCGATAGTGCAATGCGCCCGATACCGCCGGTCCGCAAGAAACGGGCCTGTGCCGGCTGCGGCGCCCCGGCATCAATGACCGCGAGTTTGGGACTGGCATGCCCCGATTGCTTTGATAGCCTGAGCGGCTAGTACCGAAGAGAGAAGGAGACATCATGGACCAGCAGGAAATCATAGAGCACGTAGGACGAACCAAATATGGCGACGGTTGCGGTGTATTCAGGCACGTTCCGAGCGGAGACATCTACGCTTATGACGAGAATACCGCAACGGGCTCCAGGGCCAGCGGGCCGCTTCACTATGAGGACATCCCTCTCACGGCCGACGCCTTGACAGACCTGCTCAGTAACTCAGGCGACCACGATGATGGCGATTGGTTTTTCGACGAGATGCAGGCAGGGCACGTCCGAGACCTCTAGCGCCCACGGGACACCCCGCCTAATGAGCCCGCGAAGGGCGAAACCAAGAGGAGAACTCATGAGCACCGAGAGCGAGAAACTAGAGACACGGACCCAGGTCGTCCGCAAGGTCGGACACGCGGTCGCCGTCCTGGTCGCCGTGAGGGAAGAGGGCCACTACCGCACGATGCCAGCCCGGTACTGCACCATGATCGACACGGAGCTCCGGCACCTAGACGTCCTGGAAGGTCGGCTCCGCAAGTGGGCGATCACGGAGCAAGAGCAGGCAGCGGCGAAACGGGAAGGAGGCGATGCCGAAGAGGCTGAGAACGGCAACGGGGCCAGATGAAGGGCGCCCTCTGTCCCCAATCTGGCCCCGCAGGCTGACGACCCCCCCGAGGGTCAAGATCGATGATAGCAGATCAGCAAGGAGCACACAATGCCCAAGAAGATACCGCACGTTGAAGCCGAGCGTATACGCAGCCAACGGGGACGGACCTATCGCATCGACGGCGTGGGGGATTTCCCCTCCGTCACGACGGTGCTGTCCGTGATCGAGAAGCCTGCCCTAATCGGGTGGGCGAAGAAGGTCGCCATCGAGAAGGTCCGGGAGGAGCTCCGCGACTACACGATTGACGAAGACGATCTGGAGGCCTTTGACGAAGAAAAACGCCTGACGGCCCAGTGGGTCAACGGCATGCTCGACGGCGCCGTCAAGCGCCCGGACACCGTCAGGGATGAGGCCGGCGATCTAGGGATCCGAGCCCACGCGGCCATCCAGGGGATCTTGGCAGGGAAGGACCGACCCGATGATCCAGAGGTCGGTGTCATCCTGGACGGATTCGAGGCCTGGCGTGAGAGGATGGGCATCAAGATCGAATTGGCCGAGCACATCGTTTACTCGCGCGAATACTGGTACGCCGGCACAGTGGATGCAGTAGCGTGGATCAAGGTCGGAAGCCGATGGCGCGCAATCGTCATCGACTGGAAGACGTCGCTGGGGATCTATCCCGAGGCGGCATGCCAGGTCGTGGCGTACGGCCGCGCCATCGAGGAGATGGCCGGCGTCAAGGTGCACGAGCATTGGGTGGTTCGATTCGGCAAACCCCGCGACACCATGGGGCGCCCGACCGGGGAGCCGCCGCAGTTCGAGGCCGTCATGATCCACGAGACTGCCAGTGCCTTCGCGGCGTTCCTGGCAGCGCGAGATCTGTGGGACCATTACAACGGAAGCTGGCGGTGGTGGGGGCAGCGGCACACCTGGAAGGGCAAGGAGACGCTATGACAAAGGCACAGTGGCGCATCAAGTGGACGGCGACCCGCTCAGGGCAGAACGGACATGGGACCAGTATCTACAAGTCTCACGCGGAAGCACAGCGCGGACGCGACGCCCTTGACCGCTGGGCGAAGGAATGGGGCAAGACGCCCATGGAATACACAGTCGAGGAAGTGCGATGACACAGGAACTGATCACCGCCGAGGACCTGCGGCACCACATCGCGGTATTCGTCGGCATCTATGGAGATCGCCTCGACGACGCCAACATCGAATTACTGACAGCCCACCTGCATGGCAACCTCGCCATGATCGCCCAAGCCAGGCTCGACAAGCGGCTGGAGGCGGGGGAAGAATTGAGAGACAAGGCCGAGGAATACTACAGCACCCCTGAGGACTGGAGAGTGCGTAGGGCTTTACGAACCGCCCTCGACGCCTACGAAGAGGTCGCACCCGATGCCTAACCCATCCGGCGACAAGCCAGCGCCCCGTGAGCGAGTAGCCGCCATCCTTGTCACCGCGCCGCTCGACTGGCTGACAAACGATGGTGAGGGTTCGGAAGAGGCAGGGTGGGTCGAATTGGCCGGCCAGCTCGAGCGACATCTACGGCACTTCAACCATGGCGGCTCAGCGGCGGGAGTACCGAGTCTCTCATTCATCGAGTGGACCGAAGACCTGTAAACGCCTTGACGGCATCCCGGAGGAGGTGTCACCATGTAGGCCGACCGTGAAAGCGGTCACCCACCCCAGGGAGACTGGGCCACCTTGACAAGGGTGGCCCAGTCCTTTTGTTGCCCTTTTGGTCGCGTAGGCAGGATGCCCGGAGAGGCCCCTCTTTGGTTTCCGCTGGGGACTTCTACCGGAATGGAGCCCGCTTCGGCCCTGGCCCTATTGCACCAACACCCGGGCGGTTTTCCGGCGCCCCCCTAAGTGCGCTCGGCGTAGAGACCCAGATCAGCACCCAGGGATTCCAATTCGATGCGGCTCAGCTTACCGTCGCCTAGGGCCGCGAGCAGGCCGCCGATGAGTGCCGCCCGGTTGTCGTGGTTATTGAGCCGGGAACCGATCAACCGGGCGATCCTGATCAATGTGATGAAGATGATGATCCCTTCGATCCAGCGTGGCATGTCAGCCTCCTAGGAATTGCTTCAGCAGTTCAACGATCCCCAGCGACCCGCCGCCGCCGCCAATCACCCACGGGCTGTAGCTCCGGACCGAATCCTTGACGCCGCTGGGCTTGTTCCCGTTCCCGTGCACGCCGTTCTTTTCTATCTTCGCCTCGATCCCAGCTACATGACGGCTGATCCCATCCAGGCGTTCCTCCACGGATGTCGCGAATCTTTCCATGCGGTCCTCAAACCGGCTATGGCGGCCCTCATGTTCTTTGCCCTGCGTTTCCAGCACGGCTAGGCGCTCCGGAATGGTCGGCATTACAACCTCACTCTACTCCGTAGAACTACGTGCCTACGTGTTTCTACCTATGTCAACACAGCCGTATCGTCAGACGGGCGACGCCAGGACGCGCCCCCGTCATCATACGCCAGGACGCCGGTCCCGGCCGCTGGACCCTCACCGAGCTTTCGGCCATCGGTGACGAAGCGTATGCGGCCAGCTTGCCCAACTGCTGGAAGATTGGCGAAGGTCACCGCCGGCACCGCGTTGGTCACCTCAGATCGTTCGTTGGCCTCGAGGTCCCGGATGCGACCCCGCAAGTTGCGAGTCGGTTTATCCGCACTAGGTGACATCGCTGACCTCGATCTGGATATCCTCGCGGCCCTCAGCCACACGGATCGTCGCGGCGGTAATCTGGAAGTTCCGCTCAGTGTCCCCATACCGGGCCGTCACTCTGTCGCCGACGAAGTAGTCGCGTCCGTACAGCGTGGCGGGTATCTGCAGCGCCTGGAAGGTGAAGCTGACCCGGGCCTGGAGTTCCTGTAGCATCGCGTCTCCGACGGCGTTGAGACCATCGGCACTATCCACCTGGTTGGCCTTTTTGTTGGCCTCAATGCGATTCCATGGGGAGTCGGCTGTCGCGGCCGATGTCCGCTCCACCACCTCACGGTTCCCCTCGGCTCCCTGGCCCAGCACAATGGCCGCCGTGATCTCATTGAGCCGGTGCGTCGTCAACGCCGGGGTCTCCATGTTGCCGAAGTCGAGGCTGAATATCACCGGTGCGTTACCGGCGCCGTTCAGGCCAGTCGCTGGATTGATTCCAACAGTCGTGCGATCTTCTCCGAGCGGCTCAGCCTGAGCCTGGAATTCAAAGGCCACCGGCCCGGTGGCGACCAGGTCGAAGTCCACGTCAGTAGCGTCTGCGATCTCCCGTAGGGTGTCCAGCAGAGCTCTATATGGCTTGTTCCCATCCCAGCCGAGGCCGGCAAAACCATCAGCCTGGATCGCGAGACCAGGGAATACTCCATCGAACAGCCGGGGAGGAGCCGTGGCGCCTGGGCCGGCGTTCTCAGAGACGTAGCTTTTCATGACCGTCTCGCCGGGGCCCGTCTTGGCTGCCTCGGCAGATGTGTCACGATAGAGGATCGCCCGGCGCGCGAGTAGGTGTTTGAAGTCGACGCCCTGGCTGGTGAAGACGGAGAGACCATCCTGCTCGGTGCGCTGTTGCTGTGTGCGATGGAAGCCGCGGAAGTCGGTGTACCAATCGATGGCCGGAGAGGCGTCCTGATCGCGGCGCCTGATTTCCACTTGGCCGTCGACGATGAACTCGTTGATCACCGCCAGATCGCCGTCGAGCTCCAAGGTGTAGTTGCCCACGTCGTTGAGCCGCAGGACGTACTCCAGCGTTCGCCACGTGGTCAGGATAGCCACCTGGGCCCCGGCCTGGTCGCGGATGATGATCTGGTACCGCGCGCTGATAGTTGTAAAATCCTCTCAGAGATTTATGGAAACATGCATAGGCGCGCAGCTATCTACCGGTCACCTCGGACTCTCGCGTAGTCCACTTCCATATAGTCATTGATCCCAGCCGTGCCTGCCCCACTGTCGAAAATCGATGCTTGCAACTCGAGTTCGGCGGCGGGGATGTCTGTCTGGTGATTGGCCACGACGACGCCGTCGATCAAGAAGACCACAAGGACGGATCCGAGTTGTATGATTTTAAACGTACGCCAGGTATTGTCAAGGGCTTGCCCAGTATCGGTAGCGGTCTCGACGCCAGCTGCCCGGGTGACGGCAAACCAGTTCCCCACTCCATCGGCCCTGAAGAATACTCCATTGGTGGGGGTAAGGGAGGCGCCTGGAGTCACAAAGCCGAGCACACGATCCAGCTCTGCATCGGTATTTGGCTGCCTACTACGCCATGCCTTGCGAGCATTGATCAATTCAGGTCGGAAGTTGCGCGACCCGATACGAACCACATTCGCCGCTGCGGCCCCCGTGATACGCAGGGCGGCCGCGCCACGACCGAAGCTGGTCACTGCATTGACAACCCCATTGGTGGTAATGAAAACCTGAAAATGGCCGATTGTCTCAGCGTTCGCCATGGCTGTAGTTGGCAGAAAGAAATCCTCCTCCAGATAGACCCTGTCATCGGTGAGCCCTGTGGGCACATATTGGCCAATGAAACTCCGTTCATCGCGCCAATGGGAGAGCGCCCCCCCGACCGTGATGAATACCTGCCAGAGCGGCAGATCCCACGTGACACCGTCGTTCTGCGTCAAGGCGGGGGGTGTGGGGGCGGCTGCCTCCGCGCCGGCGATCCGCGTAATCCGGACCGTCTGGGTTGCCCAATCGGCGCGCAGGACAATGCGATCCACTCTCGGATTGCCCGCCGGAGTCGGGATGGCCACATCCACGCTGGTGTTGCTCTCGTACCAGATGCCGTTGACGAGCGCCCTCCCCGTGCCGATGGCGACAGGCGAGACAGCTCCAGCGATAGTCGCCAAGAAAACATTCAACTGATCTTGGAAGACGCCCTGGGACCCTATTACCGGCCCCAGCAGTGTCTTCCAGACATCGGTCCACTGGTCGTCGCTATATGGGCCTGCATCGCCTGTGACGGTGCCGCTCCACGGCCGACTTAGTTCTGCCATGATCTTCTCCTAGAAACCGAAGTAACGATTGAAGTAAGCCAGCGAGACCGCAGTCGCCCCGGTGGGGTGCCTGCCCCTCAGCCGTAGGGTGTTGACACCCCCCGCGGCTTCCGGATCGGCTGCGATATGAAACGTACCAAGATCACTATCGTCCGTCAACAGGGAGATCAGGTTGGTCCCGAGGTCGTCTACCACCGTCTTGGCATTCTCTCCCAGGTCGATTGTGACTATGCGGCCAAGCGCGACGTCGCCCGTGAATTCGATCTTCTCGCCGGTCGTGACGTTGTCGATTCGCGGCTGCTCAATCGGCCCCGTGATGGTGATCACCGGGAACGTCAGCCACGTCCCAGGATACGTGATCGCCAACGTATCGTCCACATCGCCGACGCCGAACGTGATCGGGAACGTGATGGGGAAGATCAGATCATCATCCAGCACGATGACGAATGCGGCCGTCACCTCGGAGGGATCGAACACGACGGGGTCGTGGGCGATGAAGCGCAGAACTTCCATGAATGCCCACTCATCCCACTGGCCCGAGACGCGCGGCTCAAACCGCGGTCCTTCTGTAATGAAGACCGACAGGTCGCGCTGGGTTCCGTCGGTCTCCGTGATACGCAGGGTACCTGGGACCGGGACGGCCGGCGCGGTTTGTCTGTTGGGCCTGATCTCGTTCAGTAGGGCCGCGCGCCCAGCCCACCAGGCGGTCCGGTCACAGAAAGCTTGACGGATCAGCAGTTGGATAGCCCGCGGACGTAGGAAAAAGTCCTTCACAGTCACGCCGTCCTGCAAAGGACTTCGCTGAGTGATGTACTCCACGGGGGGCGTCCCGAGACCTGCGAAACTCACCACCCAGCTACCTATCTGGTGAGGCGTGTGCAGTTCGGTCACGCGTCCATCTGGTGAGATGTACGTGATGAAACCAGGAGTTCCCCCACTCAGGGCGCGGTTGAAACTGCCTCCCGGGGAATGGATCTCGGGTGGCGGCGTAGGGGTGGCGGGAGTCGGGAGTAGCGCGACCGAATTGTTGAAGTTCGTCTTCAACTCATCCGGAGATGCAACGTCATCGAACCACGCAATAAGCCAACGACCAGCGCCTGAGATGCTCCGGTCGGTCCAGTTCTCCCGAATGCCCTGGCCGCCGTCCTCATCGTAGATCGTCGCAGCGCTCCACGTCGTGCCGCCGTCAGTCGACACCTTGTACCGGAGGCGTAGGCCGTTCGGATATACGTCACCGGGATCGCCGTCGAAGGACACGTAGAGGTCATCGTTGATCTGATTGACCGTGAGGGCGCAGGTGATGTGGTTCAGTTCAGCCGTGTAGATGTCCATGAGAGGGACAATTGATCCAGCGCCATTGATGTCCCAGACCCTGAGCGTCGCCGCGTTGAGATTCCAGTCGGTCATGCAGCACACGATGGCGTGGTCATCCGAATGGCGTGTACTACCAGACATCTGAAGTCCTGCGGAGAACCCCAGGTTGACACCGGCCAAGATGGCCTGTTCAGACCAGGAGTCGCCAGAGTCATCATATGTCTTGAGGCTCAACTCAGTGGCTGTTCGATCCCAGTAGATACACCACACGTCCTGATTGTCAGCCTCGTTGCCCGGTAGGAGGAAGTACTTGTCGGTCAGAACCCCCTCGGTGACCAACGCGCGCGAAACCCACGAAGCGCCGGCGTCAATTGAGCGGTAGAACCCTTCTTCGGGGGCGGCATCCACGTTGTAGGCGATGTAGAGATTGCCGCCACGAGCCTTCGTGATCGCGCAACAAGTATTGGTGTACGCGACCACTGCGGAGCCGTTGAGGTATGCCGCTACGGTAGCGAGGCCCCCGAAGATGTCGGTGGATGTGTCGAGGTTCCGGTAGAAGGTGCCATCGCCGCTGTTACGCACGAACGCGATGTGGATGAGGGTACCCTCATCTCCCGAGGTCCAGCGGTCATACCAGACACTGAACTTGTTGAGTGCGCCCCCACTCGCGACCGTCACGTTGGCCCCCCAGGAGGCGCCCCCATCGGTGGTTTTGCGATAAACGAGCGCGGTGGTCCCGTCCACGTAGAACATGTAACCGACGGAGGGAGAGGTCCAGACAAGAGCGTCATGAGCCGCGCCCTCCCGGCCTGCCCCAATCGTGCTGCTGATAACGACGTCGGCCATGCTATGCCCTCGTTCTAGAAGCCGAAGTATCGGTCGAAATACGCCAGTGACACCGCCGTTGCCCCCGTCGGATTGGTCCCCCTGAGGCGCATAGTGTTGAGGCCACCTGCTGCCTCTGGATCCGGCGCGATGTGGAAGGTCGCCAAGTTGCTGTCCGGCGTGACGGCGCCGATTAGGTTGGTTCCCAGATCATCCACCACGGTCTTGTTGCCTTCAGTCAGATTGATCGTGATTGTGCGTCCGGGGGCAATGTCGATGGAGAATTCGATCTTCTCGCCGGTCGTGACGTTGTCGATTCGCGGCTGCTCAATCGGTCCCACTATAGTGATGACCGGAAAGCTCAGCCAGGTACCCAGATAGGTGACGACCAGAGTGTCGTCCAGCGCACCCGAGCCGAACGTGATCGGGAACGTGATGGGGAAGACGAGACTAGCACCCAGAGTGATAGTGAAGGTCGCTGTGACCTGGGTCGGATCGAACGCCACGGGGTCGTGGGCGGTGAAACGCAGGGCTTCCATGAATGCCCACTCGTCCCACTCCCCGGAAACCCGTGGCTCGAAGCCTGGTCCCTCCGCGATGAACACCGATAGGTCGCGGATCGTGCCGTCCGTCTCGACGATACGCAGGGTGCCTGGGACCGACGCGGTCGCTGTCGCTTGCCGATTCGGCCTGATCTCATTCAACAACGCAGCCCGGCCCGCCCACCAGGCGGTCCGGTCGCAGAACGCTTGGCGGATCAGCAGTTGGATGGTACGGGGGCGCAGGAAAAAGTTCTTGACCGTCACGCCATGCTGGAACGGCCCTCGCTGGGTGATGTAATCGATGGGCGGCGCGCCGAACCCGGTGAAGCTGATGACCCAGCGACCGATCTGATGCGGCGTGTGCAGGGGGTACTCGCGGCCATCCGGGGACAGATAGGAGATGAATCCCGGCGCGCCCCCGCTCAGGGCCCGCGTGAAACTGCCCCCGGGCGAGTGAATCACTGGCAATTCTGCTGGGAGCGCAGGCGGAAGCGGCACGGAAGAGCGGTGATTCGTCTTTACTTCTTTGGGCCCGACGTCATTATACCAACCGATCAGCCAACGACGAGTAACCACTCCATCTAAACTACGGTCGGTCCATATCTCCCGAATCGGCTGAGGCCCATCTTCATCGTAGATCGTTGCGACACTCCAAGATGCGCCGCCATCTCTGGAAAACTTGTACCGGAGGCGCAATGCGTTCGGAAACGTGTCACCAGGGGCACCATCATAGGACACGTAGAGGCCACTTTCGCGTTGGGAGATAGTCAGGGCACAGCCTACATGCTCGGTCTCATTGGTGTAGATGTCCGTGAGAGGGACAATTGATCCAGCGCCATTGATATCCCAGGCTTTGAGGGACGCAACGGGCAAACCCCAGTCAGTCATACTGATGACTATGGCATGATTATCTGAGTGGCGAATGGATCCAGACATTTGGAGGGCTGTGTTGCTGTCAATGTCGATCCCCCCCGAGATGAGCTGCTCAGACCAAGAATCGCCGGAGTCGTCATAGGTTTTGATGCTCAGCTCAGTGGCTGTTCGATCCCAGAAAATGCTCCAAACATCCTGATCATCAGCCTCGTTGCCCGGCAGGAGAAAGAACTTGTCACCTGCCACAGACTCAGTGACCAGAGATCGGGAAGTCCAATTAAGGCCCGCATCAGTTGATCGCCAAAAGCCTTCTCGGGGACCCGTCCACTCAATGTGAAAGCCTAGGTAGAGATTGCCGCCACGTGCCTTCGTGATTGCCATGCACCCAGTTGCATAAGAGGATGCATCATTATCGTCGCCGAATAAGGCCACTTGTTTTTCAGGGCCATGGACATCGCCAACTGTATCCAAGAAACTGTAGTGGGCAACGCCGGCTGTCCGGCGTATGAAGGCGAGGTGAATAAGAGTGCCATTATCCCCAGGAGTCCAGCGGTCATACCAGACACTGAACTGAGTGAAAAAGGCCGCGAAAGGGGCTCCAACGTTATTCACAACTGCCGTGACTTCGGGCCCCCAAGATGCCCCTCCATCGGTCGTCTTCCGATAGACAAAGTCGCGGAAGCCGCCTCCGTTAGTGAGATAGAACATGTATCCAGTGGAAGTTGAAATCCACACGAAGGCGTCATGGGCGGCACCCTCGCGACCTGCCCCAATCGTGCTGCTGATAACGACGTCGGCCATGCTACGCCCTCGTCATCATGGCGACGGCTTCGAGGTCAAGTCGTATGCCCTGGGGTTCTTGCGGGTTCGTGTAGGTGGCGTTCACGTTGAAACTCGTCGAGCGCGATATCGGCGTCACCTGGGCCCCGGCCGGCAGGTGTACCATCTCAGGCCCCCGCTCTCCCACGATGGCCGGTCCCGAGCGAAGCTGCGTACCACCTTCGGCGAACTGGGGCACACCCCCGAATCCACCCAGCGGTGTCAGCCTCAGTATCTGGAACATGGGACTGAATTTGAGGAACAGGTTAACGACCTTCTTCAAGATGTCCAGCAGGAATCTCAGTGCGGTCCCGACCGCCTTGACGATGACATCCCACTTCTTCCAGATGATGATGCCGGCGACGATGGCTGCCCCGATCCCCAAAATAATGAGTGTAATCGGACTCATCGCGATCGCCAGCGCGCCGCTCGCGATGGCGGCCAAACTGATGCCAGCAGCCAGGGCGGGAAAAAGGATGACTAGCCCGGGCAGGATGAAGCTAAGGCCAATGAGTACAATCGCGAGGCCCCCGAGCACGACACCCAAGCCAACGACCGCGACCGTGACGATAGGGAAGCGCCCTGCTAAGGTCGCCATGATACTAATGATGGGTGCGAGGATATCAACAAGCTTCGACAGGACAGGCAAGACTTGATTACCTATCGTAATGAACAGCTCGTTGAGCTTGTTAAGGAAGACACTTAGCTGACTGGCCGCACTGGCATAACGCTTCTCAGCTTCGGTAACGAGTGCTGTGTTCTCGGCGAAAGCACTCGTGCCGAGCGCCATACTATCACTCAGGAGGTCTCCGGCGGCCGCCAGGGACAGGAAAGAACGCAACAGGCGCTGGTCTTCCAACCCAAGTTTCCTCAGGATGATAAAAGCGTCATCTCCAGCCGTTCCAAGACCCTCGACAAAGCGGGTGAAGGCTCGGCCCGCATCCCGTTCAAATAGGTCGGCGAACTCTTGCGCCGACAACCCCGCAGTCTTGGCGAAAATCTGGAGTTCGCCACTGGTCGTTGCGACGGCCTCAGTCATGTCGAGCAGGACCTTTTGGACGGCCGTGCCACCTGCCTGGGCCTGTATGCCGACGGCCGACATCGCCGCGCCGATGCTCAGGATGTCGGCCTCCGTGAGTCCGGCTATCTTACCAGCGGAGGCGATCCGCAGGCCAAAGGTCAGGATTTCTTCCTCAGTCGCAGCTAGGTTGTTACCGAGGTCAACGAGGGTAGAACCTAGTCGGTCGAATTCACTCTGGGAAAGCCCCGTGATGGTGACCAAGCGGGCCAGAGAGACGGCAGCCTGCTCAGATGAAAGATTGGTCGCGACACCCAAGTCGGCCACAACCCTGATGAAGTTCTCGATGTCCCCGATCTCGATGCCCAACTGGCCAGCCGTCTCGGCCAGTGCGGAAAACTCCTCGACCGAGACGGGTATTTCCTGCGACATGCGCCGGATGGCAGCTTCAAGTTCAGCGAACTGTTCCGTCGTGGCATCCACTGTCTTCTCGACACCAATGAAGGCCGTCTCGAAGGAAATGGCGGCACGAGAGCCGAGGAAGCCGAGAGCGAGCAAGGGCGCAGCAATAGCACCCAAGGCTCTCCCCGCCTTCCCAGCCCTGTCGGCAAACTTCTGGGTCCGCTTTTCGGCCTTTTCGATGGCCGCGTTGTAACGATCCATCCCGGACAGGAAGCCGCCCAGGTTCTCTATGATGGTCCGGACACCTATGTCACGGATCGCCATCTAACCCATTCCTTTGGGCCCCTTGGGGCCGCGTCGTCGCATCTCATCAGTGATCGCGTCATTATTGTGGAGTTCAATCAGGCGGTGGAGACGGTAATGGGCCACGGATGTTGCACGTTCCGCCGAATCGAGATCAAGCCAATCGGTCCGGTTGTAGTGGGTGAAGACAGCAGCCTCTCGTTCCTCATAGAGGGGAACGAGGCCGGGGATCAAGGCTTCATATCTGATCCCCGTATCTAATGCACTACTAAGTGGATATTCCTCTATCGGCAGCGCCCCCCTGGATACCTCGAAAGCTGGCCTGCGCTTCGGCCACGTCCTCCTCGGTGACGCCGAGACGCCGCATAAGAGCGTTGGTGAGGCTATCGAGGTCATCCACCCCTCCGCAGGCAACGTGGAGTACCCACTGAACGTATCGTGTGAAGCGACCAGCGCCGGGGTCAATCTGCATGCTGGCCATCAGATCAGCATAATCCTCGTGATCTGGGCCCGGTATCCCGTTCGGGACAGTTTCGAGCGTTGTCCCTGTTGGAATCAACGCTCGAAGGCCACGCATCCCCGCCTCGTATCTCCATTGTTTTAGTGCGGCTACGTAGTCCGGGTCTGAGGGATTCTCCTCGTTACGATCCTTGTCCTTGATGTATACAGTGGGTGGCTTGGGCTCATTTTTCTTTGCTTCCTTGAAAGCACTCTGAACCACCATTGGTGCGGGTATGTGTAACTTCAATACCACCCCTGTACTCAGCCTCAGGGTCTCCTGTGTTTCATCGGCAGCAGGCGCCCCTGTCGCGCCGCCCCCCGATGCCTTCTCCTGGTCCTGCATCTAAAGCCTCCTGTGTCAGCTGTTCGATTGTTTCGTACGACTGTTAGAGCGTACCGCTGCCGTCGCTGCCCTTGATCAGAACCCCGTCGGTGCCATCGTCCGCCAGGCCGCCTGCGTAAACGATGTTGGGATCGTTGATGCAGGGCGCCAGTTTGTTCAGTTGGTCGTTCACCGGGATCGATGAGTTGCCCTCGGGAGATACGTACCAGGAGAAGCCGCCGTCGATCGTGCGCAGAATCCGACCCGCGGGTGTCGCGGTGTCGTGGCTCATGTATCCGACGGTGTTGTTGGCGAAGTGGATATCCCGGACCACGCCCGCACCCGAGCCGGGGAAGGTCTTCTCGGTCCAGTTGACGCCGGCGTCCAGGGTGTACCAGAGCTGACCTCCGGCATCCCCAACGAACCACTCGTCCGGTCCTCGCATCCAGACGGTGTTGAGGGCGATCCCCGCGTTCGGGCCGATGACCAACGTCCACGTGTCACCACCGTTGCGTGTCAGCACCAACGCGTTGAGCGCCCCGACGGCGACCACGTTGTTGATGTCGTAGGCATGTACGGAGGTCAGGTCCTGGCCTGTCACCACTCCTGCGTCCTGAACCTCCACGCTGGCCGTCGGATCGCTGGTGAAGTAGATGTAGCCGCCCTCGCCGACAATCCAAGTGTGCCGCGGGCTCTCGCTATGGATCGCCAACGGGCCCTGGTTGACCACGAAACCCGTGGTCACCTGTATCCAGGTCTCGCTGGCGTTGAAGATGTCCGCCAGGGGGGCGTAGTGGAGGCTCTCGCTGTCCTCTGAGATGACGACCAGATTGATGCCGACACAGGCCATCTGGTCCGGATCCTCGTTCGCGGCCAGGGTCGATATGTTCGTCTCGCTGTAGCTATCACCGCCGTCGGCGCTGAAGATCAGCTCTGCGGCCAACCCCGGTGACCCCCCGGTGGTCAGAGTCAAGGCCAGGACGCGATCACAACCGTTGCTGGGCAACCCGCAGGCGCCGCATGTGACGACATCGCAGATGACCACGTCGACGATCTCCTGCACGATCTCCGACGCCGCTTGCTCGGAGAAGACCTGCCGGTAGATGTGGTATAGGATTTCGCCCGTGAAGGGGACCTCCTCAGTGACCAGCGCCCGGTCGTCGAGCTGGAGAGCTCCCAACTGGGTGGTCGCCCAGTTGGTGGCGCCAGCACGCTCGAGAACAAGGATCTTCTCCCATCCCTGGTTGAAGGACTGCGGATCCTGGCATTCGCCCATGTGTATCTGGATGTCGTGATCACACTCGTTGCGCACGATCCTGTCCAAGACCGACGCCTGATCGATCAGGTAGTACCACAGGATATTCATCGTGGGCAGCGACTGATCGCCCCTCACCTTGCCGGCAACGAGAAAGCGCCCATAGGCATCCGGATCAGGGATGTGGATCGGCGTGATATCGCCCAGCGACCACTCCGGCGTGTCGGCGCGTGCCAACCCTTCATAGCTTGGCTGGTTGCCGGGGCCTGCGCTGAACGGGGTCAGCCAGACGCGGGAAAAAGAGCTCTGGATTATCTGTTGCGCCGTGACCATGTCATTCCCTCCGGTTGAGATTCAGGACTATCATACCCTATCGATAGAGCGCCGTCACTGCTGCCGTGTCTGCCTTGTAAGCGGCTTGGACCGCTGCGAAAACTTCCATCCCGCGGCCGCGCAGATCAGCCCTGGTCAGGAGCCTGCGCCGGAAGAGCTCATTGTGGAGGCGCACCTTGACGGGCATGGGCAGATCGAGGCTGGACAGATCCGGCGGCCCCACCTCAATGCCCATATGGTAGGTTGACTCATCGCTCCCTTCGGGCACCAACACGACGCGCCACAGATACTCCTCGTCTTCGTATTCCACCCGCACGAGCCGCTCGGACGGATTCGTGGTCACAGTGCCACCGCCTGGCCGATCTTGCGGTCACTCATCGAGTTGGCGACCTGCCAGGCGTAGACTGCGCCGCGCATGGTGCCCCAGGGATTGTTCAGAATACGGTCGCTGACGCGGAAGGACTGGCTCACGGACCCACTGGCGACGGTGGCCGCCAGGTCCTCCGTCATCCGACGCGCCAGCTGCTGGATGTTGTTGCATCCACAGAGGGGCCGTGTCATGAACGTCAGAGACAGGTACACCACCGCTCGAGCCCAGACCGGGTCCATTTCCAGCGTGGGCGCGTCCTGGGCCTGGTCCTGCAGCCCCGATCGGTACCACGCCCGCAGATGATCCGGGTTGCGACCGACGCCCGGCTGGGTGGCTGTGAAGCTGTCGGTGTCGGAATCGGACGTACCCGGACGAAAGCTGAATATCCCCTGGCGGAAGTCCTGTGCGATCAGGCACCCCACCTGGGTAGCATGGGCGCAGGTCGGGCACGTGGCATCTGCGCAGTTGCAGTCGTCGCCCTCTCGAGGTGACCACATCAGTGTGACTTGCTGCTGAGGATCGTTGTGGCGCCGGTAGACGTCCACGGTGGCGAGGAAGTTGGCATCTACGTCCCCATCAACGGCCACGGGGTCCAGGGCATTCCATAGATCGGGATCCACCAGCAACTCCCGCTGCATCACGATGGTCGCAACGCCGGCAGAGATCGAGACGGATCGGTGCCTGCTGGCCGGATCGATCAGCGGTCGGAGCTCCCAGTCGTCGTGACCACTTTCCCCCGGCGTGAAAAGGGCGATCTCCTCAGGGTCCGTCACGGTCGTGGCCACGGTAATAGTGGCCGTCTCGGGATAACCATCGCCATCAGGGTCCGTGTAGACCACCGCGACGTCGGCCTCAATGAGATCCTTCGCCTGGATGCCCCCAGAGATGATGTGCCCCAGACGGGCCTTGAACGTCATCGGGAACCGCCGGGCGGTCACGAGCCCGACGTTGACGACCTCAGGGATGGCCGCCTTGGTGACGGTGATCCGTTCGTCGACTGCCCAGGCGGCCAACAGGTTGTAGCCGACGTAGTCTTCGATGACCCGTTCGGCCTGCTGGATCGCCAGGGCGATATCCTCGCGGCCGACCTGATCATTCTCCTGCCAGGCGAACTGTTTCCAGACGGTGGAACATGTGGCCACAGCCTTCGCGGCTGTCGTGACCTGGTTGAAGTGGCGGGGATCGATCCCGAGGATAGCCGCCCAGGTATCCAGCGGGAGACGGGTGCGTATGCGCGCACGGGCCATCAGTACCTCCGGAGCTTATCTGGTTGCGGGGGTGGGAGTTGAACCCACCACAGAGGCTTTATGAAAGCCCCTCGCCACCTGGGCATGCCCCGCGCCGACTATGAGCGATTCCGGAGCGCCTCCATGAACGTGGCTGCGCCCCAGACCGCCAGGACCATCACGACATACGGTTCAACCCACAGGATGCCACAGACGGCCAGTGTTGTCCAGAAGGACAGGCACCAGACACAGGTGAACAGGCGCCCGAGTCCGCCGTCCGGCCAGGAGACTGCATCGCCGTCGTCGTTATGCTTGATCCCCAGGCGTTCACGTAGCCATACGAAAATTCCGAACGGTCCGCTGTCGTAGACCAGGAGCGCGGTCAGGCGCCACGTGGCGAATCCAGCGGCCGGCAGTTCCAGCAGGGTGAAGTCAGGCATCACCCGCCCTTCCGTATCCTGTCCTCCAGGATGGCGACTGCGGTG
>SDBU01004228.1_pt1 | contig 17733 bp, 16 predicted proteins | sample 2277071 | NCBI WGS metagenome assembly SDBU01 (sample SAMN10397929, study PRJNA504765) | marine sediment metagenome | isolation source: marine sediment core GS08_GC12, 126 cmbsf | place: Arctic Ocean: Gakkel Ridge, Loki's castle | collected 2008 | reverse complement strand
GAAATTTATCAAAATCTATGGAATGGCAATCCTGATGATATTGATTACGGTTACGCACTGGCAAACTTGGCCAAAGTCCAAGAGAAATATACCGATGCCCTTGAAGTGTATTTGAAAATTCATCGGCGCTACCCTGAGCGAATTAAACCGCTTGAGAATGCCGCTCAGATAGCATTGGCTACTCAGCAGTTGATCTTGACCCAGGAACTCTTTAAAAAACTGCTTGAATTAGATGGTTCAAATCTGAATTATCTGAGGACAATGAGCGATATTGCTATTTTGAATGGAGACTATACAGCTGGATTGGAACTGTTGGAAAGACTAATAGATATCGATTCAAGCAATATTGATCTTCAGATTCGACTCGGTACATTGTATTATGAAAATGAGCAAAAAGACCAAGCGTTGCAATTGTTCGAATCGCTGTATGAGACAAATCATGTATCTCCGATGGTTCTTTATTTTTTATCCACAATAAATGCCGAATTAAATGATTTGGCTAAATCGGAGCAATATGCCCAGGAATCAGTAGATAAATATCCTGATGAACCACGCGGCTATGGTAATTTAGCATTGATAGAATTACAACGAAAAAATCCTGAAAAAGCCATTCGAATTTTACAGGATGTCCATATTCACATACCGAGCGACTTTACAATTAATTATTTGTTGGGTAGCAGCTATCATCAGATTTCGGATTATACCAATGCACAGACATATTTGTTACAGGCGCTGAAAATTTTCCCGGAATCCAGTCATGCCAGACAAACTTTAGCCTTAATTTATGATACTACCGAACAGTGGACAAAATCAGACTCATTGTATGTATTATTAATTGCTGCCGATTCCACCGATGCCCAATCGTTAAATAATTATGCTTACAGTCTGGCCGAACGAGAAGTTCTCCTGAAAAAAGCCCTTAAAATGGCGCAGAAAGCGGTGGAAAAAGAGCCTAATAATAGTGCCTACCTCGATACAATTGGCTGGATATATTTTAAACTGGGCAATGTCAGTAAGGCGCATCATTATATCAAGTTGGCTGTAGATAGTGATAAAACCAATGCCGTTGTTTTAGAGCATCTGGGTGATGTATTGACCAGTAAAAAAATGTATCAGGAAGCACAAGAGATATACCGACAAGCTTCTGAATTGGAACCTGATAATGCACGCCTGCGCTCAAAAGCTAAAATCAATTAAGTGTTTTTTTCTGTCTTTAACTAGTACGATGCTGATTATCATACCAGGTTGTAGCATGTATTCCCCGCATGTTGGATTGGTACAACCACCGGAAGTTTTACCATCGGTTATTTATAGGGAGCGGATGGAGACTCATCGAATTATGAACGGCCGTGGCAGTCTGATTTATACCGGCCAGAACTCGGGGCGGATGTCGTTTGATTTTAATTGCGTTCATGATTCGGTTTATATTCAATTCAAGGATATACTGAACCGGAGAGTTTTATTTTTGCAAATCGAGCAGGAAAATTGTCAGTTATGGGATATTCTGAATAACCAACGCTACAGCAAAGCTGATTTACCAAATAATTTTACTCTGCTTGCTTCAATTAACAGTGATGACTTAATACGTGTGTTATGGGGCGTTACGCCTGAATTAAATTCACAATCAATCATTGATTTTACTTATGATCAATCCGATGTAGGTTCGGTAATTAAAAAAGCGGTTATTCAATCAAGTAATAATCAGAGGATTGAAATACACATTTCTCAACGTCAGTGGGGACAAATAAACTCGGATTTGATTTCCAAAATTCCCAAATCGGTTCCACTGCTTACACCTTATCAATAACTATGAAATCAATATCGGTTATAATTCCGGTTTTTAATGAAATCGGTTCACTACCTGAGTTAATCAAGCAGCTAAAAGTTGCTTTAACACCTTATGATAAAAGGGAAGTGATCTTTATCGATGATGGCAGCACCGATGGTTCTGCTGAGTACCTGGAGGATCTTTCCCGGCCGGATAATGATATTGTAGTTATTCGTTTTTATCGTAATTATGGAAAATCTGCCGCTCTAGCGGAGGGGTTCAAATATGCAAATGGTGATTATATTGTTACCATGGATGCGGACTTACAGGATGACCCGGCCGAAATTGCCAATCTGCAGACCAAAATTGATGAAGGTTTCGATCTGGTATCAGGTTGGAAGAAAACTCGTCACGATCCATGGACAAAGCGTTGGCCATCCAAGGTTGCCAATTTTGTTACCCGGCTGATGACTGGTGTAAAAATACATGATATGAATTGTGGCTTGAAAATTTATCGGCAAACGGTCGTGAAAACCCTCGATTTATACGGCGGTCGACATCGCTATATCCCAGCCCTGGCGGGGCAAAAGAAATTTGCAGTGGGTGAACTGGTGGTAAATCATCGTTCTCGCAAATATGGTATTTCAAAATATGGTGGAAGTAGACTATTCCATGGTTTCTTTGATCTCTTAACTATATTATTTCTAAATCGTTATACACAACAACCATTGCACTTATTCGGTTTATTCGGGTTGATGTTTATTGTATCATCATTCGCGCTGGAGTGTTTGGCTGTCTATTATAAACTAATTTTAGGTCATTCGTTCCAAACACATTTTGCTCTGATTGTTTTTGGTGCCATGGTTTTTGTATTGGGTCTGTGGTTCTTTTCCATTGGTTTGATCGCCGAAATGATCTCGGCCGGTCAGCAAGGGCGGGAAGACCGGGTGAAATCGATCAACGGCAGTTAGTACTAATCTGAATAATGACCAAATCAACGCCTGTTATTTCGATTATCACACCCACTTTCAATCGTCAGAATGAACTGATTCATCTGATTGATTCAATCCAGCACCAGACCTTGGACCATGAATTATTTGAATTGATCATTTCCGATGATGGATCCGATGATAATACGGAGGAATATGTCCGGGAACGGGCCAAAGAGGTCGATTTTGATCTGTGTTTTATCAAGCAGTCCAATCAGGGACCTGGTGCCGCTCGGAATCATGGTTTGCAGGAAGCGCGGGGAGACTTGATCCTGTTTATTGATTCCGATTGTGAAGCGCACCCAACCTGGGCAGAAACAATATTCAAGGCATTCAATCAAGAAAAATTTGATGCCTGCGGGGGTCCTGATGGTGCCAAAGCGGATTTTACACCTCTGCAGAAAGCAATTGATTTTTCGATGACCTCATTTGTAACTACTGGTGGAATTAGGGGGCATGGCAAGCATAGAATTACTAAATTTTATCCACGTACGCACAATATGGGGATGACCCGTGCTATTTATGAAAAAATTGGCGGTTTTGGTTCCTTAAGACATGGCCAGGATATTGAGCTGAGTAATCGAATTTTTAAAAGTGGTGCACAGGTAGTTTTTTTATCAGAGGCAATTGTCTACCATCGCCGCCGAACCAGTTTGAAAAAATTTTTCAAACAGGTATTTAATTGGGGAGTAGCCCGGATAAATTTATTCTGCATCGATTCCAGCATGTTAAAACCAATTCATTTTTTGCCTGCAATTGTTACAACCATAATATTGATTTGGTTAATATTATGTGTAATGAATGCTCAATTAATTAGTATCTCTGTATCCACAGGTTTAATACTTTTAATTTTATTTGGAATATTGGGTGGCGTAAAAAAGCATGACTGGCGAATTATTCCTCTGGTTATGATTGTTGCTCCTATTCAGATAATTGGATACGGGCTGGGATTTATATGGGCATCTGGCATTTATTTTTTTTCGAGGCAAGAACAATTGACAGGTTTTGTGAAAAAGTATTATAAATGAATATGGTAATTGATAGACATTTACGATCCTATCATGAGCAATATTGGTATGCCAGTGACGTTCTCGAAGAATTTTTAGAGATTACTGATCATCGATCGCTTTCAATTTGTGAGGTTGGACCAGCAGAGGGTGGGGCATTAAAATATTTTGCAGAAAAGGGGCATCATTGTTATGGCATAGAATTCTCTGAAATTCGATACAAAAATTCAAAAATATTAAATAATGAAAGCGACATAGAGTTTTATAAGGGAGATGTAACTAAGCAGGATACTTATCTACAGCAAGTTAATTCCACTATGGATATTATCATTTGCAGAGATGTTATTGAACATATCGATGCATATCAAAAACAAACTGCGCTTCATAACATGGCATCATTGATGAAAACGGGTGGAAAGATGTTTATATCGTTTCCACCTAAATATTCACCCTATGCTGGGCATCAGCAGGTTTCAATTAAAAAACTGGTAAAACTGCCATATTTGCATTTATTACCTGATAAATTATATGATTTATACTTAAACATAATGGGATTAAAAGTCTCCTCAAGACAGGGACTTATGGATACAAAACATAATCGACTATCAATTCTGGATTTTGAAAAATTTGTTCCTAGTTTAAATCTAAATATTCTAAAAAGTGAATTTTATATCATACGTCCATGTTTTGAATCAAGGTTTAATATGCGCCGATTGAAAAATCCTTTCAGTGGGAATTCTACGTTGAGAGAAATTACCACTATGGGAGCGTTATATTGCCTAATCAAATGAATCGGGTTCTATTCATTTCTTATTATTGGCCGCCTTCGGGAAAAGCATCCCTTCACTGGCCATTGAATATTACTCGGTATTTGCCGGAATTCGGCTGGGAACCCATTATTCTTACTGTTGAAAATGAGTCTTTTACGATCAAGGATGAAAGCCTACTGAAAGAAATTAGTTCGGATCTGAAAGTAATCAAAACACGGTCATTCGAAATTTTCAATATTTACCGGTTCTTTATTGGAAAAAAGAAAAACGAGGCTCTTTCTGTTTCTGAGACTATGTCTACGGAGAATAAAGGACTTCGCCATCGATTTTCCCTTTGGATTCGGATGAATGTTTTTGTACCAGATGCCAGAGTAGTTTGGTACCGCAGTGCTGTAAAAGGCGGCTGGCGGTTGATCAGTAAATTGATCACAAAAACTCGGAATCCAAAACCGATTCAGGCAATTATTTCAATTGGTACTCCCCACAGCACCCATTTGATTGGAATGCGATTAAGCAAACTGTTCGATATTCCTCACCTGCCCTTTTTCAGCGATCCTTGGACTTCCATATCATATTATCAACATTTCAAACGCAATTTTCTGGCTGAAAAACTGGATACTTATTTTGAAAAGTTAGTTCTGAAAAATGCTCGGAAAGCAATCTTTGTCACCAAGAATACCAGAGATGGATATACCAGGGAATATGCATTTTTAAAGGATAAAACAGATGTACTGTATTGGGGGTATAATGAAGCAGATTTCGCAAAACTGGATGCGTTCCCTCGCGCTAATGGTGAAGACGAAATTTTTCTTCATACAGGTAATCTCTTTGACTATCAAAATCCAGTTAATTTCTGGCAGACCATCCGGAAACGAATCAATTTAGGCAGAAAGATGATTCTGAGATTCACGGGTACTGTCGGGTCAGGGATTATGAAATCCATCAAGGAAAACGGCTTGTCCGACTATTGTGAATATCTGGGCTTTCTACCCTATTCCCAATTATTAAAGGAACTCAGTGCCGCAGACTATCTCCTGGTTTGTCCCTATGACAGCCGACATGTTCCTGGTAAATTATTCGAATACCTCAGAATAGGTAAGCCGATAATTGCCTTCTGTGACGACAATACCGAAATAAGTAATATCCTGAAAGAAACCAGAGCCGGGATGCTGTTTCCCTATAATTCCAACGGCTCGGAATTTTTTGAACGATTGAATGAACTTAAAACCGACATAGCCAAAGTGAAGCGGTTTGATCGTTATAACATTTCCAAAGAATTATCAAAAATTTTGGATAATGTATTAAACTCAAAAGCCTATTAATTATATTGGATGACGGGGCTAGCCTTTTAAATTAGCAAAGCTGTAAATTAACCTGAAGAGCAACTAAAATTTTGAGTAATTCCGAATCAATAAATACCAAGATAAACTTCAGAGGGAAGACATTTAAAAAATTCTTTGTTAATACTTCCTGGATGTTCAGTGAAAAAATCCTGAAGATTCTGGTTAATTTTATCGTCGGGATTTATGTTGTTCGATACTTGGGATTGGTCCAAAACGGGATGCTGGCGTATGCTCTGAGTGTCGTCGGAATTCTGACCGCGATTACAACAATCGGTCTCGGTGAAATCGTCGTCCGGGAATTATTGACTGACGAGAAGAAACGGGATAAGATTTTAGGCACCTCTTTCTTTTTAAAATTCTTTTCATCGGTCGTCATATACGCCTTAATTATCATCTACTATTTTCATAATCGTGATATTCAGAATCTTCTGCTGCTAATCATAGCTAGCTCTATCATCTTTAAACCATTTGAGGTGATTGAAGCCTATTTTAAATCCCGGGTCTTGTCTAAATATCCGGTTATGGCAAGAACCGTTAGTGTCATTCTCACGGATTGCGGGAAAATCCTATTGATTTTGTATAAAATGCCTCTGGTCTATTTTGGGGTATTGGTCTTTGTCGAGATTTTTCTGGCAGCGGTTGGTTTTATATTTATATTCAAAAATCAGAAACTGAGTATTTTTCAGTGGCGTTTTGATTGGAATATTGCCAAATCGCTATTCAGGGATTCATGGCCGCTGATGTTCTCATCGCTCGCAGTGACCATCTATATGAAGGTTGACAAGATCATTCTGAAAGTGATGCTTGGAGACGCGGCGGTTGGTATGTATGATGCAGCAGTCCGGTTATGTGAGGGCTGGTATTTTATCCCCGTTGCTATATCATCCTCATTATTTCCGGCAATCATTAGTGCCAAAAAAATAAATAATCAGCTCTATAATACGCGTCTTCAGAAATTGTATGATCTCTTGGCCTGGATATCAATTCTGATTGCGATCCCGATTTCATTGTTTTCTCGACAAATCATAAACTTTCTTTATGGTGCTGATTTTATCGGAGCATCACCGGTATTATCCATCTATATCTGGGCCGGTGTACCAGTATTCCTCGGAGCAGCAACAAGTCAGTATTTGATTGCTGAAAACTATACAATTATTTCGTTAATTCGGACAACCATTGGTATGGTATTAAATATAATATTAAATATTATTTTAATACCTTATATGGGAATTGTTGGGGCAGCAGTGGCGACAATCATTTCTTATCTGGTAGCGACCTTTTTTATTGCTTTCATTCCCAAAACTAGGAAACAGATCAGTATGATGATTAAATCAATTTTTCTTGTTAACCTCTTCCGTATTTTGTCCAAAAAATGATTGAAAGAATTAAAATACTGTTAAGACTACTTTTACACCCGCGGTATTTGAGGACCCTCATATCGCTCAGACATAGGAGTTATCTGGTTGATGTAGGTTGGTTTAAAAGCAGTGACAAGAAAATGCCTGTTGGTAAAAAAGGAGAGCCAATTCCTTGGTACTCGTATCCTTTCTTGAGTTTTATTGAACCCCGCTTGAAGAATAAATTCAGTGTTTTCGAATTCGGATCTGGTAATTCTACAATTTGGTTGGCCGCTAAAGTCAATAGTGTCAAAGCAGTAGAACATAATTTAGATTGGTTCAATAAGATATCAAAATTAGTACCAGACAATGTTGAAATTGTACATCGAAAATCTGGAGCAGAAAACGATTATTGTCAGGAAATCCTGAAATTTAATATCTTTTATGACCTTGTAATTGTTGATGGGATTGATAGAAACTGCTGCCTGAAATTATCCTTGGAGAAGTTAACAAAAGAAGGCGTCATTATCCTGGATAACTCTAATCGCCCAAAATACCAAGATGGGATTTCATTTGTCATGTCAAAAGGTTTTAAAAAAATTGACTTTTATGGAATAGGAGCAATAGCTAACGTACATACTTGCACAACTGTTTTTTACAGAGAAATTAATTGTTTAAATATCTAAAAAAACCAATTAAACTAATTTACTTATACATACTTCGCATTCGTGATAACATCCGGTTTCACTATTATTTAAAGAAGCACAGTAATCTCAATATAATTATCGGTTCGTCAAGGATAGGATATAAGGGATGGTTTTCATCGGAACAATATTTTCTGGATATCTGCCAGGAAAATGATTTTCAAAGAATCTTAAAAGGACGAAAAATAAATAAAATACTTGCTGAGCATGTACTTGAACATTTGACGGAAGAAGAATTGTTGAAAGCTTTGAATAATTTTTATCATTATAGTTCGGAAAATGTGAATATCAGGATTGCAGTGCCTGACGGAAATCATCCCAATACTGATTATATCAAATCGGTTAAACCAGATGAAAATGGATTTATGGCCCATGGCCATAAAATTCTCTTGAACTATATAACTTTATGCAACGCTTTCCACGCACAAGGATTTGAGGTTAAATTGCTTGAGTATTGGGATGATAATGAACGATTTTATTCGATTTATAGGAATGATGAAAATGGATTTATCCAACGTTCCCTTTTAAACGATTCAAGAAATTCAAATGGGAAACCTAAATATACTTCCCTCATAGCAGATTTTTTCAAGAAATAAGATTATTAAATGAAAAAGCTGGCACCCATCATTCTATTTGTATATAATCGACTGATTCATTTGCGACAAACTGTGATTTCATTGCAGGCAAATAAGTTTTCAAAGGAATCAGATCTATATATATATTCTGATGGACCCAAAAATAGTGCTGATATTCAGAAAGTTGACAGAATCCGTGAATACATAAAAACTGTCACTGGCTTCAAAACAATTCACATTATCGAAAACCGGACCAATAAAGGTTTGGCGAATTCGGTTATAAGCGGTGTTACGGAAATTTTACATAATTATTCTAGGGTGATTGTAGTTGAAGATGATCTACAGGTTTCGGAAAATTTTCTTGAATTCATGAATGCTGCGCTGGAATATTACTCCAGAAGTCCTGAAATATTTTCAATTTCTGGATATAACTTTCCAATTATAATACCAACTGATTATGGAAACGATGTTTATCTATCCTACCGGCCCTCCTCATGGGGCTGGGCAACCTGGCGCGGCCGATGGGACCAAGTGGATTGGGAGATTAAGGATTATCAAGAATTTAAAAAAAACAAAAATGCTCAACGTCTATTTAACCATGGCGGTGAAGATTTAGCACCAATGTTGCATAAACAGATGAAGGGGATCATAGATTCATGGGCAATTCGTTGGGCATACAGTCATTTTAAGAATAATGTATATTGTTTATTTCCCAATAAATCATTTGTAAACAATATTGGAATGGATAATTCCGGGCAGCATGCCAAGAAATCTGACCGATATAATTCTGATTTATCTGTATCATATAATGATATTGAATTTAGGAGACATATTGAAATCAATGATGATATTATGGAACAATTAAAAACGTTTTTTCAACAATCAAAATTCAGAAAAATCATAAATTTTATAACCGGAAATTAGTGAAGTTATTCATTCAAATTACTGCGAAAAATCTATTCAAGTTTTTCACCAATTCGAATTACCGGGAATATCTCCGACTTGCTTTCCATTATGGTGACAAACCCAGATATCATCGATATAGAATCAAGTTCTCAAATGCTATATTCGATGTGCCGGATTGTCGCTCCTTTATCCCACAGTACAAAGATATATTTGTCGATGAGGATTATAAATTTGAAACAGGTTCAGATAAACCGCTTATTTATGATTGTGGTGCTAATATTGGAGTGAGTGTACTGTATTTTTCCAAATTGTATGGAAGAGCAACAATTAAAGCGTTTGAAGCAAATCCACATATTGCGTCAATCTTAGAGACAAATATTGCATGGAATAATATCAGAAATGTCGAAGTCACAAACAAAGCTGTCTGGATCGATGATATGGGAGTAGAAATTTCAATGGACATGGCAGATTCTAGTTCAATATATTCAAAAGGTAAAAAGGAAAAGATTAATTCGATAAGGCTCAGAGATTTAATCGCCCGGGAAGATAAAATCGATCTGCTGAAAATGGATATCGAAGGAGCAGAAACTGAAGTGATTAAAGATTGCACCCCGGTATTAAACAAAATTCAAAACATATTTATTGAGTTTCACTCATTCATTGATCAACCCCAGAAGCTAAGTGAGATCCTGAGTATTATGGAGAAAACTGGATTCCGTTATTTCCTTAAAAATGTCAATGACCGAAAATATCCTTTCGTAAATAAGATAAAAGTAAATGATGCAAATATGGATACGCAAATAAATATTTATGCATATAGAATATAAGGTAATAATCTATTATGAGTATAATTGAGAAGGTATTAAACCAAAGGGAACTAATCGAGGAGCCGCCGATCCTCCTCGATATCGGAGCATCTGGCAGAATTCACCCAGGATGGGAAAAGCTAGCTAAGTATTCCATCTGTATTGCTTTTGATGCTGATAAAAGAGATTTTGACTATGTGAATGAAGAATCTTCTAACTATAGCAAATTATTTATCTATAATTGTATTGTTAGTAGTGAATCACAAACTGAATCGGATTTTTATCTTACTAGATCACCTCATTGTTCAAGTCTATTAGAGCCAGATCATGAAAGCTTACGGGAGTGGTCTTTCGCACCATTTTTTGATGTTGAGAAAAAAATACGAATAAAAACAAAAAATTTACATACTATCCTCGAAAAACTTGATATCCACCGGATTGATTGGTTTAAAACCGATTCTCAGGGCATCGATTTAAAATTGTTTAGGATACTTGGTGATAAAATTATTAAAAAGGTACTTGTTGCAGAATTTGAACCAGGATTTATAGACGCCTATAAAAATGAAGATAAGATTCATCAAGTTCTGGCATATATGGATCAACAGAAATGTTTTTGGCTGGCTGCTATGATCCCGAAAGGATCTCAGCGGATCCCAATTCAAGAATTTAATTCAATATTTAAATCAAATTTCTCCCGCAAACTAGCAAGACATGCATTGAAAAAAAGTCCTGGTTGGGCAGAGCTTATTTATATGAATTCGTTTAATAATGATACATATTTTAGTTTGCGAGACTATTATCTAGCCTGGCTTATTGCATCACTTAAACGTCAGCATGGTTTTGCTTTAAATATTATCAAACAAGCAGAAAAAATATACAGCAATGAATTGCTTATTGAAATGCAACGCTTTTCATATAAAAGATTGAAATTTCAATTATTTTCTTGGCGACTTATACCGTACATCAATTTTAGAAGTATAAAACGATTTTTCAAATGAAAGTCCTCCATATTAATAACTTTGATACAAAAGGTGGTGCCGCCCAAGCATGTTTCCGAATTAGTGAATCACTCAATGAAGTTGGTGTGATGTCTAATATGCTAGTACAAAAGAAGTTCAGTTCATCGGAGATGGTTAAAAGTGTCGCTGATTCCACTTTCCGAAATTTTTTAATTAATATTCGAAGTAGTATTGATATAGCACAAATGCACCTTTTGACTGATAGAACACATGGTAAGTTTTCCTATGGAAATATGGGGGTGGATATCAGTCGAAATACTCAGCTGGGAGAAGCGGATATCATTAACTTCCACTGGATAAATAATGGACTTTTATCTTTATCAACTTTGAAAAATATCCTTGCATTAAGGAAACCAATTGTATGGACCCTGCATGATATGTGGGCTTTTACCGGAGGATGCCACTATAGCGGAACTTGTAAAGGGTATTTGAAGAACTGTGGTAATTGTCCGGGATTATTACGCCCAAACGTAAATGATGCTTCGAATAAAATTTGGAATTGTAAAAGCGAATTGTATCATGAGGCAAATCTTACTATAGTCGCTTGCAGTAACTGGCTTGGATCTGAAGCTAATAAAAGTTCATTATTAGGATCAAATTCCGTTTTTGTTATTCCAAATTCAATTGATACAAGTATCTTTAAACCTGAAAATCAAAAAAGTGTAAGAAAAAGACTTGGGTTGTCAGAGGATAAGTATTATATATTATTTGTTGCTATGACGGTCGAAGATAACCGTAAAGGGTTTAATGTTCTAATCGAGACTATAAATTACATTTATAATCAAAGACCGCAGCTAAGAGATAAAATAGAGATATTGATTCTCGGTAGGGCTGTAAAGGACGGGCTAGATAATATCCCTTTTAAAACAAATTCTTTTGGTCGGCTTAAATCGGTTAGCACTATTGTGGATATTTACAATGCTGCTAATGTATACACATCTCCTGCTCTGCAAGAGAATTTATCGAATACGGTTTTGGAGTCTCTTTCATGCGGAACACCAGTCGTGGCGTTTAATATTGGGGGCATGCCCGATATGATTAATCATAAGAAAAATGGGTATTTGGCAGAAGCTTATTCGATTGAAGATTATGCCCAGGGTTTAATGTGGATTTTACAAATTGGAGATATTAAAGAAATAAAAGAAAACGCAAGAAACAAGGTGGTTAACTGTTTTACAAAGAGAATTATCGGTATGAGATATAAGGAACTTTACAGCAATCTTTTGCTTCCATCTGCCTGACTTATTAAATAGTATGTAAACAGATATGTCTTTTTTATCTATCAATGAATTGTGTTAAAGGATAATAAATATGACCAGAAAGAAGAAAGAATTTCAATTGACATCTGTCACGGCCAAGAAACCACCATTACTTGATAGGATCAGTATGAAAAGTGGTCTAATATTCAGTGCTTTATTAATAGTAATCACCCTTGTTTATTTTTATAAGCCTTATGTTATTAACCATTTAGAGCCGATTGGCGCAGATAAAATTGGTGCGATTGGAAAAACTCATCAAATACGTGAATACACAGCAGAGACAGGTGAACGCACACTTTGGAATCCTAACATATTCTGTGGAGTCCCAATCTACTATAGACATTCAGCAAAATTGTTACATTTCGACACTATTATTCGGGCTTTACAACCGGTTCTTGATTGGAAGGTTGGTTGGTTTATTATCGCTGGTATAGCACTATTTATTCTTGTTTTGAATTTAGGATTTCAATGGTATTTTGCTTTGATGGCAACAACCGCATTCTTGTTTTGGCCATATTTTCAATCATTGATTTTAGTTGGACATGATTCGAAATTTATGGCAATTATGGGTATTCCATTTGTATTGCTAGGATTTCTGAATTACATACGGAGAGTAAGTTTACCATCGCTGTGTATATTTGCTCTTGCCTTTTCACTCCAGATTAGAACTCAACACTATCAGATCATATTTTATACATGTCTCCTCATTCTCTTTATTGGCATCTGGAAGATAACTCAATTAGTTAAAGAAAAGAGATTTGGTTTCATATTCAAGATATTGAGTATTTTTTTCATTGGATTATTTATTTCAATCTTAATGGTTGCTCAACCACTATTTATTGTTAACGAATACACACCATACTCTACGCGAGGTGGTAATGCAATTAATTTATTAGAAAGTGAAGAATCTACGGAGCACTCCGGCGGTGTAACATTTGAATACGCTACTCAATGGTCATTAGCTCCATCTGAGTTAATGGCTCTGATATCACCTCGTTTCTATGGTGGCACATCCCAGGAATACTATACTGGTGATAAGGTTCCGCAATTAAAAAACCGGACAATTCCTGGATACTGGGGTAAAATGCCGTTTACCCAATCATCTGAATATTTGGGTATTGTTATAATAATTTTTGCACTTGCTGGGATATGGTTTAATCGAAAGGATGGCTTTGTTATAACACTTTCCATATTGCTGGCTTTTTCCTTGTTGCTGGCTTTTGGAAGACATTTTCCACCTTTATATAAATTACTTTTCTATTTTTTACCCTATTTCAGCAAATTCCGCGCTCCAATGATGATTCTTACAATGGTCCAGTTTCTCTTAGTTATTTTGAGCCTATATGGAATCAACGGATTGCTAAAGGAATTTAACTTGTTGAAATATAAAACTATTCTGATCATTTCAGGCTTCTTTTTTCTTATCGGCCTGATTCCGGTATTGAATCCGGGAATGTTAACTTATACTTCAGCTGCTGATTCCCAATATGCCTCTAATCCACAAGTATTAAATATGTTGAAAGTTGCCCGTCAGGATATGATGGTTCAGGATACGATTCGAATGCTTTTCATTATAGCTGTGTTAATGGGTTCGATAACACTACTTTATATTAAAAGGATTAATCGTGATTTATTTATAATTGGCATTATCCTTCTGGCGTCAATCGATATGATATCTATCAGTTATCGCTTCATGAAACAAGCTAACCTGATCCATATTGGACGTATTGAGCAACAGTATTTTCGTCCTACTAAAACGGATCAAATATTAAGTGAGGATACCGAAAATTACAGAATTTTAGCCGTAGGGAACCTATTTCAAAGTAATGACCTGGCTTATCGATATCAAATTATTGGTGGATATTCAGCAATTAAACCTCAATTAATACAAGACATAATCGATAATAATTTATTTACCAATATCCCCACTGATCCTATTAACTGGAATGTAGTCAATATGCTCAATGGAAAATACATTCTCAGTCCAGTGCAGTTACAGTACTCGGGTCTTGGTGTATTGAATGTGGATGAAAATAAACGGACAATTCTGTATCGTAACGACAATAGCTTGAATCGTGTCTATTTTATACAATCGATAATAACCTTGGATTCAGAAAGAGAGATTGTTGAATATCTTAACAGGCCTGATTTTGACCCATCAAAGGTAGCACTGATAACAGAAAATATTAATCAACGCAGGTATAGTATAGCTTCATCAGCAACAATAACAAGCTATACTCCCAATAAAATTGATCTGGCTGTATCATGTCAGGATTCAGCTTTTATGGTTCTGGCAGATACCTATTATCCTATCGGTTGGAAGGCCTATATTGATGAAAATGCTACTCATATTTATCAAACGAATCATATTTTACGGGGTATAATAATACCACCAGGCGATCATTCCGTTAGTTTTAAATTCGCACCGCAGAGCTATTACCGAAGTAAATGGTTGTCAATCCTATTTACCTACTTAACCTGGATAGTGCTCTTGGGAAGTCTATTGTTCCAAAAGCGCGAGTTTTTGAATAAACAAATAAAACGAATCTGGAAAAACGCCAAATTGGATGGTTAAATTAATCGGACTTAGGATAAAGTGTTAAAAATAACCGCATATAATCAATCATCAAATATTAAAAGGTTTCTGCTGCTATTTGCCATAAGTCTGATAATCGGCTTACTCTGGTACTCCCAACACATAGTAGAAAAACTGCGCGAGGATAATCGCCACATAGTAAAAATCTATGCAGAGATAATTGCCAAAACGGCTGCTGACCAATATGACACCAATCTGAATTTTGTATTCGAAGAGATTATCCGGAATATCAATTTTCCGATTATCTATTCCGATGCGGAGCAAAATCCTGCATTTTATCGGAATCTGCCTGATTCATTACTGGATAATGATGAATTGATAGCCTATCGGGCTATGATGGATAAGACCAATGAACCAATACCGATTGTCTACTTTGACTCACTGTCAGAGTCCAATGTTGTAATTGGGTATATCCATTATGGTGACTCAAGCCTGATCCGCCAATTGCAGGTTTTACCATTTCTTGAACTGGGTGCGGTTGCGCTGTTTATTCTTATCGGATTTATCGGATTCACGGTGATTCGCAACAACGAAAAACGTCATATTTGGGTTGGAATGGCGCGCGAAACGGCGCATCAATTAAGTACTCCGGTTTCAGCCTTGATGGGGTGGATTGAATGGTTAAAAGCACATCCGGATAATTGTGCTGATATTATCGATGATATGGAAATTGATCTGGATCGATTACAAAAAGTGAATAACCGCTTTAGTAAAATGGGGTCTGAATCCGAATTCAAGGAGATAAATTTGTCAGAGCAGGTCGAGCTGGTAGCTGAATATCTTCGTCGTCGTCTACCTTCCTTGGGGAAAAATATCCGGATTATTAACGCTATTCCCCTGGATAGTAAATATTTCGGTAATGGTATTTTACTATCCTGGGCTATTGAAAATGTGATTAAAAATGCCGCCGATGCTATCGATCGGGATGATGGTGAAATAAAAATAACGCAGACCGAAGATGTAAACGGCCTGTACCTTCTCATTACTGATAATGGTAAAGGAATACCCCGCCGGGATTGGAAAAATATCTTTCGTCCTGGTTTCAGTACTAAAGACCGTGGATGGGGACTCGGTCTCTCACTTACTCGAAGAATAATCACCGAAATCCATAAAGGAAAAATCAGGGTTGTACAATCTGAGATTGGGTCGGGGACGACTATGGAAATATTTTTAGCGCGGGATTAGTATACCTGTATTTAGTTGATTCGTTGTGATGATATCAATCCTGAACAGTTACCGGATTACTTGTTAATCCTAAGCAGCCATTCTAATTTCGGCACACTTAATAACAGGAGAATTTAGTGGAAATTTTAAATGCAATGGCCGGTTCAGGTTCGGCACAAGGCGGTAGTGGAATCGCTACCTTCTTACCTTTCATACTTATCTTTGCCATTATTTATTTTTTTATGATCAGACCACAATCCAAAAAACAACGCGAAAAGCAGAAAATGCTTGATGCATTGAAAAAAGGTGATAAGGTTGTGACTATTGGTGGCATACAGGGAACTATTGCCGGATTGAAAGATAAAGGAAAGACGGTTGTTATCAAGGTTGATAAAAATGTTGAATTAACGGTTACCAGAAGCGGAATTGCTGGTTTAGCCCATAATGCATCAACTGAGGACTCAATACAAGCACAGGCTTAATGGCGGTTAAAGAGGTAACATTATTCGGTAACCCGATTCTCAGGAAAAAATGTCGGGCTGTAACTGATTATAAAGCACTCGGATCTATCGTTCATGACATGCTGGATACGATGTACGAAAAGGAAGGTATCGGCCTGGCCGCCAATCAGATTGGTTTGGACATGAATCTAATGATCGTGGATATGACTCACACGGAAGAAGCTGATGAGCCATTGGTTATTGTTAACAGCACAATTATTGAAAAATCAGGTGAATCAGTAACGGAAGAAGGCTGTTTATCGCTGCCGGAGATACGTTTTGATGTAAAGCGAGCGGAAACTATCAAGTTGAGCTTTCAAACCTTGGATGGTGCCGTAAAAACCGAAACTTTTGAAGGGTTGACAGCCCGAGTTATTCAACACGAAACTGATCATTTGAATGGACTGTTCATAATCGATCGTACCAGTCCTTTAGTTAAAATGAAGTTCAGCAAGGAACTGAAAGAAATTGAACGGCTCGCACACGGCCAACTTTTTCGATGAGGAGTTTCCCCTTTTTATCGCAGATTAACACCAGTGTTATCAATCAATACTGATCGGTATTCGTTTCAGGGGAAGAGATAGTGCGTATTATATTTATGGGAAACCCGGAATTTGCCCTTCCAAGCTTACGGCGTATCGTTAATTCCAGGCATGAGCTGATTGCTGTTGTAACTAATCCGGATCGCCCTGTCGGGCGAGGACGCCAGCTGCAACCTTCCGCGGTAGCACGGGCTGCAGTCGATCTTGGCCTATCACTCCTACAGCCTGATACCCTGCACGATTCGAAATTTCACATCAGCTTAAATAATCTACAACCGGATCTGTTTGTTATCGTGGCCTTCCGTATCTTACCTCGTGTGGTGTTAAGTATTCCAGCCTTCGGGTCAATCAATTTACACGCTTCGTTACTACCGCGTTATCGTGGCGCTGCACCAATCCAGTGGGCATTGATTAATGGTGATTCAGAAACGGGATTGACTACCTTTCT
>SDBU01004227.1_pt1 | contig 17733 bp, 13 predicted proteins | sample 2277071 | NCBI WGS metagenome assembly SDBU01 (sample SAMN10397929, study PRJNA504765) | marine sediment metagenome | isolation source: marine sediment core GS08_GC12, 126 cmbsf | place: Arctic Ocean: Gakkel Ridge, Loki's castle | collected 2008 | reverse complement strand
AAACGGGGCGAGTGGATCAGCGCCACGGACAGGACACCATTTCACACTGACTATGTCAAGCCTCTACTGGATGAACAAATGGGAAAAGAAGTCCGGTTACTGAAACGGTTCATGAAGGGAGTGGGCGTTTACGGAGCAGAAATCAAAATTGGAGGCTTCAGCGGATACCTCTGTGAGCTCCTTGTCTTGAATTACGGCTCCTTTGTTGAAGTTTTGATGGCTGCCGGAAACTGGAAAGAGAGAATAGTTATCGATTATGAGGGACATTACGAAAGAAGGGAGGATATCAAGAAAATTTTTGAAGAGCCTCTTGTTATTGTTGATCCGGTGGACAAGGGAAGAAACGTTGCTGCTGCGGTTAGAAAAGAAAAGTTAAACGAGTTCATCGCCGCCTCCAGAGCATTCTTGAAAAAGCCAGATTTAAAGTTCTTTTATCCACCAGAAACCAAAGCCCTAGACGCCACAGAGCTAGTCAACAAAATCAACGCCCGAGGCGCCACAATCGTATTCGTCAGATTTGAGGGAGTCACGGCAGTGCCGGATGTTCTTTGGGGGCAACTATACAGGTCCCAGAGGGCATTACGTAAGATGATCAGACAACACGACTTCAATGTTTTACGTGACGATGTCTGGAGCAACGAAAAAAACTTGAACACATTCATCTTTGAGGTTGAAAACCGTTTTCTTCCAAACATGAAGAGACATCTTGGTCCACCGCTGAGAAAGATGTTGGAGTGCGAGAACTTTTTGCGAAAACATTTGGGAGCGGACTCCACGGTTTCTGGACCGCGCGTAGATGAGGGGCGCTGGGTGGTTGATGTAAAAAGGAACCACACAGATATAGTGAATCTGCTGAAAGAAAAGTTGGGGGACGGCGGAAGGAGTGTCGGCGTAGCCAAACTTGTTTCCAAGACTGTTGCTGATTCATTGGAGGTCTTGGTGAACGATGAAGCACTGAAACTGTATTCCGCATACCCTGACTTCGCGAAGTTTTTGACAGAATACCTTGAAGGGAAACCAAGATGGCTTACATAAAAAAAGAAGCCAGAGTTTACGTTAGAGCAAAATGTTACTCAGTAGTCAATCGTTGCAGCTGCCCTTCGCACAACTGGCCCATGCACTAGTCCAGAAGAACAGCAATGGTTTCTCAAGATTAGTAAGCGTATAGGTTCCCGTAAGGACGAGACGAAACCGGAACTAGTTTGTTGAATTTGCTTTCCAAGATTTTTTCGGCGTCTAACCCGTAGTAGCTGCAGAACTCGTCAACTAAACTTCCTAGTATCGTGTAATCGGCTTCGTTAAGGTCTGTAACTTCAACCTCTTCTCCTAAGTGACGCACTTTGCCTCGAATGTACATTGTTCCGCCATGCATCCCAGTTCCCACGAACCTAGCATTGTGATAGCTTCCTTCATTCATGTTTAATCCCAATACCGCCAGCACGCCTCCAGCCATGTACTCTCCCAGAAAATCCTGCGCAGTTCCACCAATCACAATCGCTGGTCGTTTGCCAAGATACTCTTTCATGTGGATTCCAACGCGGTATCCAGCATCGTCGCGGATGAAGATTTTTCCGCCCCTCATCGAATGCCCAACTAGGTCACCAGCACGGCCATGAACAACTATATTCCCATGGTCCATGGTGTTTCCGCAGCCGTCCTGCACGTTTCCGTGAACAGTAATGTTTGCGCCGTTCATGAAGGCTCCCAAGTCGTTGCCTGGAGTCCCATAAATGTCGATGTTAATGTGGTTGTCGAGATCGGTTCCGATGTAGCGTTGACCGTAAACGTTGCGAATCTCAATGTTTTCGATACCGTTACAGTCCAGACTCCTGAGGAGACTGTTGAGGTCCCGATAGTATACTCCGGTGGCATCGATCGTTGCCAGATTCTCGTCTATTCTCAAGTTTTCGGGTACTTCGTTTATCACATCTTTCAATACCATCTTTTTACTCACCTACCATTCTTATGCCTAAGATTTTCAGTTCCGTGTCAGTCAATCCTACGCCTCTGAGAAGCAAACGGTTTCCTCGCACGCTCTCTATGGCGTTTATGCCCATTCCGCCCATCATCTCCATGATCTCTAAACTCCATCCGCGTAGAAGACCAGTAAGCCTCTTCGCTCCAAGGTCAGGATTTATTCGTTTAGTGAGCCAAAGATCAGTGGTTGCTATGCCCCAAGGACACTTGCCAGTGTAGCATTTCTGGCACACAGTACAACCTAACGATACCAACGCTGCGGTGGCGATGTATACGGCGTCGGCGCCCAAAACTATAGCCTTGAGAACATCAGCACTACTCCTGAATCCACCCGCGGCAATCACAGAGGCTTTGTTTCGTATGCCCTCGTCCCGTAACCGCTGATCCACAGACGCAAGAGCCATCTCTATGGGAATTCCAACGTTATCCCGAATTATCCTTGGCGCAGCTCCTGTTCCACCTCTTACACCATCCAACACCACGGCGTCTGCGCCGGCTCTGACTATGCCGCTGGCTATGGCTGCTGAGTTGTGCACCGCCGCGATCTTCACAAAGACCGGTTTCGTGTAATCTGTGGCTTCTTTTAGTGCATAGATTAGCTGTCTTAGGTCTTCGATAGAGTAGATGTCGTGTTGAGGGGCAGGAGAAAGCGCGTCTGTTCCCATGGGAATCATTCGTGTCCGGGAGATTTCGGCACTCACTTTTTCGCCTGGAAGATGACCACCGATTCCAGGCTTCGCGCCCTGTCCAATCTTGATTTCGATAGCGGCTCCCGCATCTAGGTAATCAGGGTGTACACCAAAGCGACCAGACGCTACCTGAACGATAACATGGTCTCCATACTTGTAGAGGCTCTTTTCGAGTCCTCCCTCACCAGTGTTGTAGAATGTGCCAAATTCGCTTGCTGCCAGTGCCAAAGACTTGTGAACGTTGAGGCTTACTGAACCATAGGACATAGCCGAGAACATGATTGGGGTTTCAAGTCTAAGCTGAGGAGCCAGTTTGGTCTTCAGCATGACTCCGCCACATTCATCCATGTCTAGTTCAAGGCTGTCAGGTTTTGAGCCAATGTAGGTTCTCATTTCCATAGGCTCTCTCAGCGGATCTATGGATGGGTTGGTTACTTGGCTTGCGTTCAACAAAAGCCGATCCCAGTATGTAAGGTTGGGTTTGTCGCATCCCATGCCCGTGAGAACAACGCCTCCGGTTTCAGCCTGCTTCTTTATGCCAGTGAGAACTTCTTGAGTCCAGTTGGCGTTAGACCTGTAATGGTTGGGGTTCTCACGTATGGTTATGGCTTGAGTTGGACAGAAGGTGGCGCATCGCTGGCAGTTCACGCAATTCTCGTTTCTGCTGTGCAGGATGTCATCTTCCTCATCGTAGTAATGAGTATCATAGCTGCACTGGTTCACGCAAACTTTGCAGCGGATACAACGATCCTGATCCCGTTCTATGATGTACTCGGGGATAACGTAACTCTTCATAATCTTAGCATCCTAAACTAGAACATCCACAGTTCTTCGGGATTCGAGCCTTCCTATCACAGGCTCTCCGCCTCTTGGGCTCCAAACCCTATCCAGAATAGGCGAAACTAACCGTATCGCCGATTCCTCCGAGGACAGAAATAGGAAATCGTCTTTTTCTGCGGCTATGAGGGGACGAAGCTTTATCCTGTCCGTTAGTCCAATCATCTCGCCTTCATGAGCCACTATTATGGTGAATGGTCCGTTCATCAAGAGACTGCCGTATGTCTGGCGCAGAGCCCTTAGGGCAAGTTCATTTTCTGGTTCTAACGTCTCTATTTCTGACCATAGGGGCGGGGCGAGAATCTTGGAGACTATCTTGATGGGCAAGCCTTGCCGTCTCATGAGAAGGTCGAAGGCGTATGCTATCACTTCTGTGTCCGTCTGCATTGTGCATTTGTATCCGAACATCTCCAAGTAGCGCTTGTTGATACCATACGACGAGATTTCGCCGTTGTGAACCACAGTCCAATCCAGCATACTGAAGGGGTGAGCACCGCCCCACCAGCCCTGAGTGTTAGTTGGGAACCTTCCATGACCAGTCCATAGGTATCCCTCATACTCTTCCAAACAGAAGTACTCCGCCACATCCTCGGGGAAGCCGACTCCCTTGAAGACTGCCATGTTTTTTCCGCTTGAAAACACGAAGGCTTTTCCTGTTTCAGTGTTGATTCGCATAACATGTTCCATCACGTAATCGTCAGCGGTCTGATTCTCCAGTTTGGAGCTTTTGGGCTGAAGGAAGTACCGCCACATGATAGGGGGGTTCGTGACGTTGGCTTCCTGTGTTGGCATCTCCTCTTCGTTGAGGATGTTAAAGCGTTCGCTGAGCAGACGAGTTGTCTTCTTTTTTGCCTCTTTGTCGAGGAACATAATCTGGAATGCGTAATCGTCTTTGTATTCGGGGTAGATACCGTAAGCCGCAAAGCCGCCGCCCAGCCCGTTTCCTCGGTCATGCATGTTTGCCATGGCTCGGATTGGATCTTTTGCTGAGAAACGTTCGCCCTTAAGGTTCATCATGCCGAATATGGAGCATGCATCCAAGACCTTCTCGTCGTTGTATGGGTTGTTAGTTTTAGTGAGGTCTTTCATCTTAGTTCACCACAAACATTTTTTGCCTTAGCTGCTCTGGCAGTGTGATGATGCCAAAATCTTCGGAGAGAAGCCTGTCCTTGATTTCACCCACATCAACATGGTTCTTCAGTAGGCGAAAGAGTATCCCCGCTTTCTCGATGTCTCCCAAGAAGATGAAACCCACAATCACGTTATCCTTGAGCAGTATCTTTTTGTACACCCTTTTTTCGGGCTTAAGCTCAACCAGTATTTCGTAATCGCTACTGTCTTCTGGGTTCACGTTTCCTACTGCGATGACGGGCAAATCAAAGTATTTCAGGGAACTCATGACGGTTCCTCCGTCATATTCTACTTGTTTGCCTGCCATGTTGTAGCCTGCCACTCGTCCTCCAAGATGAGCTAGCGATAGGGGCAGGAGACGATTTTGTTCAATTAGGAAGTCGTGGGCTTCTGCTACGTCTCCGCACGCGTACACGTCAGGCAGGTTGGTGCGCATGAACCGGTCCACAACTATTCCACGGTTTACTTTCACGAGTGTTTCTTTGACGAGTTCTGTGCGGGGGACGACTCCGATGGCGACAACAACTAGGTCACAGGCGATTTCTGTGCCGTCGGTCATAATTACGCCTCCAACAGAAGCTTTGTTGTCTTTTTTGCTCAGAATCCGTTGAACAGTTTGACCGGTAATTACTGTGACTCCAGCGTCTCTGAGCACTTTTTCTGCTATCTCTGAAGCAGTCGTGTCCAGTATGAGGTTGAGTATGTTATCTTTGAGTTCCACTAAGGTTACGTTTATTCCACGTTTCACCAGTGCCTCAGTTGCGCTGACGCCGATTAGACCTCCACCGATAACCACGGCGCTCTTGGACTGCTCCAGTTTGGATTCTAAGCCTTTTGCGCTGGAAAGCTCTGTAAACGTGAAGATTCCATCTTTGTCTCCGCCTTCCATCATTGGAACAAAGGGTTTGCCGCCGGTGGCGATTAGAAGCTGCTCATAATCTATTTTTTCTTCGCCGTCTAATTCAACTTGTTTTTTGTTGAAGTCTATTTTTGTTGCGGTTCTTCCAGTAAGTATCTGGACGTTGTTGTTTTTCCAGAACTGGTCGCCTCGGTATTTCATGGTGTCCAGAGTAGCTTCTCTGCTGACGTATTCGGAGATCATGGGACGGGAATACTGTGGGAATGTTTCTTCCGAAATTACGGTTAGCGTTCCCACGGGGTCCACTTCTCTGATGGCTTCGACAGCTCCGATTCCTCCTGCTGAGCGCCGATAATCAAGTATTTTGTCATTACTGTTCCACCTCTTCGCAGACCAGTGCCTCGTTTGGGCAGTTAGCTACGCACGCTGGGATTTCCAAGTTTGGGCAGAGGTCACATTTTGCTATTATTTTGCCTGTAGAATCAGGTTTTATGGCGCCGTATGGGCAGACTATGATGCAGGTCCAGCAGCCTATGCATGCTTCTTCTTTGATTGAGATGCGTTTCATTGTGTTTTTTACCTCTCTTCCCCTTAGTTAGTTGGCATATGGCAACCTATTGCCGTAAAGCAACCAGCACCAGCGCATATAAACATTTCCGAAAAGCTCGTGAATCCAAAGAGATGAGAAAAACAGGCGTCAAATCAGGTCGAGGTTTTGCAGGAACACATAAACGGTAGCCCGATGCGACAATAAAGTAACAAAACGAATCAAACTTTTGGCATCACCATATACGGGAGAAACTTGAATGTTTGAAAACGAGAAAAAAATATTTGTGAAAAACCTTAAAGAAGGGGATATAAAAACCAAATTCCAAATCTACGAAAAACGCGTTAGACAGGATAAGAACAGAAACGATTACATCGAGTTAAAATTAGGGGATAGAACAGGAAAAACTACGGCACGCTTGTTTTTTGAACAAGCTCACGTTCAGACAACATTTGAATCCATTAGCAAGGGAGATGTCATAAAACTAGAAGGACAATACAGTGAAGGGTATAATTCCATTCTTGTGAATAATCCGGCTAAAATCAGTAAGTGTAGCCCAAACGAGTATTGTTTAGGAGAGTTTAGATGTGTTTGCGATAAAAACCTCGAAGATTTACTCGCAGAGATCAAAACAACTATCGAAGCCATGAAAAATGCTCATCTAAAAAGATTGCTTGAAGATATGTTTAATGACCAAGCATTCATTGACAGGTTTAAGGAGGCACCTTCAGCAATGTCAAGGCATCATAATTATGGGGGAGGAAATTTGGAGCATACTGTTGGGGTATTAAGATTGTGTAAAACCATAAGCGAATTTTACGATGTTGATCAAGATCTGCTGTTTTCCGGAGCCATCCTTCACGACGTAGGTAAAACTCAAACATATACGTTCGAAGAAACGCTTCCAACAAGAACAAATGAAGAAAAAATGATTAGCCATATTATCATAGGCGAGAGAATGGTACATGACATCATCAAAGAAAAGTTCCAAGATTTTCCGGGAGAACTAAAGAATCAACTAAGCCATTTGATATTAAGTCATCACGGTAAACACGAGTGGGGTTCGCCCATTCCTCCTGAAACCCCAGAAGCCATCACGTTACATCATGCTGATTTATTAGATTCACAAGTAAAGAATTCTTTGCAGAGAAGGCTCTAACAAAAAAATGCGGAAAAATAACAGGTGTAAAGACTGGAACTTGTTGGGTAGTCCATAAAACTTTTCTAAAAAAGCCCCATTAAGTAAAATACTCCGAAGGGGACGAAGCACACCTCGTCATCGCAAGCCTTTTCCTAGGCATGCTCACCATGACCACAGTTCTATTCATGATATGATAAAGCCGTACATAACAAAACAACTATAGAATTAACAGCTCACACAGCGCTCCATGTTCCAATTTAGGAATTGTGCGTGTGGCGCGTGTTGTATATCATGTTAGGCGTGTCAATAAAATAGGTGTTCCACATTGTTTGCATCGCAGACTGTTACCTTTCAAAAACTGCAGCCGGTAGGGTGTTAAGCGTCCACAGTTTTGGCATTTGGCGAACTTGAGTTGTTTTTTGTCTTTTTCAGTTATAGCGTCATGTAACGCGCTAAAGATGTTGCAGCTCGGAGTTGCAGAAGTCATATAGAGGTCACGTTGTTAACTCTGAGTGGGTCTTCAATTGGGTTGTTGAAGCGTGTAGGCGGTTCATTCCAAATTCGTTAAGTCTATTGCATATTTGGTATAGTGATTCTTCTACGCCAGTTAACAAACTGATTCCTTCTGCGGTTAAGGAGTAGACTTTTCTTGGGCGGTCATGGGTTAGGTCCCATTCGCTTTTGATGGTGCCTTTCTTTTCAAGCTCGTTAAGAGGGGGTATACGGTGCTTGGACCGAAATAAACTCCGAATTTTTGTCGAATACTTGTGATGATTCCATACCCATGTGTGGATTTTTCTTTCAATAATCCTAGGACAACTAGGTCAAGGAGTCCTCTAACGAGTTTGATTTCAGCGTTTCCTCAACGTTTTTGGGTTTGGGGTTAAAATTTAACCCTAAAATGACCCGAAATAATTATATTCGTTTAGGGGAAAAGAATTTAGCATGCTCTATCAATTTAGACGCGTTTTATTTTTTTTATTATTTTTTATGTTAGTAATATCTGTCTGTCAGAGAATTGGAGCCCAATCAGACGACTTAGTTTTGGAATGGGAGCAACATTGGGAAACTTTTGGAAAGGGTGGAACATGCGTTTATGGCACACACAATTTCTATGTTGGTGACATCGATAACGATGGAGTTGAAGAACTGATTACAGGGGGATTTAGCTATTACATGGAAAATGACACTAGAATTAGCTTTGAAGCACCTCTTAGGATTTGGAATTGGAATGGAGAAAAACTAACCTGTGAAAAGAGCCAAAATTGGATAGGTTCAATTCGCGCAATTTATGCAAGTGACATAGATAACGACGGTTTTACAGAAATCGTAACTGGAGGACGAACAGCTAACAGTTCAGATAGTTATAATGCAATAACAATCTGGACATATGATGGAGATAGTGTTATCCAAAAAGGCTGTTACGAAGGTATCTCTGCAAGTTCAATTTTTATTGTAGATGTTGACAATGATCAAATTCCAGAAATTTTAACAGCTGGAAGAATTATTAAGGAAAACCAATCATTTGCCCAATTGGCGATTTTTCAGTGGAATGAAAGTAATTTTTCTTTATTGAAGACTAATGAATGGTGTGCTTCAACTGAGGCTTATGCATATTCAGTATGTGCCTATGATTTGGATAATGATGGTGAAATTGAGATAATTACCGGAGGTTACGATAATGACCTAACCAATAGTAGTGGTCAATTACGTATCTGGAGTTGGAATGGGGATGAGTTGACTTTAGAAGACAATATTGAATGGCGTTTGGTGGAGGATGTTTATGGTGTCACAATAAGTGGATTGCCCATGGGAAATACTATGGTCAATAATGTCAAAGTTGGGGATGTTGATTCTGATGGTATTCCCGAAATCATAACTGGAGGCTGGGTATATGATGGTCAAAGATTCAATGCACAACTCAGAATTTGGAATTGGAATGGAGATGTTTTAAGTTTAGAAAAAAGTCAAGAATGGATTTCTGAGGATATTACAGAGATCAAATCTATTTCTCTTAATGATGTTGACAAAGATGGTGATGTCGAGATTGTTACAAGTGGCTTAACAGCTGTTTATGGGAGTTTCAATAATACTGAATGTACTCCGGATCATGCTCAACTCCGAATATGGAGCTGGAAAGATAATGCTTTGATTCTAGAACAATCTAAGGATTGGACTATAGGGGAGGGTGTTGTAGCTTGGAATCTGGCTACAGGTGACATTGATAAAGATGGAACAATAGAAATTGTGACTGTTGGTTGTATGGGTGAAGCAGGTTTGTGTGACCCTGATTTGAGAATATGGTCTATTAACGCCCAACAAGATTCATTTCCTCTAATCCAATTAGAGGTAATAGTAGCAGTTGTAGTAGTTTGCGTTGTAGGTATAGTAATTTATTGGGTTCTTCGAAAACAATGATGAAAAAATTAACACAATTACCTAATTTTGTTGTGTATACTCGTTTTCGATCATACATACTTACTTTGAGTGTATACACGATTTAGCATACATATAGTATCTTTACTCTATATGGTACCTTCCTTTCTAAAATAGGATATAGGATAGGTATAGTACCTAAATCGAGTATACAGGTAACAGACCATCGTTTTCGTTCACACATACATTCTTTGAAGTGTATACACGATTTAGCACATACTATCTTGTTGTCTACAATATGGTACCTTCCGTTCCTTCCTCTTTCCTTTCTGGTACATGGATATAGGTACAGGAAGCTATAGTACCTAAACCGTGTATACAGGTAATAGACCGTCCGTCGTCGCCCCCGTTGGACGTCGTCCGTTTCGCCCGTCCGTCGTCCCGTCAGGGGGGGTTAAATTTTAACCCCCAAACCCAAATTTTCGCAAATTAGGTTGAAATATGGAATATTTTATTAAATTAAGCTTAAACTGAGGATTTATTGTTTAATCCTTTTTTTCGTATGCATGACCGCGTTTATTGTTTTTTAAAGCGATGACTTTCAATGAGAAACCATTAATCTGCTTCTAATCAATATGATGGTATTGGACTAAATGTTACAAAAATGTCCTTACTGCGGTGAACTAATTTTCTATCGCGAAAAAGGCCATGCAAAAGAGGATAGATGCGATCTTAGAAAGTAAGTTTCAACCACGCGAATTGAATTAGTGACTCGTACATAATATCATCACTGGAATTATAACTGACTAGGAGGGAAATAAATGTCAATAAAAATTACCGAGTTTGAAAAGAAAACGTACGACTACATTAAAGAACAGGGTGAAGTACCGGTTTCCAACATTCCTAAAATGATGTGGGGTGCAATCTCAAACCTTAAGAAAGCAGGGTTAGTCAAAACTTACAAAAAACCCACCACTCCTTGGTCATCAAAAAACACACTTTCATAAAAATAATTGAAGAAAAAAATCTTAAAAATGTAACATAATGCATTTTGATTCTTTCAGTTTAATATGTTGTTTCTTTACCATAGTGAAAGCTTTTTACTCTGTAACAGACACTTTCAGTGTATGCGAGCTACCGATGCAAAGGCTTTGGAAGAGTTAGAGATGCTTTATGGTGACAGAGACTGTTTTGCGTCCCTTCACGATTGGTTTGGAGAAACAGAAAATTACTGGAAAAAAGTGAAACACCTTTTAATAATCGCGGATTATACAAAAAAACACAATCCCTCAACAGCAAAAGAAATTACCTCCTTGAGTAAAATGGTGATTGAATTATTTCAGCAAACTAAGAATTATGCAATTGGTTGGAATTCTAAAGACAACCCAATAAGCAAACCCTCCACCGAAGATTATACCAAAGCTACAGACGAAAGTTGGGATAACTTAGACAAATGGACCGTTTCCCAAGAAAAACTACGGCAGAAAATCTTAGCTTTGATAGAAGTTCTCTGCTCAAGTGATTCCCAACTATGATTTGTGTGTGAGGGTTAAAGTTAAAATTTAACCAACTGATTAAATCACATCTCCCGCAAACTCCACTTTTTTGAAGGGATAATAGTTAAGTTTCAATCCTTCCATATGTGCAATTTTGCGTAGATAGGATAATGTCATTTCTTATACTTGCTTAGAATTTTTAAGAATGCTTCCGCTCGGGTGCAAGTTGGTGGCTTGGAGTTTAAATGGGTGTGCATCTCTCTTCTTCGAACAGCAAGAGTTCTTCTTTTTACGGATTTAATCCTGAGCTCTTTCGCAACAGTTACAGAGGAAGTTAGTTTCTTTAAGGCTGTTAGCCAAGCCGCCGCTTTAACGTCAGTGTGGAATATCCAATCTCTGTATACCTTGATTGCTTCGTTTGGGCAAACCTTTTCACAAGCAGAGCAGAAGATGCAAAACTCATCAGAAACGTTAGGTTTGTCATTTTCTATTTGAATTGCATGAGTGGGACAAATGTCAGCACAAGCCACACATCCTTTAGGACAGAGATCTGCATTTACCTTGATGCTGCCCATAAAGGGTTTTTTAACTAATATTGCATTTTGATTGCATGCCAACTCGCAGCGTTTGCAGTAAAGGCAGAGGGATTCGTTGATTTGCACATCAGTTATTTCAAGTATTTCTCCATTTTCTGAGCTTTTTGTTAACACTTTAATGGCTTCTGTGGGACATTCTTCTTGACATCTGAGTTCGCATTCTGGATCGCATTTCTCCTTCATTACCCTGATTTCTTTCAATAAAAGTGGAAAGGCCTCATTTTTGACAATAGGGGCGATTTCTTTTCCATCCACTCGCATAGTTAAGGCATTCAGAGGGCATAATACTGCACATTCCCCACAGAGAATACAGGAATCTGCGTCCAAATCGATTGATGGTTTCTCTATCAAATGTCCTTCATATACTGATGATGGTAGCGCATTTATTGCGTCTTGAGGACAGATTTCAACACATATACCACATCCATTGCATAGGTTCTTGTTCAGGTGCAGAAGATAGTTTTTTGTGAGAAACTTTCTCTCTATCCTGATTTCTGTTAGATTTTCGAGTTTAATGGCTTGCCCACGCAAATTATCCACCACCAATCGCATTTACATCTTTTTCAGGTGTGGTAGTCATGCATTTCCAACCTTAGCAACTACCTGCATCTTTTTGGGAGTCAAACATTCAACCGTTTTTTCTATTTCTTTTTTGGTGGCGCCCTCAACGATTTTTTGCATCTCCCTTATTTTTGAGGCAAACATTTCCCCTTCTGCTGCACTAATCCATGCCAATTGAAGCCGATTCTTGTCCAATCCCAACCTTTCCATTTTTTTCCATAATTTTTCAACCCGCTTCTTGGTTTGGTAATTGGCATTTATGTAGTGGCAGTCATTCAAGTGGCAACCTGCAACCAACACTGCTGCAGCTCCTCTGGCGAAAGCGCGTTCAACAAACTTTGGAGAGATCCTGCCTGAGCACATGGTTCGGATGATTCGAACGCTGGGGGGGTACTGCATCCTGCTTACTCCCGCAAAATCTGCTCCGGCATAGGAGCACCAGTTACAACAGAAAGCTATTATCTTCTTGTCTGCATCCTTCTCTGTTGCTGCGTCTATCTGGGCATGTATCTGCTCGTCAGTGAAGTGTCGCATCTGTATTGCGTCGAAGGGACATTCTGCACCACAAGTACCGCATCCTGCACAAGCCGCTTCAACTACTTTGGCAAGTTTCTTCTCTTTGTCCACAGTGATCGCGTTGTATGGACATACTCTGGCGCACAAACCACATCCCATGCATTTTTCGGGCAGGATTATGGGTGTTATTGCTTCGACAGTAACACTTCCTTTTGCCATGAGAATTCCTGCACGGGCTGCTGCGGCACTCGCCTGTGTCACGCTGTCTTTGATGTCTTTAGGGCCTTCAGCGCAACCAGCAAGAAAGACTCCTCCTGTTGGGGTATCTACGGGCCTCAATTTTGGGTGGGCTTCCATGAAGAAACCGTCTGACGTTTTCGACAATCTTAAGAGCCGCTGAACTTTTCCGCTGTCATCTCTAGGTCTAAGACCGACCGATAAAACTACCAAGCCCACGTTTACTGTGTATATTTTTTTCTCGAGGGTGTTTTCTCCAACCAGCCACAAGTTTTTAGATTTCTTATCCTCGATTATTTCAGCGGGCAATCCTCGTATGAAGATGACGCCTTCTTCTTTTGCTCTTCTATAGAGGTCTTCGAAGCCTTTTCCAAATGCACGTATGTCTATGTAAAAAACATATATTTTGACATCCGGCCAATGCTCTTTGATGAGTAATGCATCTTTTATCGTATTCATGCAGCATACGTTGCTACAGTATGGGTTGCCGCTTCTAGCAGAGCGAGAACCTACACATTGGATGAATGCAAACGTTTTCGGAATACGCAGATCACTTGGTCGGACTAAACGACCTCCAGTAGGTCCCCCTGCGTTTATAAGCCGCTCAAACTCCAACGAGGTTATTGTATTAGGAAACCTCAGGTAACCATATTCCATCAAAGCGACAGGATCATACACATCCAAACCAGTGGCTACAATAATTGTACCAACATCCAGCTCAACTTCTTCGGCTTTGTCATTGAAGTCAATGGCGTCAGGACCGCAGACTTCTTTACACTTTGCACAAGTATTCTCGCCGAGACCAATACAATTTTTATCGTCAATTAGATAAATGGCTGGAACGGCTTGGGCAAAAGGACTGTAGATTGCTTTTCGCCCAGTAAGTCCCACTTCAAATTCGTTGGGAACCTCAACTGGGCACACATCAACGCAGTCGCCACAGGTTGTACATTCCTTCTTTACGTATTTTGGTTTCTTTTTGACCTTAACTTTGAAGTTTCCGATGTATCCGCCAACCTCTGTAACCTCACTGTTTGTTAATAGTTCGATGTTTGGATGTTTACCTACATCCGACATTTTTGGCGCAAGGATACATATGGAACAATCCATAGTTGGGAAAGTTTTGTCGATCTGAGCCATTTTCCCACCGATGCTGGGGCTCTTCTCCACGAGATAGACTTTGTAGCCTGTATCAGCCAAATCTAGAGCTGCCTGAATACCCGCAACTCCTCCTCCAATGACTAGAGCCTTTCTTGCTACTGGGACCACGGCTTCTTCTTGGGGTTCTATTAGTGCCGCCCTCGCAACGGACATGTGAACTAAATCCTTGGCTTTTTCTGTGGCCTTTTCTGGTTCGTGCAGGTGTACCCAACTACAGTGTTCCCGGATGTTAGCCATCTCAAATAGGTACTTGTTTAGTCCAGCCTCTTCGCAGGTCCGTCTAAAGGTTGGTTCGTGAAGGCGGGGAGTGCAGGATGCCACGACAACTCTGTTGAGGTTATGTTCCATAATGTCTTTCTTGATTGTTTCCTGTCCTGGATCCGAACAGGTGTATAGGTTGTGCTTCGAAACAACGACATGTGAAAGAGTGGAAGCGTATTCTGCTACGTCCGCACAGTCCACTGACCCAGCTATGTTTTTTCCGCAATGACAAACATAAACCCCAATACGAAGTTCTTCATTCGATTTAGACTTGACTTTAAAAGCTTTCATTTTCGCTCCCTCTAACTTGTTCAACAATTCTAAGAGGATCCAGCGAGGCTCCTCTCAGATAGCAGTCTATGGAAATTGCCGCTTGTTTTCCAGCTATTATGGCTTTCATCAGGTTTGCTGGTCCCGATACTGCGTCTCCTCCTGCGAAAATGTTAGGTGAACTTGTCTCTAAGGTAAACGGGTCTATTGATATTGTCCTTTTCTCGGTTATTTCAACCGTTTTAGGAAGAAAGTCTGTGTTGGGAAATTGACCTATTGCTATTATTACGGCATCAGTTTCTATTATGAACTCGGAACCTTTAACTGGAACTGGTCGTCTACGGCCAGTTACGTCCGGCTTGCCTAACTCCATTCGCACACATTCAATCGCAGTTACATTCCCATTTTCACCCAAAATCTTTTTAGGAGTAACCAGGAATTCGACCTTCACTCCTTCTTCTTCAGCTTCTTTCAGTTCCCAAGGACTGGCGGGAATCTCCTCCTGAGACCTTCTATATAAAATAGTGACTTCTTTAGCTCCAAGCCTTAGAGCAGTTCTGGCAGAATCAACAGCAACGTTGCCTCCGCCAATTATTGAAACCTTATCTGGCAACTCGACTTTTTTCACATTAGCTTTTTCTAGAAAATTAAGAGCATGGAAGACACCGTTTAGTTCTTCGCCTTTGATCCTGAACATTTGCTCTTCATGAGCACCTGTTGCTACAAATATCGCATTATAGCCTTCTTGTAAAAGCTTTTTTACCTTTAGGCTTCTACCAACAGGCATATTGGTTTTAATTTTAACTCCTAAATCTTTTATGAGCATAATATCGAAATCAACTATTTTCTTTGGAAGTCGATATTCTGGAATGCATCTTCTTAGCATTCCGCCAGGTGAGGATAATGCCTCAAAAATTGTTACAGGATATCCTTTCTTGGCTAAATCTTGGGCTGCTGAAAGCCCAGCAGGACCTGAACCGATGATGGCAACTTTCTCTCGATAAGTAGGGATGCGGGCCCTTTTGCTCGTTTTTTCGGCTTCGGAGGTGAGAATAGCGTCTTGAATAGCCTCTTTCACTAATTGTTTGTTCTTTATTACGCGCTCTGGATGAAAACAAACATAGGAGCATGAAACTGGGAGTGGAATGTTTTCTTTAATTATTTCCAAAGCTTTATAAAATCCTTCCAGGTAACCGCATTCAACAGCAAATCTTCTAAAGGCTTGAAAAATTTCTGGAAGGTTTAGGCTTTGCGGACACCGCCGATAACAACGATAACACCAAGCACACAGCCATAATTCGGCTGATTTTAAGATTTTATCATCGCCTAATGCTAGACTATGAAGCAATGTCCTCGGATTATACTGTTCTGGGACTAATTTTGCAACTGGACAACTTGCAGTACAAATACCACATTCGAAGCAATATTTCAGCTTTTCAAAGTCAAGAATGTGATCCAGAACTTTCTTCAAACTTAGACTTTTTTCGCTTCCTTGCAACTTGCTTGAAATTGTTTTCAAACTCTGTACAGGTGTGGGAACTAACATGTTCTTTTCATCCTTTTTACTTTAAATTCTATGAGCTCATCCATCAGATTGACTAGAAGTCGGCGTGTGTGAGAGCATGTGTTTCTCAACAAGTTTAATGGCGTCGCTTAGCCATTCCAAGGTTTTTCCAATTTTTTCTTTTGATTTAGGGACCATGGAGCTAAGGTTTTTTTTGACAAACATGCCGTAGATAAGGATCTCTATTGGGTTAGGTTCAGAAAAAGCCTCTATGAGAAGATTCAAAGATTGTTGTATTTTTTCCTGTTTTTCCGTTTTTTCTTTTTCTAGGTGAAATTCATTACTAGAAGCTTCTGATAGTCTCAAGTTTTCCTTAATTAGTTTATTTGCAGTGGTTTTTCGAATGTTTTCGTTAAACGTTTTTTGCGTAACTAAGTCCAATGCTCCTTCTGGACACCATTCAACACATTGGGGGTCGCCTTCACATAGATCGCAGATCATTACTGTTTCTTTTTCTGGATTCAAAGTAATAACGCTGTAAGGGCAAACTTTCATGCACCAACCGCAGCAGTCGCATTTATCTTCATCTACCAGTATAACGCCTGTCTTCTCAGATTGAACAAGACATTCTTGAGGGCAGGCAATTACGCATGGGGCGTTTTCGCATAGTCTACATACTACAGCCATGTTGACAAGTCGATACAATCGCAGGATCTTTATTCTGGAACAGCGAGGGTTATACACATTTTCTCTTTTTATTGCACATACTAGTTCACAGATTCCACAACCTGTGCATTTCTCAAGATCAGCCGCGATAAATCGCTTTTCAGCTACTGCAGATTGTTTTAAGGTTTGCATTTCTATTCTCCTTTAAATAAATTTGTAAGTTCCTAGAATGGCTCTGTGGGATTCTTTTTAGGTCTCCATTTGTTTACAAGATTCTCGTATTTTGCGTCATTCTCTGTGTGCTCACGCATTTTGTTGTTGTCATTTACCAATTTTGATCCGCAATATGGACAAAAGTGGAAGTGATTCGGAAAAGTATGGTGACTGCATCCAAATGGGCATTCCATCATTATAATTCACTTCGTTTTAGGAATTCTTGGATTAAGCATGTTTAACATCATTAGATGAATATCGATGCACTATGGGTAATATTTGAGGTTAGACTTGAAGGATAATTTGGGATCTAGTCACAATGAATGTTACTCCTCAGTATGGAAAACAATCAGTGTTTTTCTGATAACAAACAGCAGTCACATAAATTGTAACTCATCTCTATTTTAGAGGAACAAACTGAGTGACTGCACAAAATGAAAAATACGTTTGCTTATTGTCTAGTTAACGCTTAACCTAGTCACCCATTGTTTTCGCTCTTAGACGATGCAATTTGTTGCTATTGCCTGCATTTCATATTCTTCCGCAAACATAAGTGATCACTAAAACGATTTTTCACAAGTGCAGCACGAGAAGTGAATGGTGGGCCTGGAGAGATTTGAACTCTCGACCTTTCGGTTATCAGCCGAACGCTCCAGCCAAACTGAGCTACAAGCCCATAGACACACCATAAAATA
>SDBU01004226.1_pt1 | contig 17734 bp, 21 predicted proteins | sample 2277071 | NCBI WGS metagenome assembly SDBU01 (sample SAMN10397929, study PRJNA504765) | marine sediment metagenome | isolation source: marine sediment core GS08_GC12, 126 cmbsf | place: Arctic Ocean: Gakkel Ridge, Loki's castle | collected 2008 | reverse complement strand
TTGATTCCGATTCTGATCCGACTAAAATTGATTATCCAATTCCTGCCAATGATAATTCTAAGTTGGCTATTCAATTAATATTAGGTTCGATTTTGGCGGCTTGCAAGGAAAAGCCTAAAAAGGAAACCAAAAAGGAAACCAAAAGGGAAACCAAAAAGGTAGCTAAAAAATCAGCTAAGAAAGAAAAAGAGAAAATGAGCGCAAAATGAATATCACTACAAAACAAATCAAGGAGTTAAGAGATAAAACTAAGAGTTCAATTGCAGATTGCAAAGAAGCTTTAGAAAAAGCGGTCGGCGATCTGGAAAAAGCGGAGAAATTTTTAATTGAAAAAGGGGCTCAAATTATGGAGAAAAAAGCTCAGCGTTCAACTCAGAATGGAATTATTGCTTCTTATATTCATTCAGATAAAAGAATTGGTGTTTTGATTCAATTAGCTTGCGAGACTGATTTTGTTTCCCAAACAGATGATTTTCAAAACTTAGCCAAAGAGTTGACTTTACAGATTGCTGCCACTGACCCCAAGGATGTTAAAGAATTAATGGCTCAGCCCTATGTTAGAGATGAATCAATGACAGTGGCTGATTTGTTTAAATCAACTGTTTCTAAATTAAAAGAAAATATTAAGTTAGAAAAATTCTGTCGATACCAGATTTAGAATAGGAATTTCCATATTTCCCCAAATAACCAATTAACTCATTACCAATTAACTAAATTTTCCGCAGGAAAATTTCATGCTTGATGAAATTTTGAAAAATTTAAAGCCTAAAATGGAAAAGGTTTCAGATCAGCTCAAAGAAGAATTTCAAACTCTCCATACTGGAAAAGCGTCGGCGGTTTTGGTAGAAGGACTTTTGATTGATTATTATGGCAGCAAGCAGCCTTTGAAGCAAATGGCCCAGATAACCACACCATCGGCAAATCAGATCGTAATTATTCCTTTTGACAAAAGTGCGGCAAAAGACATTGAGACTTCGATTAGAAATTCTGATTTGAATTTGAATCCAATCGGAGAGAGCGGACAGATCAGATTGGTTTTACCCCCACTTTCAGAAGAAAGAAGAAAGGAATTGACCAAAGTTATCCATAATAAAGCCGAACAATCCAAAGTGGTGATTAGAAATTTAAGAAGAGATGTTTGGGATGAGATTCAAAAATTAGAAAAAGCCGGCAAAATCACCCAAGACGATAAATATGATGGTCAGGATAAATTAAAGAAAATGATTGAAGATTATAATGGAGAGATAGACCAACTGGCTCAAGAAAAAGATTCTGAAATTATGAAAGTTTAGTTTATAGGAGTTTCATGGTTCTAACAATAATTGTATTTATTTTTGTTTTGGGGATTTTAATTTTTATTCACGAGTTGGGTCATTTTATAGCTGCAAAAAGGGCTGGTATTAAAGTTGAAGAATTTGCTTTTGGTTTTCCGCCCAGATTATATGCCAAGAAAAGGGGCGAGACAGTTTATGCGATTAATGCCGTGCCTTTGGGCGGTTATGTTAGGCTCTATGGCGAGGATGGCAAACATGCCTCTAACACAAAATCTTTTTATGCCAAATCTATGTGGACGCGCTTTTTGGTAATTGTGGCTGGTGTTGTGATGAACGTGGTATTGGGCTGGTTTTTGTTTTCAATAGGTTATTCTTTTGGGCTTCCTGTGACTTCGATGCCGGCTGATAAAATCCCAGGGGCTATAGTTACCTCTGAAATTGTCATTGCTGACACTCTTGAAGATTCAGCCGCCCAAAAGGCTAAGCTTTCCAAAGGCGATATTATTTTAGGAGCTAATGACCAGACATTCTCACAACCTGAGGAATTATCAGAATTTACAAAAGCTAATACCGGTCAAAAAATTACCCTGACTATTAAACGATATGGGGCGACAAAAAAGATTCCCATTACTCTTTCTGAGGACGAGGAAGCTCCTTTGGGTGTTTCGATTCTCGAATCTGAAAAAGTGAAAGTACCAATATGGCGGGCACCGATTGTCGCCGCCCAAGAAACTCTAAATTTAATTGTTTTAATTTTTGCTACCATTGGTGGATTTTTTGCCACCCTTTTTACTACAGGAAAAGCTGATGAAGCGGCTGGCGTGGGCCCGGTTGGTATTTGGTTTATTTTTGAAACTGCGACCAAATTGGGTTTTATCTATATTGTCCAATTGACGGCTTTGATCTCGGTTAATTTGGCGGTTTTGAATATTTTGCCTTTCCCGGCCCTCGATGGCGGCCGGTTGGTTTTCTTGGTAATTGAGATGATAAGGAAAAAAAGGGTGACGCCTAGAATCGAAGGGATTGTTCATACGATAGGTTTTGCTATTTTGATTGGGATAATGTTATTGATTACTTTCCGTGATATAATGAGAGCAGGATAGGGGTTTTTATGAGGTTTTCGAATTTTTTTGCCAAAACTAAAAGACAGATACCTTCAGACGAAGAAACGCCCGGGGCAAAGCTGTTGGTTAAAGCTGGTTTTGTTTCTAAATTAGCTTCGGGTTTGTATAATTTTTTGCCTTTGGGATTAATGAGTTTGAAAAAAATCAAAAAAACGATTGGTATTGAATTAGGAAAAGTCTCAGCTTGTGAGATTTTAACCCCGATTTTGCATCCGGCAAAATTTTGGAAAGATTCTGGTCGTTTTAGCAAAGTCGGTGACGAGCTCTGGAAAATCAAAAATGCCTCGGGCGATGATTTTGTCTTGGCAATGACCGCTGAAGAGGTGGTTTCTGAGATTGCCAAAAATAATATCCAATCTTATAAAGATATGCCGGTAATTTTGAATCAATTTCAGACCAAAATTAGAAATGAGACACGCCCCCGGGGTGGCCTTTTAAGAGTCAAAGAATTTATTATGCAGGATGCCTATTCTTTTGACAAAGACGAAAAAGGCATGGACAAAAGCCATGATAAAATTTACCAAGCTTACGAGAGGATTTTCAAAATATTCGATTTAAAAACAATCCCTGTCGAAGCTGATGTTGGGGCAATGGGTGGTTCAGATTCTTTTGAATTTATGGTAAAAAATTCGGCTGGCGAAGATAAAATCGCTTTCTGTGAAAAATGCGGCTATGCAGCCAATTTGGAAAAAGCCGAATGTTTTATTGCTATTGAACCTGCCCGGGTTAAAAAAGAAGAAAAGGAAAAAGTGAAAACGCCGCGGATGTTGACAGTCGAAGAAGTGGCAGAGTATTTAAAAAGCCCTGAAGAAAATGTTCTAAAAACAATGATTTATAAAGTTAAAAGTGATAGAAGTGATAAAAGTGATAAAGGAGGTAAAAAATTGGTTATGGTTGTGATTCGGGGAGATTTATCTGTAAATCAGAAGAAATTAGAGAAAATTTTAGGCAAAGAAGTAGAAATGGCTTCAGAGAAAGATATTGAAGCGGCTGATTTGGTGCCTGGTTTTGTTTCGCCAATTGATTTGGCAAAAGATAAGATAAAAGTGGTGGCAGATAATTCAGTCAAATTTATGACTAATTTTATTGCTGGGGCTAACGAGCGCGATTACCATTTTAAAAATGTTAATCTAGATGATTTTAAGCCAAATGTCTGGGCGGATTTGATTCGGGTTGGTCCAGGCAGCCGATGTAAAAAATGCGGGGAAAAATTAAAAATTGAAAAGGCGATCGAGGTTGGTCATACTTTTAAATTAGGAACAAAATATTCTAAATCTCTGGGGGTGAAATTTACTGATACTGATGGTAAAGAAAAACCGGTTTTTATGGGTTGTTATGGAATTGGTTTGGGCCGGGCATTGGCGGCGATTGCCGAAGGGCACTTTGATGAGAATGGTTTGATCTGGCCTGCATCGGTGGCGCCATTTGGGGTTTATTTGATTAATATTTCAGATTTGCCAAAGGCTGATAAAGTTGCTGAAAAAGTCTATAAAGAATTAACAGATGCTAAATTTGAGGTTTTGTATGATGATCGGGATTTGTCAGCCGGGGTTAAATTTGGAGATTGCGATTTGATTGGTGTGCCAGTCCGAGTGGTGGTGAGTCAGAAAACAATAATCAAAAACTCAGTTGAAATTAAGATGCGCGATTCTAAAAAAACCGCGTTAGTTAAAATATCTGATTTGCCAAAAGAACTAAAAAAGATTTCAGGAAAGTAAAATGACTGAATATTTTGATGTTGTTGATGAAAACGATAGGGTGATAGGAAAAGCCAGTCGGAAAGAGTGCCATTCTAACCCAGAATTGATACATAGAGGAGTTTTTATCGCGATTTTTAATTCTGCAGGCGAGCTTTTATTGCAAAAGAGAAGTATGCAAAAAGATTTAAATCCTGGAAAGTGGGTTGCCTCTAGTTCAGGTCATGTTGATTCTGGGGACAGTTATGAAAAGGCAGCTAAAAGAGAGCTTTTTGAAGAACTTGGGATAAAAAAGAAGCTGAAATTTATGTTTGATTTTGATAATTACTCTAAACAGCAGAGAGAGAAGATGAAAGTTTTTACAATTCGATACGATGGACCTTTTAAAATAAATCCAGAGGAGATAGAATATGTTAAATTTTTCAAGATTGAAGAAATTAAAAATATGATAGATAAAAATAAAAATGATTTCACTCCAGGTTTTCTAAAATTCTTCGAAAAATATCTCAGAACCCCCAAAAAGAACTCAAAAAGTTGGTGAGATAATAATGTACTCAAAAATTTGATATAATTTAAGTACTATGAAAACAAGTGAATTAGTTAAGCGAACTTATGATCAGATTGCGCAAGGTTATTATAAGAAATGGGGTAAATATTCAGGATTCTTTTTAAAGCACTCTAAAGATTTTATTAAAAAACTTCCTCAAAAAGGGAAAATTTTAGATCTTGGTTGTGGCACTGGAAGAGATAGCAAATGGTTTTCGGAAAAAGGATTTGATGTTGTTGGGGTGGATTTTTCGAAAGGAATGCTCAAAGTAGCTAAAAAAGTAACCCCAAAAGCTAAATTTATCTTAAGAGATTTTAGGAGGCTAAAATTGCCTGCTGAAAGCTTTGATGGTATTTGGTGTTCATTTGTTTTTTTGCATTTAAAAAGGAATGAAGTTTCGCCACTTTTAAAGAGAATTAAAAAATTTCTCAAAGACGGTGGAGTAATATTCATTACTACTAAACAAGGAAAAGGAGAAATAATTGAACCTGAGCATTTGAATAAGAAGTTAAAAATGTTTGAGACTTTTTTCGAAAAGAGTGAGCTGGAAAATTTAGTCAAAAAAGCCAGTTATAAAATATTAAAATCAACAATAGATACTCATAGAAAAGAGAGTGAAGAAAAAATAATCATAATTCTAGCCCAAAATACCTCCTCAAAAATTTGATATAATTTATTTTTTAAAATATGTTATAATATAATCAGTCAAGGAGGGAAGTACCTTGATAATTTTATGTAAGGAGGCGATCTGAGTGGTACGACCAGAATTTATTGATATACGGCAAGAAGATATTGATGCCTGGTATGAAATTTCTTGGGATGAACAAGGCAAAAGACTAATAGTAAAAATCCACAGGGCATTAGAAGAACAATTGGATAGACTAACTCCAGATGCTCCGATAATCGATCATTTTATAAACTACGACAAAATACCGCTCGACCCTTATATTCCACCTACCAAACCTAATTGGGGTTTTGGCCAGATTTTGCAAAGAGTTGATACAGAAGAGCCTTTTATTGTCTGGGCGATAGATATACCGCGGGTTATGTGGATGGAATCTGGAGAGAGAAAATATGATTGGAAACAGGCTTACAATATCTCAGCTTCGCTCAATATTCTATTTTTGCTTCTTTCTATCTATAAAAGAGAAGAGATTATTTGGGAAAGCTCGCGGTCTCAATTAATTATTTGTCGGTCATTAACTACGGATGTTGGTCAGCATGGCGGTTCATTAACTGTCACAATCGCTAAGACGTTTTTACCCTGGTTTAAAGATTCAATTACTGATGATTGTAAATCAACAATTGAGCAAGCAATGCGCACTGCTTACTATCAAATGTTTCAGGATAGAGAGGCGGGAGATTTGATTACAGATCGGGCGCTAAATATGCAAATTAGATCTAAGACCGGGTTGATTCACTTTAATTGTCCAGGGCAAGCTTGTGGCTTGGATCCGGATTTTAATTGCAGAGAAGATGAAGGATACGATTTAGAGCCTCATAACGTTGATACTCCTGCTCAGCAGCTTACTTTTCTTGTTGGTGTTGCAGCGATGTGTGATCTGGCCCGAGCTCAGTTATTTTAACCTTAGCCTTAATAGGCTTACTTTTGAGAATAAGGTAAGCCTATTTTTTTAAATAAGATTTTGCCTCAAAAATTTGATATAATCAGAATAGGAAAATTCGAAATCCGAAGCACGAAATTCGAAATAAATTATAAGGGGAAAATGAAAATTGCGATTTGTGCGAGTATGTTTTTTGAAAAAGAAATTTTGAAACTACGCGATAAGCTAAAAAAGCTTGATTATGATGTGATCGTACCATTTTTAACTGAGAAGATAGTAGGTAAAGAGAAACAAGACCAGTTGAAGCTTGAGAAAGATTTGATTAAATATTATTTTAAAAAAATTAAGAAAGTTGATGCAATATTAGTCCCCAATTGGAATAAAAATAATATTAAAAATTATATCGGTGCTAATACTTTAATTGAGATGGGCTTTGCCTTTGTATTAGATAAAAAAATATTTTTATTAAACCCGATTCCTGAGATAAGTTATAAAAGCGAAATTGAAGCAATGAAGCCAATTATTTTAAATGGAGATTTAAGTAAAATAAAATGAAAATTATTTCTTGGAATGTTAATGGGATTCGGGCGGCAGCCAAAAAAGGGCTTGCCGATTTTATAAAATCACAAAATGCTGATATTTATTGTTTTCAGGAAGTGCGGGCAACAAAAGAGCAGTTGCCTGAAGAACTTAAAAATCTAAAAGGCTATCGGTTATTTTTAAATCCAGCCCAAAGGCCGGGTTGGAGCGGGGTAGCGGTTTATTCTGGCAAAAAGCCTAGAAAAGTTTTTTACAAAATAGGCGATGCGAAAATTGACAAAGAGGGTAGGGTAGTCTTTCTGGAATTTGATAAATTTTATTTAATCTGTGCCTATTTTGTTCAAGCGGGGAGAGAGCTTTTAAAGCTGGATGACAAATTAAAATTTAATAAAAAATTTGAAAAATATTGTTTGAAATTGAGCCGGCAGGGGCGGGGAAAGCCGATTGTGATTGCCGGAGATTTTAATGTCGCCCACAAGGAGATTGATTTGGCAAATCCCAAAGAAAATAAAGGCAATGCCATGTTCACCGCCCAAGAACGCGGCTGGCTTGATCGGTTTTTGAAAAAGGGATTTTTAGATGCTTTTCGGGTTTTCAACCATGCAGGTGGAAATTATACTTGGTGGACCTGGCGCTCATCTGCCCGGGCGAGAAATATTGGTTGGCGGATTGATTATTTTTTGATTTCAAGAGGGCTCAAAAATAAATTAAAATCAAGCAAAATCTTAAAGGATATAAAGGGCTCAGACCATTGTCCGATTAGTTTGGAAATTATGTTCTAAAAAAAATGAGAGGCGGGATTGGTTGATAAGGGCTAAATCCGCCTCTCGGAGCGAGTTGTGATCTTGGGATTTTCTTTTCAGTTTTTACTGAGAGGTATTCCTATACCTATGTGGCTACTTTGATTACAGAGAAGAACGGTTATAGGGAGAGAATGGGGGAGTCGTCCTGTTAATATAGATTCTATCATTTATTGGCGCCAAACTTGGAAGCAATCCATATTACAGAATCGTTCTCCCTTCAGAGAAAGGTGGGTTTCGTCGGCTTTGATAGTTTCCTCGCAGCTTGTACAAGTATGTTTTTTTTCTGAATGCGTGACATCCAAGACATGTCTGGAGATTGTGGATCCTCTGAACATTGTGATCATCTCCTATCTTTGGGTTTTCAGGATTTTTGAGCTTTCAGGATATTTTGAGTATAGCATAAAGATTTATCAATGTCAAGTAAAAAGCTCAAAGTTCTTGACTTTTCGTTTTTTATTTTATATTATATCTATATCGTACCTAAACAACTACTTTGGAGGTGAATTAGGATGCCGCAAGTTCGAAGAGCGCGTGCTGACCCTCTGCTCGTGGTAATTGTAATAATAATGATCATAGTTTCAATTGTAATAACATGGTCGTTATGGAGAAGTAGTAAGCGAGGGATCGAACCGAGTGAGACTGCTGAATCAACTGTTCTATCTTTTGAGGATCTTGACGATATTATAGGAGGTGATTTGAGTGCTCCAGAAAATTGGCAGAAATATTGCGGCTATGCTGATTTTGATCTTGGTTGTAGCTCTTTCAGCTAATGCAGCAGATTTAGTGAGGATTGAAGTAAAAACTGATAAAGTGGACTTGATTATTGTAGATATTGGAGATCAGAAACTATATGTTTGTCGTATCGAGATTTTAAGAGAAGTGGTCATTTCAACTGCTGAAGGTGGCTATAATGTTATTGGTGGCAAAATACACCCGAAAAAGCCTCACAATCACTTGGGAAGATTTTCTATATATAAAAAAGATAAAGATCATTACTCTGGGTTGTATGATTGTCCAATGCCGTATTCAATGTTTTTCCATGGTGGGCACGCAATCCATGCCACGTCTCTTGAATTTTACTCCTTGTTAGGGATCCCTGCTTCGCATGGTTGTGTTAGAACCCATCTCGATGATGCCAAATGGCTTTTTAAGCATACGCCTCTTGGTGCCAAAGTAATTGTTGTTCCTTAGATTTTTGTAAGCTGGTTAGAACCTTTGACCTTTTTGAGGTCTTAGCGCTTTCGCCAGCTTTTTTCTTTTTAGCTTCAAATTTGATATAATGGGGACAAATGCGCAAACAAATTTTAAAACAATTGAAAAATTTACCTCAAAAACCCGGGGTTTATTTTTTTAAAGATAGCTCGGAAAAAATTTTGTATACAGGAAAAGCCCGAAATCTTAAAAAAAGAATTTATTCGTATTTCCAAAATCCTAAAGATTTGGGCGCGAGATTAGAAAAAATGATAGAAAAAGTGGCTAAAATTGATTTTGTCCAAACTGATTCTGAAATTGAGGCATTATTGTTAGAAGCAGAATTGGTTAAAAGATATCAGCCAAAATACAATGTTAGACTAAGAGATGACAAGGGTTATTTGTATTTAGGGATTACTAAGAATGAGGATTTTGCCAGAGTCTTTTTTGCCAGAAAAGCGGGTTTGGTAAAAATAAAAGCAGAATATTTTGGACCATACACGTCAGCTGATTCTTTGCGAAAAGCGATTAAATTTTTGCGCCGCATTTTTCCTATTCGAACCTGTGCCAGAATGCCGAAAAAAGTTTGCCTTTGGTATCATATCTCAAGATGCTCAGGTCCTTGTGAGGGAAAAACAAGCAAAACCGAATATAGAAAAATCATTCGAGGATTGAAACAATTTCTAAAAGGCCGAAAAAAGAATTTGCAAAAGACTATCGAAAGCCAGATGAAAAGTGCTGCCAAAAAGAAAAATTTTGAAAAAGCAGCTATTTTAAGAGATCGGCTTTTTGCTTTAAAGCATTTGGACAAAGTCTGGATGGCAACTTATCAAGTCAAAGAAAGAATCCCCAAAAGAATTGAATGTTATGATATTTCTAATATAATGGGAAATGAAGCCACCGGCTCGATGGTTGTATTTGCGGAAGGGCAGGCTGACAAAAACGAATATCGAAGATTTAAGATTAGAACTGTTCGTGGAATTTCCGATACTGAAATGTTGGCTGAAGTTTTGGAGCGGAGATTTAAGCGCAATGATTGGCCGCTGCCTAATTTGGTTATTATTGATGGCGGCATTGGTCAGTTAAATGTGGCTCGGAAAATCGTTTTAGAAAAATCTAATTTAAATATTCCCATTGTGGCGATTGCCAAAGGCAAAAATCGTAAAAACAAAGACCGGCTATTTTTTGCTGGCAAAAAAGTCTTGACTGACAAGAAATTAATTCAACAGATTCGAAATGAAGCCCATCGCTTTGCAATTAAATATCATAGATTATTAAGATCTAAAAGGATGTTAGAATAAATAAAAAATTTTAAGCCAATTTCGACGAAGTCGAAATTGAGAGGAACAATTGGGACGAAAATGCGGGGACCAAAAATTACTGTCATCGGCGGCGGAACTGGCTTGGCAACATCATTAAGGGGACTAAAAAATTATTCCGAGCAAATCTCGGCCGTAGTTTGTATGACTGATGATGGTAAAAGTTCTGGAAAGCTAAGAAAGGATTTGAAAATGCTGCCGCCAGGGGATGTTAGGCAATGCTTGGCAGCTTTATCCGCACAGGAATCTTTGGTTTTGGAATTATTTAATTTTAGATTTAATAAGGGAAATCACTTATCAGGACATTCTTTAGGTAATCTTTTGCTGGCGGCTTTGACTGATATGTCAGGAGATTTTAAAAAGGCGATTAAATTAATGAGCCAAATTTTGGACATTAAGGGGAAAGTTTTGCCGGTTACCCTAGACCAAGTTCAATTGGGCGCGGAATTAGAAAATGGCAGAAAAATTATTGGTGAATCAAAATTAGCTCAAGCTGATTATAAACATAAAATCAAGAGAATATTTTTAGAACCTGATACAGCTAAAGTAAACAGGGAAACAGTGCAGGCGATCGATGAGTCGGATTTGGTCATTATCGGTCCAGGCAGTTTATATACCAGTATTATTCCTAATTTATTATTTTCTGAGATTTCTGATAAATTAGCCGCTTCCCCGGCTTTAAAAATTTTTGTTTGTAATGTTGCAACTGAGCGAGGCGAGACCGAACGTTTCGGAGTTAAAGATCATATCAAAGCTTTAGTTTCCTGCTCCGATCCTAAAATTTTTGATATTTGTTTAGTTAATGATAAGATTTTAAGAAGATCAAAAAAAGAAGGCAAATTAGGCGAGATTAGAAATATTACTACTGGCAGAAATAAAATCTTGGATTATGAAATTAAAAAAGCAAATATTATTGATCTGGAAAACCCGCTTTATCATGATAGTTATAAATTAGCCCGTGAATTGATGAAGATTTATTGGGATATCTTGTAATTTTTTGATATAATGAGAAAAGCCAAGGGGGGAATTTGAATAATAATGAAATTGTAGAAGTAACAGACGCCACCTTCGATTATGAAGTTTTGGGTGCAGATAAACCGTCTTTAATTTATTTTACGGTTTTATGGTCAAGGGAATGTCGTGATCAATTAGAAATTTTGGAAGATTTAGCTGATGATTATGGGGAGAAAGTTAGATTTTTTAAATTAGATATCGAAAAGAATACGAGAATTAAATCAAGGTTTAATGTCCGCTTAGCGCCTACCGTGGTGATTCTAAGAAACGGCGAAGAGGTGAGGAGATTTACCACAGATATTGATCCAGTAGAATTGGCAGATTATCTTGATGAATTATTGCAAGATATCAAAATTGTCAAAAAGCAAGCCAAAGAAATTTTAGGCAAGGTGGAGAAAAAGACTGAGAAAAAGCAGGAGAAAAAGAAGGCACCAAAAAGAAAAAAGAAGCAGGTTAAAAAAATTGAAAAAAAGGAAGAGAAAGAGAAAAAAGAAGAAGATAAGAAATCTCGCAAAAGGTCTAAAAAGGAGAAAAGTGTTGAATGAAATGAAATCCCGACAATTTCCGTCGGGAAAAAGAAAAAAGACTCTGGTCGCCAATTGGAAAATGAATTTAACTGAAAAAGAGGCGATCAAATTAGCCCAAGATATAAAAGGTAGTCTTTTGAGTTTATCGACTTCAGAGATTATATTGTGCCCGCCATATTTGTATATTCCAGAGATCAGCCAAATTTTTGCCAATACGGTAGTCCAAATTGGAGCCCAAAATGCTTTTTGGAAAGAAGAAGGAACTTATACTGGTGAAATATCGATTAAAATGTTGACTGATTTTTGCAAGTATGTGATTTGTGGGCATTCTGAAAGGAGACAGTATTTTGGCGAAACAGATGAGGATGTTAACAAAAAAGCAAAAGCAGTTTTAAATAAAGATTTAGTGCCGATAATTTGTGTTGGTGAAGATGAGAAAGCCTGGAAACAAGGTAATATTGATACGGTTTTAGATCAAGTCCGAAAGGCAGTGGCTGGTATTAGCCGCGAAGATATTTTAAATGTAATAATCGCTTATGAACCTATTTGGGCAATTGGTTCGGGTAATGCGGCCACAGCTGATTATGCTAATAAAATTTGTATGCAAATCAGACAGTTGCTGGATAGTTTATATTCACGGGAGCAGGCAGAGAAAATTAGGATTTTGTATGGTGGCAGTGTGACAGAGAGCAATGGCGTAGAATTCGTAGAGCAATCTGAGATTGATGGTTTGCTAATTGGAGGAGTGAGCTTAAAGGCTAAAGAATTTATTAAAATAGTTAAAAAGGTTAGTAAGATTAAATAGACCCGCCAAAAGCTTCGCATTCAGGCGGGCAAGGTAGGAGTTTTGATGAAATTTGAAAAATGGCATGTAGGCTTGGTAGTGGTGATTTTAGTGGTTTTGGTGGCAAGTCTGGTCTGGTATTTTAGATCGCCTCAAAAAGAGGAATCGCAAGTTTTGACTAATCAGGGAGAAGAGGAATCAGTGGAGTATTTTGATGAAACAGCCAAGGTAATGTATTTTTATTCTGATAATTGCAGCTGGTGTGTCAAGCAAAAGGAAGTTTTAGCTGAATTAGCTGAAGAAGGTTATAAAGTAAGACCAATGGATGTTGGAGCCGATTCGCAATTGTTTGAGAAATATAATCTTCAGGGCACACCGACATTTATTTCTGATAATGGTGAACAATTAGTTGGTTTTAGAGAGAAAGAAGAATTAAAAACTTGGTTAGATCAACATAAATAGTGAATAGAAAACTATTTTAAGAAGGGGGCATGAGTTTAAAATTTAGAAGATGGCATATAGCTTTAGTGGTAACGGTTTTGCTTTTCGCGATTGCGAGTTTAGTATTGTATTTTCAAGCGCCAGTAAAATCAGATACAGCCGAGGTTTTAAAAGAGGAGGAGCAGACGACCGAAGAAAAACTTTACTATTTGCCAGAAATTGGACCAGCTCCCGAAGAAGAACAGCCAGCTCCTCAAGCCACCGAACCTGCCCCAGAACCTCAACCTGAACCCGAGCCCGAAGCACAATGCGATCTTTCAACTCCTTTTAGTTCTGCAGCAAGAGTAATGTATTTTTATTCAGAGAGCTGCGGCTGGTGTCAGCAAGAGACGGCAATTTTATATGAATTGGCCTCAGAATGCTATAAAGTTAAACCGATGAATGTTACCCAGCATCCAGAATACATCGCTGATTATGGTATTACGGGCGTGCCGACTTTTATTGGTAACGGAACAAAATATGTTGGATTTAGAGACAAAAATTCATTGAGAAGTTTGTTAGATCAGTATAAATAAAGGAGGAAGGTGTGTTTAGCAATACCAGTTAAGGTTAAAAAAGTGGCCGGGCAAAAAGCCGAATTAAAAGATGGTAAAAAAATTGATATATCCTTGGTCCAGAATTTGAAACCCGGCGATTATCTATTAGTACATGAACATTTGGCCATTAACAAAATATCAAAATCGGAAGCTGATCAAATTTTAGAATTAGCTGGAAAATGTCATCATCACCACAATCACGGATAAGGAGGTACTGAAATGGTAAAGATGCCGATATTGACAGCCGAAGCAACGAAAGCTTTTGCAAGATTAGTTTTGGGAGGAGTTAGATGTGACCCTAGAGACGGTTTTGAAAAATACCTTAACGCAAGGAGTGATGTTTCTCTTGAAGAATTGGGGAGTTTTTTTGATTCTAGTTCTGGTATTACTCCGGTTACGTTTTTAGCCAGTTATGCTATAAATCAGCAAATCAGCCAGCCATTAACCCCAACAGACATTGCCAGAGCTTATAGTGTCAATCATATCCCAATTGTACGGGCCATCGCTAGAGCTTTCGAAAAAAATGGTCTTGATGATGAACGCTTTAGCAAGATGAGACAGAGAGGATTTCAATTAAAAACCCAAAGAGAGTTATATCAGTATTTATTTTCTTGTATCGGTGAAGTCGGAGAGGTTATGCAAGTTGCTAAGGAAGAAAATCGATTAAAAAGACTTCGGGTTTTTTGTAGATATAGGGACTGGCGCATCGAAGTTACTAATGTTTGTACGCTTCAAGACGTGAAACGAGGAGAATATATTGTTATGCACTTTGCCTCTGCTTTCACTAAAATTCCAAAGAATGAAGGGCTAAATATTATTCGAAAACAGCTAAGTGATGAATGGTTCCCTGGATTAGTACAAGAAGTTAGAGAATTAGATTATACTGATTGGCTCGGTCAGGATTTGGCTGCTTGGACAGAAGAGAGACTAACGGTTAACTAAATGGAGGGATAATCAAAAACCACCTGGGCAGGGTTTTATGCAAAAACCTTTTCGGGTGGTTCTTTTTTATTTCTATAATTTAATGAGTCGAGCAAGTTAAACAAGGATCATAGGCGCGGATGAGCTGTTCGATTAGCTTTTCTTTTTCTTTTTGAGTTTTGCCTTTTGAGATTTTTAGTAATACCTGGGCATCTTTTTCTAAATTAGAGAGGCTTTGACCGGTTGGAACTAAAATATCAGCTTTAATAATTTCGCCCTTAGGGTTAGTTTCATAATAATGATACAAAGTGCCGCGGGGAGCTTCGGCAGCGCCCATTCCCTTTCCTGCTCGCAATTTGTAGGGTTCAGGCTCGGTGTCGATTTTAGTTTTTTGTAGCCGGTCTATGAGCTTGATTGATTCTTCGACAAAGTGAAGAATCTCCACCGCTTGTGCAGGAATATTGTCAAAGGAATTAAAATCATCTAATTTAATATCTAATTCGGCTAATTTTGCCTTAGCTTTTATGTTTAATTTTTCGGCTCCAAGATTGATTCTAGCCAAAGCTCCGGTCATTACCGCCTCGCCATCCAAATAGGCGACTTTGGCAGTAGAATCAGGGATAATTTTTTCTTTTAATTTTGTCCGATATTGAGCAGGCTGAAAACTTTTTCCTTTGTTTGAAGCTATGGTGCCGTCATAAATTTCGTATCCATCTTTTGAGCTCAGGGCCAAATAAGTTGTCGGATTTTTCAAATCAGGATATTTTAATTTGGAGAATAAATCTACACAATATTCGGCATCATCTGTAGTATTTTCTAATTCAAATCTTAGATCTGAAAGTTGACCATGGGTGATTTGCTTGGAAAAGCCGCCCAAAACTGGATTAATCGGATGAATCGAGCGGCCACCAACCACAGTCAAGATTCGATCAGCAATCCTCTTAACATTTAAGGCAATATGAAATTCAGTCGGATATTTTTGGGGAAAACTTTCGTCTTTTTTGAGCTTTAGATAATCAGGTAGAGCTAAAAAGAACAGATGCAAATTGTGGCTTTGAATAATTTGGGCTGATAACATTAATTTTCTTAACAAAATAGTCGAAGGCGAAGGTTCAATGTCTAAAATTTTCTCTAAAGCTTTAATAGCAGTGAGATAATGAACAGTGGGGCAGATGCCGCAAATTCGCGAGACAATAAAGGGAATTTTTTCGGCTGATTTTTCCAAAACCAAACCTTCGAATAATCTTTCGCCTCCGGAGATTTCAAAACGGGCTTTTTCTTTTTTAAAGTTGATGTATAAAGTTCCATGGCCTTCGATTTTATTCACATAATCATTGTATAGTTCTGTCATTTATTCTCCTTGATAATTTTTTCAAATTTCTCATATTCTTCGAGATTTCGCCAGGTGACCGATGCCCAATCCAGCATTTCCTTTTCAGGAATTTTTATCTCTTTAAATCTATTATACAATGCCTTCATATTAGCATCTTCCATTGGCCCCAAACAACCAAAACAGGGAAAACCAAAAGTCGGGCAAATTGCGTTGCAGCCTGAGGCAGTCACAGGTCCCATACAAGATTTGTCTTCCAACAAAAGACATTTGTTTTGCTTAGCTTTGCAAGCCAAGCAGACTGGATAGGTTTTTTGTAATGGCGTTTTTCCTGCCAATACTGAGGCTAAGAATCTTTCAATATCTGGGGGATTGACCGGACAACCGCCAATCGCAAAGTCAATTTTAATATAATGGGCGATCGGTTTTGCTGGCTGGGAATTTTTTGGATCTCGTTTAGGGTAAATTTGTTTGAAGACTTTTTCTCTTTTGGCCGGATCAATTAGGGCGGGAATTCCGCCAGTGCAAGCGCAGGTGCCTAAAGCTGTGACATATTTTGCATTTTCTCTGATTTTTTTTAACAATTCGATCTCTTCGGGTTTAATTGGCGTGCCCTCTACAAAAGCGATATCAATATTTTTCCACTTTTCTGCATCTACGATTAAGCGCCAATTTAAAATTTCCACTTGATTCAAAAAATCTGGGAGCTTTTCTCTTAAATTCAAAAATTCTAATTCACAGCCCTCACAGTCAGTCAGGTCAAAAATGGCGATTTTTAGTTTTTTTCCCGATTGCAATCGGGATTTCGCTTTGCTCAACATATTTCCTCTTTAATTTCACTATATTTAAATACTGGGCCATCTAAACAAGTGTAATATTTTCCGATTGTGCAATGCTGGCATTTGCCGATTCCGCATTTCATCCGAGCTTCCATTGAAACATAAATTTGGTCAGGTTTGATTTTTAATTTTCCTAATTCTTTGGCAAGAGGTTGATACATTATCGAAGGCCCGCACATTATGGCTATAGTTTTTTCGGGCTTGATTTTAATATCACAACACAAATCAGTCACCATACCGGTTTCGCCTTCCCAGTTTTTATCAATTTCTTCGGCGCAAAGCATAATATTTATTTTCTTTTGCCATTTTTTTAATTTATTTCTAAAGAGTAAATCCTCGGTTTTTTTGACACCATATAATAGGTATATCTTGCCAAAACTGCTTCGTTTGGGAATTAAATATTCCGCCAAAGCTGTGATTGGCACGATTCCAAGACCCCCGGCCAAGAGAATTAAATCTTTATTTTTTAATTTAGCCGTTGGAAAACCATTACCAAAGGGGCCGCGAAATTCAAGATTTTTTTTCGTTTCCATTTGATCCAAAAATTTGGTTACCAAGCCAATCTCGCGAATTAAAAGTTGAAATTGAGGTTTAGGTTCGGGATTAGAACAGGGAGCAAAAGGCGCTTCGCCCACTCCTGGCACGGAAAGCATAATAAATTGCCCCGGGGCAAAATAGAAGTTTTTTCCCAATCTAAAAGTATAAAGTTTGGTATCTTTGGTTTGTTTTTGAATTCGAATTAATTTTATTTTTTCGGCAGCATAAAGATTGCGCATTTTACCTCTTATAACTTTCGGTGATTAAATTTTCTAAAACTTCTCTGAAATTGATTTTTGCTGGACATTGGGCAATGCAGCGGCCGCAACCAACACAACCTGGATGGTTGTATTCTGAAGGCATTCTGACAAATTTATGATAATACCAATTATAGATTCGGTCGCGTAATTTTTCTTTGGGATTAACACCGCCTGCCATTTTAAAAAATTCAGGCAAAAAGCAGGCATCCCAGCGGCGATAGCGGCATTTTTTGTCGCCCTTAAGGCTAACCTCGTCGCAAGTTTCAAAGCAATAACATAAGGGGCAAACATAAGCGCAGATTCCGCAGCCAAAGCAAGTTTCAGTCAATTCATCCCAAATCTTGCTGTCTTTTGATTTTTCGATTAATTTTGAGGTTTTTTCAGAAAAGATAATATCGTTTTTGACTGGTTTTTCTCTTTTAATT
>SDBU01004225.1_pt1 | contig 17736 bp, 23 predicted proteins | sample 2277071 | NCBI WGS metagenome assembly SDBU01 (sample SAMN10397929, study PRJNA504765) | marine sediment metagenome | isolation source: marine sediment core GS08_GC12, 126 cmbsf | place: Arctic Ocean: Gakkel Ridge, Loki's castle | collected 2008 | reverse complement strand
CCTCAGTCTCGCCACAGACTGCGCTATTAAATGGCGTACCATATTCTCAGTCCCATCTGTAAATCGTGGAAAGTCAGTCCAGCCACATCTGCAAGGGCATCTGTCCATTGGAAGTTATAGGTGGCGTTTCCATCTACTTTAGCAACTACATTATGGTCACCAACTACAACTGGTCCGCCCTCACGAGTGGCGTCGGCTATACCAAACTGGTCATCTACCAGGGATATAGCATCGGCATAACCGCCTGCACCACCCTTTTGTATCTGAATATGCTGTGCATTAGTTAATTTGTTGGCTGCACCGGCATTACCTATCATACGGCAGACGAACATTGGCGTAGCTTTGACCACAGTTACCCCATCTGGCAAGTCAGCTACTACGACATCTGGTAGTGGTTGAGTGAGAGCCCCAGCGGGTATCACTACTGCTATTTGCGGTAGGCTCCAGTAGTCCACAGGCGATTGCAGTATGCCGGCAATCTCGTCGGTCTGGGTCTTGATAGAATTAATAATTGCTAGTAATCTCTGTATCCAGTTAGTTTTCATTACTTCCTGGCCTCCGCATAAGAGTAAGTTGCTTTGACAGCGTAAGAATTAGCATCCATTTGACAAGTTATCTTAATAGCATCGCTGTGAACTTCAGGAACTCCGAACATATCCATAAGTGAGTGATAAGTTCCCCAGAGAGTGGTGTCAATATCAAAACTATCCACCTCAGTTAAAGACCCCTCAAAATACTCGTATAGTCTTACCGTCATGGTATCGGGGCTAGGGTCTGCCTGAACCTTTAATCTAAAGTCCCTTAAGCAAAACCTCCTGTTATTCTTTGGCCCCTTCTCAAGTAATATACACTCAGTCTCGGTCGTGGTGGCAGTGTCACTAACATCGGTATCGGGTATCTGCTCCTGGTAAACCCTCTTTGGCGTAACCACTAACTCGGAAAACCTTACTTCGTGTAGCACGTGCTCCCAGAGAACCACCATTAAAGCCTTGAATACCGCATTGGCAAGAGTAAAGTCAATAACACCTATGAAATAGCGGTCAAAGTTTGCTGCGTATCCCGAATCATCTTCTACATTCTGCAATAGCCTAACCATAGTGTGATAGGTGTTACCGGAGCCGACGGAGGTCTCAGCAATCTTGAGAGCATTGGCTGCCTTTGTCTGCATATGACTAATGGTGGCTGATGCGGTAACGGCTAAATCGCCGGTACCAGTGGTGATTAGCCATATTAGAGTATTAGTGATTATCTCAATATCTGTTTGGTCTGCCTCTGTGCCAGCATTTGCTCCAAGACTGAATACATTGTTGCTGACCGCTACGGCTGCACTATGACATATCACGGGACAGCCGGCATCCCGCAGGTTGCCCAGGTTGTTATCAACAGTAATACTTCCTGAAACAACAATAAAATCAAAGGCCAACTCAAGGTTGCCTGCAATATCGGTGGGGTCGGCTACAACCACTTCATATCCCTGAGCTTCCAGTAAATCTTTTAAGGCGGTGTCTTTGTCGGCATCAGGAGCACTAGCGTCAGCGACCACCAGAAGAATATGAGTATGAACACCGAGGATTATCTTTTTAGCTTTGGCAAAGAGAGTCGCTGCATCTCCATCGTCGGTGGCGGTGCCTATATTTGTGTTTATGGTGGCCACATCTATCTCGACAGAGGAGATATTGAGTATCTTGTAGATAGTGCCAGCCTTTATCTGGGCAGCAAACCCTGTTCCCTGGAGGGCGACAGTTCCTGTTATGTTGTCAAACGATGTTGACCCCTTGTCCCCCCCCTTGGCATTGCCACTCATAATCAGGATGGTCTTTTCAGGGATGGCAGCTGCTGAAATGATTGGGCTATTGATGAGGTTTCTATCAATAAATGTAGTGCCATCGGCCGCCCCATCGGCAGTGGTAATGCCATTATAGGCGGTTAGTGTTCTAATTAGGTCGGCCCTGGCAAGGGCATATCCAATGTTTGTCATAATTCCTCCCTCGCTAAAGCATATCCTCGGCTGGCTCCCGGTTTAGTGGTAAAGGTTCTGTCAGCACCATAGCCTGTGCCGTCTGAGTTAGTGGCAAAGGCTCTATAGTGATATTCGGTGTCAGGGAATAAGCCTGTTATGATTTCATCGAATGTCTCGCCAGTTGTCCGACTCTTAGGCGAAGTGGTTATGCCATAATCTGTGTCAAGCCCCCACTCGAAGCCACAATCGCAAACTTCCCCACCGTCATCATCTAATGTGGCATTAAGGACCGCTCTTTGCCTCCCCCGCCCTGTTTCTGCGTCGGTAGTGACCATAGGGATGCTTCCAGGTGTCGTGAAGGTTCTATCAGCACCATAGCTTGTCCCGGCTGAGTTAGTGGCAAATGCCCGGAAGTGATAAGGGGTGCCTTGGGCTAAGCCTCCTATCGTCTGCTCAAAGGTTTGCCCTGTGGTCCTGCTTTGAGTCGGGGTGGTATTGCCATAAGCAGCGGTTAAACCATACTCAAAGCCGCAGTCGCAGGCTTCCCCACCATCATCGTCCAGAGTTCCGTTGACAGTAGAGTCGCCGGTCGCAGGGTCGGTCGTGGTTGTAGGAAGAGCGGCAAGTGTCGTGAAAGTTCTATCACTGTTGTAGGCGGTTCCGTCTGAGTTAGTGGCAAAAGCCCGAAAGTGGTAAGTCCGGTTGGGCAATAGCCCAGCTATGGCTTGCTGGAATGTCTGCCCTGTGGTCCTGCTTTGAGTCGGGGTGGTATTGCCGTAGGCTATTGTCTCTCCCCACTCAAAACCGCAGTCGCAGGCTTCCCCACCATCATTATCCAGAGTTCCGTTGATGTCCGCTGCTACCGCCGTCACCCCTGTTTCTATGTCGGTCGTGGTTGTAGGAAGAGCGACAGGTGTCGTGAAGGTTCTATCAGCACCAAAGCTTGTTCCGGCTTCGTTAGTGGCAAATGCCCGGAAGTGGTAAGTCTTGTTAGGGTCAAGTCCGCTTATAGTCTGTGCAAAGGTTTGCCCAGTGGTCCTGCTCTGAGTCGGGGTGGTATTGCCGTAGGCTACCGTCTCCCCCCACTCAAAACCACAGTCGCAGGCTTCCCCACCATCATTATCCAGAGTTCCGTTGGGTGTAGCATTTACTGCTGCGATAGCGGTGGCTGGGTCAGTAGTTACGGTGGGAGAAACAGAAGTATAATGGACTACAACCCATAGCTGAGTGCAGTATTCTTTCCCAGCACTTGAAAGCTGTGGTCTCATCAAGCCACAGCCAAGTTGTAGGGAAATAAGGTCTGATTTTGTCCAAGCTACTCCCGTAGCGGGATTAGTTGTAAGTGGAGTGTACACGTTTTCGTTTGTCTGCTCTGTCCAGACATTTGCAGGTTGCGCACCTTCAATCCTTTCACAAACATTATACTTGTAGTTATTTCCACCTATTCTCATGAGAAAATCTGGTTCGTGGAGAACATACCAATTCTCAGAGGCTCTATTAGACATAAACCACCCGTATAGCACTATCTTCTCTATGATGCCCTCTTTTATAGGATTGGTGAGTGTATAAAGGTCAAAATGCCCCGAACCCCAATTATCCCAAACCATTGATGCAGCATCATCGTGAATTACCTCATCAACATTAAGATAATGATTAGGCGCAGCTGCACCTACCTCAAATCTAATGGCATTGATACCAGTAGAACCATTTGGTCTAAGTATTTCTGTAAACATTACGCCCTTCGATTATTACTCCTGTATCACCGCCCAACCATTAAGAATACCGGCGGTTGGGGCAACGACAGTCGTTATCCTGATTCCAATAAACGGATGCCAGTCATCCCAGGCTAGGCCAATACTGATATTGGTATTAGCCGGACAAGGTAAAGGAGCATTTATATTTACAGCTGTGTCAAAATTGTCAACATAGTTACCTAAAACCTGAATATTGCAAGCCTGGTTAAGTGAGGACTCCACCTTAAGCAAAATCCTCTTACCCTCAATCCAACTTACCATCACATCAGAGGTAAAGGTGCCTATTGCTCTGATGGCATGGCTATATATCTGTTCCGGGTCTTTGGCTATCCAGGGGGTTTTGACGGTAACCTCTATTCCGGGTGCCGCTCCTGGTTCTCCCCCTTGAGCGGCAATCCACTGCTCAAGCACTACGATTAGCTGGGCTTGGCCTTCAGCTACTGTCGAGAGCAGGTCTAGGAGGTATTGGAGTTGCTCCTCTGGCGGAGCTGCCTGAGCCGGTCTAGCCATAAGTAGCGCGGCAACGCCTACTCCCAGTGCGGTGCCCCCTAAGGCACCAACTATCAATGCCGGTCCCGCGGTCTTTTTTTCTTGAACCATAACTAACCTCCTAGAGCACACCGGCCATTACTTTATCCCAGACATCTCCCGGCAGCTCATCTCTGGTGGCCAGCCCCCAGCGGGCTCTAAGAAGGTTGGTCATGGCACACTTCCAGATGGTGAACCGGATATTGATAGTTCGAGCCACGGTTGCATTAAGCCTGATTCTTAACTCACTGAGGGCGGGGATAAAGCAGTTAAGCTCCTTGTCCAGGGCTATGGCGCCGGTCGTGCCCAGTGCCCAGGTAGGAAGCACCACATAGTCACTGACGAAGTCCCTGTCAATGGCTATCTGGATAACATCGGTGGCGGCATTGCCCGGGTCGGCGGTTATCTTGGTCAGGACCAGGAACTCGCCCTTAGCCGGATGAAGTGTCTCGACATAAACCCCCGCTGTAGGCACGGTAAGCTGGAAGGCGTGAGTTTCTTCCTGAATAACCTGAAACTCCCTGGCTATTTGCTCTTTCAGCGGTAACGGCAATAGCCCCTTCTCCACGGTATCGGCAATCCCCAGATCCTTGTTTAGCTTCTGCTCCTCCGGAGTAAGGGTAATGCCGTAGCGGAGCTTATGAGCCACGGTAGGCTTAATAACCCACAAAGAGAAGATCGACTTAAAGTTTGTCTTGGCGCCCACCGCACCGTTATAGAGATTGTAGTAGAGTCTCTTTTTGGCCAGGAGTGAGAAGTTATTGGGATGCCAGGGTTGTTGTGAAGGGTCGAACATAGAGCCAGCCAATGGATTTAAGGTGGCATCGTCAACCTTGAACCGCATCTCAACGTCATCATCCTGGTCGGGGGTAACCTCTACCAATCTCAGTAGCAGTGGCGGGAACTGCCTAAGGTCAATTTGAGCGGGCGACGCCTCACTGGTGGCAGCAATGTTTGCTATCACCGCCGTATCCGGCAGTTGTTCCGGATAGTAGAGAACTCGCCTTATTGAAGCTTCCGTTAACATGATTTAACCTCCCTTAAACATAGACTATCTCAAACTCCCTTGAAGTCCAGACGGCGCCTATTCTTTCGCCGGTAATCTTCCTTCCGAGAATGGTAATGCGAGAATATTCGTATCCGGGTGTAACCGGTATAGCGGGTGTGTGAAACTCCTCATAAACCTGAAGCTTCTCCCCGGGTTCAAGATACATCCAGCCGCCCGGAGTGAAGGCATAAACCTGGAAGTAAGCACCTACATCGCCGATATTCCTGATCTCCCAGGCAAAGGTAATTTCGGTATCCGCCGGCCATTCATTTATCCACCTGGTATATACATCTTTCCAGGCGGTTAATCCTGCCCAGTAAACATAGCTCTCTCTAAGCTCGGCATCGATAACCTCTGCTACCTCTTCCTCCTCCTCCGGAGGTAACTCTTCTGGCGGCTCCTCGGGTTCCCTGCCGGCAGCAAACATAAACGCTGCCGCCAAGCCGGCCAGCCCGAGAACCGCGAGCCCGAGAACCGCTATCGCTCCCCCTTCTCCTGCTTTCATGTTTCCCCCTAAACAAATATTGCCTACCAACACTTACCGCTGATAGGCAATATCATTTTGCATATCCTCTGCGGCAAGGCTCCGCATGGATAATATTCAGTTTTACCCTTCGGGTCTAACTACTCCTCAGGCGGTGGAGGTGGCTCTGGCTCAGGTCCGGGTTCAGGTTCTTGAGATTCCTCCCACTCTACCAACCTGGCAATCAAGGCATCTTTATCACCAGTGTGGAGTAGTCTCTTACCCTCGCACATATAGACAAGCGTGGCCTGAGACTGTCCCTCAAGCTCTTTCTCATACTTTGTCTTTGCCATTTAGTTCCTCCTTACGGTGCCAACTGTAGCATGAAGTGGAGGTTGTCTGCTGGGGCACCATCCCTCCATGTTTGTGGAATCATAAAGCCAGCGTATTGGAAACTTACACCCAGGTCGCTTCCTGCCCCGATGCCACCATCATCCTGGAAGTACACGGAACGCTCATTTATTTGCCCACCGATACCTCCGCCGAAACCAGCAGTGCACAGACAGTCTCCCCAAGTCTGGCCCCAGAAATGGTAACCAGCGGGTACGACACAACAAGGCACCACAACTACCGATTGATAGCCTGCCCCAGTCATCGGGACTATGCCGTTATACTTGTTTGCATGAAGCTCAACAAAGGTAGGTAGTGCGACATCGTACATCAGCGCCTCGGCGAGGTGAAGGACGACATTGCCACCAGCACTTACATCGTTGCCCCTAATCTTCAAGCATGTCTGGACTATAGTCGTATGAATAGTGATGTAACCGTCTCTGAACTGGTTCTGGGCATAGGAAGCTTCAGCAGCATCTATAACAACAGTAAGCTCCGTGTCACCCGCTAAGGCGGCTACTGCCGTGTTCATAAAATGCAGGAAGTCGGCATTGGCGGCTCCATACTTTGTCGCAAGCTCCAAGTCCGCCTTGCTATAGCGGAAGACTCTATCCCCCTCTGCATACCTCAGGCTGATGGGGTATTTTGGCAAAAGACTGGGTTCCCGTATTCCTTGTAACATTTCTCTCCTCCTTATGTGTTAGTATTTTTACTCTGCCGGCTTTCTACCGGTCCGTGACACCTTCGGATTAGCTTACCAAGACCCTTGCCCCTACAGGGGTGACCATTCCCATCAGCTTACCCCACCAAACGGCTGTGCCGCACTTAAACGCCGAGCGGTCGGCATTAAACATGATTTGCCCCCAGGCTGGCGGTGCCGCTGCGGTATAAGCAGCGTAGGTTACGGCAACATAGGTCTCCACCGTCAGGTCAACCACGCCCCACCAGGGGTCATCAACAAATACCTCGGTAATGTCAACTTCCCGGAATCCCTTGGATTGGGGGATGATGGTAACTTCTACTCCTGGTATAAAGGGGTCTTTGGACAAGACAACTAACTCTTTGCCTTTTGGCATTTTGTTTTACCTCCCTATTCGGATTTTGTTTTACCTGCTACCCTCTCATCTCTATTCGGATCCCGGTCAAGGCGACGCAGGTAGCATCGGCGGCAACAACACCTACACCATCATCCCTGATTATCACCATGCCTATCTCGTTCCAGATTAAGAGTGGCCGGTCGAGCTTGGGTATGGAGGCATAGTAGGGATGCAGCAAAGGAGCAAACGGGAACAGGTGCCCGAAGTTAAGCTCGTTGATGCCTACGGTAACCGGGTAGAGAGCTACTCTGGTCGTCGGTCCCTTGGGGTGATAATCCCCGGCAATTTTCAGGCCGCACCTGGCTATATTAGCCCCGGGGAAACTGCTGCCACCTGCCTTTAACCCCAACCCCTCGATAAACAGGGCATCCAGCTCGTCAAACTCGAAATACATGTTCTCGTCTGACTCAAGGACATTGCCTGTCTGGTAGCGAAACTGGTAATCTCCCTGCATTCCATCGGTGGCGCCGGCGTTCTGGGCATATCTGATAAGGGAGTTAATCTTGGGTATTGACTGGTCCTTGCCGCCGGGCAGGGTAAGCCAGGTTCCGCCATTAACGGGGATAGAACTCTTGTTCAGGGTAAGCGTTCTACCCCTGGTGCGGTCGATTAGATAGGCGGGGAATTGCATGGTCCCGAAAACGTTGGATATCTCGCGCTCCTTATAGACATAGCCCCATAGCCTGATTCGGTAATCCTGGGTAATAGGGGACTCGGGGGGTGTGCCCTTTGCTGGCCCGCACAGGGTATTAACGGTGATGTTCTGTTTATACTTGATGGTGGTGCTCAGCAGTGGGTTATTGCTGCGGGGTGTTCCGAAGCTATAGAGCTTCCCGGCCCACATACGGGTTTTAGGTGGAGCCATGACGGTTTCCCTGATACCTGAAAGCGATTGGTACTTGCCTAGCTCCGCTCCGTCAGCAACGATGACGATTTTCTTCAGAGCCTCGTCATCATCACCTGTCGGCTCTACTGGAGACCAAACCTCAGCATAGACTACCTCGCCTCGCTCGTCTTGCTCCAGTTCGCCATTTACCGATAGTGGAGTGGGTCTTGCCCAGGTATCGGCTGCCTGGGCGCCGGTGTGTAGATAATCACACAGTACACGAAGTTCATAGTGTTCCATTTCGTACCTTCCTTTCCATTTGATAGGTTTATGAATGGAATTTCGACTTAGTTAGGTTTTGGGCTAAAACTCAATGCCAACGCGGGCTGCGGACTGTGCCCTTTGGGGTGCACCGAGAGGGCCTGCCGTTAGCTGCTTGACCCCACCTGTCGGACCGCCGACGGCTTTACGCCCTGTAAAGGGTGCCATCAACTCCGGCAGAGAGTAGCCTACGACACCAAGACCGCCGGCCATTACGCCCAAGCTCAGGTCCTGCAGCATGCCCCGGGTAAAGAGGGCGCCGGCAGCTCCCATTGCTGGTATGCCCAGCAGTGTGCCCCAGGTGAAAATGGGTTCCAGGGCGCCTAGCTGGGGAGCCATCTTGACTATCACCCCTTGAACCGCACCGGTAATACCGGCACCGGCTCCTATGGTGACTACTCGGGTCATTTGTGTAGTGTCTGGCGCGGCAAATGCTATTTCTTGTCCCACAATAAACCTCCGGTTTCAGTCTGTTTCCGTGTCAACCGTCTCGACCTTAACGGTGGGTTGAGCACCCCGAGCAAAAAGGAAAAGCGGTTGAGCCCTGAACCTCTTGCTCAAGGTTGCTCAACCGCTTTCGCTAGAAAGAACTCTTGCCTAAAGGAAAAGCTGGGAAGCCAACCTATATAGCTTAAAGTTCTTCCCAGCTTTTATACTATAATGTTAAGCCGCTTTTATCTTCTTGTCAAGCCGTAAGAGTGAGCGAGTAACTTTTGCCAGGGCGCCAACGGTGATAATCGGGATATTGAACCTCCTGGCTAAAGCCTTCAACTCCGAGGCGGTCATCATTTCGCCACTATCGCTCACCAGCTCGCACAACACACCTCCCGGGTATAGTTTGGCGAGCCGGCATAACTCAACCACAGCTTCAGTATGGCCGTTACGTCCAATGAGCCCATCAGCGTGGGCTCCAAGCAACTGCATGTGTCCGGGGCGGGCCAGGTCAGACGGCTTAGTGTTCGGGTTAATTATCTTCCTGATGGTATAGGCTCTATCTTTTGGCGAGATACCGGAGTCCTCGACTTCCTTAGCGTCCACCGGCGTGTAGAAGGGAGTATCGTATGCCCGGTATTTGGAAGGCAGGGAGTCTATTTCTAGCTCCTTAAGCCTCGCTTTAGGCAGGGCAAGGCATAGAAGCCCTGATGCTACCCGGGCGGCAAAAAGAATTGACTCGGCAACTATCTCCTGGGCGGGAATGGCCAGGTCGGCTTCACCCTCGTTTTCAGAGCAAATAATAACAAAACGCCTTTCCTGGAACGCTTTTATCGCCTGGCTAATTCTGGAAAACATCTAATCACCCCCGAAGCGTCTTCGTCTCTGGCCATAGGATTTCAGTGCCTTCTCGAGCTCCTCGGTGTCAAAGTCGGGCCAAAGAACATCGGTGAAATAGAGTTCACTATAGGCTGTCTGCCAGAGCATGAAGTTGCTGAGGTGGATATCGCCGGCGGTGCGAATCACCAGGTCAACATCAGGGATGCCATCGCTATAGAGGTAGCGGCTGAACAGCTTTTCATCTATCTTGCCAGGTGGCGGGTCATCCTTTACGATCCGCTGAGCTGCGTCCACAATCTCGGCCCGACCGGTATAGTTGAAAGCCAGGTTAAGGGTCAGCCCAATATTTTCAGCCGTTAGCTTTACTGCTTGACTTATGGCCTGTTGCAGAAAATCAGGTAGTTGATGGAGCCGGCCGATGTGGCGGAGTCTAACCCCGCGGTCGTTTAGCCATGGCGCATCCTCTTCAAGCCAGGCAGCCATCAGGTGGAGCAAATCGCTGACCTCGACATCGGACCGCTTCCAGTTATCGCTTGAGAATCCCCAGAGGGTTAAATAATCTACTCTGCAAGAAATGAGGTAGTCCACGACCTTGTGCATAACCTTAGCCCCACGGTTGTGCCCCTCTAATACAGGCAGCCCGTGCAGTTCTGCCCAGCGTCTATTTCCGTCTGGAATTATGGCTACGTGTTTGAGAACCATTTTTGCTGCCTCATATTTCTCTAAGGAATCGTAGAATACTGCCCCTAAGGTATATCATCCTTTTTCGCCTTTTTGCAAAATCATAGCAAAGCCAGTCCCAAGGATGCCACCAGTGACAAGGCCAACTGCCATGAATGGCCAGCCACTAGGACATTCTGGAGGCACCTCGTTTCCTATAGCCTTCGCTATTAAATTAAGTTTTCTGGCTTCGTTCCGCTCGAGCCCAAAGACCTCTGTCATGGCACCCGGCCACAATTCTATTACGTCAAGGTCATTAAAGTAAAGATACGGGAAATAGTCGCCAGGATCGGGAACTACTCGAGCCGAGGTAAAGGTGGTTTCTAAGATCTGGCCATTATGGGAGACCCACGCATGGCCATAGCCCTGATAGCTGCCAACGGCGACATGGCAATTAGGAACCCCCCCTGCTCTTATTAAAGAGGTGAGTAAATTGGAAGTGTCCTCGCAGTCACCTAGCCGCCGGGCTAGTGTCTCAGGAGGGGTAAGCCAGAACTCTCCGATATCTAGCTTGTAGTCTATATTGCGGCACACGAAGTCGTAGAGGGTCCACGGGTCAGGCCCGATCTGTTTATAGACAGCTATTACATCGGGGTCATATGGCTGAACAAACGATCTAATATCTTGCCGCTGGCCAGGGTAGCGCACTGAAACCAGATACTGGCCATCTTCCAGGACTCTCCCCGAGGCAAAGGCTCGGACGGAGACAGCGAAAGCGACAACTACTGCGGTGCCGATTCCTACCACGGGCAGAAGTGCTTTAAGTACCTTAACATCTTCTTTATCCGCCATGCTTCCCCCTGAGCTATGACTGCTACTTGTTGGGAGCTTGCCCCTCTCCCATAAAATCTCCTCTATGGCACTGATGGCATAGGCTCTATTCCGTTCCACCAGCTCTATTCCGGTCGCCTCTCCAGCTTTTAGTTTCCCATAAGCCTCTCGGAGTTTCCTAAGTCGGTATTTTCCGCAGCTCCCTGCGGACGACCGCTTGATAGGGCTCAGGGATAGCACTTCGTGGATAAGTGGTCAAAGTAGTTACCGTCCTTCTGCGGTAATCAAGGCTGTCCCGCAGGCTTCTTTTTCATGGCAGATGCTACGGCAAGCCCGCCCACCCCTACAACGCCTAATCCGGCAAGCAGAAGTAAAGGCCACATGTCTGCGGCCGGAGGCATTTCCTCCTCAGCTATTTTGTCGAGGAGGTCCCGCAGTTCCTCTTCTGACATCCCCGCCAGCTCTTCCGGTGGTGTTGGTGTGCGCTCCCAATACTGCTCAGCATCCTGGACATCTAAAGTTAGGGCTTCTTTTCCCCACGCCTGTTTGACTTCGTGTAGCCCTGGCTTGCGCTGAATTCGGTCCATAACTGTTTCAAAGGCCAGGGTTGCTACTATGATGACCGCGGTTATGGCCAGGGAGACCAGTATAATGGCTAGCCAAGGGGCAATGCCGACGCCTATATTCAAGGGCGCCACTTCTGTAAGGCCACCAATAGGGGTACTGACGACTTCAACTTTGAAGTTTGTCCAGAGGAGAGGAGTCTTATCGACATAAACCTTTACCTCGAGGGGCCGCCCCCCCTTGGCTCTAACCTCTTCCTCCAGTTTGCCGGCAAACTTGTCCGCCACCCAAGCTGCGGGGGTGAAGGGACCGGTCTTGAAGGTAGCTGTAGTGACCTCAACATCACCGTCGTATATATAGGCAAAGTGATAGGTGGTATGCTGGATAAGTTCATAATCCAGAGGAGCCGGAACCTCTAGCACTTCAATAGCACCCATAATGATATCAGTGAAGATGTCAGTGCCGGGTACCTCCATTATCTTGGCATACATATCCAAAATATTGCCGTAGAGACCAAATTCAATGGCGTAGCCGCCGATATCTGTGATCGGCACGTCGCAGTCTATTTGATAGGTAACGAAATCTTCAGACGCATCGAAGTGCACTGGTGTGCGTATATTAAAAACTTCAATGAACTCCTTTATAAGGATACCCACCTGCCACCCTATAGCCGTCCAGATGGCTCCATCTACCTCTTGCCCACGGTAGTCAACCGTCAGGTGAACTCTGACTGTATCCCCAACCTTGATAGGAAGTGTCTCCCCGGCAACAACCCCCACGGGAGCCACGCCAGGATTACGCTTTATCACTTCAAAGCCGGTAATAATCACGGCATATCCTCCTGGCGAGACTTATACTTTCTCATAGCCCGTAATGGCGAAGCCCTGGAACTCGACAGCACCGAGGACATCAAGGACATCCATCAGAGTCTCCGTAAAGATATCAGGCCCAGGCACTCCCATTATCTTGGCGTACAAATCGTAGTTTTCTCCCGGGTTGCCACCTATCGGTACGTCACAAGCGATTTCATAGTGCACCCAGTCCATAGACTTATTGAAATGAACAGGTGTATCGCTTTGCTTGTTGCCGTCCTCGTTAAACCAAATACCCTGGCTGCCATAAGAAACATGAATTATTCCATCTACGGCTGGACCACGGTAGTCGACAGCTAGATGTACCCTGACCGTATCACCAAGCTCTACAATCAGCTTTTGCCCAGGAGCCACGCCTATGCTAATGCCAATATTCTGTAGTAATTCTTGAACCATTTTCGCCTCCTTATACGGTTACATATTCGGTTACGCCAAAGCCGCGGAACTCAGGATCAGGCACTGCCGCTACCACCGAGCACAGGTTGCCATAGAAGTCGTCAACCACGGCTTGTGCCTCTAGGTCCATAAATAGCTGGATGGCTATGGTGTAGGTTCCTACTTTATTCAGGTCAAAACGGCCGCCGATGAACTCTTGAGCATTGCCCGGACCGGTCCAGAGAGCCTCCCACTTGGAATATGGATCTACCACGATACCGTCAGGATCCTTAACCTGCCACCAGATGCCCATTTTCTGATTGCTGGCCATATCGTTGCGCCCCCAGATATGCACCAGGCCTCTTTGACCCTGGGGGATATTGGAAGCTGGAATATTGGCGCGAGACTCATCATACTCCAGCTGCTTTTTACTTATGGTCCCCTCAAAAACCTCAGACAGGGCGATATCCTTCTCGGCTGTGTCATCAAGAATCCACACAGTTGGAACCGCATAAGGCTTGGGGTAATAGCTGTAGGCCTTTATAGTTAGATCCCCACCGGCCATCAAGAAGGCCCCGGAATATGAGTGGGTCGCACCTACGGAGATTATCGCGACTTCATCGATAAAGCGTAAGCCATTCACTTCAGTAACGCAGGTTACAACGTGGTCCCAGTCAGGGTCGATATTTTTGATTTTGACAGTGACGTCAACCCGCTCCCCCTGAGCAGCGCTGCTGGGAGCATCTATCTCAACAATGTCCGTGTACAGTGCCATTTAGCCCCCTTCACGAAGCGACTGTTACAATAGCGGCTGTAATACCAGCTGTAAGAGTCAGCCCAAGTAGAACCACAGGTAGACAGCCTACAGGGCCTCCCGCTTCGAGAGAAACACTCGCTTGAGCTTGGTCGTCAAGAATCCAGTCTGGCCCCACCGGATAATAAGTGCTGACATCAACGACAATATCCTTATTGGGCATGGTGAAATGGCCGGCGAACAGGCGGTCACCCCCAGCGTTGATTATTGCAGCCTCATCAATAAAGAGCATGCCGTCGTAGTTGGCTTTGCAGGAGATAAGGTGGTCCCACCCGGGGTCAATGTTTTTGACTCTAACGGAAACATCAACCCTCTGCTCCCTCGCAGCACTATCAGGGGCTACTATTTCGAAAATCTGAGTATAGTTCTCTGCCATTTACCCCTCTTTTAAGAAGTGCTCAAGGCTCTGGATTTCATTTTTTCTGTAATTGTCTCTACCTTTCATTATAGGCTGTAATTCTGTCATTTGTCTAGCAACTTCCTCCAGTAGCATATCAGGAGTTACCCCCATCCCTAGAAGGGTGTTCAAGTCACGCCTATATGCTGCCTTCTCCTTGGGGGAACAACCATTGAGATAGGTCCCCACGATACTTTTACCATTCTCAGCCAGGATTAGAAGATTGTCCAGCCCTGCCTTCTCGATTTCCTGCCTGATTTGGCGGGCTGCTTTTATCACGAGGAAGTGCTTGGCTGACCGCTGCATGAATGTCATTGGCCTAAAGCCTCCTTTACCTGCTCTCTAGTCCACACCTGCTGGCATTGCGGGCATTGAAATTCCAGCCAGTCACCAGCCGGGAGGTTTATTACAGCGTCACAGCTGCACTTGATCTGTGGCTGCGCCTGCGGTACTGGAGTTGATGGTTTTGCTCCGGCGCCCCCTTTGACTTCGGCCACAGTTTGTAGTATCGCTTGGATCCCGTCCGGGATGTTCTCCCTCGCTGTTTTCATTGTCTCTGTAATTGCGGTTTGGCGCTCATCAGCTCTCCTTTCATCACCCTGAAACTTCTGCCAATTGATGACCTGGCCTATATCCATAACCATAGGCTTGCCATCAGGGCCTGCCAGCTGCACCGGCACCCCTGCGGATGGATTACCACCCGATGACTCCGGGACCCCCAGTATCGACCGCAACATTGGGCCAGCCTCTTTTAAGCTGCCCAGAGCCGCAATAAACAAGGTGATCTGCTCCATAAAGGTCTTAGGCTGAGCGGGTTGCCCCGGTTGAGGTATGCGGGACAGTATCTCCTGCTTTTGCAGCTCCATTTGGGTAGAGATAAGCTCCTTCAGTGTCTCATCAGTGCCGCCCTTATTGAGGTAAGGGGAAAGGGCAGTCAGAAGATCCGACACCCTCTCCGTTGTGCCTGGCTGGGATGCCGTGCCTGCCTGGCCGGCTCCACTAAATCTACTCCTCAATGCCCTTATGCCCATGATGTCTTTGGCGTCTTGCAGGCTATAGTCACCAAGGTTCGCACCGACTCTTACCGGCTCATCATCAACGATGATATACTCCCTGCCTCCGGGCTTCCTGGAAGCGGTGCCCTCTCCCGATTCAGCCTCTGCCTTGCCAACCCCGGTAAGCTCAGTTTCAAGCTCAGGTGGGATGCTTTTGTGAAGTTTGGCACGCCATGCGTTCACCCAGACGCCCCTCAGGTCATCAGCGATGTTAGCCTGTCCCAGCGCCTGCCACACCCATTTAACATCGTTAAAATCGCCGCTCCAGACGATATCGGAGGCCAAGACAACCCGGTCGTCTTTTATGCCTATGCGGTGGCCGATGGCCTCGAACTGCTGCCTCGGGGTGACACCTTCATCTATCATCGATGGGTGAATTCCCCCCTTCTCCAGCTGCTCTTTGGCAGTGTCGGTTATCACCCAGCCTTCCTGGCTATCACCCTCAATATAACCTCTCTGCTTTAATCGGGTAGTTTCACCACGAATGGTGGAGCTAGGCTTCTTTAGCGCCTCTGCTAACTCAGAAGTTTTGACTGGTTGGCCTCGCTGGTTTAGAACCTCAAGGATGTCATTTTGAACTGACATTATACCCTCCTCACTTTAGTAACACGCTACAGTTAATTATTATATCCCAGAGGTGGTCAGCGATGCAAGCCTTGTTTTGCAGCGGATTCACAGCACTTACAGCGCAGGTTTGCAGCGGGAAAAGTAGCTGCTAATCCCGCTAGGCCCCCTAGAGCCATTTAATTAAGTGGCAAAAGGTGGTAAAATAAGAACTATGGACTGGCTAAGCATCATTGCCAATTTGGCTAATCGTGTTCCTATTGAGAGGGTTCTATTCCCTCCCAGGGACCACACCAAGGCGCTGGAGGAGTTTGCAGCCACTATGAGAGCCCCTGTAGCCCCCCAAAAAGCCCCTCCAGAGCCGAAGACGACCACTATTATTCAGGAGCCGTCCTCGCCTCAACTTGTGGAGCCAACCAATCCGGTTGCTGAGGGCACCGCATGCCTGCCCTGCAGCCGCGACCACCTGTCCACCTCCTCCTCGGCCCTGTCGGAGGGGATAAGGTTTGCCCGGGAAAAGGGAGTAAAGGACCACGAGGTGATGAGGCGAATCCGCATCGCCTTGGACGAGCTCAACGCCATGGAGCGAATCGACCTGGCACCGGAGGAGACGGCCAAACTCAAGGGGGCAGAGAGCGAACTTGCTGACTGGACGCTCAGGGAGTCGAGGGAGCTGAGGCACGCCATCACCACCATAAGGGATGTCGAATCAATGGAACAGACTGCGGCCAGAGCAAGCCGCACCACGGAGGAGTTTATGATCAAGCTGTGGGCAATCCCCGAGAAGGAGTGCGAGACCTGCAATGAGATGAGGGAAAGCATCAGGGTATTCATGGAGAAGAGAAAGAGGAGGTAGCTTGATGGCGGTCACCGATGAAGAATTTGTCTCTCAAGTAGCCAAGTATGTGGCTAGTATTCCAGTCAGTACCTTTGTTCGCATGAAGAAGGGAGCATTGGTTGAACCCGTTTTAGCCATGGCCAAAGAGAAAGGGTATGAAAATGGGACACGGTTCATGAGATTTCTCAAGACGCCCGGGGGGCAAGCCTTTTATTTGGACAGGTACAGGCTGGAGCTGAAGACACGAAGACCTCCAAGAGCAGAGCTTGCACTGACGCAAGAGGAAAAGAGCGGGGTGTTCAGTGAGTTCAAGCAAATAATGGGGAGAGAGCCTACGCCGGCTGAGCTTGAAGAGCTTTATGCCGAGGAATTGAAACTAAAACAGAAAGTAGTGCTGGTCTAATGAGTGAAATTGATGAAGTAGTTGAAATTATTTCCTCACTGAGCAAGAAAGTGATTACTGAAGAAGGACACCACAGTAATCCTGGGGAACTCCGAATTGGGATGCCATCCGACCACGAGCTGCTGTTCCACTTCGGCATCGAGGAGGTGGGAAGCCCGGGAATAGTCCTTGACGAGGCCAGAGCCAGAGCTACCCCGTGCAGCTGCTTCACCTACAAGGGTAAAGACCTATGCTGGAGTCGGTCTATAATTGGCATGCTTTCCCAACCCCAGCAGCAAGTCTACTGCGTCGCCGGCAAGGCCTACAAGGAGCAGCCAAAGCTGGTTGAGAGATACACCAGATTTGCCGAGGCCGCGGAAAGAGCCCATAAGGAAATAGAAAGTATGCCTAAGGGTACAGAACGGCTTGAGGCGTGGCTATCGGCAATGGGGCGCGAATTATCCAGCGAAGGAATTGAGGTCTAGATGAGCATAAGCAAGGCAAAAAGGCTTATTGAATTAACCAAGAGCGACCGGAAAATACTGGTCACCATCTATGAGGGTGGCCAAGTATCCAGCTGCATTGAGGACGAGGCAAAAAAAAGCTATTGCGAGACCTGCCAGGCTGATGACGAGACCTGCCAGCAGTGGATAGAACACCTGAAGGAAAAAGGCTACGAGGCGACTGAAATTGAGCTGGGTGATCTCGAACTTGAGGAGAGCCTG
>SDBU01004224.1_pt1 | contig 17737 bp, 18 predicted proteins | sample 2277071 | NCBI WGS metagenome assembly SDBU01 (sample SAMN10397929, study PRJNA504765) | marine sediment metagenome | isolation source: marine sediment core GS08_GC12, 126 cmbsf | place: Arctic Ocean: Gakkel Ridge, Loki's castle | collected 2008 | reverse complement strand
GCAGGGTTTCACAGGAATTGATGAACCTCGTAGGTGGGATTTTAATCTTCGGAATCGCTCTTATGACTCTCCCGCTGGCAAATATGATCATCGACACCGTTACGGAAAAGCTGTTTGTTGGTGGTTTTTCCGTTGAAATCAGTAATCCCTTTGCACCCTGAGGGCCAAGTCTAAAAAAACTTTCATGAACGAGAAACGTCGAATTGGATGGATCCTTATCGGTATGGCCGGGATACTGCTGGTAACGCTGCTGGCAGTCGAGCTTCCAGTTCAAGACGCCTTGCCCGCTCAAGAGATGGTGATGTCAAATGAGTCGATCGCCGGCGAGATTGGCGGGGGGATTCTGCCTTTAGCGGTTGGACAGGAGCCTCCCCCTCCAGGGCCGCCAGACGAAGATGACGAGGGGGGAGACGAAGATGCCGAAGGTGGAGATGTTGGAACCACCACGGTCATAGAGAGGCATACGATCTGGCGCATTTTCTTTCCTTACGAAACGCTTGGAGATGCGGTCAAAACAGCGCTTGTAGACATCGTCGATGAGATGACAAATGGGCTTGTTTCACAAATCCAGGACGCATTAAATCACCTAGGAAGAACGGTACTGCAGCAAGAAGGAATGTTCCTGGATGTACGGCGTGATTTATGGCGGGTTAGCATCGTCATTGCCGGAATACTCATGCCGCTGAGTTTCATGATCTCGGTTGGTTCAGCGCTAAAAGACGGGACCAGTTCCGTCACCGGCTACGCCAGTGCGCGAGAAGCCATTCTGAATTGGGTAATCGCTGCCGGCGCTGCTGTATCGAGCTATTTCATCCTTACAAAAGGGATTGAGCTCGCCAGCATGAGCATGGTTGCGATCTTCGAAGGGCTGTTGGGTGAGATCAATTCAAGCTTCAATCTCGGGGACAATATCATCGGTTCCTTGATCCTGTCCGGCATGATGACGGCAACTCCGGGTCTGGGGCAGATCTTCATGTCCTTCTTTGGCATGCTGCTCGCCGTAGGATTGATTGCCAGTATCGGATTGGCACTACTTGCCCGAGAAGTCATCTTGCTTCTAATCGTGGGAATTGCACCAATCACGCTCATTCTTGGAAGCATTGGCCCTCTGCGCTGGCTGAGCGGCATATGGACGAAGATCACCACCGTTGCTCTGATCTTAGGGCCCGCAAATGCACTGCTTATCGGAGCAGCGGCTCTGTTAGGCATGAAGGCTCATCAGACTGGTTTAAGCGGTGGCGGAATAACAGACAGGATCCTCGGGTATCTCGTTGCGCTGGGTATTCTGTCGGTCTTGATCGGTCTGAACACACTGATTGGAAAGACGGTATACGGCGCGGTGATCGAGATCGCAGGCAAGGCGATGAAAGGTGTAATGGCAGTAGTAAACCTGGCCGGTATCGCTTTGGGAGTTGCCGCTGCACCAGCGATCGCCGGAATGGTGGGTGGCGCAGGAGCAGCTGCAGCGACAGGAACGGCAGCAGTGACAGGCACAGCCGCAACAACGACTGGCGGAATGGGCTCCGTTGCCGAGGCTTCAAGTCAAATGCGGCTCACAAACGCCATCGGCCAGGGGATCGCAAGAACAGGTCTTCCCGGGACAAAGGGGTTCTCTGCAGGATTGAATGTTGGGGGCGCAGCTGAAGCACACAAACAGGTCAAGCAGGGCATCGCTCAGGCTTCTGAGGCGAAGGAGAGCGAACGCACAGCAAGACAGGACTTGAAAACACGCGGAGAACCGTGGGTGGAATCCGATCTCTCCATGGATGAAGCGATCAATTCTGCACATGGAGAACTTAACGAGACTTTGTCTGCAGGAGGAACAAGGGGAGTGCTTGCCTCAACGGGTATAGCCCCCGAGGACGCTTCTATGCGTCTCGATTACGGTATGCAGTTCAGTCGCAATCTTATCGGTGTGGCAGAAAAGCACGGAATCGACATGCAAGCGGGTCTGAGACAGCTCGGCTTTCCGGGGACAAATGCTCAGAATGCAGGGGCGGGATATGCACGTGCTTCAATATCTCAAGCCGCCTTTGGGCATGCATCTCCATACAAGAATCCTGTGCCATGGCGCAACCTGCCCCAGGAATTTACAGCCGTCGACCTCGATGTATCTCGCCAAATACTGAGTTCGGCAAGACAACACAGCTATCGTCATGCACCAAGCGAAAGCATGATCGACAATGTTGCCCAGGTGGCTTATCAGAGGAGAATTCAACTTAACGAGGCGCCTTATAGCATCGTGAATGAAGCGACAAAGGCGCCAGACCTGAACCTATGGATGATGGATAGCTATAACAATCTACCAGATCGAAGTTTAGCCGAGGATCTGCGCAAAGGACTTGGATTGTAGAAGGTCCATAAAATCCTAGGAGTTGAAATGGTAAAAGAAAGCGAGATAACTCGAAAAGAGAGCTGCACACTGTGCCACTGGCATGAGCAGATACTCGCGGTGATTGAAGGTGGGGTTGTAAACTGGACATGCCCGCGATGCAAAGCTGCACACAGTGGGCTTCTAGCACCCAGGACTTTCTCTGAGACAGCGATAGAGAACGTTTCTATCCCGGCGGAAGGGAACTGAATATGACCGGCGTTGTGCCCCCCACAATTGAGAGACCGAAGACCGTCATAGGGGTCGGAATGCGGGAGATGGTGATACTGGGCATCGGCCTGGTGATTGCCATGCTGGTCGTGATCTCCCCCATGAGCCTGATCCTGAAGGTCGGATTGGCGGTTCTCGTGATGGGGTTGGCCGCCCTCTTAGCTCTAGGTCGAGCCCCGACAACGGGCAAGACATTCGAAGAACACTTCATCGACATCATCCAGTTCTACTCCAGAGGCCGCTTTCTGCAGAGAGGAACCAGCGGGGAGCGCGAGCTGCGCAAAGCCGTGGAGGAGCCAGTATACAGCGCGGCTGATATAGAAAAGGTCTTCGAAAAGCAGGCTGATAAGGGAGTTGTAAAGGTCAAACCCCTGCCCCTCAATTGGAGCGGCCTGTTTGGCGTGGTGAGCTTCGCTTTCCTGGCTGCACTGCTGGTCTGGATCTGGGGCGGAGGATTGCGTGAGCTGCTCCTTACATTTGGAATTCAATAATTAAGGGTATCGATACAGGGGGACAGCATTAAGTCATGGTTGAGGCGCTGAGAACAGACGTGTTTCGTCGCAGAAGACAAAGAGGAGCATCAGAAGAGAGCCATGCCAATGGTGGTCCCGGCGCGCCTCAAGGCGACACCCTCCCACTTGTCCCGATCGTAGGCATCACCGAAGACATGATTGTCACAAGGGAAGGGACCTTCCTGGTCATGCTCGAGATGCCCACGATTGACATGGGGGCTAGCGGTCAGGATTTCTCCTATTGGGCCAGGCGGTATCAGTCTGCACTTGAGAGTCTGCCAACAGGGACAAATCTGCAGCTTACCGTACAGCTGGAACCGAGAGACCCATCGCCCGACCTCGACTACTTCCTGGAGAGAGCTCGCCACTGGCAACTAGAAGCAAGCAAAGAGAACGTCAGCGCTCGTGAACAGCTTCAGGCGAATAATCTTTCGGACGCAGCACAGAGCCTCACATCATTCATGGCGCTGTGGTTCGATGAGTACCGCCCCATTACGTGGCGCACCATCTACACACTATTTTGGAAGAGTCCGTTTCGCCTGTCAAAAGGCGGATTATTTGGATTGCGCCGTGATGGGCATAAAGAGAACGGCTTCGAGGAAGAAATACGAGCTGCACGAGATTACCTGGGAAGAACAACTGGCATTGTTACTGCCGCTTTCAGCGAAGGCGGGATCCCGCTGAGAATGCTAACACCGGGTGAGATGTGCCAGGTTGTGTGGCGTGGACTGCATCCTGCCTCCAACGGCATGCCCATGGAACGAGCCGCAGATATGGCCATCGCTATGGCGCAAGGGAACGAGCCCGCAAGGATCAAGCCGCCACCATTGGATGCCTTTCAGCCAGGTATGCCCGCTGAAGAGATTGCCCGTTTGTTGGCACCATCTACCTTGCTCGAAAAAGAAACGTTGCTAGAAGTGGATGGGGTAAGAGCGGCAGGATATGTGATCCAGGATTTCCGCCCGCATCAGCCGGCAATGGTGCATCGATTGGCGAATTTACCAGGGGGATGGACGGGGACGATCTACATGGAGTTCGCCGAACCTTCATCGGTTGCAGGGCAACTGCGGGAACGCGAGGTCCAGCTATCGGCGACGGAAATGGCGAAGGCAGCTAAGGGAATTCTTCCAAGTTTTTCCAACCAGCAAGAGGTGGCTGCCGTCCAATCCCAGCGTATGGCCATGGAGACCATAGGCCAGACGCCGGTATTCATCCGCTTCTTCGTAATGAGGACGGCCCCGGACGATGAAACCCTGGAGCAGCGTGTCAGGGATCTGGAGAGCCTCCTTACAACGCTGGGGGTCAACTCTTTCCCTGCCCGATACACACAGAGAGCCTTATGGCAAAGCACATTACCAACAGGCGAAATGGTCCTGAAACAGAAGCCGCGCAATATGACGGCTCAGAGCCTGGGAACGTTCTTCTGGCCTGCGCAGCGCAGGTACATGGATAACAAGGGGATATATCTCGGCATCGACCAGGCAACCCAATTGCCCATCCGTGTTGATCCTTTCGGGGAACACAAGGAAAAGACGCCGACATTCCTGGCGCTCGGCAGGCCGGGAGCTGGTAAGTCCGTCTGGCTGCGAACCATGATGCTATCAGCCCTGGTCGCCGGAAATAACGTGATGGCTGTAGACATCGAAGGGGAGATGCAGGAGTTCTGCGACCAGTACGGCGGGCGCTATATCGAGATCGGCGGCCTTACAGGTGAGCGGATCAACGTACTGGATATACCGCCCGACAGCGCGAATCCGCTCGAGCACGGCACAAAACACCTTGTCGCTTTCTGTGAAGCCGTGCGCGGGAGGGACATTCCCAAGGGTCCAGAGTGGAATGCGCTCGCCGAAGCCTACCGGTTGGCGCTGGAAGATCGCCAGCTGATCGAGCCGGGGACTGGAAAGCTGATCAAGGAGTGGAAAGCGAAGGATGCGCCGATCTTGAAAGACATCATGCGCATTCTCGCCAACAGTCGAAGGGCGGAAGCAGTATCGCTCGCCGAGATGCTCCACCCCTATGCAGAAGGGCTCTATCGAGAATATTTCAATACGCCTACTACGTTCGATATTCGTAACGAGCGGCTGGTTGTTTTCGGCATGCGCAATGCCAATGAATCAGGGACCTGGAACGATCAGGAGCTGCAGGTGTATTTGTGGCAGGTCATGGGTTTGATGTGGAGCGAGGTGCTGAGAAGGAATGATGAGAATCCGGGGGTTGCAAATCATGTAATGCTTGATGAGGTATGGGCACTGTTGAGAACACCAGGGGGTGCAGCAGCTATCGAAAACATGGCCAGGCGGTTCCGCAAACGCCGGGGGGCGTTGTGGATGGCTTCGCAGCAGATCGGAGAGTTCCTGGAGAAGGAGCACGGGCGCCAGATCCTGTCAGTCGTGGGCGCTAAACTCCTGATGGGGGTGAGCCCCTTTGAAGCCAAGCGCATGCAGGGGCCGTTTGAACTATCCGATTACTATATCGACATGCTGACCCAGTTGGGCCACGGCGAAGGCTTGCTGCAGCTCTCCAACGCTATCTTGAAAGTCTGGATCCGCATCCCCCGAGATATCGGGATCTTCTGATCCCCCCACCCCCCTACCCTATCTTAATAGCATCAGCCATCAGGCCGGACTTTTGCCGTCTTTGTTGGTGATGTGAGTGTATGGGTATGAATAAGTTCGTTGGTTGTGGGATTGCAGTAATCGGGCTGGTTGTGCTTTGTGTCTTCGCTTTATACCTGCTCTTCTTTGTAGTGGCAGCAACCATCGCCGAGCAGCTACCTGGACCCGTTCAGAGCGCAGCCTGGGGGTGGATTGAGGGAACACCACAGGCTGTAGGGCGTTACAGAGAGAGTGATTTCCCTCCTGGGTACACCGGACAAGTCCTCGAATCAGGCGCTTACTACTGGGAGCCCTTGTACTACTCAGGCCCGGAGAGCTTCGTTTGTCAGGTGCCTGTGGATGGAGGTTATCTAACCAGCGGTTATGGGGATGCGAGACCGGGCGGATACAGCCATACAGGCGTAGATTACGGCAGCAACTATCAGCCAGAAGACATCTACGCTCCGATGGGTGGAATGGTCACACACGCCGGCTGGAGCTACTGGCTCGGGTGGGCCGTGGTTGTAGAAAACAATGGTAGCCAGGTCATCCTAGGCCATATGTGCTGCGGGGAGTCGGGCAAGACAAGTTCTCCTACGGGAGCGTCATCTATTCGAGTAGAACTAGGCGACATCATTGAGGCTGGTTCGATCGTTGGACAAACCGGCGAGACGGGAAATTCAGACGGCATTCACCTGCACTTTGAAGTGCGACAGTGTGATGCCGACGGGAGATGTATTATTCAGAACCCAAGCAGTGTAATTCTGTCAGGACAGAATTCGCCATGTCCATGGCAGCAATTTTCATCAAAAGAAGACTAGGAGAAGATCTTGTTTGATGGGGATAAATGGAAAAGGATGAAGCGCTTTATCCAGTAGAAATTAGCCTTCTGGGCAGAGTGGGATCAATTCTTGAGCCTAATTGCCTGGCAAACGCGATCCAAGAGCTTGATCTTGGGTTGTAGTTTATTAGCCTATCCCCCTCCCTGCTTGCCGGTGGGTATTGGATGCTGTAAAGTGCAATTGGAGTCGGTGGGAATATTATATGGGGTACCACTGCAAAGCATATGGTTTATATGGGTCGGACCCGATAAAACTGCTTGAATAATAGAACGCGTGTTCTGTCTTGTGGTATAAAATACTTAACTGATGGTCCCCATTAAGTAATAGTTAGGCGGAGCGGCAGATATCCGCATAAATTGACCAAAAGATCGAAGCCAGCAAGATTGGGCACAAATCCGAGAGTGGTTGAGGACTATGAGTACGAAGAATAGACGCAGGGTTGGTTACCAAGCCATGGTCAATCTGGCTGTCGTAGTAGGGGTATTCAGCATCATATTTCAGTTCTTTCCAGGGTGGGAGTTTCTCTCATTCTTGCTGAGCATTGCTGCCTTAGGCGGCCTGATTGGCGGAAGTAAGGACTACGAAGAGCGAGAACGGCAAAATCTTGAGCGAAGCTACAAGACAACCATTGAATGGCTTCTTTTGATCATTCTTGCAGCTTATGCCTTTATCGAGCTTTCGAGATGGTTGCCCATTGATGGAGCAGTCATATTCCTCAATGGCCACTGGCCTGGATTCGTGATGGCTATTATGTGCTTTCTTATGGGGATAGCAGGGTTTCGCAAAGGCTCCACCTAACCTCGGGATGGAGCGGACCCGGTGCACGGCGGCTTTTTACTTCCTTCGGAGTCATACCGGGCCGCTCATCCCGGAGCCGTTATACAGTCTTCTCAATCATTTTCATGAGGTAATGTGAAAACAATCATCACAGTAATCAGGATAGTATCGTACATATGCATTTTCACTACGATAATGCTTGCGATTGTTTGGTTCTTTGATGGCGCAAATCGCATCGAACCAATCACCGTCGGATTGGGAGCGCTTTCAGTCTTACTCTTGGGTATTGCATCATTTCTTCAACACCGGATAAAAGGATCTGCACCTAAGAAGCCTGGTGATATGAGCACAGACGAACTCCTCTCGGTTGTTTCGGCATCAAATCCAATCTCAGATTGGGATGTCTCTTATTCGGGGCGTCAAGCACTGGCGGTTTATAAGGAAGATCCAGATCTTCGTATTGACCATGAACATAACGCTAACTATCTACATAGCGATGACTTCCGCGAGAAGTGGGCTAATAAGTTCCCTGATAGTCGCGCGTCCTCTTATTATTACGACCTGTATTATGGTTCTTCACTCCTTAAAAGATTCTTGCTAGTTCACGTTGACGGAGGACGTGCGAGTTTGCCAATGCCCCAGAGTCCAGATGATCTGCGCGTTGACAAGGCTTCTCTCAATGTTGCTCGAATATTCGACAACCTAGGAACTCTTGATGATTATTTCAGCAGATCAGGTCTTGAGCTGGCGGATAGTCAATCGTATGAGGCGCCTGCATAACCACTCGCCGTTAGCCGGATCAAGAAGGTTATAGATGACAATACCTACTATTAGATCTGAAGGAGACCTTGAGATTGTTTTGCTACACGAGGTTCATACAGCCTTGGCGCGGATTATCGGGCCAAATCTCTACTCAATCGGGGGATCTGTTCCTGAGCAGACCGCCCTTTTTCATAGCACTCCTTGTTTCGATTTGTTCCTTATATTACTCGTAGAGTTCTTTGCCGAGGGACGACAGAGCGCGCACATAGATGAGAAGTATCAAAACCTATCCTTACTGAGTGGGCTTGAATGGTTCTGCTCCAAGTATTCACAGGAGGCGTCAAATTCAGGACTGCCTTCGGCAGTGGATAACATCACTGAATGGATCTGCAGGGAATTGCCGATCCAATTCTGGTGTTCTGATGTCGATAAAGACATCGTGTTTTCGATCAGCAACAAGCAACTCATTTCGTTTGGGGCAAACGCAGCGAAACACCATCTGCTTAGATTGTCAATATTGCTAGGAAAGCTGGAAATCCTTACGTCATCAGCAGGCTACGCATTCTCGCCTCAGGAACTTTCCGCAGTGCTGAACGCGATGATAGGGGAAGCAAGGAGTAGGCTTGAATACCACTCAACTTATATTCTCGAACTACTAGGTCATCTTTTCGTGTCGGTAAACACACTGATTATTAAAAGGTTCGCAGCAAATCCTACCAATGACGTATCGAAAATGGATATGCCGAAAAACGTATCGTCCGATGTGTTTCGCGACCTCTACGGAAGTGTTTTAATTTTCCTGAGATACGAGGAGAAGAGATTACTTGATTTCACTCCGAGCACCACAAAGTACTTGAGAATGCGGTATCAGTAAAGATCCGGCTAACATCCGGATGGAGCGGACCTGGTGCGCGGCGTCATTTGATTATGCTGGGAGTCATTCCAGGCCGCTCATCCGGGACCCGTTCGGCGGCAGTATGTGAGGGACTTTCATGAAGCGCTCAAGCTACTGGCAGTACTTCCTCGCCATAGAATCTGATCTCGAGGCAACGGTTAGGTTCGTTGAGCCGAGTCATCGTAACTTCAATACTTACTCAATTGAATTTGCTAAGGTATTACTAACTGCATCATCAGAAGTGGATGTCATCTGTAAGCTCTTAGCGCGAGATATCGACTCTACATTGAGGTCTGACAACATTGGCGAGCACAGGACCGTAATCATCGAAAAGTATCCCCATTTTCCTGAAATGCAGATCCTTGTTCCCAGGTATGAGCTCAAGTTCGAACCATGGCTTCCATGGGCAACAGGTTTAAATCCAGAATGGTGGCAGAGCTACAACGCAGTGAAACATGAACGACATACAAGCTTCCCTATGGCGAACCAGAATAATGCATTCCAAAGCGTTGCAGGGCTGTTCTGTCTGTTGGCCTACCTCTACCACGAAGACATTATTCGTGAGGCCTTGAACCCTTGGCCGAAATTGATTGACATAGAAGCGGACCCAACGGCACTATTTCCTGAGGATCGGTACAGGCTCCCGGACTTCACTCGCTACTCCAGTTTTAAGAACAACGCTGATGACGGTACGTCTATGGATTCGACAAGCTCATCTTCCGCCGCCTAACGTCTTCCATGAGAAGGCCTAAGTTGTCAAGGGTCGACGTGGCGACAAACCGTTAGCTCTCCTCCAACATCAACCTTTCACCTTGCTTCCATCCGCACTCTTAGTGGGCTCTTTTTATGAACCCGGTGCCCGTTGGTGTTCGTCGAAGATCCTGGTGTACTTCCGGGGCTCCAGGCGGGTGCTGCCATCTCGCTGACAGCCTCTGGCTTTCGCCTCCAATCACTGAGAAATCAAGACAGATCAAGCTGCAGCAGGCATGGTATCGGATACCTGTTCATCTTTCTTGGCATGATAGAAAGGGTCATAGATCTCACCGGTCTTCCACAGATGGTGAAGCAGAATTGCTAATTTCCTGGCGACACCCACCACAGCCCTCTTCTTGGCGTTCTTGCCTCCCCGTTCGGCAAGCTTCAAGCCCCAACGTCGCAGGTCGCAATCGGGTCCAAAAGGCCCGAGGATGTATTGAGCGGACCCGACCAGCAAGCGGCGCAGGTAGGCATCACCGGTCTTGGTAATGCGGAGCTGGGGGTCGTTATCGCCGGATTGATCTCTGCGCGGGACAAGCCCCAGCGCAGGACCGACCTCCCGGCTCTTCCCGAAGGACATCGGGACGATGTGCGGAAGCGATCGGGGTTTTCAAGTGTAAGGACGAAGGCCAGTGAAGTGAGCGGGCCCACACCGCTGACCTCACGGAGCAGCCTGGTCTCCGGGTAGCATTCGCTGCAAAGCTCTTCGTTCTTTTGGTCATAGGATTTGATCTGCTGGGTGAGGGAAGCGATGGTGTCAATGATTGGCGCCAGAGCAGGTCGAAGTAGCTCGGGGATGTCAGGGGCGGCTTTGTGGGCGAAGCTGTCTGCGGAGCAAGAGGGCAAACGATCACCAGAACTCTTCACGATACTGCGGGTATGATTGATGAGCAAGGTGCGGGAACGGACGATAGCATCCCGCGATCGCAGCACGACCAGGTCAGCTTGCGCCTGGGGCGATCGGTGATGGATGGGAGAGAGCAGCGCAGGATCCAGACGCGCCAATCGGGCGAGTATTTCGGCATCGGCGCGGTCGCCTTTACGGGGGTTGTGATAGATCGCTCGTAGTTTACGAGCGTTGGCAACAAGCACATCATGACCGAGTTCCCTGAGCAGGTGACTTGCCCAGCAGGAGTGTGTGCCGACTTTCATGGCTACCCGGCAAGGTTGCAGAGTGGAGAACTTGCGCTGGAACGAAGCTCTTGTGGTGGGCAGGCGCGATTCTTCGATCAATTCGCCGTCCTGGTCGAGAATGATGAGGTAAGAGTACTTGTCTCCAAGGTCCAATCCTATATAAAACATGCTAATCTTATTCATGGGTCGGTATCTCCTTGTCTGGCAACTACGAAAGTAGACTGCGCTTATTGGGTGAGCCCATAATAAGGCATTACGTGAGGGAGGTACCGGCCTTCTCATTCCAATCTCGCCTGTTGGGGCGCCTAGCTTTATATGAGGAGAAATATATGGCTAGAAGAAAGAGTATGCCTAGGGAAACACAAGCTCAAGTTCTTACATTAAGTAGGCGGCGATGCTGTATTTGCTTTGCGCTTAGTAATGATTCTTCGGAAAAGAAAGGCCAGATTGCTCATCTTGACAAGGATAGTTCAAACAATGATTTTGATAACTTGGCTTTCCTCTGTCTGGATCACCATGATCAATACGATTCTAGAACTAGCCAGAGCAAAGGTATATCAATGGAGGAGGTTAAGGTATACCGGTCGCAGTTATTCGGCTTTATAGCGACAAAATTACCTGCTGCTGAAATTGGCACTGAGACTTCAGCCAGTCGTATTGATCAAATCCAAGCTCCGTTTGAGCCTTCGTTGATAAAAGAGCAACCACAAGCCTCCGACGAAGTAATGAATTCGTCCAATATTCAAGCAATTTTAGACGAATTGCGGATTTCCGAAGTTCAGCTTCGTAAGGATCTCAGCCTTGTATCAGACTTATTATCTCGGATTCGAAATGCCGAGTTGCCCCGGACTCAGCGTCGTCTCCTATCGCTAGTAATCGAAAACACAGACGGATCTGCTGTCCCACGCAGAGTCATAGAATCTGCTGCAGGCTTTGATTATCTTTCCAGTGAATTCTACGAAGAAATGAAAGTCTTAGAATATCGAGGACTATTATCTTTTTCCGAAGATCCAGATGGGGAAATCCATCTTATCCGTTGCGATACCGAGACTTGGCAATTAATAAAATATCTTGCGGAAAAAGCGGATATGGACTTAAGAGATGTCATCGATAATCCATCTTTTGAATTGCTTCTTCCCAGAGGAAAGCCCTTGCAACTTCTCAATCTGCTTGGGGATGATTTTTCAACTTCTGAAAAGGACAAAGATCACAGCCTCGAAAGTACCGTTCAAAACGGAGATTCACAGACACCATTTCAGTCCCAGCCTGCAACACCTCGGGTTGGTAAATGGAGAAGCATCTCCTCTCTATTCCCCAAGTTAAGGCTTGATTGGAAGCTTGTTGTTGCTGTACTAGGATTATTCGCTACCTTTTTTGTCATTCTTTATGGGAATAATTTATGTAGACAATCATCTCCCCCGCCTTGGACAATGCCAATCTTGATTCGGCTTTGTCCGGCCACACCAAATCCCATTCCAACAGCAAAACCGTCAGCCTCCCCAGTAGCTTCTCCCTCAATTTCTCCCACACCATCACTTCAAGTAATCAATATCGGTGTCATTCGAATCCCCAGTTATGTGTATATAGAGGTTGTACCAAGCCTAGTTTCAATGGGATTTGATGCTGAATGGATTGATTACACTTCTGATTACAGCGACTATCGAGATTACGACATTATCTATTTCCCAGCAGGATGGGGATATGAGTCGGCCGTTTTGAATGAACGCAAATCCAGCATAATTTCATTTCTTGAGCAGGGTGGTGGGCTCTTCATTGAGCGACCAAATGCAAAAGATCCTTTCGTCGCCTATTTCCTGCCATACCTTGTTGCGTTCGCGCCTGAGGATTTCAACCCTCTTGAGTACCCATCAAGAGTTTACTCCAGCCATCAAATAATTGACGGTCTTGATCCTGGAGACCTACCTGAAGCCGGTAATCTCATCGAAGATCCTGATGACCACTATCGAATTCTTTCGGTATCGTCTCTTACCAATCACCCTACTCTTCTTATCTCTGAACCATTCGAAGGCAGAGTAATGATAACGTCATCAACGATTGCAACAGCAGAAGATATCAGGCATCCTCTGTCAGAGAATCTAGTAATGCGGGCCGTTCTTTGGCTTATTGGCGAACTGAATTAACTCGTTGCTCACGCATAACACCTCAATGGACCCGAGATTCGTGCGAGTTTACGCACGGCTTGAATTCCATGCCGAGGTTGAAGGCGGGCCGCTCATCTCGAAACGTTAGGCGAGCTAAATAGCTACGTTAGGATTAAGCATGTCAAGTTTTGCGCGTACTATCCAGTCTACTGAAAACCCAGACTATGTTGAAGAAATCCTATTGAGGGACGAAGGCGCCATTCCACTCCCCTTGATTCCGAGTATCGCCAATGTGGGAGACTATATTTACCTTGTCTACGATGGAAAGATAATCGGAAGGGCTAAGATCTCAGAGATTGACCCCCACCCCGGCTCTATGCGTATCGGTTCTACCCAAAATCTGTACCATTATCGTTCACGGATAATATATAGAGCCGGATGGGAACGACCAAACATAGATATCTACATTAGAGGCTTCCAGGGGATTCGCTACCTCAACAGGCTTGGTTTTGGTGAACTGGATCAGGAAAGTTGGTTAGCCCCGTACTCGCTGGAGGCGACCGGGGATGCGGCGCGATTTGCCAACTAATTTGTATGATGGGAATGCTGGGACTGCCAGCGATGGTCCAAGCCCGGCGCCCCCCCGCAAAGTGCGCGGGACTTCGCGGCTCGAAACCGTTAGATGGCGCAATATGCAATAAAGATCTGCTATAGTACAGGTTATGAAATCCAACGCCTTAAGGATCTAATATGCCACCTCTCACGAATCATTACGATGAGCTTACTGCAACGGCTAGAGACGATCTTGGAAGCGATTTAACCAAGTCCATCATTATCCAGATCGTCCGCACTGGTCTTGACTTGCTAGAAACACAGTGTAACAAAGAGCCTCTTGACTCCAAAGTCCAAGATAAGGAGTATTTCCACTTCCTGCGAGCGCCCAAAATTTCACGACCCGTCAACAACCTTCTTTATGATCCTGAACTTACATTACGTACTATCGAAGATAGTATGAATCATCAATTCGTTAACCTCGAGACAGCTGAGCGTAAGCGCGTTCTTTACACAAGTGTAATCTCATATTGCTGTGGAGCTGATATCCTGAAGTCAAATGATAGAAAAACTCCAGGAACTTTCTTCGAGATTTTTATCGCCCACCAGTTTTCAAAAGTATATGAGACTAATCCGACCAAGAGTATTCCTGTCCTTAATCTTGATCGCGACACAAACTTGCCCACTGATTTTGTATTTGATTTAGGGGAGAATAAGAGTCGGATCCATTTACCAGTTAAAACATCAACAAGGGAACGAGTTATCCAAGTTTGGGCTCATCAGAAGGTTTTGGACGGTGTATATGGAATAAATCGTTTCAGAGGTGTATTAGTATGTCTAAATGAGACGAATAAACAATCGAGGACGAAGTCTGTTATCGAAGTCTGTCTTCCCGATCAATGGAAAATATATCAGATGTTTATAGCCCAACTTTACCGAATCTATTACTTGGATGTTCCCGATAGGTATCGTGAATTGTCATCGGTGTACCCATTCATTCATGTGAAGGATTTTTCCGATTTCTTTGATGAGTCAGAGGCATTGGTCTCTTTTCTGCAATAGTCCTATTTAGGCCCTTTCCAAATCCTTCGTGGTTGAGATTTTCGGAATACTATGAAGTATGAATGGTTCTTTCTTGCGTGGTATTGCCTTTTAATCCGACTCACTCCAGGCTTATTCTTTCTCATAACCACAAATAGATCTTCAGCCACGTAGCTATTGTTCTCAAGCTCATTGATTATTTCTACATGCGTTAATCGCTGGCGATTCGCACACACTTCGTCAATGCATTTAACTATCAGAATTCCCTCATCCCTAAGCACCCGGAACGCCTCTCTAGATGCTTGAAAGTACAACTCAAGTACAGCATCATGATATTTCTTCTTCAGACCTTTGGCAGCTCTATTGTTGCGATAGTACTCATCATAATTTTGGTGATTGTTATGAGCAGTGCCTCCTGGTGTATGCATATACGGCGGATCCAATACTACACAGTCGATTTCATCGTCGTCATAGGGCAAATCCCGGCAGTCTACTCCGGTTTGGATGTCAGATGACAACAATTTGTACTTCCCCTTTTCAATCCCTTTCCAAAATACGCCTTTACCGAAAGTAACATCTGCTACTTTACTGCCCGGAGAAACGTAAAGCTCTAAGATCAATGGAAAGACCTTGTCATTGGTTTCTTGATAAGTAGAAAATATCAAATCATTAGTTGAAATCCCGTCCGGTGACTTACGTTTCGTGCTCTTCTTTACCATAGTCTCAAATCTCAGTTGGTATTTTTTACTCTTTACCCCTGTATCCATTTGACACTACCATCCATCTTTAATTCTTTTTGCATCTCTTCGAAGGTATTTTCTCACCGCATCGCGGACGAGCCATGCAAGTGATACTCGCATCCTTATTGCTAACTCCTGCAGTTCTTTGTATTCTTCCTCTGGGATTGAAACTGAGAGTCGTTTGCTATTCTTATGATCCGAGCTAGCTTGATAATCCGTTGTCATTCTCTTGGCACCACTCTGGTGAAGTTTGCATCAAAACAAGAATAGCACGCCCGTTCTGTTAAGTCAAATGGCTAGCTAACAAATCGCTGAAGCGGACGCCGTATTCAGCGGCAAAAACAAGTGGTGTAACGGTCCGGCGCCGCTTAGCTCAGAGTCGTTAGGGGGCATCTAATATGACAGAGTATTCATATCGCTTACGAGTTAATCTGCCATCCTCATTCAATCTTAGCATTGATGCTCCGGAGGCAGATATCTCCGATCTTCTTGATTACACCGTAAGAATATCCTCTGGTAGGAGAGATATCGATATTTCGAAGTCGAAAAGTGTGGTGTTTAGTGCGAGTGGCTTCAAGACAATCGATGAGGCACAATCGCAGGGTGCTCGATTCTCTGATCTGCTTACTATCGCGCTCTCTAAATTACAACGTGCAGCTGATTTTGGTTCGAGATCTCCCAAAGGCAGATTCACTGATTATGGCATTTCAGAGTTATTCAAACAGTCGAAGGGCAAGGTTTTGAATGATGAACATGGACTGATGGTTTATGAGGATGAGCCGAACCTATCTTTTTTAAGGTCATACCCTCCATCCATTAGCTTGGGGAGGAATCAGAGTGACCTGACTTTAGCCCTAAAAGAATCATTGAGCGCTAGGCTACCTTTATCGCCAAGCATCAGGCTTGCATTTGATCTATATAGCTATTCCTACTTTCAGAGATCACAAGATGCTCGATTGCTCATGCTTATGATGGCTTTGGAAGTTCTTTTCGATGTCAAGCCTAGACCAATTGAATCAGTAAGTTTGATAAATCGATTCATTGATGAACTCCAAAGTTCAGAAAATATTAGCACTAGTGAGAAATCATCGCTTATAGGTGCCATGAATAGCATGCGTAAAGAATCGATTTCCCAAGCAGGTAGACGATTCGTCACAAATCATCTGGGTGCTCTCGAGTATATGGGGATGCCTTGTACTAATTTCTTTACGCATGCATATTCAATCCGAAGCCGCCTGATACATGGCAACGATCCATTTCCGGAATGGCAGGAAGTATCAAAAACCGCAGCCAACTTGGAGAAGCTCGTTGCAGATGCGATATATGCTGTAGCAAGTTCAGATGCCCCCTAACGTCTTCCATGAGAAGGCCTAGTTTGTCAAGGGTCGACGCACGGCTGTGTCGCTTCGCAGATGGCGACTAACTGTTTGATCACCTCCAACCTCAACCTTTCACCTTGCTTCCATACCCAAGGGCATGCTTCGCGATCCGCACTCTTAGTGGGCTCTATTTATGAACCCGGTGCCCGTTGGTGTTCGATCCAGGTGGGCGCTGCCATCTCGCTGACGGTATCCCCGAAGGGCCCAGACGTTAGCCGCAGTCGCCCGAACGAGGCGTTGGCTGAAGGGAGATATCAAGCAGTCGTCCTGCCCTGTCTTCCCTTCCGATAATCTCTGTGGTGCACCTCCGATCACTGAGGAATAGACGGATCAAGATCAAGCTGCAACGGGGACGGCTTCGGGTGCCTGGTCATGTTTTCTGGCAAGATAAAAGGGATCATAGATTTCTCCGGTCTTCCAAAGACAGTGGAGCAGAACAGCAAGCTTTCTGGCAACGGAAACGACCGCTCTCTTTTTAGCGTTCTTGCCTCCCCTTTCGGCCAGCTTCAATCCCCAACGTCGCAGGTCACAGTCAGGTCCGAAGGGACCGAGGATGTATTGGGCGAAGGAGACGAGCAGGCGACGCAGGAAGGCATCGCCAGTCTTGGTGATTCGCAGCTGAGGGTCATGGTCGCCGGATTGATCCCGTCTGGGGACCAGACCGATTGCGGGTCCGACCTCCCGGCTCTTCCCGAAGGACATCGGGACGATGTGCGGAAGCGATCTGGGTTCTCAAGCGTGAGGATGAAGGCCAGGGAAGTGAGTGGGCCCACGCCGCTGACAGAACGGAGCAGCCAGGTCTCTGGGTGGCTTTCGCTGCAAAGCTCTTCGTTCTTTCGGTCATAGGATTTGATCTGCTGGGTGAGGGAAGCGATGGTGTCGAGGATGGGCGCCAGAGCAGGTAGAAGAGGCTCGGGGATGTCAGGGGCGACTTTGTGAGCGAAGCTGTTTGCTGAACAAGAGGGCAAGCGCGAGCCGGATGCTTCACCTGCACTGCGCGCAGGCGCAAGTGTCACGATATCGCGGGCATGGTTGATGAGTAAGGTGCG